>Ga0307981_1000118_pt1 | contig 82922 bp, 83 predicted proteins | sample OrgLakmetagen987_FD_201849 | JGI IMG/M metagenome (GOLD analysis project Ga0307981, IMG submission 201849) | Saline water microbial communities from Organic Lake, Antarctica - #987 | ecosystem: Environmental > Aquatic > Non-marine Saline and Alkaline > Saline | place: Antarctica: Organic Lake... | reverse complement strand
TGATGCGATCTTGGGCTGGCAAGCCGATGGTCGCTGTGATTGGATGCCCCAAACGTTGGGGATTTGATCATGCGGGTATTCGGAAAATGGCTTGGCCGCGTCTTGTTTGCGCTGGTGCTGGCGGCAAACGTCGTAGGTGTCTGGAAACGGGATGAAATTAGCCGCCTGTTGGCCGTCAATTCTCTTTTCTCGGAAGATAAGATTGTTTTCAACTTCAGCAATATGGACCAGGCGTTCCTGTCCACACCTGTACCGCGTGGCAACGGGCCGACCGCAGAATTGACTTATGGCCCCGAATTTACCCTGCCTTCGAAGGTTGATGATTGGATCGCCGCGCGCGATGTGACTGCGCTGGTGATCCTGAAGGACGGCCAGATCGTTTACGAAAACTACTTCAAGGGCACAGATCCAGAAGACCGCAGGGTCAGCTGGTCGGTCGCGAAAAGCTATCTGTCTGCCTTGCTGGGCATCTTATTGGACGAAGGCCAGATCGCGTCCCTTGACGATCAGGTGACCCAATATGCACCTAGCCTTGTCGGCACGGCCTACGAAGGGGCCACCATCCGCAACGTGCTGAACATGGCCAGCGGCGTGACCTTTGACGAGGACTACCTCGACAAGGGCTCTGACATCAACCGCATGGGCCGCGTCATCGCTTTGGGGGGAGAGCTGGACGAATTCACCGCATCCCTCAAAGAGACATTCGCCGAACCGGGAACCCAGTGGCAATATGTGTCGATTGACACCCATGTGATCAGCATGGTGATACGTGGCGCAACGGGGCGCAGCATCCCTGACCTTCTAAGCGAAAAGATCGTGGCCCCCATGGGGTTGGAATACGACCCCTATTACCTGACTGACGGATCAGGCGTGGCGTTTGTTCTGGGCGGGCTTAATCTGACCACGCGCGACTACGCGAGAATGGGTCAGATGTTCCTGCAAGACGGGTTCTATAACGGCAAACAAATCGTCCCTGCGGACTGGGTTACCGCGTCGACAGTCCCGTCCGCGCCAACAGCACCGGGCTCGATTGGCTATGGCTATCAGTGGTGGATCCCCCAAGGTGGCAACGCGGGCGAATTCATGGCCCGCGGTGTTTATGGTCAATACATCTACATCGACCGCGCGGCTGGCGTTGTAATCGCCACCAATAGCGCGGATCGCAGCTTCCGCGACGCCGGCGTTTCGGAACAAAACATTGAAACCTTCCGTCTTATCCGGACCGTATTGGGAGAAAACTGATGGAACCAGACGACAGCATCAACATTCTGGGCAGCGCCCTCGTTATTTGCGGGACCGACCCTGTCACCGGCTTTTTCCGCGACGGCATGTGCAACACCTGCAATGCCGATCAGGGAAGTCATACGGTCTGCGCCATTATGACGGCAGAGTTTCTGGCGTTTTCAAAGTATGTCGGCAACGACCTGAGCACTCCGCGTCCTGAGTTCGGGTTTGTCGGATTGAATCCCGGTGATCCGTGGTGTCTCTGCGCCGGACGATTCTTGCAAGCAGCTGAAGAAGGTTGTGGCCCCAAGGTGCATCTGGAAGCAACGCACAAGCGCGCTTTGGACATCGTGCCGTTGAAAATATTACAGGCCCATGCATTTGAGACAGGCAAAAAGGACTGAACAGAAAGTTTGAGGACCGGGGCCGCCTCATGGCAGCCCCGGATTTTCAATCTGATCGCTCGCTTAGACCTTCATGTCAAAGCCAAGAGCCTTGGCGACGGTAAAGATATCCTTGTCGCCCCGCCCACACATGTTCATGCAGATGATGTGATCCTTGGGCAAATCGGGCGCGATCTTCATGACATGCGCCAGCGCATGAGAGGGCTCGAGCGCAGGAATGATCCCCTCCAGTTTGCAGCTGAGCTGGAACGCCTCAAGCGCTTCGACATCGGTGATCGACACATATTGCGCGCGGCCAATGTCATGGAGCCATGAATGTTCAGGTCCGATGCCGGGGTAATCCAGACCGGCCGAGATCGAGAATCCTTCAAGGATCTGCCCATCATCGTCCTGCAACAGATAGGTGCGGTTGCCATGCAGCACGCCCGGACGACCGCCGGTAAGCGAGGCGCAATGCTCCATCTTGTCGTTCACGCCCTTGCCGCCAGCTTCGACGCCGATGATGCCGACCTGTTTGTCGTCAAGGAACGGATAGAACAGGCCCATCGCGTTTGATCCACCACCGATGGCAGCAATAAGCGTATCGGGGAAACGGCCCTCGGCCTCCACCATCTGTTCGCGCACTTCCTTGCCGATGATGGCTTGAAAATCGCGGACCATGGCCGGGTACGGGTGCGGTCCTGCGACCGTGCCGATACAATAGAAGGTATCGCGGACATTTGTAACCCAATCGCGCAACGCATCATTCATCGCATCCTTCAGCGTGCCACGACCTGAGGTGACAGGAATGACTTCAGCCCCAAGCAGACGCATCCGGAACACATTGGGTGCTTGGCGTTCAACATCATGGGCCCCCATGTAGACAACGCATTGCAGACCGAACTTGGCGCAAACAGTCGCCGTTGCCACCCCGTGCTGGCCCGCTCCAGTTTCAGCGATGATGCGTTTCTTGCCCATACGGCGGGCCAGAATGATCTGACCGAGCACGTTGTTGATCTTGTGCGCGCCTGTGTGGTTCAGCTCGTCGCGCTTCATATAGACCTTGGCACCGCCCAAATGGTCGGTCAGCCGTTCGGCAAAATAAAGGGGGCTGGGGCGACCGACGTAGTGCTTCCACAGAAAGTCCATTTCGGCCCAGAAACTGTCATCCGTCTTCGCTCTCTCGTATTGCTCTTCCAGCTCCAGGATCAACGGCATCAGGGTTTCGGATACGAACCGTCCGCCGAAATCGCCAAACCGTCCGTTTTCGTCCGGTCCCGTCATGAAAGAGTTGAAAAGATCATTGGCCATAAGATGCTCCTTGCGCTTGGCATAGCCATAGCGCCACAGCTCGGACAGGTAAAGACAAGGACGCACAGACGATTTGCCACGGCAGAGCAACCAAAGCGGGGGAGTGCCGGAAAATTCGAATTTTCCGGTCCGGAATTTTTGAAAATTCCGGCCATTGCCGCTAGTCGAACATCTTGAAAAGCTTGCGTTTCAGCTCGTCCTCGACCCGGTCTTTGACCGCATCCTCGACCGATTGACCCTCTTCACGCACAACGCCCAGTTTTTGCTGCAACGCATCTTCCAGCTTTTGTTGCGCTTTCGCTTTCTCTGATGCGAAATTCAAATCAATCGCTGCTTGCAAATCCGGTTTGATCTGTGGCGCTGCCCATGGGCCAACAATACGCACAGGTATTGCCAAACCACGGTCTCCATTGACGCGAAGTGCTTTGGGGGTGACGGTATAATCGATCGTTTGTGCGCCAAGCCCCACCTGCCCCACGCCTGTTGCCGTGAAATTCGGCAGCATCATCAGCAGGTCGCTGTTGCGTAAAACCCCGCTGTCGATTGCAAAAGTGGCTCCGAGGGAATCAAACACCGTCGTCCCGCCCTGAACATCGAAATTTCCCATCAACGCGTCCAAATCGATTCCATCGATGCTGCCGCGCCCGACGTTGACGGCACCATTTCCCCTCAGGGACCGCATGATCGCGTCAAGCGACGCACCGCTGCCTAAAAAGGAAAGCTCGGCGTCGCCCATGCCCTTGAACCGCGACAGGCCCGCCGCCTGCATCAACAAAGGCTGCATTTCGATCCCTCGGGCTGCCAGCTTGCCGCCGACCGACAGGCCGTTGCGGTTGTTCACCACAAATTCTCCGCTGACCAAGCCGTTATATGCGTTAATCTCGCGCAATTCTGCGACCATGCGCGATTTATCGTTGCGCAACAAAACCCGCGTCGCACCCAGGCTCAAAGTTCCAAGCTCAATACTATCCGCCCGCACCGAAATCTCGCCGTTAAATCCAGCAAGCCCTGATGCATCAATCGCAGATTTTGACCAACCAGAGGAAGGAGATGCGGCTGTGTTGCCAGTCGTCGCGCCCGCATTCCCCCCTTCGCTGCCTGCAAACCCGGTCAAATCCAGTGCGCCTGCGGACAGTTGCGCATTGATGTCTGGCGTTCCGTTCAGCGTGATATCCGCGGCACCGCGCAAAACATTGCCGCCCAGATCGGCCGTCATGTCACGCAGTGCCAGCCTGCGGTCTGGCGTGAGCGTCATTTGCACCGTCACGTCTGCACTGCGTCCCAACCCTTGTGGCAGCTGGACGTTTCCGGCTCCAAGCGCGGCAAGAAACCGCGCTGTATCAGGCATTTTCAGCGTCAGATCGCCGGCAACCGCACCGCTTAGCGCTGCACGCCCTGCAAGGGTAAAACCGCCTCCTTTAGTATCAAGACGCGCACTTACGGGCCGGACTTCCCCGTTCAAGAACTGGTCAAAGCGGTCAATCGTGGCTTTTACGGTTACCCGTTCGCCCGCCGGACGAATAGCGGCGTTGATCACGGCATCGCCAGTGCGTTCAGGCCAATCAAGGGACAAATCGACCCCTTCATAGCGCACAAGATCGGCACCCTCAGCGTCATAGATCAGCGTGGCGTCTGTGATGTCCAGACGCTGGATCGTAAGCGGCCGGGGAGCATTTGCAGGTGTGGGCGCTGTTTCGGTGCTGATCTGGGCATCGCTTCCACCATCGCTAAACTGCCAACTGGCGCGGCCATCCTTGCGTTGTTCCAACCGGATCGTCGGACTTTGCGCTTCGATATTGGTGATCTTGATCTCGCCCCGGATCAGCGCCATGGCATCTACGCCAATGGCCGCATTCGCCGCAGACAGCATCGCACCGTCTTTCGCCCACGCGGCATTTCCGACCTCGAGTTCGCTGGCGCTGATCCCAAGGATCGGCCAGAAGGTGATGCCCACATCCCCGGTGATACTCACGTCACGCCCCGTCAGATGACGCAGCTGATCAGCCGCAACCTTTGCAATGCGATCCTTGGGCAGCAAAAACAGCGACCCAACCGCGACGACAGCGATCAACACGATCACACCAATCAGCCTGATAATCCATTTCATTGCCCGTCTCCTAGTCTGATGCAGGGCCTTTCCCAGACCCTTTGCATAGCTTATAGCGCATTTCATGAGCACAAACCCACCCAATCTACGCCCTGATCTTGCCCCCAAAGCGAAAATCAGCAACCCGTCCCGCCCCGGCCAGCCGACAATCGGCATGGTCTCGCTTGGCTGTCCCAAAGCATTGGTGGATTCCGAACGGATTCTGACGCGCCTGCGCGCCGAAGGCTATGGCGTGTCGCCCGACTATGCCGGGGCCGATGCGGTAATCGTCAACACCTGCGGTTTTCTGGATTCCGCCAAGGCCGAAAGCCTTGATGCGATTGGCGAGGCGCTCAAGGAAAACGGCCGCGTGATCGTGACGGGCTGTTTGGGCGCCGAACCCGACTATATCCGCGAACACCATCCGCGCATTCTGGCCGTCACCGGACCGCACCAATATGAACAGGTTTTGGACGCCGTGCATGCCGCCGTCCCGCCGTCGCCGGATCCCTTCATTGATCTGCTGCCCGCACAACAAGTTTCACTGACCCCGCGCCACTACAGCTATCTGAAAATCTCCGAAGGCTGTAACCACAAATGCAAGTTCTGCATCATTCCCGACATGCGCGGCCGCCTACAATCGCGCCCAGCCCATGCGGTGATGCGCGAGGCAGAAAAACTGGTACAAAGTGGCGTGAAAGAGCTGTTGGTAATCTCGCAAGATACCTCGGCCTATGGCGTTGACATCAAACATGCCGAAGACCGTGGCCACCGCGCCCATATCACCGATCTGGCCCGCGATCTGGGGTCGCTTGGCGCGTGGGTCCGCCTGCACTACGTCTATCCCTACCCTCATGTGCGCAACCTGATCCCACTGATGGCGGACGGGCTTGTGCTGCCTTATCTGGACATCCCGTTTCAGCACGCGCACCCCGATGTCCTCAAACGCATGGCACGCCCTGCCGCTGCAGCCAAAACGCTGGACGAGATCGCCGCCTGGCGTGACACCTGCCCTGACATCACCTTGCGCTCGACCTTTATCGTGGGCTATCCGGGGGAAACCGAAGCTGAATTCCAGACCCTGCTGGATTGGCTGGACGAGGCGCAACTGGACCGTGTCGGTTGTTTTCAGTACGAGAATGTCGCTGGCGCGCGGTCAAACGCACTGCCGGATCATGTGGCCGATGAGGTCAAACAGGATCGCTGGAACCGCTTCATGGAGAAAGCGCAGGCGATCTCTGAGGCCAAGCTGGAAGCCAAGGTTGGCCGCACGATGGACGTGATTATCGACGAGATCGACGAAGACGCTGCGACCTGCCGCACCAAGGCCGACGCGCCTGAAATTGACGGGAATCTGTTCATCGACGAGGGCTTCGAGGGGCTGTCGGTAGGCGATATTGTCACCGTCGAGGTCGAGGAAGCGGGCGAATACGACCTTTGGGGCCGCCTCGTTTAACGGCATCATCGAAACTCTTTTCTGACTCTTCGATTTCGCCCACGGCAATGCCAGCCAGTGGCAAGGATGTTCTTATTCTCAAGGTAGGCCAAAATTCGCCCATCTAGTTGCGAAGCCGAAATAGAACCCTACATATATATCACGAGACGGAGCATCTCTGCCAGGGCTTGCAAATGTTCCGTTAATGTTCTATTTATGTTCCATAGAAGAATATTGGAGGTGTTTTCATGTCCTATCAACCACAGTTTCCCGGCATATTTTCCACCGACCACGGTGCGATGCCAGCTTCACGTCACGAAGAAAGCCATGTCTTACCGGCGACTGAAAAGCAGATGCAGTATGCTTCGCTTCTGGCCGCCAAGATCGGGGTGAAATTGCCCGAAGAGCTTGGGTTGGATCGTGCGGCCCTGTCGTCTTGGATTGATACGAACAAGCCCAAGCCGATCGAAGGGCGCTCTGCCAATTATCCATCGTCCAAGCAGGTCGCATTTGCCGAGCGTATCGCACGGCTGAAACGCCGCGACATTCCGCGAGAGTGTTTTCAAGACAGAACAATGATGTCGCGTTGGATTGATGGAAACAAGCCCCGCTAGCCGCTGGAAACTCGGCTTTGGGGGACTATCTTTGATGCATGACACAAAACACTGAAGTTTTATACAACGGCTCATGTCCGATTTGCAGCCGCGAGATCAACCACTACGAGCGGCTAAGCCAAAAGCAGGCTTTGGCGATCCAATATGATGATTTGGCGGATAGCGCGAAACTGAAGGATTGGGGGCTGGATGCTGACGAGGCGGCGAAGCGGCTTCATGTGCGGAAGGATGGCGAAATTTATTCCGGCGTCCCTGCGTTCATCATCTTGTGGAAAGACATTCCACAGATGCGTTGGCTGGCCAAGATTGTAAGTCTGCCGGGCGTGCACAAATTAGCCTGCCTGACCTATGATTACGTTTTAGCACCTTTGTTGTTTCAGTGGCATTTGGCACGCCAAAAACGCCAAAATGCTGCCTAAATGCTGCGGATTTTAGATTTACGCCAAGTCATTCACCTAGATGACACTGGTTTATGCTAAGGTAATCCTACGCCTTATCCGTACAGTGCTTCAGAAACGATTGCAGATGGGACAGTCCACATCATTGGGCTGGGCTTTGCCATTCCGGCAAGCATTCTTCTGATGATGCATGCAGTCGGGCAGGAGCTGTCTTTAACCGCACTTGTGATCTACGCGGCCTGTTTTCTGTTTTCACTGACAGTGTCCGCGACATATCATCTGATGCCGTTTGAGCGAAGCCGTCCTTTCCTGAGCCGCCTTGATCACGCTGCGATTTATTTCAAGATTGCCGGTACATATACCCCCTTGGTCGTCACGATCGGAACGGGGTTCGCCTACGGTATACTTGGCATTGTCTGGGTGCTTGCGGTGATGGGTGCCATCGCAAAGATGTGGTTCTGGAGCACGGACTCACGGGCGTCTTTGGCGCTTTATCTGGCAATGGGATGGCTGTCGGTTTTGCTGATCTGGCCGATGTGGCATCAACTTCCAAGCGCTGCACTCATCCTGATCGGCGTTGGCGGACTTACCTACTCTGCCGGGACGATCGTCTATGCCCCTCGCGGCATGCGATATCAAAATGCGATCTGGCATGTCTTTGTTCTTGTTGCGTCAATCTGCTTTTTTGCGGCGATCGCCCTTAGCCTTTAACCAAGCTATCCAGATAGGCGCGCACACAGGTTTGAACGTGACGAAAACGGTCGCCGCCCAAGTGTTTCCCGCCGTACCAGCGCGTCACGACAATCAGGTGATCATACAACTCTTCGCGCTCAAGCATACGGATGATCACCATGCCTGCGCCCGCTTCCCCATCATCGCCCTTGAGCGGCCCCGCCTCTGGGAGCAAGACCGCCCACGTATTATGGGTCGCTTTTCCGTAGGATTTATCGCGCTTGAGCTGTTTTAAAGCGGCATCCACCGAGGCGCGATCTTTGGCGACGCATCCAGATACAGCGTATTTCGACCCCTTGTCCGTCAGGATTTGCCCCAATTGGCGCAAAGCGATTACAGACCGGCTGCGGTTTTGCGCACAACATCCAGACGTGACGCATTGGGCGGGTGTGTGCCCAGAAATTTGTCACCCGGATCAGGAATGCGCGTAAAGAACTCGGCACCGCGCAACGGGTTATAGCCGGCACGCAAAGTGATCACGGTGCCGAGCGCATCCGCCTCAAGCTCGAAATCTTTGGAATAGGTCCGCGCACCAACCTGCGCGCCCAATCGCTGGGCAGTCTCGACTGCCGAAGCATCCCCACCGCTCAGAGACGCCAATCCAGCAAAAATCACAGCCCCAGCAACGGCATTTTGCTGCTGGCGCGCAATGTGTCCTGCAATGTGATGCGCCGCCTCGTGGCCCAAAACGAAGGCAAGTTCGTCTTCGTTCCGCGCATCGGCGATTAACGCGAGCGTAAATGCAATCACCGGACGGCCAGCGCGATCTTCGGTTTGATAGGCATTGGCAGGCTGATCTGGGCGGTCATCCACCACGATATTGAAATCGCAATTTATGCCGGATGTCCGATTGCGGCATTCACGCTCTGCTACCGGTTCGACTGTTCTCACAACACTCAAAAAGCTGCGCTCTGCTTGGGTCTGTGAAACACGAACTTGTTGAGACTGCGATGCGGGCTGTGAAATAGGGCTCGTCGCGACCATCGGCTCGCATGCGGCAACCAGTGCCACACTTGCCATCAGGACAAAAAACTTAACCATATCAGAGCGTTTCCTTATAATATAAACTTGCACGACGACAGAATTGCGGAAACGTTTAACCCGACCAGTCAGCTTTGAACAGACAGCGCGGGCATGCCCTTGCAATGATCCGCCGAAAGAATACTGTGCGCTTTATGTTTACGATTGAACACGAATTCGATTCCAGTGTGATCACCTTGGTCGACGAAGGCAAATCACCCTTACGCGAAGATGTAACCGTGCAGGCGTTTGCCAGTGTTGTGACATTCGAGCAATGGGATCCCAGGACCAATACGGTCAGCAAAATCAGCATGTCCCCCGAGCAGCTGCGCGATCTTACAATTGCGCTGAACCTGCCCGAGGGCATATACCGCACCAGCCCCAAAAGCTGACCAAAGGAATACGTGATGGCCACCGGTACGAAGATCAAAACCTATTATGAGGGTGCTTGGCATGAGGGCGATGTGTCCGTGATCAAGGCCGCAGATCACGGCGCTTGGCTGGGCACAACCGTCTTTGACGGGGCGCGCATGGTCGACGGGCTTACCCCCGATCTTGAGGCGCACTGCGCGCGAATCAACCGATCGGCCAAGGCATTAATGATCACGCCCACGGTCGAGGCCGACGAGATGGTCGAAATGGTGCGCGAGGGATTAAAGGGATATGATCGAAGTGACGCCATCTATATCCGCCCGATGTATTGGGCGCTTGCAGGGGATGAACTGGGCATTGTTCCTTTAAAGGACGCAACTGGATTTGCGATCAGCCTAGAACAGATCCCCATGGCCCCGCCCGAGGCAGCAACGACGCTGACCCGCACCCGTTTTCGCCGCCCCGTTCTGGAAGACAACGTGGTAAACGCCAAAGCGGGCTGTCTTTATCCCAACAATGCGAGAATGATGGTCGAGGCGCGTTCCAAGGGTTTCGGCAACGCCTTGGTTGCGGACGCGATGGGCAATGTCGCCGAATCCGCTTCTGCAAACGTGTTTATGGCCAAAGACGGCGAAGTGTTTACGCCCATCCCAAACGGCACCTTTCTGGCGGGCATCACCCGCGCGCGGCACATGGCCAACATGCGCGCGGACGGGATCAAAGTGCACGAGACTGTGCTCAGCTTTGAAGATTTCCATGACGCGGATGAAATCTTTCTTTCGGGCAATATGATGAAGGTCACGCCTGTCAAAGCATTTGATCACACGCAATATCAGATCGGCCCGATCACCCGCCGCGCGCGCGAGATGTATTGGGATTGGGCCGCGTCAGAGCGCACCTAGGCCTGCCCGCGCAAAATCGCAATTGCCAGCAGCCTATTCCATCGGCATCATATCGAGTGCCGCTATCGGCCAATCGGAGAAGACGATGCGTAAATTTATGGTAGTGCTTGACGACAGCCGCGAATGCCTGAACGCAATGCGGTTTGCTGCGATGCGGGCCTCCAATTCGGGTGCCGGTGTCGTTGTCCTATCAGTCATCCCACCTGACGAGTTCAACCATTGGATCGGTGTGGCAGAAGTGATGCGCGACGAAGCCCGCGAACGCATTGAAGTGCATTTCGAGGTTTTCGCCAAGTGGATGCGCGACCGGCTGAATGTTGACCCCGAACTGGTGATCCGCGAAGGTGACGTTGTCGATGAAATTATCGCGCAACTGGCCGAAGATCCCGAGGTCGGCGTGTTGGTGCTGGGGGCGGGAACAGACAAAAAGACAGGCCCCGGCCCACTGGTAACCCAGCTTTCGCGCAATGCAGGGTCTTTGCCCATTCCGATCACGATCGTACCGGGCGACCTTAGCAAAGAACGGCTCGAGGCGATCACGTAGCCCGGCCCGCAGCCCAATTTAGAATCGTTCCAAACCTTGACTTGCAGGCGGCCTGACCGCATATCTAACTTAACCGTTAAAAGGAACATGTCATGTTTATCCAGACCGAATCCACGCCAAACCCCGCCACGCTGAAATTTCTGCCCGGACAGACGGTGCTGGAGACGGGCACCGCAGATTTTCCAGCGCCCGAAGCTGCCAGCGTATCGCCACTGGCGACGCGGCTGTTTGCGGTAGATGGCGTAACGGGCGTGTTCTTTGGGACTGACTTCGTTACCGTGACCAAGGCAGACGCAATCGAATGGGATCATCTTAAGCCTGCTCTTTTGGGTGTCATCATGGAGCATTTCCAATCCGGTCAATCCGTCATGGATAGCGATCACAAGCCCACCTCCGGCCATGCTGAACACACCGGCGAAGACGGTGTTATCGTTGGCCAGATCAAGGAACTGCTCGACAGCCGTGTGCGCCCTGCAGTAGCCCAAGATGGCGGTGACATCACTTTCCACGGGTTCGAGCGCGGTGTCGTCTATCTGCACATGCAAGGTGCTTGTGCAGGCTGCCCTTCGTCCACATTGACACTGAAAATGGGCATCGAAAACCTGCTGCGCCATTACATCCCTGAGGTGACAGAGGTGCGCCCGGTTGCCTGACACGCCGCTCATACTGGCATTTGACACATCGGCCGCACATTGTGCGGCCGCTTTGTTGTCGGGCGACAAGATACTGGTAAGCGTCGAAGAACCGATGGCCAAGGGGCAAGGTGAACGGCTGCTCGTGCTATGTGCCGAGGTGTTGGAAAAAGCCGGCAAGACCTATGCCGATCTGAACGCGATTGGCGTTGGTATTGGTCCGGGCAACTTTACCGGCATTCGGATTTCTGTCTCTGCGGCACGCGGGCTGGCATTGGGTCTTGGCATTCCTGCCATTGGTGTCTCGCGGCTTGAAGCATTGGCCTTTAGTACAGACGGCTTGGTAATTGCCAGCATCGACGCGCGTCAGGACAAGATGTTCGTTCAGGTCATAGGCACGCTGGATGAACGTGTGCCGGTGATGTGCACCCTTGACGACCTGCCGATGGTGCCCTCACGCGATGATCCCACCTGCATCGGCTTTCAGGCCGAAATGATCGCCGCACTGTGCAATGGGTCCGTCCGGGCACCCCGAATGCCAGTGGCTGAAGCCACGGCACGGCTAGCGGCGCAGCGCTTGCATCTTGAAAACCCGCGGCCTGCCCCTTTGTATCTTCGACCCGCCGATGCAGCCCCTGCGCGCGATACGCCGCCCCCCATTTTGCCATGACGCCAGAGCATCTGGCCCAGATCCACGCAGCAGCGTTTCAACAGGATCGCAGTTGGAGCGCGCAGGAATTCAAAGAGCTACTCTCTTCACCGCTTGTCACGGTGATATCTGAAAGGGGCGGTTTTGCCCTGACGCGCCTGATCGCAGGCGAGGCTGAATTGCTGACGCTTGCCGTCGATCCCAAGCATCAAAACCAAGGCATCGGCCGACGCTTGCTGAACAGATGGCTGGCTGGCGACATGGATCGTGCCTTTCTAGAAGTCGCCGCCGACAACGCTGCCGCATTCCACCTTTATACCGGCATCGGCTTTCAGATCACAGCGACCCGGCGCAACTATTATCGGCGTCAAGATGCAGCCACTGTCGATGCTTTGATCCTGTCTATTGATCTAACGCATGGTCAACCGGCACTTTCCACAGCCAAAAACATAGAATCCGGTTGACCCCGCCCGCCGGCTACGCAGTATCGTATCACTGATCGCAGGGCGCAGACCCGCGACCGGGTATTGGCTTTGCGCCAGACCCCAACACAACAAAACTTGGGAGACCCTCCATGACCCTTATGACTAAATTTCTTGGTGCCGCCGCCGTCACGGCGCTTGGTGCTGGTGCAGCACTGGCCGAGCCTGCCCTGATCTTTGATCTTGGCGGCAAGTTCGACAAATCCTTCAACGAAGCAGCCTTCACCGGCGCGCAGCGTTGGGCCGAAGAAACCGGCGAGACCTTCCGCGAGATCGAGTTGCAGTCCGAAGCACAACGCGAGCAGGCGCTCCGCCGCTTTGCAGAAGCCGGGTCTAACCCGATCATCATGACAGGTTTTGCTTTTGGTGACGCGCTTGGTCAGGTCGCGGGTGATTATCCTGAAACCGATTTCGTCATCATCGACATGGTTGTAGATGCGCCAAACGTTCGTTCCGTCGTGTTCAACGAACATGAAGGATCCTACCTTGTCGGTATGATGGCCGCGATGGCGTCTGAAACCGACACAGTCGGTTTCATCGGTGGCATGGACATCCCTTTGATCCGTAAATTCGCCTGTGGTTATGCCCAAGGCGTCATGGCCGTCAATCCTGATGCGACTGTGATTGCCAACATGACCGGCACGACACCCGCTGCCTGGAACGACCCGGTCAAGGGCTCCGAGCTGACCAAAGCGCAGATCAGCCAAGGCGCTGACGTCGTTTATGCTGCTGCGGGTGGTACAGGTGTTGGCGTTCTGCAAACCGCTGCTGACGAAGGCATTTTGTCGATCGGCGTGGACAGCAACCAAAACTACCTGCACCCGGGCAAAGTGCTGACCTCCATGCTCAAGCGCGTCGATAACGCCGTCTATGACGCGATGAAAGACGGCCCCGGCATGGAAAAAGGCTTTAACGTGATGGGTATCGCCAATGCAGGCGTTGGCTATTCCATAGATGAGTTCAACAGAGACCTCGTATCGGCGGACATGCAGGCCGCTGTCGAAGAAGCATCGGCACAAATCGCCGACGGCACTTTGATGGTCCATGACTACATGTCCAACGACAGCTGCCCTTCCTTGAGCTTCTGATCGTGACTGAAACGCATGAAATGGAGCGGCAGGCAACTGCCGCTCCAGCGATCGAGCTGAAGGGCATTTCAAAGGCCTTCGGTCCGGTTCAGGCTAACAAAGACATTTCCATCCGCGTCATGCCTGGCACGATCCATGGGATCATCGGTGAAAACGGCGCGGGCAAATCCACCTTGATGAGCATCCTTTACGGCTTTTACAAAGCCGATAAGGGCGAGATTTTCATCAGTGGCAAAAAAACAGATATCCCCGACAGCCAAGCCGCAATTGCCGCCGGGATCGGGATGGTCTTCCAGCATTTCAAACTGGTCGAAAATTTCACGGTACTCGAAAACATCATTCTGGGTGCCGAAGACGGCGGGCTCTTGAAACCGTCGCTGGCCAAGGCGCGCAAAAGCTTGCTGAAACTGGCTGATGATTATGGCCTCAGGGTCGATCCTGATGCGCTGATTCAGGATATTGGCGTTGGCATGCAGCAGCGTGTCGAGATCCTGAAGGCGCTGTACCGCCAAGCTGATATTCTAATCCTGGACGAGCCGACAGGCGTGTTGACCCCGGCCGAGGCCGACCAGTTGTTCCGTATTCTGGGACGGCTGAAATCCGAAGGCAAAACCATCATCCTGATCACCCACAAACTACGCGAGATCATGGAGACGACCGATACCGTTTCCGTCATGCGGCGGGGCGAGATGACCGCGACTGTCAAAACATCCGAGACCTCGCCCGCCCAACTGGCGGAGCTGATGGTCGGGCGTAAGGTCTTGCTGCGCGTCGACAAGGACATCGCAAAGCCCGGCGAGGTGATCCTTGATATCAAGGGGCTGCGCGTTGTCGATGACAAAGGTGTTGAGCGTCTGCGCGGCATTGATCTGCAAGTGCGCGCCGGCGAAATCCTAGGCGTTGCGGGCGTGGCCGGAAATGGTCAGTCAGAACTGCTTGAGGTGCTTGGTGGATATCGGATCGGCACCGGCTCGGTGCGTGTGAACGGGCAGGAACTTGACCTTACGGGCAAACATTCCGACGGCCAGTCGCGGCGCAAACACGGCATCGCGCATGTCCCGGAAGACAGGCAGCGCGAAGGTCTGATCATGGATTACCATGCCTGGGAAAACACCGCCTTTGGGTATCACAAAGACCCTGCATATCGCAGTGGCATCTTGATGAACAACGCAGCAATCAAGGCTGACACAGTCGAAAAAATGGAACGTTTCGATGTGCGCCCCCCAAATCCGAAACTTGCGGCCAAGAGTTTTTCGGGCGGTAACCAGCAAAAGCTCGTACTTGCCCGCGAGATCGAGCGGAACCCCGATCTGCTGCTGATCGGCCAACCAACCCGTGGTGTGGATATCGGCGCGATTGAATTCATTCACCAACAAATCGTCGCCCTGCGTGATCAGGGCAAGGCAATCTTGCTCGTCTCGGTCGAGCTCGAGGAAATCCTTGCGCTAAGTGACCGCGTCGCGGTGATGTTCGACGGTCAGGTCATGGGCACGCGGGATGCGTCGGCAACGGATGAAAAAGAGCTTGGCCTGATGATGGCCGGGATAACCGAGGCGCAAACCCCGCCGATGGAGACCTAGAATGGACGTGATGCCAAAATGGGCCGAAGTCGTCCTTGTGCCGCTTATCTCGCTCTTGCTGGCCGCGATCTTGTCGGCGCTGGTGATTTTGGGCATCGGCGAGGACCCGGTGGCGGCTGTCAAGCTGATGATCAGCGGCGCGTTGGGAAGCACCTATGGCTGGGGCTATACGCTTTATTACGCAACGAATTTCATGTTTACGGGCCTCTGCGTCGCGATCGCGTTTCATGCGCGGCTTTTCAATATCGGTGGCGAAGGTCAGGCGATGCTGGGCGGCCTTGGTGTCGCGTTGGCATGTCTGTACATCCCATGGCCGCACTGGTCTTTGGCCCTGTTGGGGGCGACGACGATGGCCGCCATCTTTGGGGCGACCTGGGCGGCGATCCCGGCGTTTTTACAAGCCAAGCGTGGCAGCCATATCGTTATCACGACGATCATGTTCAACTTTATCGCCGCGGCTGTGTTAAACTACACCCTTGTTAATCTGATGCGTCCCGCAGGCAGTATGGATCCGGCCACGGCGCGGTTTCCCGATGCGACAAAGCTCCCGACACTGCACGACATGCTGGCACCGATTGGCATCAATTTCTCAAAAGCAGCCCCTGCAAACATCTCGCTGCTTGTCGCCGTTGCTGCCTGTATCTTCCTTTGGGTCCTGATCTGGCGCACGCGTTTAGGCTACGAAATCCGGGCTTACGGCCATTCGGAATCGGCTGCGAAATACGCTGGCATCTCTCCTTTCAAGATCACCATGATCGCCATGACCATATCGGGTGCGCTGGCGGGGATGATGGCGATCAACAACGTCATGGGCGAGGCCGAAAGGCTGGTGCTTAACGCAACCGAGGGTGCCGGGTTTATCGGCATTGCAGTCGCTTTGATGGGGCGCAGCCATCCTTTGGGCGTGTTCCTTGCCGCGATCCTGTTCGGGTTTCTTTATCAGGGCGGGGCGGAACTGGCGCTTTGGACGACGATCCCGCGCGAATTGATCGTGGTCATTCAGGCGCTTGTGATCTTGTTCACTGGTGCGCTCGACAACATGGTTCGGATGCCACTTGAGAAGATATTCCTGACTGTGCGCAGCCTGCGCCCGCCAAAGCCCGAACGTAAACCGGTGGAGCCAGCGGAATAATGGATTATCTCACGCTCATTCAGCTGCTCGACAGTACCGTCCGGCTTGCCACCCCATTGCTGCTGGCCTGCCTTGCAGGTCTTTTTTCTGAACGCGCGGGCATTTTTGATATCGGGCTTGATGGCAAGATGCTGGCGGCTGCGTTCTTCTCGGCTGCGATTGCTGCGATCACGGGCAATGTCTGGCTGGGCTTGCTGGCGGGTATTGCCGCATCACTGGCGTTAAGCCTGCTGCACGGTCTTGCGTCGATTACCTTTCGCGGCAATCAGCTGATCTCGGGCGTGGCGATCAACTTTCTTGCTGCCGGCCTGACCGTTCTGATTGCGCAAAGCTGGTTTCAGCAAGGCGGGCGTACCCCGTCGCTGATTGGCGGTGCGAGGTTCAATCCGATCACCCTGCCCTTTGCAGATCAAATTGAACCTTTGCCTTTTATCGGCCCACTTTATGCCGAGCTGATTTCAGGCCATTCAATCCTTGTTTACATGGCCTTTGCCGCCGTCCCCCTGACCTGGTGGATCCTTTACCGGACGCGGTTTGGCCTGCGCCTGCGTGCCGTTGGCGAAAACCCTGCTGCGGTCGATACCGCGGGCGTGTCCGTCATTGGTCTGCGCTATTCCGCCGTGTGCATTTGCGGCGTATTATGCGGTGTCGCTGGCGCATATCTTAGCACTGCGCTTCAGGCCGGTTTCATCAAGGACATGTCTGCCGGGCGTGGTTATATTGCTCTGGCAGCGTTGATCTTTGCCAAATGGCGCCCTTGGTACGCGTTGTGGGCAACACTGTTATTCGGTCTGTTTGGCGCGCTTGAAACGCGCCCTGACGTGATCGAGGCATTGATCGGCATTAAAGTGCAGGGCCAATTGCTGGGCGCATTGCCTTACGTGATGACGGTGATCATCCTTGCAGGGTTTGTCGGCAAGGCAATTCCACCACGTGCGGGCGGTGAGCCCTACGTGAAAGAACGCTAGGCGTCGCTAGGTTGACGGAAAAGTTTTCCGGGGCGAAGCATCCACAATTGATTTTGGCCAACGATTCAGGATAACAGCATTCATGCAAATATACCTGCCCATTGCCGAGATTTCGGTCAACGCGTTCCTGCTTTTGGGCTTGGGTGGTATCGTGGGCATCCTGTCTGGTATGTTTGGTGTCGGCGGCGGCTTCCTGATCACGCCGCTTTTATTTTTTATCGGCATCCCCCCTGCCGTGGCTGTCGCCACAGGCGCAAATCAGATCGTCGCGTCATCTTTCTCGGCTTTGCTGGCGCATCTAAAGCGGAAAACTGTTGATCTGAGGATGGGGAGCGTTCTTCTGATCGGGGGGCTGGTCGGCGCTGCGGGCGGCGTCAGCATCTTCAACTACCTGAAATCGCTAGGCCAAGTCGATCTGCTGGTAAATCTTTGCTACGTGATCTTTCTGGGGATCATCGGCGCGTTGATGTTTATTGAATCGCTGAACGCGCTTTATAAAACCCGGTCGGGCAAGCGGCAACCTCGCAAAAAACATACGTGGATTCACAAGCTACCTTTCAAGATGCGGTTTCGGGTGACAGGGCTGTATATCTCGGTCATCCCGCCTCTGTTGGTCGGGGCATTTGTAGGCCTGTTGGCCGCGATCATGGGCGTTGGTGGCGGGTTTATCATGGTGCCTGCAATGATCTATCTGTTGGGCATGCCGACGAAAGTTGTGGTTGGAACATCGCTTTTCCAGATTTTATTTGTGACCGCGTTCACCACGTTGTTGCACGCCACAACCAACTATACCGTTGATATTGTTTTAGCGGTTTTGCTTTTGGTTGGCGGTGTTGTGGGCGCACAATTCGGCACCACCCTTGGCACCAAGCTGAAGGCAGAACAGCTGCGCATCCTGCTGGCCCTTCTTGTTCTTATTGTCTGCGGCAAGCTGGCGCTCGACCTTTTGCTGCAACCCTCCGAGCTTTATTCAATCGGTTTCTCGTCATGATGGGACGGGTGTTTGTAATATTGCTTGCCTGTTTTGCGCTGGTCGCCCCTGTGCAGGCAGAAGAAGATATCGTTTTGGGTTTGAACCAGACAGAAGTGTCGATTTCGACCAACTTTAGCGGCTCTGAAATCATCATTTTCGGAGCGGTGAAACGCGAAACGCCAATCCCGGAAGGCCCCGAACTAGCCGTTGTTGTCACCGTCTCTGGCCCCTCCAAGGCGGTTGTAGTCAGGCGCAAGGAAAGAAAGTTCGGTATCTGGGTGAATACAGATTCAGTCGAAGTGGACAGAGCACCCAGCTTTTACGCAGTTGCCACCAGTGGCCCGATCCACGAAGTGCTAACCCGTGTCGAAGATTTGCGCTACAAGATTTCCATTCCCCGCGCGATCAGATCCGTCGGTGCACCGATGGAGGTCATGGATTCTGCCGCCTTCACCGAAGCGCTGATCCGTATCCGCACCAGAGCCGACCAATACCAGCTGGACGAGGACGGGGTGACCGTTGACCAGCAAACACTGTTCCGCGCAACGGTCCAATTGCCTGCCGCCTTGGTCGAAGGGGATTATAACACACGCATTTTCCTGACGCGTGGTGGCGAAGTGGTCGCGCAATACGAGACGTTGATTGATGTGCGCAAGGTGGGCCTGGAACGCTGGCTGTATAATCTTTCGCGCGAACAGTCGCTGATCTATGGCCTATTGTCGTTGGCCATCGCAATCAGTGCAGGCTGGCTTGCCTCGGCTGCTTTCGGCCTGATCCGCCGCTAGCCACGCCCGATATAAGGCATTTTGGTCGCCATCACGGTCATGAACTGCACATTCGCCTGCGCTGGCATCTGCGCCATATGCAACACCGACGTTGCTGCATGTTTGACGTCCATTGTATCCATCTGAGGATTAGCAGCTTTCAGTCCGGCCACCAGTTCGCTTTCAGCGTTGCCAATGTCGATCTGACCGCAAGCGATATTGTAGGGGCGTCCATCAAGCGAGAGCGTCTTGGTCAGGCCTGTCACGGCATGCTTGCTCATCGTGTAGCAGACAGATCCGGGACGTGGCACATAGGCTGACAGCGAACCGTTGTTGATGATCCGTCCACCTTCATGTTGCTTGCGCATTTGCTCGAACGCGAGTTGTGCGGCAATAAACATACCGTTGATATTAACTTGCATGACTTCGGTCCAGACCTCTAGCGCGATCTCATCAATCGGTCCCGAGGTGCCAAATAATCCCGCATTGTTGAACAAAACGTCGATATGTCCAAATGTCTCAAACGCTTGGCGCATCGCCTTTGCGTCGGTGACGTCCGCAGGCAAAGCTACCCCGTTCGGATACGCTTCAGCCATTGCGTTCAATCTATCCGCACGCCGCGCGACCAACCCCACGCGCCAGCCCTCCTTTAGGAAAAGCTGTGCTGTCGCATATCCTATACCAGAACTGGCACCCGTAATCAGAATGCTTTTCATATCTCTTCCTCCGTCTGCACAGCAAGGCTTAGCGGTGCCACACGGGTCGCGCGCAGGTCATCTACCTGCAGCATGCCCGTCGGTTTCGACAAGCGGTTGCGCACCACCCAGATCAGGCGCTCTTGCGCCCGCGTGATCGCCACATAAGCCAGCCGCTTCCACAAGGGTTGCCCCGCCTCAGATCGCCCCATGCGGGCCGCTGCATACAGATCAGGCGCGAACACCTGAACCGTGTCCCACTGGCTGCCCTGCGCCTTGTGAATGGTCACGGCGGCGCCGTGCAAAAACGTGGCCCCCATGCGCGCGGCAAAGGGAATGAAAGGTTCTTCCTCATCGGGTTTTTCAATCTTCACAATCGACGCGGCAGAGATTTGCGGATCCTCGGCACCCATCACATGCAACCGACTGAAGCCCGGTTTGCGCCCATTGCCCAGATAAATGACCTGCGCGCCCTTGATCAGCCCGCGCGCCTCAAGATCAAGACGTTTCTTGCGATGCTTCAGGGGCAGTTCGATCCCGTCGCAGATCAACGGCTCGCCTTCCAGCAGCGCGTCCTCGGGCGCACCATGCACGGCCCGAAACGCATTGATCAGCCGAATGCGCGTTGCGTTGCGCCACACCAAAACCGGAGAGCGCGCCATCAAATCCACCTCGACCCGTTGGCCCCAGACGACGCGATCATCCGTCTTTGAAGCCGCTTCGATCATCCGCTCGAATTGCTCAAAGGTCAGCTCGGGGTCGGCCAACGCATGTGCCAGATCAAGGATCGGGTTATCCGCCTGCTGGCGGTGAATACGGCTTAGGTTCAGGACACGCGCCGCTGGCAGTTTTTCAAACACCATCGTACCCGATTGCCCGACAGGGGCCAACTGCGCCGGGTCTCCAAAGAGCAGCAGGGTCGGGAAAATCTCTTTCAGATCCTCGAACTGCTTATCATCCAGCATCGAACTTTCATCAACAAAGCCGATGTCCAAAGGCTCCTCACGCCGCTTCCAGCCCGTGATAAAATCACTGCCACGCAGGCCTGCGGCTGCCAAAGCACCGGGAATTGACTTGTTATTGGCATAAAACGCAAAGGCCCGATCAAGCGAAACCTCGTTCATCCCCTCGATAACCGGACGGTCGCCATTGCCCGCCAACCATTCGGCGATATGCTCGTATTCCGGATCATAAACGGGGGTGTACAGTATCCGGTGGATCGTGGTCGCGGGCACCCCACGCAAACGCAAAACCGATGCCGCCTTGTTGGTCGGGGCCAAGATCGCCAGCGTGCGCTTGTCCTTGCGCTTGCGGGATTCGTAGTCCCCCGACACAATCTCGACCCCTGCGGCCTGAAGTGCTTTATAAAGCTCCGCCAGCAGCAGGGTCTTGCCTGATCCGGCCTTTCCGGTCACGGCCATCACCTGATCTTTGCCGCCCGGCGGTGGCATCAACAGGCTGTCCTCTAGATCAACGCCCACGTGGCGCAGCATATCGGCCACGCTGTCAAAAGCGGCGGCTTGATCGTCGGAATATATCACGGCAGGTGTGTTCATGGCGCGACCCTAAATCAGGGGCGCGCCGGGGGACAGATGGGTTAGGCGGTATTCACGCTCTTGATCGTGTCATTAAGACCAAAACTCTGATCAAACCATTCTCGTGAGTGCAACGTGGATATGCCAGCGCGCGCAGCAACTTGTGCTTGCGCCTTTTTGTCAAAGCTCCACAAACCGACACTGATCCGGGCAAGCCCCTCCCCGTTACTGCCAAGTATTTCCGGCGACGACCCCATCATTCTGTAGATCCGCACCATCCGCGCATCAAAGACCCCTGCGAAATGGGCGACGCCAAAGTTCTGCATGATCTCGCCCCCTCCCAGCATCAGTGCAGCAGCAATTGTCGCTTCGGCTTTGCGGGCCAGGCAAAATCGCGTGCATTCCCAGATCAATGGGCTGCAGATCGGCCCCTCCAAAAGATTCGCGAAATGTTCATTTACCATTGTCCGCCCCGTCGTCGGTAAAAACCGCATTGATCCGCCATGCGAGCCGTCGGGGCGCTGCCAGATGACATAAAGGGGGTTCAGATCGTCATATTCGTCTTTTTCAAAACCCTGCGCATCAACCGTGACGTTCCATTTCAAACGATCTTTGAATTGCGCCGCTCTATCGCGAAACATGCTTGGGCCTAAATTTCCATGTGACCCCAACGCATCTGCGTAGATGTATTTCAGCATACGCTTGCCCACCCCCAATTTCTCTAGAGACTGGGATACCTGCGGCTTGCTTAACGACGTCCGATGTAATGGCCCGCCATAACGGCCATTTGCGCAACATTTACTTCCAAATGGATCAAAATCCCGGGGGAGCCTGAAAGGCGGGGGCTGGCCCCCGACAACGGCCGCTAAACAACAATCAGCCCTCGGCTTAAAGCACGCGCGACAGCGTGGGTCGTGTTCAAGGCCCCCAGTTTGAACCGCGCACTTTCAATATAAACCCGCAATGTATGCTCTGAAATTGAAAGTGTATTTGCAACCTGAGCGCGGCTATAGCCGATTGCCAGCAATGTCATCGCGTCAATCTCTCTGGGTGATAAGGCCTGGGATGTCTCGGGGGTGCGCCCCGGCTCAAGCTCCAGCGCTTTTTGATTAAAGTAATGCGCGATCAGAATAAGGTCTCGGCGGTTGGCTTCGGTAAACGCCTGCCACTCGGAATCGCTGCATCTATTATTCACCGTAAACAAGGCAAACTGCCCGTTCGGACCTCTTATCGGGACAGTAAACCCTTGGTTGCCGACCCCGTATTCTATCGCCTCCAGCAGCAAGGCACGCGCGGCCTTACTGCTCCAATCCAGCCGTTTCCAATCGACGGGATGAAACCGTTGATAGCATCCAGAAACGACCGGGTCCGTGCGCAGATAGTTTTGCTCCAGGTATCGTTCCTGCCATGCCACGGAATAGGTTCCGCAGCCGTATTGATCCCCTGCGGAATCAACCCAATGATAGACGACATGCGCCAATTCATAATGCGCGCATAATGCTTCACTGGCTGTTTGAAGACCTTCAAGCGTGGCGGCCTGTTCCAGCGCCTCCAATATGTGGTCCAGCTTGAGAGAGATCACTACCATTCGATTTCCGTCCAGTCCTTTGTTCAAGGGCGGATATCTCGGCCAATGCTACGATCGCGGTATCGTTCAGCTGTTCCGCCAAAGCGGGGAAGCCATTGATTGTCGCGAATGTCTTGAGATCGGTGAGAACGTCCAGTATCCAGTCACTTTGCATTTTCAGGCTCTCACTTTTGTGGTTAATTATTGATTAATACAACCATAGCAGGTGCTGATTTTTCCGCATATTCGCCTTTTCCAACTCCCCAATTATAGCGGGTCCGTTTGATATCAATCCATTGTTTCAAAAGCAGCTATCCCCTCAAACGAAAATCGCCCGCAAAACGGAAAACCGATTCGCGGGCGATTGTTTCTTAAATGGAGACTGTTAACCTATTTCTTGGCGTGGAGCGGGTCTTCCAATGTGCGTAAACCTGTCACCGGCGACTGAACAAGCACTGACATGTTGCCCGGCTTGTGCTCGTTTGCGAGCATCTTCATGTGCGCGTCGGGCAGGTCAGCCCAAGTGAACACTTCGGACATGCAAGGATCAAGACGGCGCTCAAGCATGAGCTTATTGGCCGCAGAAGCCTGCTGAAGGTGGGCAAAGTGGCTGCCTTGCAAGCGCTTTTGATGCATCCACATATAGCGCACGTCGAAGGTCAGGTTGAAGCCGGACGTGCCAGCACAGATCACAACCATTCCGCCTTTTTTGCACACGAATGTTGATACCGGGAATGTTGCCTCGCCCGGGTGTTCAAACACCATATCAACGTTTACGCCCTTTCCCGTGATCTCCCAGATCGCAGCACCGAACTTGCGCGCTTCTTTGAACCATGCAGCATATTCGGGAGTGTTAACGGTCGGCATCTGGCCCCAGCAATTGAAGTCCTTGCGGTTCAAGACGCCCTTGGCCCCCAGATCCATCACGAAATCTCGCTTGCTTTCGTCCGAGATCACGCCGATCGCGTTCGCGCCGGCCGTGTTGATCAGCTGGATCGCGTAAGACCCCAGACCACCCGAGGCACCCCAAACCAAAACGTTCTGACCCGGCTTCAGATCATGCGGCTCGTGCCCGAAAAGCATCCGGTATGCAGTGGCCAATGTCAGCGTGTAGCACGCAGCCTCTTCCCATGTCAGATGTTTGGGGCGGGGCATCAACTGCTGTGCCTGCACGTTGGTGAACTGCGCAAACGACCCATCCGGCGTCTCGTATCCCCAGATGCGCTGGCTTGGCGAATACATCGGATCGCCGCCATTACAATGCTCGTCATCGCCGTCATCTTGGTTGCAATGGATGACAACTTCGTCGCCAACCTTCCAGCGTTTCACCTTGTCACCGACCGCCCAGACGATGCCCGATGCATCGGAGCCTGCAATGTGAAAGGGTTGCTTGTGGCTGTCAAACGGGCTGATGGGCTTGCCCAACGCGGCCCAAACGCCGTTGTAGTTAACGCCCGCCGCCATCACCAAAACCAGCACTTCATGGCTGTCCAGCGTTGGAACATCCACAACTTCTTCCAGCATTGCAGTATTGGGGTTGCCGTGACGCTCGCGACGGATTGTCCACGCGTACATTTGTTTTGGCACATATCCCATGGGCGGGATTTCACCCACCTCGTACAGGTCTTTTTCCGGGGCGTCATATTGCGCGATGTTCGTGTCCAAGGCCATGCGGGTCTCCACTGTCAGAATAGGTTTGTGCCGCAGTGCAGAATCGCGGCCTATTTAGTTGGAATATGGCCCGTTACGCAATAATGCAACCAGAATTGGATCATTTTTGTAATTTTATATCTTTGCAGCCGCAGCAATTTTAACGACTTCTGTCAATATTTCAAATTTACGCGTCAAAAAAATGCGCGATAGAGTTCGCATAGAAGGTAAGCGCCGGCTGTTCATCCGATGCCGAAACGAAACCACCCTGCGCCATCTCAATCATGCCGCGCTGCAACAAATGCTCGCGTGCCTTACTGACGGCACCGGCAAAGTCATCATGGGGCACCGAAACCGAGGTGCTTGCACGTTCCAGCATCAGCGCCATCTCAGCCTCCAAGGCGTCTGCTGTTAGCGGTGCTTTGGCCTCTAAAACGATCCGGGCCATCAAGGGCACAAACAGCAAAGGCATTTCCTGGGCAATCCGGTGCATCAGGTCCTGCGCGAGACCATTCACATCGGGTGAAACGCCATAGTCGCGCAGCCGGACGGGCTCGCCGAAAACGACCGCAGCCTCACCAAAGCGCAGGAATTTGCCTCGTATCCGAAGCCATGTCTTACGCAAGATAAAGATCAGGATCACTGAGATGCGCGCCCTGAAACGACGCGTGCCTGTGCGCCCGGCCTCAATCAGTACGCGATCCTCCAACACACGGTCATAGTTGATGGCAACGGGCACAAACACGACATCGCGATCTGCCAGTTTGGCATCAAGCACATAGCCTAGCAGCCCCATCTTGGGAGGCATAAGTTTCCCATCAAGGCTTAGCCCGCCTTCCGGGAAAATCGCCTGGGTCACGCCGCCTTCGGTGGCCAACTGCACATAACGCGCCAAAACCCTACGGTAGAGCGCGCCACGCGATTTACGCCGGATAAAATAAGCCCCCATAGACTTGATAAGACGGCTTAGCGGCCAGACACGCGCCCATTCGCCCACAGCATAGCTTAGCGCAGAGGCTTCGCCTGCCAGATAAGTCACAAGCATATAGTCCATGTTGCTGCGGTGGTTCATCACAAAAATCACCGTCGCATCGCTGGGAATAGATTTGATCAATGCGGCGTTTTCTTTGCCCGTGCGCACCTCATAAAGTGCGTTGGCCAAAAAGCGGGCAAGCCGGATCCCAAAGCTGAAATAAGCAAAGGCACTGAAACTTGGAACAATCTCGCGGGCATAACGGCTGGCCTGCTGAAAGGCGACATTTTCGGGAACGCCTTCTTTGCGCGCATGATCGGAAATCGCCTGGCTGACTTGCGGATCATATATAAGCCGCTGAATCATGTCGTGACGGCGTGCCAGCTTGAAAGGCTCGATCGGGCGGGTCAGACGCTTATTCAACCGCTCCACAGCGCGCTCTAACCGCCTTCGGAAAAACCAGCGTACAGAGGGCAACAAGAAATGGCTTAGCGCTGTGACCGCCGCAAACAGCAATATCACAACAAACAGCCAGAGCGGAAGTTCAACGACTTGAGTCATAGGTGCAACTCTTGCAGCACTGCTGCTGCGGGGGCAATGTCAAACCCTACGGAATACCAGAATTCAAAGGGTTTCAGGCCTGCTGAAACTGCAAGATTGCCAATCCATATTGGCAGACCTTTTCTTTCATATTGCGGCTTGTGATGGGATTTGACCAAAAGGCTTTGGGGTTTTTGAAGCATGTGATTGACGGTAAGGCGCGTGCCCTGCGCCAAAGCTTTGGCACGCAAGCCATAGAAAGCACAGGGCCGTTCCAGTGCGCTTTCTGTTTCAAGTTGGCGGCATGGATGGTCTGGCCTGCGCAATCTGTAATGCCGCGATGCAGCGAATTGACACTGCCTGATTATTTCAAGTATTAGTCTTTCAACGCAATATTATTACTCTATCGATTCACGAGAGGCCGCACCATGTCGCATCCCACAAAAGACCGCCCCTGGCTGATCCGCACCTATGCAGGACATTCAACTGCCGAAGCGTCGAATGCGCTTTATCGGAGCAATCTGGAAAAGGGTCAGACCGGCCTTTCCGTCGCTTTTGATCTGCCCACCCAGACGGGATATGACAGCGATCACATTCTGGCCCGTGGCGAGGTCGGCAAAGTTGGCGTGCCGGTCAGCCATCTGGGCGATATGCGCATGTTGTTCCGCGATATTCCGCTGGACCAGATGAATACATCCATGACGATCAATGCGACCGCGCCTTGGTTGCTGGCGCTGTATATCGCTGTGGCCGAAGAACAGGGTGCGGACGTAAGCGCGTTGCAAGGCACCGTTCAGAACGATCTGATCAAGGAATATCTGTCGCGCGGCACCTACATCTGCCCGCCCGCCCCCAGCCTTAAGATGATCGCCGATGTAGCCGAGTACTGTTATACAAACGTGCCGAAATGGAACCCGATGAACGTGTGTTCCTATCATCTGCAAGAAGCCGGTGCGACGCCCGAACAGGAACTTGCCTTTGCTTTGGCCACAGCCACCGCCGTGCTTGATACACTGCGTCCCCGAGTGCCGGAAGAGGATTTCCCGACATTGGTCGGGCGTATCTCGTTCTTCGTTAATGCAGGTATTCGTTTTGTCACCGAGATGTGCAAAATGCGGGCCTTCGGGGATCTGTGGGATGAAATTTGTCTTGAGCGCTATGGCGTTGAAGATCCGAAATTCCGCCGGTTCCGCTATGGTGTCCAAGTGAACTCGCTTGGTCTGACCGAACAGCAGCCTGAAAACAACGTTTACCGCATTTTAATCGAGATGCTGGCCGTGACGCTCTCGAAAAACGCGCGTGCCCGCGCTGTACAGTTGCCCGCTTGGAACGAGGCGCTTGGCCTGCCGCGCCCCTGGGATCAGCAATGGTCCATGCGGATGCAGCAAATCATGGCCTTTGAGACAGATTTACTGGAGTTCGACGACCTCTTCGATGGCAACCCGGCGGTTGATCGCAAGGTCGAGGCGCTCAAAGAAGGGGCGCGGGCCGAACTGGCCAATCTGGATGGGATGGGCGGTGCAATTTCAGCGATCGATTATATGAAATCCCGTCTGGTCGAAAGCAACGCAGACCGTCTGGGGCGCATTGAATCAGGCGAGACAATCGTCGTTGGTGTTAATAAATGGCAAAAGGGCGAACCATCGCCCCTTATGACCGGCGATGGCGGTATCATGGTTGTTGATCCCGCCGTCGAGGCAGACCAGATCAATCGCCTGAACGCCTGGCGCAGCGAGCGGGATCAGGCCGCAGTGGATAAAGCGCTCGCCGACCTGCGCGCCGCTGCCGCCGAGGGGCGCAACGTCATGCCACCTTCGATTGCCGCGGCGAAAGCAGGCGTCACCACGGGCGAATGGGCCGCACAGATGCGGGCTGTGCATGGTGAATACCGCGGTCCAACAGGCGTTGCGGCTGGCCGGTCCAACAAAACCGAAGGGCTGGATGATCTGCGCGAAGCGGTAGATGCGGTAAGCGCACGTCTGGGCCGCCGCCTCAGCTTTCTTATGGGCAAGCCGGGCCTTGACGGTCATTCTAACGGAGCCGAGCAGATCGCAGTGCGCGCACGTGACTGCGGCATGGATATCTCCTATGAGGGTATCCGCCTGACACCCTCCGAGATTGTTGCCGCCGCAAAAGAAGGAAAACATCACGTCGTGGGGCTTTCCATTCTATCAGGATCACATATTCCATTGGTCGAAGACTTAATGCACCAAATGCGTGAAGCGGGTTTGGGGCATATTCCAGTTGTTGTCGGTGGTATTATTCCAGATGACGATTCGGAAAAACTTCTCGGAATGGGTGTGTCGCGTGTTTATACTCCCAAAGACTTTGAGTTGAACACAATTATGAATGATATCGTCATGCTTGCAAATCCTGAAACAATCGCAGCAGAATAACACTTTTGTAATGTGTAACATCTTTTTATATTCATTCTTTTCCACTAAGGATTAATTAGAATTAATAAGTGGGAACAGGTAACATGAACATTAATCTAGACACGATGTCACACAAAGAACTGGAAGCTTTGCAGGACAAAGTAAAGGCTGCAATCAAATCCGCGTACGAACGTGATCGCGTTGAAGCACGCAAAGCGGCAGAAAAAGCCGTCGCTGAATTTGGTTTCTCTTTGGATGAGGTCTCTGCGGGGGCCAAGAAGACAAAAGGCGCTAAGGCTGCAGCGAAATACGCCAACCCTGCAGACAAGTCCCAAACCTGGACTGGTAAAGGCCGTCAGCCCAATTGGTATCGCGAGCTTGTCGCTCAGGGTACATCGCCTGACGATCTGGCAGTGTAAACTAGAGACTTAAATTATAGACTTCAGTTCCCCCTAACCGGGGGGCTGATATCTTTCATGGTGGTTTTGCAAAGATGACAATTCATATTGGTGCCAAAGAAGGTGAAATTGCCGAAACAGTTTTGATGCCGGGCGACCCTTACCGCGCAAAATGGGCGGCCGAAACTTTTCTGACCGATGTAAAACTGGTGAACGAAGTCCGGGGTATGCTGGGCTTTACAGGGCACTGGAACGGCCACCGCGTGACCATTCAGGGTTCTGGTATGGGGATGCCATCGCTTTCGATCTATGCCAACGAATTGATTTCGAATTACGGGGCTCAGACTTTGATCCGCATCGGGTCTTGTGGTGGAATGCAACCGTATGTTGGGATTCGTGATATTATTATCGCGATGACGGCTACGACAATCACGTCACCCTCTGCGGGTATTTTTCGCGAGGTGAATTATGCGCCTTGTGCGGATTGGTCATTGCTGCGCGCCGCCGTTGATGCGGCCCAATCCAAAGGCACCAAGACACATGTTGGCGGGATTTATTCATCTGACGTGTTTTATGCTGAACGCCCTGATCTGGACGAACAAATGGTGCGCCATGGTATCTTGGGTGTCGAAATGGAAGCGGCAGAGCTTTATACCCTCGCTGCGCGCCACAAACGCCGCGCATTGGCGGTGCTTACCGTAAGCGACCACCTTCAAACAGGCGAGGCATTGCCCGCTGCTGACCGCGAACAATCCTTCGGAGACATGGTAGAGATTGCTTTGCAAGCTGCCTTTGCTAACGCCTAACTGCTGCCAAACGCTCAGGTGCCGTGGGTGCCATCATATCCGTTGCGACGCGGTATCTTTATCGTTTCCAGGAAAACTGCGTCCGGCCGATAGACTTCGACCAGCAGCGGATAGCAAGCTGCCACATCCGATGAATGCTGTGACGAGCAGTCGCCCCCTGGGCAGGCACTCAGCGCGCCCAACAGATCAATCTCGGCATAGAACTCAAGATAGTCGTCAGGCCGTACAGGGCTGGCTTTCATAAAGTACTGACCCGTGTCGCGGGTAAATCCTGTGCACATAAAGACATTCAACACATCATGCACATGCGGTTCTGCCTGATCCAGCGACACAGCCATATGCTGCGCCAAGACACGCGTCAGATTGGAATGGCAGCAATGGTGATACTGCCCCCCCGCCAAAAGCTGATGCGTATAGGGATCGCACCGCGTTCCGATCACATCATGCACGGAGCCCCCAAATTCATCTTTGCCGTACCATCCAAGCGTGTCGTGCGTGATCGTCGCCATAGGTCGCAAATGCGGAAAGCTGGACCACATCCGTTGTCCGGTCGTGATATGCGTCCCGTGAAGCGCGCGGGTTTTGCCAGAATAGAACCGCTCACTCAGATCGTCGCGCGCCCAAAGGTTCAGATCGCCGACCTGTGACCCCTCGACACTTTTGATGCGGAAAAAATGTCCGGCAGGCACGGTAAAGCAGGCCGCATCGCGGGGCGGCACCAGCACTTCGTCCACTTTGGTCAAGTTGGCGCGGGCGCGATCAAAAAGCGCCATGTCCGGCACGGGTAGCGTCTCGACCGGATAACAAATCACCGGTTTGATTGCACGGCGGGCTTCTGCGTCTTGTGGTTCTGTCATACGTTTTATCCTGCAATGCGGCCCGAATGGCCATAATCTGCGCGTTCTCGGAAACAGCGTTATCCAATGCACCATCCCGCGCAGCAATCTGGCTGCGAACATGCTCCGGATCAAGCGGGTAATCTGGGGTCAGCTTGTTCATACCCACAACACAGTCTGGCACATCCGATAGCCAGCCCCTGCAAACGGCTGCGCAAATCACCAGATGCCTATTCGACAAAACGGGTCGTATAAGCGCGGGGGTTTGCGCCTTCAGGGCAGTCAAGCTGAACGGGCCCCATCCAGTTGCGCAGGGCAAGCCCTGCACTGTAACGGATGCCAAGACGCTGCTCAGGGGGGGCCATAAAAAGGCCAGCGCCTCCAACGATCCGATCTGCCTGAACATCCAATTCCTTCATCGCGCCCCCCCCGTTTGAAAACAAAGGCTGGTCGGCAAGATGCGGCTGTGTCGTGCGCTGTGTTCAAAGGGGCCGTTGGGTCACGTTGGCTTTGCAGCTACGGGGGGCACCATCTGTCGCAGTGTATGCCTCGGCACCGCAGGCAGCACATCTGTAGAACCGCAATTTTCCCTTGTCGCGGCCTTTATCCATGCGCCATCGACACCCCCGCATACCTTTATTGCGCCACGCGAAATACGCGACGAGGACAAAAGCGATAAGAAAGCCAAGGATAAGATGCACCGAAAGTATAGGGCCCACTCCGCGACGCGCGGAATGGGCTGATTTTCTTAGACTGTGCGCTCAAGCATCATCTTTTTGATGTTCGCGATTGCTGCAGCAGGGTTCAGCCCTTTGGGGCAGGTCTTGGCGCAGTTCATGATCGTGTGACAGCGGTACAGCTTGAAGGGATCCTCAAGCTCGTCCAGACGCTCGCCTGTGGCCTCGTCTCGGCTGTCAATCAACCAGCGATATGCGTGTAAAAGTGCGGCGGGTCCAAGGTAGCGATCACCATTCCACCAGTAACTGGGGCAAGACGTCGAACAACACGCACACATGATACATTCGTAAAGCCCGTCCAGCTTGGCGCGGTCATCAATCGATTGCTTCCACTCTTTCGCGGGCTCAGGCGTTTCAGTCTCAAGCCATGGCTTGATTGACGCGTGTTGGGCGTAGAAATGCGTAAGATCAGGGATCAAATCTTTGACGACTGGCATGTGCGGCAGCGGATAGATCTTAACAGCACCTTTTACTTCTTCCACGCCGTACGTGCAGGCAAGAGTGTTGATCCCGTCAATGTTCATCGCGCAAGACCCGCAAATGCCCTCGCGACAGGACCGACGGAAGGTCAGGGTCGGATCAATCTCGTTCTTGATTTTGATCAGCGCGTCCAGGATCATCGGACCACAACTATCCATATCGACGAAATACGTGTCGATCGCCGGGTTCTTGCCGTCATCCGGGTTCCAACGGTAGATCTGGAACTGCTTGAGGTTTTTTGCACCCTCGGGCTTTGGCCATGTTTTGCCAGTCGTCATCCGCGAATTCTTTGGGAGCGTGAGTTGAACCATTGCGCTTCTCCTAGTCTGCCGGGCGCAAGCCCGTTTTCATTTAATTCAGGCGCTTTTCGTCTTTTGGACGTAAAGCGCGTTACCTTCGGCCTGCATGGTTTTGGTGAAACCCTGCGCCATTATTTTTGCACATAGATCGGTTTGCCAATCCTGTGAATGTCGAACTTCGATCAAGATGGCATCCGGCAGCCACCCCCCGGCTTCGGCGTCATCCAGGATGGAATTCAAAACAAGTTCCTCGGCACCTTCAACGTCAATCTTTAGGACCGTATAGTCGTGATTGTTTGATGCTTCCGTAAAATCGCTCAGCATTCGAGTAGGAACCAAAACGCCACCATTGCGCATCCGCCCCGTGACATCTTTCAGCGAGGCTTGACCGTAGTTATGGCCTTTGAAATTCAAAACCGCTTCGCCATCCCGATCTGACAACGCACATCCTTCGATCCGCACCATCTCTGTCAGGTTATTCAGCTGCACATTCAACCCAAGCCTGCCGATCATAATCGGATTGGGTTCAAATGCGATCACACGCGATCCTGCACCGCTCGCAAGGGCAAGCGGCACCGTAAAAGCACCGCAATTCGCGCCGACATCCAGCACCAAGACGTTTCGATCTTCAACCAATCGGACCAAGGCCAACAATGACTTTAGTTCAGGTGGATACCCCTCAAGCCACATGCAGGTTTCGGTGTAATTATCACGCGGATCAACAACCATGCGTATGTCGGCAAATTCAATCTCGACTGGCCCAAGCATCTCGTTGACCAGCACCCGATCCTCTGGCGAACCGTCCCGATAACGGATGCGCAATGCCTCCATCTTTTCCGCATTGATCTGATCGGCCATCATGCCGCTGTCCCGTTCTAGACCCATCAGCCGAAAGATCCTGCCATGCCCAGACTGTTTTGCGATACGCAGTGCACAGTTTCGGGACGCGCCAGAATTGCACGTACTGTTGCAACCGTCGTGTCATCGACGCCGATAACGGCTGACTTTGCGAAAACGCGAACCTCATTGGCATCAGCATTGTCGATAATGCAGTCTGTGAACGGTGTGATAAGTTGCTTTGGAACCTGCGGAAACCGTGTTGCGATTGTTTCGGTAACCACCCCTTTAGCTCCCTCGCGAGCGATCGCATCAACCCTAAGGGACGCCTCGTTGCACGCAGATAGCCCCATTGCCATCACCAACGCCCCACAAACAGAAAGGTATGGTCCACGCTGGCGGGTTTGAGTTGCGGCGAAGGGCAATGATGGTCCGATTACAGGCACAGTGCTTCCTTTGGTTGGGTTTGCGTTGGCCAAAACAGGTTTAGGCCAACGCATTTACTTTAGTAAACCCGCGCTTTTGGCGCGATTTTCTTGAGGTCGATGCCGCCATCATTATGGCTGGTCAACGGCTGCAGATGCACGCCGCGATAGCCCAAGGATGCTTCGTTCCCCTTAAACCAGACAAGGCTGTGCTTGCGCCAGTTCTCGTCATCACGGTCTGGATAATCCTCGTGCGCGTGCGCGCCCCGGCTTTCCTTGCGGGCAGCCGCTGCGGTGATGGTCGCGACAGCATTTGGCATCAGGTTGGTCAGTTCCAGCGTTTCCATGAGGTCAGAGTTCCAGACCAGCGACTTGTCTGTCACTTTCAAATCAGAGATTTTGCCAGCAACCTGGTCCATCTTCTCTTTGCCTTCGTTCAGCGTTTTGTCCGTCCGGAAAACGGCGGCATCGGCTTGCATAGTTTTTTGCATCTCAAGACGCAGTTCCGCCGTGGCGACATGGCCCTTGGCATAGCGCAAACCATCAAACCGGCTGAATGCCGCCTCGATCGAGCGTGTGCTTGGCGTTGGCACCGGCGTCGACGGATCAACGATGTCCTTGGCGCGGATAGCAGCCGCACGACCAAACACCACCAGATCGATCAGCGAATTCGATCCAAGGCGGTTCGCACCATGTACTGACGCACATCCCGCCTCGCCCACAGCCATCAGGCCTGGCGACACATTGTCAGGCTTGTCGGCAGTCGGTGCCAGCACCTCGCCCCAATAATTGGTTGGAATGCCGCCCATGTTGTAGTGAACGGTTGGCAGAACGGGAATCGGCTCTTTGGTGAGGTCAACACCAGCAAAGATACGCGCTGATTCTGAAATACCTGGCAGGCGCAAATCCAAAGTTTCTTTGGGCAAGTGGTTCAGGTTGAGGTGAATGTGGTCTTTATTCTCACCCACACCGCGACCTTCGCGAATTTCCATCGTCATACAGCGCGAAACAACATCCCGCGACGCGAGGTCTTTGTAGGTCGGGGCATACCGCTCCATAAAGCGTTCGCCTTCGGAGTTGGTCAGATAACCGCCTTCGCCACGCGCACCTTCGGTGATCAGACAACCAGCGCCGTAAATTCCGGTCGGGTGGAACTGCACAAACTCCATATCCTGTAGGGGCAGACCCGCACGCGCAGTCATGCCGCCACCATCACCGGTACAGGTATGCGCGGATGTCGCGCTGAAATAGGCGCGGCCGTAACCACCTGTCGCCAGCACAACCATCTTGGCGCTGAACAGGTGCATCGTACCATCGTCCAGCTTCCAGCACAGCACCCCTTGGCACACGCCGTCTTCAGACATGATCAGATCAATCGCGAAGTATTCGATGTAAAACTCGGCGTTGTGCTTTAGCGACTGCCCGTACAGCGTATGCAAGATCGCGTGCCCGGTCCGATCGGCTGCGGCACAGGTCCGCTGCACAGGGGGGCCTTCACCAAATTCGGTTGTATGGCCGCCGAAAGGTCGCTGGTAAATCTTGCCAGATTCTGTGCGTGAAAAGGGCACACCGTAATGCTCAAGCTCGTACACCGCCTTTGGTGCTTCTCGTGCGAGGTATTCCATCGCATCCGTGTCGCCCAGCCAGTCAGACCCTTTGACAGTGTCGTACATGTGCCATTGCCAATTATCTGGCCCCATGTTCGACAGCGAGGCAGCAATGCCGCCTTGGGCCGCGACGGTGTGCGAACGCGTCGGGAAAACTTTGGTGACGCAAGCCGTCTTTAGCCCCTGCTCGGCCATCCCAAGGGTTGCGCGCAGACCAGCACCGCCAGCCCCCACAACAACCACGTCATATTCATGCGTTTCATAATCATATGCAGCCATGTCTCGGTCTCCGGTATAGCGAGTTCGTCGGTTAAAGCGCGATGCGTATGATGGCGAAAACGCCGACAGCCGCCGCGCCGTAGCTGAGGCAGGTCATCAAGATGATGGCAACTTTCTGCAACAACCCATGAACATAGTCCTCAATCAGCACCTGCACACCGTCGTTGAAATGTTTAAAGCCAACGAGCAGGGTCAGTGATGCAACAATAGCAGGAAAAGGTTTGGTGTAATAGGCCAACACCTCTTCATAGGTGCCACCAAGTGCCGCACCAAAAGTAAACACAAACAGCGGGATCAGGATCAGCAAAGCGACCGAGCTGACCTTCATCGCCCAGAAATGTGCCGTACCAGATTTCGCTGAGCCCAAGCCAACGGCGCGTTTTCGGTCTGTCAAATAAGCCATGTCTATTTCCTCAGATGATCAGCGCGGTGATGATTGTCAAAAGGACGGAGCCTCCCAAGATGCCCCACCCCAGTTTCTCGGCTGTTGGGATGTCCAGCGCGTAGCCGTTATCCCAAATCAGGTGCCTGATGCCTGCAAGTGTGTGATACCAAAGCCCAAGCAAAGAAAAGAACATCACCAGATCGCCAAACCAGCTTGTTATAAAACCATTAGCGGTCTGAAATGCTTCGGGTGATGTAGCCGCAGCCAAGAACCACCAAACAATGAGAAGTGACGCCAGCAGCATGGCGTTGCCAGTGATGCGGGTCAGGATCGATGTCATTGAGGTTAGTTGCGGGCGATAGATCGACAGGTGGGGTGACAGCGGGCGATTGCCCCGGTTCACATCAGCCATGATGGATTCCTTTTCTTGTCTAAGTCGGCTTATAGATAGCGGTATTTTCCATACTGTCACGCACAGAGGTCAATTTTCATGAGTGTAGGTGCATTAAAATAGCCAAAATCAGCACAAAATCTGTAGAGGCTCAGCATATGTGATCACATAATTTTTTCATGTGATCACAAATCTTCAACCTGGCCCAACTTCACAAGAATGAGGTCATTTGAACCGAGCGCACGATTTTCACGCGTTGCACAATGCCTTTTGGTCAGTTTAACGGACCACACACATCACGGCAGGACACTTGGTGGCATTTGGTAAAGCAGGACACCCGACTGAATGTCCTGCTTTTGATCATTTAGCTCAACGAATTGTCGATGCCCTTGCATGCATCAACCAAGCCTTTGACGGCGTTGACGGAGTTGTCGAACATCGCTTGCTCATCTTTATCCATCGAAATCTCGACGATACGTTCGATCCCGCCCGCACCAATCACGGTTGGGACGCCAACATAAAAGCCGTTCAAACCATACGCGCCGTCAACGTAAGCGGCGCAAGGCAGCACGCGCTTTTGGTCTTTCAAGAACGCTTCGGCCATTTCGATCGCCGATGTTGCAGGCGCATAGAATGCGGAACCCGTTTTCAGCAAGCCAACGATTTCTGCACCGCCATCACGCGTGCGCTGTACGATAGCGTCCAGCTTCTCTTGCGACGTCCAACCCATTTTCACCAGATCTGGCAAAGGGATACCCGCAACGGTCGAATAGCGCGTCAATGGCACCATCGTGTCGCCGTGACCGCCCAGAACGAAGGCTGTCACATCCTTCATCGAAACGTTGAATTCAGTCGCAAGGAAGTGACGGAAGCGCGCCGAATCAAGCACGCCGGCCATTCCGCAAACCATGTGGTGTGGCAAACCGGAAAATTCCCGCAGCGCCCAAACCATTGCATCCAGCGGGTTGGTGATACAGATCACAAAAGCATTCGGCGCGTGGGCTGCGATGCCTTCGCCAACCGACTTCATTACCTTCAGGTTGATGCCCAGCAGGTCGTCACGGCTCATCCCCGGTTTGCGGGCGACACCCGCTGTCACGATACACACGTCCGCGCCAGCAATATCGGCATAATCATTTGTACCGGACATTGTTGCATCGAACTTGGCAGAGGGTCCGGATTCGGCGATATCAAGCGCCTTACCTTGTGGCACGCCGTCTGCGATGTCGAACAAGACGACGTCGCCCAGTTCCTTGATTGCTGCGAGATGGGCAAGCGTGCCCCCGATCTGCCCAGCGCCGATAAGCGCGATTTTGGGTCTGGCCATGTGGTGTTCTCCGACAAGGTTACGATTGGCCACGGGATAACGAAATGCGGCGCACCGTGCAAGTTGCGCATGAAGCCTGCCCCATGGATGATGAAGAAACAAATAAAAAAGGGCCAATCCAAAAACGAAATGGCCCTCTTTTCACCTAAAACTGTCGTTAAATGCGGTCATTGGTGAGGTGCGAAAGCATTAGCCTTGGTATTCAGGCAGTGCTTCCAGCGCTTCCTTGTTGCTGTCGATGTAGATGCGGTAATCATTGCCGTCAGCGTTTTTCATGACCTGAAGTTCATCCCAAGTCACCGCGACAGGTTTTTCACTCAGACCCAGAAACCCACCTACGTTGATGACAACTTCGTTGATCTGACCACTATCGCCTAGGACCAGGCTACCAATTTCACCGACAGTCTCATTGTTGGCACCGTAAACATACGAACCTTCAAGATCTTCGGCAGTCAAAGCCTGTACGTCTTCCATCGAGGCATCCGCATACCCTTCATAGGTTACCATCGGACGCGTGAGCATCGTGCGCTCTTGCTCGATTTCGCTCTGGGTTGTGACAGTTGCTGTCACTGGCTCGGATGCTTCTGCACTTTGCTCGGTGGAGTCGTTGCTTGCCATCGATGTGGATGCATCAGTAGTGTCCACGTTGCCATTCATAGCTGCATCACCCATATCGCGTTCGAACACAGGGGCGTTCTCAAGCATCTCTTTGGATGTTGTCACAACCAGGAAACGGTCCTCGCCTTCGCCCTTGACGACCTTGATGGCATCCATGCTGATGCTCACATCACGCTCGCCCATGCCCAGAAATCCGCCAACACCCAGGATAACGGCTTTCACATCACCGTTTTCGTCCAACAGGATATCGTTGATGTCCCCGATGTCTTCCCATTCTGCTTCGCCACCGGCTGCAATTTGCATATCGCCTTCGACAGGGGTCTCAGAGTTATAGATACGCATACCGATCATGTTCGACGCAAAAAAATCTGACGGCTGCGCCGTTGTGCTGCCGATACCATTTGACGTATGCGATTCAGCAAGAGCTGGGCCTGTGAGAGATAGAAGAATAGCGGTTGTTCCAAGAAAACGTTTCATTACTGGTTACTCCTATTTGAGCTCCGGGCGAAAAGCGCCCGGTTGTAGGGTAAACAACGATCTCTCGGTCCTGTTCCGCGCTATCTTGGGTTTCTTACCCTTCGATTAATCTGTGACATAGGCAATGCAGGAACAATGATACGATGATCCTTGACTTATGGTTCCTTTGCATCGCGGGTCCTGCGGTCCTTTTTGCTGGTATATCAAAAGGCGGGTTTGGCTCAGGTGCAGCGTTTGCCAGCTCGTCAGTTTTGGCGCTTGTGATCGAACCGGGCATGGCGCTTGGGATCATGCTCCCCTTGTTGATGCTGATCGATGCGTCGACGCTGAAACCTTATTGGGGCAAGTGGGGTGTCCAAGAGGTCAAGTTGCTTGTCTGGGGCGGGATACCCGGCGTGATATTGGGAGCCTTGTTGTACAAGATTGCGTCGCCCGATTTCTTTCGGCTGCTCATCGGCGGCATTTCGGTCGGATTTGTCATCTGGCAATGGGGCCGCGCAGCAGGATTGATCCGCATTGCACGTCGCGCAATGCCACCATGGGCTGGGGTGTTCTGGGGCACCATCACGGGCTTTACCAGCTTTGTGAGCCACGCAGGTGGTCCACCAGCCGCAATTTACCTTTTGTCGCGCGGTCTGGAAAAGACCCAGTTTCAGGCCACAACGGTCCTGCTTTTCTGGATCATAAATATCATCAAGTTCATCCCGTATGCGTTTCTGGGCATTTTCACGTGGGACACCATGACAGCAGATCTTATCCTTGCCCCGTTTGCGGTGATCGGCGCATGGATCGGGGTCAAAGCGCACCGGTTCATTTCCCAAAGACAGTTTTTCGCACTTACCTATGTGCTTTTGCTGGTCACCGGGTCCAAACTGATCTGGGATGGTTTGACCTGACTAACCGTCAACGGACTTCGGGGCAGACAGGCTTTGAAACAGCAAATGGCGGCTGACTTGGTACATCGAATTGTTCGGCAGACAGATCTTGGGTCGCGGCAATCACGATCGCCGCTGCAGCCGTTAGGCCAGCCAAGTGAAACACTTTATATAGGTTCGTCATCTTATTCGCCTCCGGTACGCGCCGATTGGTCAAAATCCGGCGGTTGTGGGTAGCAAGGACGCACGGGGGCAGTACCCCTAGCCATAACCGTCCCTGCCTGAATCACCCGACTGTGCGACAAGCGGTTGAATTTTCCGTTAACAGTGGCGCTGACGCAAAAAATAGGCGAACTTCGCTGCACTGCAGCGCATTTGAGCTTGAAGTTTTTAGCTAAAAATGCAGACCTGCGCGCAATATTGTTTCTCGGAGATTGATCTGATGTCGAAAATAAACCGCCCTCTGCGCTCTGTTCTGTATATTCCCGGATCCAAAGATCGTGCGCTGGACAAGGCGCGTGGCTTGCCTGCAGATGCGATAATCTTTGATCTAGAAGATGCCGTGATCCCGGAAGAAAAGAAAGCGGCCCGCCAAACACTGGCGCTTGCGTTGAAAACGGGGGGCTATGGCACCCGCTATAAAGTCATCCGCATTAACGGACTTGATACCAAGTGGGGTGCCGACGATGCACGTGCAGCAGCCGAAATGGACTGTGACGCGATCTTGTTGCCCAAAGTTGGCAGCCCGGCTGATCTGCAGGCGCTCGCCGAAATCACCAAAGACATTCCTTTGTGGGCAATGATGGAAACGCCCGGTGCAATGCTGAATGCTGCGGCCATCGGAGCGCATCCGATGCTGGAATGTATGGTCATGGGCACCAATGATCTGAACAAAGACCTGCAAACCCGCGTGCGGCCAGACCGCTTGCCGTTGATGACGGGGCTTGGGCTTTGTGTGCTGGCCGCAAAGGCAAATGGGATCGCCATCATTGATGGGGTCTATAACGCGTTCAAGGATGATGAAGGCCACCGCGTTGAATGTGACCAAGGCCGCGATATGAGCTTTGACGGCAAAACGCTGATCCATCCCGCGCAGCTGGACGTCGCGAACGAAGCATTTTCCCCCTCCGAGGCCGAGGTTGACCTCGCCCGCCGTCAAATCGCAGCGTTTGACGAAATGCAGGCAACAGGTCAGGGTGTGGCCGTTGTGGACGGGCGCATCGTAGAAAATCTGCACGTGGCTACCGCCCGCGAAACATTGGCAAAACTGGACGCAATCGCGGCCCTACAAACGGAGTAGCCCCATGATGGCACTTTTGATCTGCGGCATCATCCTTTGGGTCGGCGCACATTACTTCAAACGCCTGATGCCAGAGCAGCGAGCAGCCCTTGGCAACAAGGGTAAGGGTGTGATCGCAGTCGCGATCGTTGCCTCGCTGGTGCTTATTATCATTGGATATCGCGGGGCGCCGACCATCAACATTTGGTATCCGCCCAGCTTTTTCGTTCATATCAATAACCTGTTGATGGTGTTGGCGTTCTGGATTTACGGATCCAGCGCCGCCAAAGGTGCCAAGGCATGGCCCGCCAACAAGACCCGCCATCCGCAACTGCTTGCCGTAAAGATCTGGGCCCTTGCGCATTTGCTGGTCAATGGCGATCTGGCCGCGATCCTTTTGTTCGGCAGCATGCTGGCATGGGCTGTGGGCTCGGTTATCCTGATCAACAAGGCAGAACCAAACTGGACACCGCCACCATCGGCAGGCAAGGCAACTTACATCAGACTGACCATAATCACGCTGGTCATGCTGATCATCGTAATTGCAATCCACAGCTGGGTTGGTGTCTCGCCGCTTCCCTAATCTGAGAGTTAATTGATGAAGCTTTATCGTTTTTTGTCCGAACAGGACACGTCTGCCTTTTGCCACAAGGTAACTGAGGCTTTGAATAAAGGGTGGGAGCTTTATGGCACCCCGACACAAACTTGGGACGCCGCTGCTGGCGTGATGCGCTGCGGTCAGGCGGTCACGAAAGAAGTCGAAGGCACCTACACGCCAGAAACAAAGCTGGGTGCGCATTGATGGCGGTGACCAAAACTAATGCCGGGCGCTTCTTTGAGGATTACGAAGTCGGCCAAACGTTGCATCACGCTGTCCCGCGCACGGTCAAGGCGGGCGAACGCGCTTTATATCATGCGCTTTATCCTGCACGGCATGCGATTTATTCGTCGGATCAATTCGCACAAAGCTGCGGGCTGCCCTATAGCCCGATGGACGACATGATCGGCTTTCACATCGTCTTTGGTAAATCTGTACCCGATGTGTCTTTGAATGCAGTTGCCAATCTGGGCTATGCGCAGGGCCGCTGGCTGGCCCCTGTCTGGCCCGGCGACACGTTGCGCGCCGTGTCCGAAGTGATCGGGCTCAAGCAAAACTCGAATGGCAAGACCGGCGTTGTCTATGTGCGCACGGCGGGCTTTAACCAAGATGACACCAAGGTGATCGAATTTGTCCGTTGGGTCATGGTGCGCAAGCGGGATATCAATGCACCCGCCCCAACTGCCGTTATCCCGAACCTGCCCAAGGCGCTAAGCGTCGGTCAACTGGCTATTCCTGACGATTTGGATTTTACCAACTACGATTTCACACTGGCAGGCGAACCGCATCGCTGGGGTGATTACGAGATTGGCGAATTGATCGACCACGTCGACGGGGTCACGGTTGAAGAAGCCGAGCATATGATGGCAACGCGTCTGTGGCAAAACACGTCCAAAGTGCATTTCGACACCTCAGCCCGTCCCGATGGCTCGCGGCTGATCTATGGCGGGCATGTTATTTCAATGGCGCGGGCGCTTTCGTTCAACGGCTTGGCAAACGCGCAGATGGTTGTGGGGCTAAACGGCGGCGCACATGCGAACCCCTGTCTGTCTGGCGATACGATCCGGGCGTGGTCAGAGGTGCTTGATAAAGCCGATACATCCGCCCCCGGTGTCGGTGCGATCCGACTGCGGCTGGTGGCAACGAAAGGCGGTGCTCCGTTCAAATTAAACGGCGATGACGGTAAATACCTGCCTAATGTCTTGCTTGATCTGGATTACTGGGCTTTGATGCCGAAATGAAGATACGCAGTCTTGTCCTTGCCCTTGCTGCTCTGGCCCCCTTGCACGCACAAGCGGACGCCATCGAGGATGAATTCGTTTCTGCCAACCTGATCTCGGTCTTTTATCACGAGATGGGGCATGCTTTGATCGACATCTTGCGGCTCCCCGTCTTCGGACAGGAGGAAGACGCAGCCGATACGGCGTCTATCCTTTTCGTACACGACACATTTAACGACGAAGATGCGCTCTCAATCGCGTATGATGCCGCTTTGGGTTTCGCTGCCGCTGCCGAAAACGAAGGCAGCATTGATGAAACCGCGTGGGATGTGCATGGTGCCAGCCTTCAGCGCTTCTTTAACCTTGTGTGCATCTTTTACGGGGGCGATGTCGACGGACGCGATGATTTTGCCGAAGATATGGGCCTGCCCGCAGAACGCGCCGTCACCTGCCAAGAAGAATTCGAGCTTGCCGATGACAGCTGGGGGCCGGTTTTTGACGAATTATACGAGGCCGGGGCTGGCGAGAGCCTGAAGTACTCTGGTCCCGCAGGCAGCTTCACCCATGACATCATCGCCGCCGAGGTTGATGCAATAAATGGATTGATGAGCCTGCCGGAAGATCTGGAAATCAGCGTCGAACCATGTGGCGAAGCAAACGCCTTCTACGATTCGAGCTTGGTGAAAATCACCATCTGTTCCGAATTTGAACCGTATTTGCGCAAAATAGCACCTTAAGGCTGACAACCCTTTGCGCGTTTCAAGCGATTCCTTGCTCATACGTGGATTTTGTGATCACACGATAAATTTGTGTGATCACAAATGTCGCTTTTGTCTGGATAAACCTGTATTTCTCAGAAAAACTGTTTACCGAGTATCAAGACTCAATCGTATACCGCGATTTGACTGGAACAAAAAACGGGACCGTTTTTCATGAACATCCACGAATATCAGGCGAAAGCCCTTTTGCGCAGCTACGGCGCGCCAGTATCCGACGGCCGTGTCGTACTGAAAGCTGAAGACGCAAAAAATGCCGCTGGCGAGATGGACGGGCCACTTTGGGTGGTCAAGGCGCAGATCCACGCAGGTGGACGCGGCAAGGGTTCATTCAAGGAAGCCGACGCAGGCGACAAGGGCGGCGTGCGCCTGACAAAATCGGTCGAAGAGGCCGCGCAGGAAACCAAGAAAATGCTGGGCCGCACATTGGTTACGCATCAGACTGGCCCCGCGGGCAAGCGGGTCAACCGCGTCTACATCGAAGACGGTTCGGGGATTGAGACCGAACTCTATCTCGCCCTGCTGGTCGACCGTCAAACGGCTCGGGTCGGATTTGTCTGCTCCACCGAAGGCGGCATGGACATCGAAGAAGTCGCTGCGTCGACCCCCGAAAAGATCATCAGCTTTTCTGTTGACCCGGCCACCGGCTATCAAGCCTTTCACGGCCGCCGCATCGCATTCACGCTGGGCCTTGAAGGGAAGCAGGTCAAACAATGCGTGACCTTGATGGGTCAGCTTTACAAAGCCTTCCTTGAAAAAGACATGGAGATGCTTGAGATCAACCCCCTGATCGTAACAGACAGCGGCGATCTGAAGGTTCTTGATGCCAAGGTCAGCTTTGACGGCAACGCCATATACCGCCACGGTGATATCGCAGAACTGCGCGACACTACCGAAGAAGATGCAAAAGAGCTTGAGGCGTCCAAGTACGACCTGAACTACATCGCGCTGGACGGTGAAATCGGCTGCATGGTAAACGGTGCGGGCCTCGCGATGGCCACGATGGACATTATCAAACTTTACGGTGCCGAGCCTGCAAACTTCCTTGACGTAGGGGGCGGTGCCACCAAGGAAAAAGTGACCGAAGCGTTCAAAATCATCACCTCTGATCCGCAGGTCAAAGGCATTTTGGTGAACATCTTCGGCGGCATAATGCGCTGCGATGTGATTGCAGAAGGTGTTGTTGCTGCCGTAAAAGAAGTTGGCCTGAAAGTGCCGCTTGTTGTGCGCCTTGAGGGGACGAACGTTGCCGAGGGCAAGGCCATCATCAACAACTCCGGTCTTGACGTAATCGCAGCGGATGACCTGAAAGACGGCGCGCAGAAAATCGTGAAAGCCGTTAAGGGTTAAACGCGATGACGCAACGCCTTCGACGCATGTGGATGACGATCGCAACGGGTATCGCTTTGGCGATGCCCGTCGTAGCCCATGCAACGACGGCAACTGCCGCGAATGAAGCAATCTCTACGTTCAACGCGTGGTGTTTCAAGGCGGGCCTGACAGCGGATCGTATGCGCGCCAACATGGAACAGGCGACTACTGCACCTTTGCCATTTGCTCTGACGTTTTGGGATGTGTCGCTTGAGCCTGTCGATTTCAAGCCCCCGCTTGGGGTCGAACGGCGTTGTGAAGTGGCCTTTGACGGCGATCATACCGACAAAGCCATCGACGCCTTGCGCGTTCAAATGGCAACGCCGCCGATCTTCGGATCTCAGACCGAACTTCCCGAAACACATACACCACTGCCAGAGACTGCGTTGATTGAGGGCCGCGCGTTGCCGCGCAACCGCGTCGCAATTGTTCATGTGGGCTTGCGTGACGGTCAGACATTTATGGCTGTCGATCGCCTTTTCACCAATTGGAAAGAGCGGGTGCAACCGTGATTGACATACCTCATGCTGTCTTGTTGCCGCCGAACGCGGGCGCAACCTAAGGCAAACCCAGACACCGAGAGGCCCAGCCTCTTTCAGATAATAACGCTGACGTTTCAGCACCACGAACCACAGATAGGAAATACCAATGGCCGTACTTGTCGACGAAAATACCAAAGTCATCTGTCAAGGCCTAACAGGGTCCCAAGGCACGTTCCACACCGAGCAGGCTGTCGCTTACGGCACCAAAATGGTTGGCGGTGTGACACCCGGAAAAGGTGGCCAAACCCATCTGGACCTGCCCGTTTTCAACTCTGTCCATGAAGCGCGCCACGTGACCGAAGCCAACGCGACCGTGATCTACGTGCCGCCTCCCTTTGCTGCGGATTCCATCCTCGAGGCGATCGACGCCGAAATGGAGCTGATCATCTGCATCACCGAAGGCATCCCGGTGCTGGACATGATGCGCGTCAAGCGTGCGCTGGATGGATCGAAATCGCGCCTGATCGGACCAAACTGCCCCGGCGTCATCACGCCCGACGCCTGCAAGATCGGCATCATGCCCGGTCACATCCACAAGCGCGGCAGTTGCGGGGTTGTCTCGCGCTCGGGCACACTTACCTACGAAGCCGTGAAGCAGACATCTGACCTTGGGCTTGGCCAATCAACCGCGGTTGGCATCGGCGGCGACCCCATCAAAGGGTCCGAGCATATCGACATTCTCGAGATGTTCCTGGCCGATCCCGAAACCCAGTCGATCATCATGATCGGCGAGATCGGCGGCTCCGCTGAAGAAGAAGCGGCACAGTTCCTGGCCGATGAGAAGAAAAAAGGCCGTTGGAAGCCAACAGCCGGTTTCATCGCCGGCCGTACCGCCCCTCCCGGTCGCCGCATGGGTCACGCAGGTGCCATCGTTGCCGGTGGCAAGGGCGACGCGGAAAGCAAGATCGAAGCCATGAAAGCTGCCGGAATCGTTGTAGCAGACAGCCCCGCAACTTTGGGCGAAGCTATGCAAGAGGCTATCAACAAGGGCTAAGCCCCTCGGTCAGGCCGGGATACGCCCCGCCTGACCAGATCAATCAAACCGACGCGTTCTCATCAGAGGTATCGCCATGACAGACCAACCAGCCAACGAACAGTTCCACGATTCTTCGTTTCTTGAGGGGCAGAACAGCACGTATCTAGAATCGATGTATGCGCGCTATGCCAATGATCCGAACGCGGTCGATGATGCATGGCGGGCGTTCTTCAAGGCGATGGACGATGACAGCGAAGACGTAAAAGCCGAGGCTGCCGGCCCTTCGTGGGCACGCAGCGACTGGCCGCCAATGCCGCAGGATGATCTGACATCGGCATTGACCGGACAATGGCCCGCTCCGGCTGAAACCAAGGCCGCGGGTCAAAAGATTGTCGAACAAGCTAAGTCAAAGGGGATCGAGCTTTCGGATGCACAGGTGCAGCGCGCTGTTCTGGACAGCATTCGTGCCTTGATGCTGATCCGTGCCTACCGGATTCGCGGTCACTTGGCGGCTGATCTTGATCCGCTAGGCATGCGTGACACCGGTGGCCAGCCAGAGCTTAGCCCGGACTCTTACGGCTTTGGCCCCGAGGACATGGATCGCCCGATTTTCATCGACAACGTTCTGGGTTTGCAGATTGCAACGATGAAGCAGATCGTTGATATCGTGAAACGCACCTATTGCGGCACCTTCGCGCTGCAATACATGCACATCTCAAACCCCGAAGAAGCTGCCTGGCTGAAAGAGCGGATTGAAGGCTACGGCAAGGAAATCCAGTTCACCCAGAACGGCCGCAAAGCGATCCTGAATAAACTGGTCGAGGCCGAAGGTTTCGAAAAATTCCTGCACGTCAAATACATGGGGACAAAGCGGTTCGGCCTTGACGGTGGTGAATCTCTTATCCCCGCGATGGAGCAGATCATCAAACGCGGCGGGCAACTTGGCGTCCAAGACATCGTCATCGGCATGCCCCATCGGGGCCGCTTGTCGGTGCTGGCCAATGTGATGCAAAAGCCCTATCGCGCGATCTTCAACGAATTTCAGGGGGGCAGCTTCAAGCCTGAAGAAGTCGACGGATCCGGTGATGTAAAGTATCATCTTGGTGCGTCGTCAGACCGTGAATTCGATGGCAATACGGTGCATTTGTCACTGACCGCCAACCCTTCCCACCTTGAGGCTGTGAACCCCGTCGTATTGGGCAAGGTACGCGCCAAGCAAGACCAGTTGAACGATCCCAGCAGGATCAAGGTCATGCCCATCTTGCTGCACGGCGATGCAGCGTTTGCGGGCCAAGGTGTGGTCGCAGAGTGTTTCGCCCTATCCGGCCTGCGCGGCCACCGTACTGGCGGGACCATGCACATCGTGGTGAACAACCAGATCGGTTTTACCACTGCGCCGCATTTCAGCCGCTCAAGCCCCTACCCCACGGATAACGCGCTTGTGGTCGAGGCCCCTATTTTCCACGTAAACGGCGACGATCCCGAAGCGGTGGTTCACGCCGCCCGCGTGGCCACGGAATTCCGCCAGAAGTTCCATAAAGACGTGGTTTTGGACATCATCTGTTACCGCCGCTTCGGTCATAATGAAGGCGACGAGCCGATGTTCACCAACCCGGTGATGTACCAGAAGATCAAGAAACAAAAGACCACCCTGACACTTTATACGGATCGTCTTGTCAAAGACGGTTTGATCCCCGATGGGGAGATCGAGGATATGAAAGCCGCGTTCCAGGAAAAGATGAACGCGGAATTCGAGGCTGGCAAAGAATACCGCCCTAACAAAGCCGATTGGCTGGATGGCAAGTGGTCACACCTCGATAAGGCCAAGGAAAAGAAATACCAGCGCGGCAAGACCGCCATTGCACCCGAAACCATGGCCGAAGTCGGCAAGGCCATGACGATGGCCCCCGAAAACTTCCCCATCCACAAAACCGTGAACCGGTTGCTGGAAGCCAAGGCGGAAATGTTCAAGTCCGGCAAAGGTTTCGATTGGGCCACAGCCGAGGCTTTGGCCTTTGGCTCGCTTTTAACCGAAGGCTATAAAGTACGCCTCTCGGGGCAGGATTCCGCACGCGGTACGTTCTCGCAACGGCATTCCGCGCTGATCAATCAGGAAAACGAAGACCGCTTCTATCCGCTCAACCACATCCGCGAGGGTCAGGCCGAATACGAAGTTATCGACTCGATGCTATCGGAATATGCGGTTTTGGGCTTTGAATATGGGTATTCACTGGCAGAACCCAACGCACTGACCCTTTGGGAGGCGCAGTTCGGTGACTTTGCCAACGGCGCACAGATCATGTTCGACCAGTTCATCAGTTCCGGTGAAAGCAAATGGCTGCGCATGTCCGGCCTCGTCTGCCTGATGCCCCACGGCTACGAAGGGCAAGGGCCTGAACACTCCTCCGCACGGCTCGAGCGTTTTCTGACCATGTGCGGGGGTGATAACTGGATCGTTGCCAATTGCACGACGCCAGCAAACTATTTCCACCTGCTGCGTCGTCAGCTGCACCGCAGCTATCGCAAGCCTCTGATGCTGATGACCCCGAAGTCTTTGCTGCGCCACAAAATGGCCGTCAGCAAAACCGAGGAGTTTACAACAGGCTCAAGCTTTCACCGCGTTTTGTGGGACGATGCCGAGCACGGGAATTCAGAAACCAAGCTGGTTTCCGACGATAAGATCAAGCGCGTGGTGATGTGTTCCGGCAAGGTTTACTATGATCTGCTTGAAGAGCGCGACGCGCGTGGGATCGACGACATCTATTTGCTCCGGTTCGAACAATTCTACCCTTTCCCGGCGCAATCCGCGGTCAAGGAACTGGAACGGTTCAAAAATGCCGAAATGGTCTGGTGCCAGGAAGAACCAAAGAACCAAGGCGCTTGGACGTTTATCGAGCCCAATATCGAATGGGTTCTGGGCCGGATCAAGGCCAAACACACCCGCCCCGTATATGTGGGACGCGCAACAGCGGCCTCGCCTGCCACAGGCCTTGCCTCTCAACATAAAGCCCAACAAGCAGCCCTCGTTGACGATGCGCTGACCATCGAAGGAACAAAATCATGACAAGCGAAGTACGCGTGCCAACCCTTGGCGAATCCGTCACCGAAGCGACCGTCGCGACTTGGTTCAAGAAACCCGGTGATGCCGTCGCAGTTGATGAAATGCTGTGCGAACTGGAAACCGACAAGGTTACGGTCGAAGTGCCCAGCCCCGTTGCGGGCACTTTGGCTGATATCGTTGCGGCCGAAGGCGAAACAGTCGGCGTCGATGCGCTGCTGGCCAACATCTCTGAAAGCGGGGACAAGCCTGCTGCTAAGGAAGAGAAAACCGCGACCGAATCCAAAGCCGAAGCGCCTGCATCAGGCGGTGGAGACACTGTAGATGTGATGGTCCCAACGCTTGGTGAATCCGTCACCGAGGCGACCATTAGCACCTGGTTCAAGAAGGTCGGCGATAAAGTCGAGGCAGACGAGATGCTGTGCGAGCTTGAAACCGACAAGGTAAGCGTCGAAGTGCCCGCACCTTCCGCTGGTACATTGACCAAGATCCTGTTCGAAGAAGGGTCTACCGTCGAGGCAAATGCCAAACTCGCCATCATCAGCGAAGGTGGAAGCGGTGCCTCTGCAACCGAAGGCACACAAGAAAAAACGGCACAAGCGGGCGGCAAAGGCGACGACAAGGGCGCACCATCCCGATCCAATTCCGGCGACACGGAAGACGCGCCATCAGCCAAGAAAGCCATGGCCGAGGCTGGCATCAATCGCGATCAAGTCACCGGAACAGGCCGCGATGGCCGCGTTATGAAAGAAGACGTCGCCAAGGCAGTCACCGCAGGAAAATCTGCCCCTGCATCCGCCCCGGCCGCGGCTGCTGCGCCACGCGCGCCCTCCGCGCCACAAGACGCATCACGCGAAGAGCGTGTGAAGATGACGCGCTTGCGCCAGACCATCGCACGCCGTCTAAAAGACAGCCAGAACACCGCGGCAATGCTGACGACCTATAACGAGGTCGACATGACAGAGATTATGTCGCTGCGGGATGAATACAAAGACCTGTTCTTGAAGAAACATGGTGTCAAGCTTGGCTTTATGTCCTTCTTCACCAAGGCCTGCATCCACGCCCTTCATGAAGTGCCAGAAGTTAACGCGGAAATCGACGGCACAGATGTCGTCTATAAAAACTACGTCAATATGGGCATCGCTGCGGGCACACCCACAGGTCTTGTGGTGCCTGTGATCAAAGACGCGCAGGACATGTCCTTTGCAACCATCGAGAAATCCATCGCCGAAATGGGTGCCAAAGCCCGCGACGGAAAGCTGTCGATGGCGGAAATGCAAGGCGGCACGTTCACCATCTCGAACGGCGGTGTCTACGGCTCCCTGATGTCCTCGCCGATCCTGAACCCGCCACAATCAGGCATCTTGGGCATGCACAAAATCCAGGATCGCCCCATGGCCATCAACGGCCAGGTCGTGATCCGCCCGATGATGTATCTGGCACTCAGCTACGATCACCGTATCGTGGATGGCAAGGGGGCCGTGACCTTCCTCGTTCGCGTCAAGGAAGCGCTGGAAGACCCACGTCGCCTGCTGATGGACCTGTAAACCAGATCGCGGGCACAGGCACCCGCGATCATCCTCCCTGAAAGGGCATATCATGACAGAGACAACGATCCTCGCCGCCTACGGCTTGCTGGTTATGCTGACGATCCTGCTTCAGGTTTTGGGCGGCATGCAGCAACTCAGCCTTGGTTATCTGCTTTCGTCACGGGATGAGACTCGCACCGTTGGTGGCATGACAGCCAGGCTCAAGCGTGCCTTGTCCAACTCGATCACAGCAATGGTGCTCTTTGCTCCGGCGATCCTGATATTGGTGATGCTAGAACGAACAAGCCCCGAAACCCTTCTTGCCGCGCAGGTATTTCTGATCGCCCGGATTGTCTACTTGCCAGTCTACGCTTTTGGCATTCCCGTCGTCAGGACGTTTGTCTGGCTCGCCGGTTTTGCCGCAACTGCGATTCTGTACTTGCTGGCGCTCTGAAAAATGGATGTTGCGATGACACCGGAACTGACGGTCCTCACCCTTGCAGCGCTTTTGCAGGTGTTGATTTATGTGCTCTATGCAATCCCAGCAAATCTCGAACTTGGACCCGGCTACACCATGTCGGCGCGCGATCGTGAACCCAGCAAAAGCCTGTCAGACAGGACGGCCCGCCTTGGCCGCACGATGGACAACACGTTCGAGGCACTGATCCTTTTTGGCATCGCGGCCACAGTCATCACCCTCTCGAACCAGAGCACAGGATACACAGCGGTGTTGTCGTGGATATTTCTTGTGGCGCGCGTTGCCTATATCCCAGCCTACGCCTTTGGTCTAAGGCCGCATCGCAGTATCATCTGGGCCATCGGCTTTGCCGCAACGGTCCTCATGCTGTTTGCGGCGCTCGTCTGATCTTCCAAATGGTATAAAATCCCGGGGGCGTGCGCTTGCGCACGGGGGCAGCGCCCCTTAGCCTTGATTTAAACTGGCACCCGGCCTGAAACCACGCACACTGACTTTATTAGGAGACCCCTCATGTCCAGCTACGATGTCATCATCATCGGCTCAGGCCCAGGCGGCTATGTATCCGCCATTCGCTGCGCCCAACTGGGTCTTAAGACTGCCTGCGTCGAGGGCCGCGAGACACTGGGTGGCACCTGCCTGAACGTGGGCTGCATCCCCTCAAAGGCCCTGCTCCACGCGACGCATATGCTGCACGAAGCCGAACATAACTTCGCCGACATGGGCCTGAAGGGCAAAAGCCCTTCGGTCGACTGGAACCAGATGCAGGCGTATAAGCAAAATACCATCGACACAAACACCAAGGGCATCGAATTTCTGTTCAAAAAGAACAAAATCGATTGGATCAAGGGTTGGGCAACGATCCCCGAGGCCGGCAAGGTCAAGGTCGGTGATGATGTTCACGAGGCCAAAAATATTATCATCGCAACCGGTTCCGAGCCCGCATCACTGCCCGGTGTCGAGGTCGATGAAAAAGTCGTTGTCACCTCTACCGGCGTGCTATCGCTCAACAAGGTGCCCAAGAAAATGATCGTAATCGGTGCGGGCGTGATCGGGCTTGAAATCGGATCGGTCTATGCACGCCTTGGCAGCGAAGTGACTGTGGTCGAATATCTTGATGCGATCACCCCCGGCATGGACGGCGATGTGCAAAAGAACTTCATGCGCATCCTCAAAAAGCAGGGGATCAACTTCATCATGGGCGCGGCCGTGCAAAGCACCGAAGCGTCAAAGACGAAGGCCAAAGTGACCTACAAGTTGCGCAAGGATGACAGCGAACACACGCTGGATGCCGATGTCGTCTTGGTCGCCACCGGGCGCAAGCCCTTCCATGATGGTCTTGGGATCGACAGTTTGGGTGTCGAGATGACCAAGCGCGGGCAGATTGCTGTCAATGATCACTGGGAAACATCGATCAAAGGGATCTATGCAATCGGCGATGTGATCGACGGCCCCATGCTGGCGCATAAGGCTGAAGATGAAGGCATGGCGGTTGCCGAAGTGGTCGCGGGCAAGCATGGTCATGTGAACTATGGCGTGATCCCCGGCGTGATATACACCCACCCCGAGGTGGCAAACGTCGGTGCCACAGAAGAGCAGCTTAAGGAGGCAGGGCACGCTTATAAGGTTGGCAAGTTCAGCTTCATGGGCAACGCACGCGCCAAAGCCGTTCATGCAGGCGAAGGGTTTGTGAAAATTCTGGCAGACAAGGAAACCGACCGCATCTTGGGCGCGCATATCATCGGTCCAGCGGCGGGCGATCTGATCCACGAAGTATGCGTCGCAATGGAATTCGGGGCCTCTGCCGAAGACTTGGCGATGACGTGTCACGCACACCCCACCTTCTCGGAAGCGGTACGCGAGGCAGCGCTTGCTTGTGGTGATGGTCCGATCCACATGTAACAGGCTGCGGCGGCTGGGTTTTGCCCACCGCCGCTTACCACATGGTTTTTAACGCCCGCGCACCCCTTGCCGCGTCATGGCGCGCATCGTTCTCTTTGCCAGTTATGATCTCAGCCAGATTGTTGCCCATTGTCGGCAGATCGCCACTGTCATCGATGTTGCGCAGTCAGAGGACACCTGGCGTGGCGTAAAGCCCCTCAAGCGTTGCGATGTCCTTGATCTGCCGCATTGTCTTTTGCTTCTTTAAGCAATGCATCTGAACGAGCTTCGACAACCAGTTCGAGATGCGCCATGAAATCGTCCCTCGTCATGCCAGGAGGCATCGGCTCCATAAACTCTACCACAGCAACACCGGGCCGGCGGTACAACCCGCGACGCGGCCAGAAATATCCGACATTGGTCGCAACAGGCACGCAGGGCTGGCCCAGTTGCTCGTACAATGCTGCCGTGCCTTTTTTGTAGGGGGCCGACACACCGGGGGCAACACGTGTGCCTTGGGAATAGATGATCAACTGTCCTGCTTTCAGTCCTCCGATTTTGACATCTTCCAGCATCTTCGAAATAGCAGCCCCGCGTTTGCCCCGATCAACCGCGTACATCTTCATCCGCTTTGCATATTGACCAATGACGGGCATCCACAGGATTTCCTTTTTCATGATGAACTTACCCAAGGGGATCGCTTGGAAGATCATCAAGATATCAAGGAAGGACTGGTGTTTGGCCGCGATCAATACGTCGCCTTCGGGGGGCGTTCCGCGCACCTCGCACCGCATCCCGACGATGTGTTCCGCCATCCACATCACCAGACGCGAGTAGGTCTTGCAGCAGGCATAAGCGCCGCGCATCGAAAATAGTGCCCAAGGCGCAAAGATAAGCCCGACAACTGGCATGGCGATTGTACAAGCCGCGATGAACGTAAGCGACCGGATCCATTGGACCATCAGGCAAGTTCCTTCAATGTGCGCCGGGCTGCGGCACCTGTGGCGGCAAAGGCAACAGCGCCTGCCAGAAACGGGATCAACAATGGAACCAGCCAATGCCATCCCTGAAAACCAAGCCCCGTCAGGAAACCTCCGGCGTCATCGGTGCTGGGCAGCAAGAGAATGGCAAGCATACCAAGCACCATACCTGCCGCAGACCCGGTCAGGGCGCGCAATGTAAAACGCCGGATAAAGGCCTGCGCAATATAGCCGTCTGTCGCGCCCACCAGTCGCAAAACCGCGATAACCTGCGCATTTGCCGAAAGGGCCGCATTCGCAGCAAGCGTGACCATTGCCGCCATCGTCGCTGTAATCAGAAGGGTCGATATCCAGCCAAGAAGCTTTAACCGGGATGCCGCCTTGACCAAGGGGGCGCGCCATCGGTTGTGATTGTCCAACACAGCACCGGGCACTTCGGCGGCAAGCCGCAACCGCAAGCCTTCGGGGTCCATGCCGGTCTTGTCCTCGATGATTTCAATCAGGCGTGGGACAGGCAATGCATCAATCGCCAGTTCAGGCCCGAACCAAGGGGCCAGCAACGACTGCTGTTCAGAATCTGTCAGCGCGCGCGCGGACGCGACGCCCTTGGTCGTCTCAAGAATACGCAAAGCGGCCGCAGTTTGGGCAGCGCGCTGGTCAACCGGGGCGACAACGCGGATGGTTGCAGTGCGCGCTAGTTCTTGCCCCCAAATCGTTGCAAGCCGCCCTGATGCAAGCGACAGCGCCAAGGCAAAGACCGCAAGAAACGCCATCGTCGCCGCCACAAAAAGCGTAAGTTGCGCAGTAAAGCCAGAAGGCGGCACCACACGGTCAGCTTGGCGGTCGCCCTTCCACAAGGCTGAAAGCGCCGTTTTAAGCATGCTCACAGGTCTGCCCCCGCCAACTGGATGCGGCGGTTGGCAATGCGCAACACGCGGGCCTGCACCTGTGCTTTGGTGGCACGGATCAGGCCAAGGTCATGGGTCGCGATCAGCACGGTTTTGCCCATCCGGTTCAGTTCGACCAAAAGCTTTAGCAGGCGCTGTGACATCTCCCAATCGACGTTTCCGGTGGGTTCATCCGCCAGCACGACATCAGGTGACATGATGACGGCACGGGCCAATGCTGCGCGCTGTCTCTCGCCTCCTGACAGCTCGGGGGGCAGCGCATCGGCGCGGTTGCTAAGGCCGACCCAAGACAACAGTTCCAGCAGGTCATCGCCCCCTGTCTCGGCATGGCGGCCCGAAACAGTCAGCGGCAAGCCTATATTCTCGGCAACAGACAGGTGATTCAAAAACTGGCAGTCCTGATGCACAACACCCACCCGGCGGCGTACCATCGCGATGTCATCACGGTCTAGACTGCGCACATCATTGCCAAAAAGCGTCACATGACCCGCCGTTGGCAAAAGCGCACCGTAGCACAGCTTCATCAAGGTGGTTTTGCCCGCCCCGGACGGGCCTGTGAGGAAATGAAACGACCCCGGTGCCAGTTTGACCGAGATGTCGGATAAAAGCTCGCCTCCGCCATAACTATAGGCCACGTTTTCAAATTCGATCACCAGCGTATCCCATTTCGTTTGGACTGTTGTGCCTCAGCACCGCTTAGGTTTCAATGCGCACCAACACTGGCAAACTATTAAGATTGCACTTTTCCTGCGGTTTTGTTGGACATATGCTGCTAGCTAGGGTGGGTTAATGGAGTTTTCGATGGGAACGGACGCAAGATGAGACTGATCTGTCCCAACTGTGATGCACAATATGAAGTGCCCGATGATGTCATGCCGGTCTCCGGGCGCGACGTGCAATGCTCAAATTGCGGCCAAACATGGTTTCAGCATCATCCCGACCACCTGCCCGAGGAAGACACCAACGGGTTAGGAGACAGCGCCCCAACCCCAGACGAGGAAACGTCAACACCGCCACCACCGCATGAACGGTCCAGGCAAACACCTGAACGTAAGCAGCTTGATCCTTCTGTCGCGGATATCTTGCGGCAAGAGGCAGAAGCCGAACAGGAAGCCCGCCGGGCCAAGCAGGCCGGACTGTTGGAAAGCCAGCCAGATTTGGGCCTTGATGGCGCACAAAACCCAAGCGACGACGAGCGTGCGCGTTTGGCAAAAGAACGCATGGCACGGCTGCGGGGCGAAGAAAACCGCCCGGCCCCTCAGCCTGCCGCAGCAAGCGGAGGTGGCTTGGGATCGCGCCGAGACCTGTTGCCCGATATCGAGGAAATAAATTCGACCCTGCGCACGGGAAACGAGCGTCGCTCGGCTGACCCAGATTTGGAAGACACAACGGTATCACCGAAATCCAAACGCGAAGGTGGATTTAAACGCGGGTTCGTCTTTGTCGTCGCCCTGGCGTCGATTTTGGTGCTGATCTACGTCTTCGCGCCCCAGATTTCCGAGGCAGTACCACAAGCAGAGCCCTATCTAACACGCTATGTTGCCGCAATAAATCAGGGGCGCATATCGTTGGACAGTTCTTTCCAAAACATGTTGCAGTGGCTTGATGACAAAGCATCCCAATCCGGCAGCTAATGCCGCTGGACCTAGATTTTTCCTGTTTTAAAAGCGGTCCAACAATCGGTTGAGATAGTCACGCTCGACCTCTGGGCGTTCTGCCTCGCCGGAACGCCGTCTGATTTCGTCCAGCAGTTCACGCGCCCGACCATACGCATCGTCACTCAGCGCCAAATCGCCTTCGGTGCTTTCACCGCCGTTGGATGACTGGTTGCGGCCCAGCGGATCGCGACCCTCAGCTTGCTGGTTGCCGTTGGAATTCCCCTGACCGGGCTGTTGCTGCTGTTCTTGCGCCATTGCATCGCCAAGCGCCCGCATTCCTTCGCGCAGCGCCTCCATCGCCTGAGCCTGATTGTCGATGGCTTCAGCCAGATCGTTCTGGCGCAGCGCCTCTTCGGCACCGTCCATCGCACGTCCGGCCCGGTCCAGCGCATCGCGTGCGGCCTCACCTTCGGGTGATCCCCGGCCAGGTAAGCGGCCCTCCTGGCGGCTCAGCTCATCTCGGAGCGCTTGTTGGCGATCTGCGATTGATCCTTGGCCTTGACCCGGTTGGGACTGACCATTGTTCTGACCTTGCTGCTGGCCCTGCCCGTCTTGGCCGGGTTGGTCGCCCTGACCTTGCTGGCCCGGCTGGTTTTGACCCTGTTGCTGGCCTTGTTGGCCTTGTTGACCGTCCGGGTTGAATTGTTCCTGAAGGTCCCGGAATGCCTGATCGCTCAGCTCTTGCTGCTCACGCAAGGTATCAGCCAAGCCTTCCATGGCTTGTTCGCCGGGGCTTTGGCCACCTTGGCCCGGTTGGCCTTGGGTGACGCGCATGTTTTCCATCATCTCTTGCAACTCGCGCAGCGCCTGTTCGGCTTCTGCCATGCGCCCTTGCTCCATCAGCTCTTGGATACGGTCCATCATCCGCTGCAGATCATCTTGAGTCATCTGCATGGTTTCACCCTGCTGACCCTGTTGCTGCTCTCCATTTTCGCCCTCTTGGGCTTGCTGGCGTTGCAGTTGCTGCATGTATTCTTCGGTCGCGCGGCGCAGTTCGTCCATCAGTTCGGCGATTTCCTCATTCGAGGCACCGTTCTTCATCGCCTCGGTTAACCGCTCCTGGGCCCGGCGCATGCGTTCTAGCGCATCCGCCAACACGCCTTCCTCCAATTCAATTGCCAAATCCCAAAGGTCATCCGCAATCTCTGTCTGCACCTCATCCGTCAGGCCATAACTGGCACGGATTTCCAACCGCTCGATCTGACGGCGCAACCGCAAAGCAGAGGTATCAGAGCGGAACACGTCTTGGGGCTTGTAAGAAACCGCCTTGAGCATTTGCACCAGACGCGACGCATTGGACTTGGACCACAGCAAGTCACGACGCTGTTCGATCACAGCAGCTGCAAGCGGATCAAAAAAGCGACGACCCGGCAGGATCATCTCGCTTGGTGGCGTGGTAAATTGCTGTTCCGAGGCATCCAGCACGCTCAGGCTGATTTTGACCGGCAAGTTCGCCCATGGATGCTTGGAAAAATCGTCTATCAGGTTTTCTTCAAATTCTATCCGACTGCCTGAAATGGGCATCGGCAAGGGAACAACCAGCTCTGGTCTGGCATCTGGATCAATCGTCAACCCATAGCGGCGGTCAACCGACACCAGATCAAGCGTGATCCGAGCCTCGCCAGCCTCGACACCATAGTCGTCGCGCGCAGCAAAGGGCAAACGCACCTCACCCAAGGCAGCTACATCGGGCTCTCCGGCCAGTTCCACCTCTGGCGGGGCGTCGGGCAGCATCGTCACAGCCCATGTGCGACCGTCTGGACCGTCGATAGCAATCTCGCCACTTTGGTTAACCTTGAAATCAAGCACCAAGGACGGTTGCGCATCCGCAGACACTGTTTGGCCGGAAACAGTCTCCGACACCGTCAACGCACCCACTTCGCCATAAAGGCGCAAGGTGATCAATGTACCGCTTGGCAGGTTTAGTGGCCCCTCATCAAGATCGGCAAGGTACAGCGTCGGTCGCCCCGTGTAGCGTGGCGGTTCCGCCCAGCCTTCCCAGACAGGCCCGCTTGCCAGACCGTCTGCGCCGGGGGCCATGCCCGCAACCGAACCGACCCGCAGGATCGATCCAAAAATCAGCGCGACGGCGAAAAACAGCAGCGCAACATAGCGCAATGCAAAGGGATCACGGTTCGAAACCCGCAAATCGGCGGGCACCGCCTGCGCCGTGGCGGCACGGTCTGCCATACGCTTTTGATGGGCCTGCCAAACAGCCATCGAGGCCAGATCGGATGCACCAATGGCCTGATCATCCATCAGCGCCTGAATGGGCCGCCCCGGCAAACTTGCATCCAGCCGCGACAGTGCCTCTGCCCGTCTGGGCAGACGAAAATTACGAAACGCATACACAAGCGCGGCAAGCACAGCCAACAAAACAACGGCGGCAGCACCATAGACGACTTCAAACGCAACGATATCCTGAAGCCCCAGCATCAAGGCGGCAAGAACCAGCAACGTGATCGCAAGCAAAGGCCACAAGGCCTGAACAAGGTTTTCCGCCCACATTCCGGCCCATGTCAGCCTGAGAGGCCAGCGAATTTTCGCAAGCCCGCGTTGCTGGTCATCGCTCTTGATAAGGGTCATCGATACCAATCTCCCGCGTGGGTGACACGCGGTGCGCGGTCAGAGCCATTCAGGGATGGTATCTCGATTTATCATTTCGTCAAAGGTTGGTCGGGGGCGAATAACTGCAAATTGATCATCCTTGACCAAAACTTCCGGTATAAGTGCCCTAGAATTGTACTCACTGCTCATCACAGCGCCATATGCACCCGCACTGCGGAAGGCCACGAGGTCACCCGCCGCCAATTTTGGCATCATCCGCTGCCTGGCAAAAGTATCACCGGATTCGCAAACAGGACCGACAATGTCATAGGGCTGCTGTTCGGCACCCGGTGCAGGTTCTACAACGGGAATAATATCGTGATAGGCATCATACATTGCGGGGCGGATCAGGTCATTCATTGCCCCGTCCAGAATAAGAAAATCGCGGCCCTCGCCGGATTTCACATAAATCACTTCGCTCACCATCAGACCCGCATTGCCTGCAATCAAGCGGCCCGGCTCAATCTCTATCTCGCACCCCAGATGCCCCAGTTTGCGCTGGACCATCGCACCGTAATCGCTGGGCAAAGGCGGGGCGGCATTGCTGCGCTCGTAAGGGATACCCAGACCGCCACCCAGATCAAGCCTGCGGATGTTATGCCCATCGGCGCGCAAAGCTTCGGTCAATTCGGCTACCTTGTCATACGCCAGCTCGAACGGCGTCAAATCAGTCAACTGACTGCCGATATGGACATCGATCCCTATGACATCCAAGCCCGTCATGCTGGCCGCCAAACGGTAGACCTCACGGGCGCGGGCAATCGGAATGCCGAATTTATTCTCGGATTTACCCGTCGCGATCTTGGCATGGGTCTTGGCATCCACATCGGGGTTTACCCGAATTGTGATTGGCGCGACCTTGCCCAAAGACCGGGCCACCGCGTCCAGAACCTCCATCTCAGGCTCGGATTCCACGTTGAACTGACGGATACCACCTTCAAGCGCGACTTTGATTTCACCAGCCGTTTTACCAACACCAGAGAACACAATCTTGTCTCCCGGCACACCCGCAGCCTTGGCCCGCATGTATTCGCCAACAGACACAACATCCATCCCGGCCCCCGCCTGCGCCAAAGTGCGCAAAACGGCCTGATTGGAATTGGCTTTCATGGCATAGCACACCAGATGGTCCATGCCCTCTAATGCGTCGTCAAAGGCCTTGAAATGCCGTAAAAGCGTCGCTGTCGAATAGACATAAAACGGGGTGCCTACAGCCGCCGCAATCTCGGAAATCGCAACATCTTCCGCGAAAAGCGCACCATCGCGGTACAGGAAATGATCCATCTTCTCTGGCTCCCAAATATCCCCGCCGGAGGCTCCGACGCTATTTTACAGGGGCCGTCCGAAGAAAGAGGTACAAAGGCAGGCCACAGCTTACCCCAATACCAAAGGTTGCGGGAATGGCAATCAGCGCCAGCCAATTTCGCCGCACCGCAACCTCGGCAATGATCCACACGGTCAAGGTCACAGCCGCGATCGTCAAATCCCAAACCAACCCGCTTGAGGCAGCGTTGGCATGCCAGGCGTCAACCATGCCCATGATATCCACGCCATTGGCGCCGAACCAAGTCACGAAATAATACATCGGGTGGATCGCGCCCCAGACGGCCAGCGCGAGATAGATCATTCTGAGTACGGACATATCAATCAAGCCTCACAAGACCGATGCGGACGTCGCCGGACATTGTAATCCCGGCCGGCGACGGTTCAGCCTGCTTTTGCGAGGCTGCGGGCGCTTTGCGCGCATATGAGGCAGGCTTTTCACAGCCACTCACGGCAAGTGCTGTGAGGGCGGTCAAACCAAACCGGATCACAGCCCACCCCCGACGCCCAAACGAAAAGGGCCGCGTTTGAGGGTCGCCCAAGTCCCTATTGAAACGCCCGAACTCGACATCGTGACTTGGCCCGCCACTTGCGGTGGTGTTGGCTCCCCGTCAGCGCCGCACGCGGCAAGAGCTGCGAGTGATACAATTGCAATAATCGGTTTCATCCTATCAGCCCTTTCCAGCGGGTCACCTGCGCGCGGACTTGCTCGGGTGCTGTCCCTCCGTAGGACATACGCGAATTTACAGAATTTTCCACTCCCAACACGTCGAACACGTCATTTGTGATGCCATCATGGGCGGTTTTCATCTGCTCAAGCGTCAGATCAGGCAAGTCGCATCCTTGCTTTTCAGCCAAAGCGACCAGCGATCCGATGATGTGATGCGCATCGCGAAACGGCAAGCCCAACACGCGCACCAACCAATCAGCAAGATCTGTCGCAGTCGAAAAACCAGACCCCGCAGCCGCCGCAAGGCTGTCGCGGTTGGCGGACATATCCTTGACCATCCCCTCCATCGCGGCCAAAGCCAGCATCAGGTTGTCGGCGGCGTCAAACACCTGTTCTTTGTCTTCCTGCATGTCTTTGGAATAGGCCAGCGGCAGCCCCTTCATCACCATCATCAGTGCCACATTGGCCCCCATGATCCGCCCGATCTTGGCGCGGATCAGCTCTGCCGCATCCGGGTTTTTCTTTTGTGGCATAATGCTGGACCCGGTCGAGAACCGATCCGACAGGCTGACAAACCGAAACTGCGCCGAAGACCAGATCACCAGCTCTTCCGCAAAACGGCTAAGATGCATCGCACAGATCGACGCCGCACCAAGGAAGTCGAGGGCAAAATCCCGGTCGCTGACCGCGTCCAGCGAATTTGCCGACGGGCGGTCAAAACCAAGCGCATGCGCCGTCATGTCGCGGTTGATCGGAAAAGAGGTGCCAGCAAGGGCTGCAGCACCCAAAGGGCACTCGTTCATGCGGGCACGCGCGTCGCGCATCCGGCTCAGGTCGCGGCCAAACATCTCTACGTAAGCCATCATATGATGGCCCCAGGTCACGGGCTGTGCGGTCTGCAAATGGGTGAAACCGGGCATCACCCAATCGGCGCCGGCTTCTGCCTGACCCAACAGGGCTTGGATCAGCGCCAGCAAACCGGTCTCCGCTGCGTCAAATTGATCGCGCACCCATAGCTTGAAATCTGTCGCCACCTGATCGTTGCGCGACCGACCTGTGTGCAGGCGGCCTGCTGGCTCTCCGATGACCTCTTTCAGCCGCGCCTCAACATTCATGTGAATGTCTTCCAGCGCCGCTGAAAACTGAAATGTCCCACCTTCGATCTCTGACAAGACCGTGAGCAGGCCTTTCCCAATCGCGTCTGCATCGCTATCAGTAATAATGTTCTGTGCGGCCAACATGGCGGCATGGGCGCGCGACCCGGCAATGTCCTGGGCGGCCATGCGCTGGTCAAACGAGATCGAGGCATTGATTGCCTCCATGATCGCGTCAGGTCCGGCGGCAAAACGGCCACCCCACATTTTGTTCGAAGTCGTATCGGTCATCAGGCAACCCCTCGGAGGGAAAAATGAGAAAAGTAATGCTCGCGCTCGTTTATACGGCCCTTGCCCTCGGTGCAAACCCCAGCTTTGGCCAAAGCGCCGACATCGCCGCCCTGCGGGATGGGGATATGAAAAAACTCGTCGTGCATGACGCGCCTGTCGCGACCTCGACCGTGGCCTTCGATCTGGCCGATGACGGGGGCACAGCGACACTGGAAGACTGGAACGGCAAATATGTACTGATCAACTTCTGGGCCACATGGTGCGCCCCTTGCCGCAAGGAAATGCCACAGCTGAATGCCTTGCAAAAGGAATTTGGCGGTGATGATTTCGAAGTGCTCACCATTGCCACGGGCCGCAACTCGCCCGAGGGGATCATTCGGTTCTTCGAAGAAGCGGGCGTTGACAGTCTGCCGCGCCATCAAGATCCAAAGCAAGCTTTGGCAAGCCAAATGGGGATTTTCGGATTGCCCATCACGGTGATCATGAACCGCGAAGGCCAAGAGATTGCGCGTCTGCGCGGTGACGCGAATTGGTCAAGCGAGAGCGCCAAGTCGATCATCAAAGCGCTGATCGAGGGGTCATCCGACAGCTAGGGTTGTCTTTTCTGCCCTAGGCTGCGTGGCCTAGAATTGCAGCCTCGGACGCCGACAGGTTTCGGCGCGCATAGCTGCCATAGGTGTGAGGGTCAAACTTCAGATTTGGGTATTCTTCCATTAACCGGCTGCGGTCTGATGCATCCAAAGTATCAAGCGCCGCTGAAGCCGGATGGAAACTCTCGGTTTCGACCCCATTCGCCCACATAATATGATGCGTGTCCAACAGGAGGTGAATATACGTCACCTCGCGCATCTGTGTGTCGACCGTGACGCTTGAACCGTTGATCAAATCCCGTGCCGTCACCAAAACTTCGTTGGTATTGAACAAGGTTTGCGCGACATCACCCTTGATCAGCATCCGGTGGTTTGGCGATACCAGCAAATCCTGATCCGGTCGCGCCAGGCCAAGCGCGTTTGCGTGAAAGCGCACGGGCCGCAATTGGGGCATCGCGAACAAGCGCGCACCGCTCATTCTGCGTTTGCCGATCCATCGAACCGGCTGCATCCCGTCGTCTTTAGTCTGGATCAGATCGCCTTCGCGCAGGTCTTCGATCCTGCTGGCCCCCTCATCCGTGCGGATAATCGTGCCGGGCGTAAAGCAAATCACACCACCGCTTTGTTGCGCGTCCTTGTCCATCGACCTGACGCCCAGCGTGTGGTGAACGATCCACAGATCGCTGTTGCGGGGTGGAATCTCATCAAGGAACATCAACAGGGGCTGGCTGCCACCGCCGACCTCGATCAGCGTCACGGTGTAGCTTCTTCCGCCGTCGGTGACGACGAAACTGTTGTCCATCAATGCGGTAAATTTTTCGCTGCTGCGATCTTTGCGAACCGGGGGCGCTTCTTGATCAAGCGCGGCACCGACCAAGCGGTGCACCATGCGAGCAGCCCGCTTGCGAAGATCTTCTGCGCCATCTGCCTGGTCCAGCCGCAATACTTCAGAAGGGCCGTCAACGCGTATTGCGTCGCCTCTCCATGCCCATGCAGCCCCTACTTCAAGAGATTGCACCGGCGCGGCCTCAAGCCCGTCTATTTCTGTTTGCGACCAGCTTATGACAAACGTGCCTCGAAAGCCCGTTTTCATCACTGTTCTGCTGCCTCATCGTTTTTTATTATGGTTTAGGGTAACAAAATTACAAAGATCTGGGAAGACTATATTTTACAAGGGCTTTGAGCCTCTGAAAAAGGGAAACCACGTCAAAGTCATCAAAGCGCGCATCAAGATATTGTGGTTTGTGAATGGATGCACGCCATATCCTGTGCTTCAAAACTTCAGATTAACACGCAGAGACCCGACGACCTGATCGCTTGGCTGGGCGTCATATTCTTTCCCCAACCATGTCACACCGTAAAAGGCAGAGGCATCCTGACCCTGCCAATGCACACCCAAGCGGGCGCGGTCGCGGTGATCAGACAACAGGTAGCCCCGGCTTTGGGGCAGAAACGTACTTTCACTTACATAGGCAATATCGGCACCGGCAACAAAGCTAAAACCGGTGTTCGTTGTGTTCTGGATCACGCGGTAGCGATGGCCAGACGTGTGGTCGCGTACCAAAAGCTCGCCCTTGCCGACGTTGCCATAGGTAAAATCTACGCCAGCGCGCATGAAGCTTTCAATCCCGGCCTGCCCTTCGATGAACGGGCGGATCGTGCTGCTGGTGCCCAGATCAAAGACGCGCGCCGCTTCGATCCGAACGTTGGGGTGAAACCCGTTCCCGATCTGAGCTTTCAGCGTCATGTCAGACGGAGGTGGGTCGCCGATAAATTCATGGAATTGTTTTTGCAGACGGCCAAGTCCGGTTTGCGCGCCAGTGATATACACTGATGCTCCAGCGGCAAATTCCACAGATTGATGGCGGAAATGCGAATGGATTCCAGCTGACAATACCCCCGCCCATGGACGCGTGCCGGGCAAGGGAGTGACCAGATCTTCAGGCGCAAGCACTTCCATGCCCAAACGCAATTCAATCAAATCACCAAATTCCGTGGGCAAAGTGCCCTTCCATTCAGGCCCCCAAACCCGCGAAGACATGACAGAACCAGTGCGCTCGCGGTCTTGCATATCGCCCAGAAAGTCATTGGTGATCAAACGGCCATAGCCAAGACGGCTGCGATCAGCTGCATCTGCAGCGGGCGGGGTAATAAACGACGCAATCAACATCGCAGCAATCAAACGAAACATATTCTATCCTGCAGCAGTGCCGCCCCAATGCAGTCTTGGGTCGGGCGATTCTGGAAATGAGAGGGGCTTGCGCCTTTGGTTACCAGAACCTGTACCGGAAATGCGCCAGTTTTGAGGCCAAGCCGTGCTCAAAACATTGCAACACACTGTCATTTCGCTAACGTATTGATAGAAAATCAAGCCATGGAGGCTCAATGTCAGACCCAAAATCGCACCCGTCCCGCCGGATCGTCTCGTCACGCCACCTCGCGGAGGGAGAGGGCTGGGAGGCTTCCGAGCTCGAGTATGGGATGATCATTGCGTATAATGCGTTCAGCCGATGGATGACGCGCTGCATGGCAGCGGCCGGAAATGCAGATTTGACATCGCTGGAAATTCTCGTCTTGCACAATACAAACCATCGGGGCCGTGAAAAACGGCTGACCGATATCTGCTTTATGCTGAATATCGAAGACACACATACGGTTAACTACGCGCTTCGCAAACTGTTGAAATCGGAATTGCTAGAGGCAGACAAACGCGGCAAGGAAGTCTTTTATCGCACTTCTGCCAAGGGGGCAGAGCTGATCGACGCTTACCGCGCTGTGCGCAATACCTGCCTGATCGACAACCTGAGCCGGACCGACATCAATGGCGACGATCTGCGTGACATCGCCGCCCATCTTCGGGCAATTTCAGGCCAGTATGATCAGGCCAGCCGCGCCGCAGCTTCGCTTTAGCGGCCCAACTGGCTGGCAGCGCGGGCCAGTTCCGTGATCGCGGCCCAGTCGCCTGCGCGCACCAAATCATCGGGGGCGACCCAACTGCCGCCTGCGCAGACCACGTTTGGCAGCGACAGGTAGCTTTCGGCGTTGGCAGTGCTCACGCCACCGGTGGGGCAAAAGCGGATCTGCGGCAGGGGCGAGGCAAGTGCTTTCAAAGCAGGTGCACCACCCGAAGCCTCGGCCGGGAAGAACTTCAGCATATCATAGCCGCGCTCAAGCAGGCGCATCGCCTCGGACGCGGTGGCAGCACCGGGCAGCATCGGCAGATCCAGATCTTCGGCAGCTTGCAACAGCATATCGGTAGCGCCCGGCGACACGCCAAATGTCGCGCCCGCGTCCACTGCGCGCTTCACATCGTCGACGGTCAGCAAAGTCCCTGCGCCAACAATACCACCTTCAACTTTAGCCATCTCTGCGATCACGGCCAGCGCGGCATCGGTGCGCAATGTCACCTCAAGCGCAGGCAAGCCACCGGCGACCAGTGCCTCGGCCAGGGGGCGCGCGTGCGCTACGTCATGGACAACAAGCACGGGCACGATGGGGGCGCGTTTGCAAATTTCATAGGCGGCGGCACTGGCGGTTTGGGGGGTCATGGGAAACGTCCTTTGTTCAAATCAAATGCTGCTGGCGCCAGTATCTGCGGCACCTACATTCAGGCGAAAGTTGGCAAACAGATCGCGGCCTTGGCCGTGGGCATTGCCAGACATATCTGCGGTCACGCAATCGCGGTCCAAAGCGCCGGGCGTCATTACTTCTAGCGCACCGTTCTGGGCATCGACCCGGATCACATCACCGTCTTGAATGCGTGCAATCGGCCCGCCGTCCAACGCTTCGGGGCAAACATGGATCGCGCTTAGCACTTTGCCCGACGCGCCCGACATGCGCCCGTCAGTGACCAATGCGACCTTCAGACCCTTGGCTTGCAGGTTCGCCAAAACTGGCGTCAGGCTGTGAAGCTCGGGCATACCGTTGGCTTTTGGTCCCTGAAAGCGGACAACAACCACAACATCTTCTTTGAACTCGCCGTTTTTATAAGCCGCTTTGACAGATCCCTGATCGTGAAAGACCCGCGCAGGTGCTTCGACGATATGGTGTTCCGGCTTAACCGCTGACACCTTCGTCACGGCGTTGCCCAAACCTCCGGCAAGGCGTTTTAGACCGCCGGTCGGTTGGAACGGATCGCTGATCGGACGCAGGATCTTGTCGTTCAAGGTATCGGTCGGCCCAGCGACCCATTCAACGCTACCCTCTTTCAGCTTGGGGTCTTGTGTATAGCGCTCAAGCCCGTCACCGGCTATTGTTTTCACGTCGCTGTGCAGCAAGCCGCCGCTTAGCAATTGCCCGATCATGAAGCCCAGACCGCCCGCAGCGTGGAAATGGTTCACATCCGCCAGACCGTTGGGGTAGACCCGCGCCAGCAGCGGCGTCACATCGGCCAGATCGGAAAAATCCTGCCAATCCAGAATGATACCACCGGCTCGCGCCATTGCGACCAAGTGGATCAACAGGTTGGTAGACCCACCTGTGGCGTGCAAGCCAACGATGCCGTTTACATATGCCTTTTCATCCAGCACATCGCAGACTGGCGTATATTCATCGCCCAAGTGGCTGATCGCCAGCGCACGCTGTGCGCCTGCAACGGTCAGCGCATCGCGCAAAGGCGTGTTTGGGTTCACAAAGGACGCGCCCGGCAGGTGCAGGCCCATAAACTCCATCAACATCTGATTTGTGTTCGCTGTGCCGTAGAAGGTGCATGTGCCCGGCCCGTGATACGCGGCCATCTCGGAGGCCATCAATTCTTCGCGGGTGGCGTCGCCAGATGCGAATTTCTCACGCACAACCGCCTTCTCGTCGTTCGAGATGCCAGAGGTCATCGGACCGGCAGGTAAAAAGATCGCTGGAAGATGACCAAAGGCTTGGGCGGCGATCACCAATCCAGGCACGATCTTGTCACAGACCCCCAGGAACACTGCGGAATCAAAGGTGTTATGGCTTAGACCCACACCGGCAGCCATGGCGATGACATCGCGCGAAAACAGGCTCAACTCCATCCCCGGCGTGCCTTGGGTAACACCGTCGCACATCGCCGGAACGCCGCCTGCAACCTGGGCTGTGCCGTCAACCGCGCGGGCCGCGTCACGGATGATCTCAGGGAAACGTTCGAACGGTTGGTGGGCAGACAACATGTCGTTATAGGTGGTGATGATGCCAATATTGCCCGCTGACTTGGTGGCCAAGGCATTCTGATCTGGGCCAGCCCCGGCAAAGGCATGGGCCTGACCACTGCATGACAGATGTGCCCGTGCAGGGCCTTGCTCTGCCGCGCCGCGCATCCGGCCAAGGTATGCTTGGCGGCCTTGCGCACTTCGTTCAATGATCCGGTCGGTAACGCGGGTGACAGTTTCGTTCAGCATGGTATTTTCCCCTCCTGATCAATCTTTGCTTACAAATGTTGTATGCGCCAACTAATGTTAGCGCTAACTTAGCACCAAAGATCAGGATTTGCAAATGAACTCGCACAGATGCTTTTCCCCTAAGCGGGAAAATTCTCTTTCCCCGACAAAACAGGTATCTTAGACAAAGCCGATGACTGATAGACAGCTCACCTTGATTATTGGCGTGGACGGCGGCGGCACCGGTTGCCGCGTTGCCGTCGGCACCATTGAACACGGCATTCTTGCCGAAGCCAAAGGCAGCCATGGAAATGTCAGCACCAATCTGGAAGAGGCCGTCCATAATATTCTGAACGCGACGAAGGCCGCAATAAAGGACGCAGGCCATGACGTCAGCCAAATGGAGCACGCCGTCGCCCATCTGGGGCTGGCCGGATATACTGGGCCTGATGTCGGCAAGCGGGTTACCGAGCTCATGCCCTTTGGCAAAAGCGTCGTCACCGAAGACACCACGACAACGATTGTAGGGGCCATCGGCGAACAAGATGGCTTTGTCATTGCGCTTGGCACCGGTACGATTATCGCGCGTCAGCGCGCGGGCATTCAAACCTGCATCGGGGGGTGGTGTTATCAGGTTTCGGATCAGGCGTCGGGTGCCTGGCTGGGTCATGGCGCGCTGGAACAAACCTTGCTGGTGGTCGATGGTATTTTGCCTGCAAGCCCCTTGTCTGACCGGATGCTAGCCAAGCTGGGGGGCGGCGCGGGCATCGTGCAGTTCAGCCTCAAGGCAAGGCCCGGAGATTTCGCGACACTTGCACCCGATGTTGTCGAAACCGCGGCGTCAGGTGATGCGATTGGTGCGCGCCTGATGCAACGTGGCGCAGACTATTTGCAAAGCGCATTGACAGCTTTGGACTATCACCCACGAGATGTCTTGTGCCTGTCGGGTGGCGTCGGTGCCCATTATGCGGCCTATTTACCAGATGAAATGACCCAAAATCTGCAACCTGAAAAGGGCCGCGCCGTTGACGGGGCTTTTGCCCTTGCGATGCGCGCAGGGACCCCATGACCCCATCCCCATGTGCCTACACCGGGTCGCGCATCTTTGACGGCAACACGATCATTGACGGACATGTGCTGCTGGCATCGCAGGATGGAACAACCAGCGTCATCCCCCCAAGGGCGATGCCGGAGGGGTGCCTGCGCTACCCCCTAGACGGTGGCATCCTGTCACCCGGTTTCGTGGATTTGCAGGTCAATGGTGGCGGCGGGGTGATGTTTAATGACTCGCCAGATGTGAACACACTTGCCACGATCGCCGCTGCGCATCGCGGGCTTGGTACGGCAGCGTTTTTGCCGACGCTGATTACCGATACGCCTGATCACACCGATGCAGCAATCGCTTCGGTGGTCGCGGCGATCGACCAGAACATGCCCGGAGTGATCGGTTTACACCTTGAGGGGCCACATCTTTCCATTGCCCGCAAAGGTGCTCACGACGGAGCATTGATCCGCCCCATGCAAGATCGCGATCTGGCAACGCTATTGGCCGCAGCCGACCGTATTCCCAATCTGATGGTCACAGTCGCGCCGGAAAACGCGACGCCTGCGCAGATCAAGGCGATGTCGGGCGCTGGCATACTTGTATCACTGGGGCACAGTGACAGCGACTATGACACGGCGATGGCTGCTTTTGATGCGGGGGCCCGGTGTGCCACGCATTTGTTCAACGCGATGAGCCAGCCGCAAGCCCGCGCACCTGGTCTGGTCGGTGCCGCGCTGGATCATCGGAATGCAGCTTCCGGCCTGATTGCCGATGGGGTGCATGTTCACCCCGCCATGATACGGATGGCTTTGGCGTCGAATAAAGGACCAAGCGACGTATTTCTTGTGACAGATGCCATGGCCACGGCGGGGTCAAAGATCACCGGCTTCAGACTGAACGGGCGCGAAATTCTGCGTGATCGCGGCAGGCTCACGCTTGCGGATGGGACATTGGCCGGAGCTGATTTAACCATGCCTCAGGCTATTCGTTTCATGGTGAAAGAAGTGGGCGACCCGCTTGAGCGCGCGCTGGCCCGTGCGACAGTGATCCCCGCCAGCCTATTGCGCGACAAAACCGTGGGGATGAACGCTAAAGATATGATCTGGATCAACGATGATCTATCCGCAACATGCTGGCTGGGTGATCTATAGCTGGGTCGCCGCCACCACATGCAAAAGGCGGCGCAAGGTTTCCCCTACGCCGCCCCTAAGTTCACTTATCGCGAAGCGCTGCCATGATCTGGTTAAACGCCTCACGCGCCTTCAGGCGCATTTCGCTGTCAGTGGCATCCTGTATCGGATGCGGCACCAGCACATAGCGTGCGCTCTCCATGCCCAGCGATTTACGCTGGGTTTCGGCGGCTTGGCCAAACGCACTTGAGGCAACGGAAACGGACGGGATCCCCTGGATTTCAAACCAGACTGTATCGTGCATACTGCACGTGGTACATGATCCTCAGTCCGCCAATGCCTCTATCATAAAGTCGCATTCATCGCGGATTTGATGACGCAGCGCATCGGGGCACGGCTTGGCGAAAGTCGGCTTTTGATAGCGCCGGATTTCCACGCCGGGCGCGTCTTCGCTCAGCAAACGGTCCAACTCGTCCAGCAGGATATTGCCGCGCGGCTTGCTGATATTCAGCAACCCCACAACCCCCTGCACCGATCCGGTACGTTCGGTGATCTGACGCACGACCGGGACGCGTTCATCCGTCGGGTCGAGAATAATGGTCATTCATGTCCTCCTTTGATGGTGATGTTAGCCCAGATCGATCTTTCTGGAAACGGAAATTGACCCGGCAGGCCCGGTGGACCAGCCATGGAACGCAGAAGAGAACTTGCCCGCCTCGCCCCCGGCCACCACGATGTGAATGTAATCTGTGCTGGCGAATTTCGGGGCCAGCTGCGCCAACTTCTCAGGCCCCAGCTTTTCCGCATCGGCAACTGGTATTCCCGCGCCCGAATGATCGTCCTGCACCATTTCAGCCAAGGGGCGCGATGTGACCTCTTGAATGCGGTCGCGCAGGCGTGTTTTGGGATAAGCCCCATCGCGGGTCATGGTTTTGATATGTTCCGGGCACACCACCAGCAGCGCGTCAATCGGCAGGTTATGCATCTTGGGCAAAAACACCCCTTCCAGCCCCTGCCCCAAAGACCCCGCAATCTGGTCCGGCACACGCGAGGTTTGATCAACGATATGCACCGGACCGCCCGTCATGGCAAAGACGGTAACCACTGACTCCTCCTTGGAGAATCCACGCTCCACATGCAGCGGCTCCCACGGCGAGCCCTCCTCATCCTCTGCAAAACACATGGTGAATTTCATCGGATTGCCAAGCGTAGAGCGCTCGACGCCTCCCGTTGTCGCCCCGCCGACATTGCGGATCACCAACCGCAGCGCGCGGCCTATCGTTGCGTTTGCCCGGTTGCCCGCGCCCAAAGCCCCCAGCCCGCTGTTCATGCCGATTTTGTCGCGGATCGGCCCGTTCACGACCATCACAGTCGCCGCCCCCATCGTGGTCGCCGTGACCCCGTGGATATTGAACTCATCGGTGCAAACGGCCTCGACCGCCGCGATCACAACGGGCAAGTATTCCGGCTTACAGCCTGCCATCACCGCGTTGATGGCGATTTTTTCCACCGTCCCTACTCCCATGTTGGGTGGCACAGTCGCGATCACGTCTTGCGGATCGCGGTGTGTGCCCGCCAGCATCCGCATCACCCGCTCTGGTGTGGGCGGCACCAAAGGCAGCCCGTCCGAAAAGCCCTGATCAAACAGGAACTCTGCCATGTCATCGCCGCTGGCAATCTCGACCTTGCGGGCGCGCAAGACGCTGCCATCGGCCTCGGCCCGCAGCTTGTCGTAGATATCGGGATCGAAATGTTTTGATCCGCAACCGGGGCGCCACGCAGGCAAGCTTTCCCAGTCGATTTGTGCGGCAGGTTGTTTGCTGGCTGTTGCAATCTGGTCGGACAGCGCCTGCCAGTCATCACGAACGAAACCCTCGAATTTCGTAGCAACCTTGCCCTTTGCATCAATCCAGAACACGGCCGGTACGATCTCGATGTCCCAGTCAAAAGACGTTTTGCAGCCTTCATCGTGAAGAACAGGCATCGTAAGCGCGTGACGCTGTGCAAAGAGGGCGTTGCTTTCGCCTGACTGCCCCAGAACAAGCAGTTTGACGGCACCGCCATAGGCTTTTTGAAACGCCTCAAGGACGGGGGCAGCTATATTACACGTCTCGCAGTCCTCTTTGACAAAGCAGATCAGGCTGGGACCGCTACCGTCGAAATCCTGCTGTGATCCGTTCAAATCGGTCAGCGTGAAAGCCCGGCCTGTGTCGATCATTTGCGCCCCCTCCCAAGTATGCGTTTGCATATTGATGGGGAATGGGCGGCAATGTCCAGCAACTTGGCGGAGGTGGATGGGAATCGAACCCACCACACGCCGTTGCGACGCGTCCATGGTTTTGAAGACCAGGGAAGCCACCAGACTCCAGTCACCTCCGTGTTTTCAGACTAGCGAGAGGCGCGAAGGGGTTAAAGCGGATTACGAGGGCTTTGTCATTTCACGGACGTTGCCCTGCCTGAACGTGATCCCTTGGGCGTCAAAATACTCCAACAGCGGCACAATGAACTTTCGGCTGGTTTTCAGCACTTCACGGGCTTCACCGGTGGTAAAGAGCATGGGCGGCGGAAAGTTAACGCGCAAAGTTTGGGCAGCTTGCTGCAAAGCGCTTTGGTGAAAAACCAGCCGCTGTTTAAGGGCGACATTGAACAGCGCGACAACCTTGTCGGCCATGACAAGCAAGTTCAACAAATCATGGTCATCCTCACGCTCCGTCAGCGTTTGAAAGTCGGGCGGCATCACGTCAGCAACTTTAAGTCTGGCTTCAATCTCTGCAATGCGCACGAGCTGGTTTTGCGTCAGCAACTGCCAGGGGTCATGTTGTTCAAGGGCGATCTGATCTCCATCCAGACGGATCGACCCATCATTTTCCAAAACACCTAGCACATAGGCGGTCAGTTTCGGCGACAGGCTTTGGCTATTTAATGAAGTGCGCGGCGCAAAACGCTTCAGGGGATAGGTCGCGTGGAACGCAGCAAGCTTTTGCAGAATCCCCGCTTGCTCGGCTGCAAGCGATTGGTTCATGGCGATGAGGCCCTCACTGATGAAAGTGACTTCTGACGTGATGCCGTGCGAAACGGCGACCGCAGACTGGCGACCAAGCCGCGTGACATCTGCCAACAAGGCGACGCCTTGGCCTTGTTCACATAGCGCCTTTGCAATCTTACCGATGTCTTCGGTCACAGCGGCGCGCATCACTGCCAAGCGCGCGGCATCGCCAGATTTTACAGAGCTGGCCCAAGGATCCAGAACTTCCGCGCCGCCGATGGTTTCGGGTGGCGACAAGGACCGCAGGATCATCCGCTGACCTGCAAACGCCGTGACAGGCTTGCTGAAACGAAGTTGCCCAAACGCCCTCTGACCAGGGGCCACTTGCCGCTCCCCCATCAGACGCACGGTCGCAACGGCATGGGACGTGCCAACCAGAACCCTGACGGTGGACATGTGTTTTAACGGTCGCGACACATACCCCAGCAACGTCAGTTCTATATCAACGCAATCAGACGAGGCGAACTGCCCGTCGGCGCACAAAACGTCGCCCCTCGCGACATGTTGCGATGCAACTCCTCTAAGATTGACTGCAACGCGCGCGCCCAGTTTGACGCGGGCTTGATCCTCCCCTCGGGACTGAAGACCGCGGATGGTTAAGGGTTGGTTTTTCGGATGCAGAACGACCGTGCCAGACAAGGCCAGATCCGCACCCAACAAAGTACCTGTGACCACTGTGCCGCGACCCGCCGCAGTAAAGACGCGGTCAATAGGCAGGAAAGCAGCATAAGGGGAGTTGGGCGGGCTATCCTCGCTCAGAAGGTTCTCAAGCCCCTCATGGAGAGAAAGATGCCCCGTCTGTGATTGAGGCGAAACAGGGATGAGGGATATCCCTGAAACGCCAAGTTGCGACAGCGTGCTGCGGATATCACTGATCTGGTTTTCCAGTCCCTCTGACGGGATCAAATCCGTCTTTGTCAGGGCGATGAAACGCACCGGAACGGCAAGCAACATGGCGATGCGCAGATGTTCGATTGTTTGTGGTGCGACCCCGTCAACCGCTGAGATGACCAGTATCGCGGCTTGAGCACCCGTTGCCCCGGCCACCATCGCACGGATAAAATCCTCGTGGCCGGGGGCGTCGATCAGATCGATTGTACCTGACGGGTAGCGGCAATAGGCAAAGCCCAGATTGATCGACAAACCACGCTGCTTTTCTTGCTCTAGCGTATCCGTTTCCATTCCGGTCAAGGCCCGCACAAGGGTGGTTTTGCCATGGTCCACGTGGCCAATGACGATCACGCAAGCGGATTTCATGACCGTCCGGCTTGCCTGACGGCATCAACGACCAACGGCATTTCTGCATCTGTGACCGTCCGCATATCCAGCAAAACCTGCCCTTGATGAATTCGGCCAATGACGGGCACGGCGGCCCTGCGCAAGGCATTTGCAAAGGCTTCGGCGGTCATTCCAGAAACCTCGACTGCGACTGCATAACTTTGCAAATCCTGTTGCGGCAATGACCCACCACCAACATAGGCTACCGAAGGGGCCACCGATATTGCGCCCAGCCCTTCCAGCAGATCTGCAAGAGCCAGAGCACGCGCCTTTACCTGCGCAACAGGTTCCGACACCATCTTGAGGACTGGAATCCGCTCAAGCGGGTCATAGGGCGCGCGATACAAACGCAGCGTTGCCTCAAGCGCTGCCAGCGACAGCTTGTCGACCCGCAGGGCCCGCAAAAGCGGATGTGACTTTAGACCCGCGATAATGTCCGCTCTGCCTGCAATGATCCCTGCTTGCGGTCCGCCCAACAGCTTGTCGCCGGAAAACATCACCAGATCCACGCCCTCCTTCAGGATATCGCCGACCACGGGTTCATCCGTCAAACCATAAGGCGCAAGGTTGATCAGAACACCACTGCCCAAATCCTCCATGAAGATCAGATCGTGGTCTTGCGCAAGTTTTGCGAGGTCGCGCCGCTCCGGAGCCGAGGTAAAGCCGATGATCTTGAAATTGCTTGTATGGCTTTTCATCAACACCGCAGTGTCTTCGTCAATCGCATCGGCATAATCGCTTGCGCGGGTTTTATTGGTCGCGCCGACTTCCTTTAAGATCGCACCACTTTGGACAATCACATCTGGCAGGCGGAAGGAGCCGCCAATTTCAACCAGCTCTCCGCGAGAGGCAATAACCTTGCGTCCCATCGCCGTACCCATCAAGCTTAGCGCAACCGCTGCGGCGCAATTGTTCACGACAATTGCCGCTTGTGCGCCTGTAAGGTCGCAAATCAGAGCCTCCACATGGTCGTACCGCGAGCCGCGTTTGCCATTGTGCAAATTCAGTTCAAGATTCGTAGGATGCGCCGCAACCTCTTGCATGGCCCGGATCGCTTCCGGCGCAAGGCGGGCGCGGCCAAGGTTGGTGTGGATGATAATTCCGGTAGCATTGATCAAGGGTCGCAGATTTGAACGGCGGGCATTCGCGATCAAATCGCATATCTGGGTCGCAAAGCAGTGGCTGGCGAAATCAGGCAGATCGGCGGGGTCACCGGCCACAATTGTCCGCCTCAGTTCTGCCAGCGCCCCGCGAAGGGCGGACACGACTTCGTCACGGCTGAATTCTGAGATCAGCGCCTGAAGGGCGGGCAAGCCCAGCAAAGCTTCGACCTGTGGCAACTGCCTGAGTTGAGTGTTCACGATAATTCCCGCTCTTGGTGGAATTACACTGTATCCCCCTTGGTGGCGGGGGCAAGGCGGACCTCGTTTTGACCGCTGTGATCAACAACCCTCAGACACATGGCCCACAAGCCCGCCCCCTTCTACAAGCAGAAATTCAAGCTTTGCTGGCTTCTTTTACCGCTAGATCAGCCATCTCGAGCGCTGCCTCCCGGCTGGCAGTAACCGCGATGAACAGGCCGTTATGGCAGAACTTTGCACCAACCACGCCGCAGGCTTGCTCAAGCGCCGCATCCGTCAGGCCTGCCCAAGCAGCAGGCAGATCGGCGCGCTGCTCAAAGCTGTCTGCGCTCAGGCGAATACCGGTGATCGCCCAATCGGTATCGCGCGGGTGCACGACAAACAACAGATGATCAGCGGCCGCCTTTTCAATCGCGCTGCGAAATGGCATCCCCATCGGCAGTTCAAGAACGCGGTCCGGACCCGCTTTGGCTATTGCTTCCTGCACAACACTCTGCGCACGCCGCTTGGCCGCCTTGCCTGCAATAGAGGCCTCGATAAACGCGCGTGCAATCGGCAGCGCCTCTGCAAATGCATCATCGTCGGCCTCGGGATTGCGGTTATCAAACGTTGGCTTGAGCGTCCCCAGCAACACTGGCAACGTCAGACTGGCAAGCTGTCCTGCGCTTGCAGGGGCCAGATCACCGTTATCGACCAGATCAATCGGCAAAACGAACCCAGTGTCAAAGCTGGCATGAATATCTTCAATGTCAGTGTCAGGCACATCGCATGCACGCAAGTAGTCGCGCCCGTAATGCGCCCAGATCAAACCAAACGAGCTAAACGGCTGGCCATCTTCGCGCAACGGGTTGGGGCGTTGGTGATGGTCAAATATCTGCGCCTCAGGATCATATTCACGCCCCACATCGTAAATGATTTTGTCGGGCGCTGCGGTTGTCCACGCGCTGTCACGGCTACGGACCAGCGTCGCGTTTGGAAAGACGCGCGTCAGGATGACCGAGGACAGTAGTTCGTCAGCGTGAAAGCCACCCGAATGGGTGACAAGGTGGGTGATGGTCATAAGCGTCCTTTGTTATATTTGAAAAAGGCGACCCAATGGGCCGCCTTTGTAAATCTCTATGTCAAAGCAATCTGGTTGCTGACCGCAGCGGTCTAATGTGTCCAGGATCCGCGGCGTGCGGTGGCAAAGTTTTCACCATAGCCACCAGCGCGGATATTTGCGCTGCGCTTTTGAGGCTCTTGAATCACTGCGTCGATGCCATGGGAACGGGCATATTCTACCGCTTCTTCCTTGGTCTCGAACCGCAGTTTGACTTGTGTTTGAGTATCACTGGAAGATGTCCAACCCATCAAGGGATCAACTTCGCGCGCACTTTGCTGATCGAACTCCAGCAACCAAATATGCGTTTTGGCCGTGCCAGATGACATTGCCGTTCTTGCAGGTTGGTAAATGCGAGCGCGCATGCAATTTTCTCCAGTTGGTTCTACCTTTGTATCGGGCATTTAAGCCAAGGTATCAAGGTATCACAGTCAATTGTGAAGAATTTGCGTTACATATGCTGCAGTGCGGCATATGATGTGAATCACGATTGGAGCCATGTGATGAATCCCCTTAAACTAATGACACTCAACACCCAATTCACGTCACTCATGCTGGATACGCAGGCAGTTATGGCGCTGCGAATTATGGGCATGGCTGGTGCGCTCCCTCATGCCAGAACCGAAAACGCCCGCATGATGGACGAAAAAGGGCCTGCAATGACCAAGGCTTTTCAGGCCGCGACAAAAGCTGCGATGGCGGGCAAAAGCCCCGACCAGATAATGACAGCGGCAATGACCCCCGTCAGCAAAAAGGTTCGCGCGAATCGGAAACGGTTGACGAAATAGCCGTTGGAGCAGCTGCGCCCGTAGCTGCCCCTTGAACATGACGCAAAACATAACACCTTAGAAATAATCCCAAAGGACTATGCCATGGCCTACGCTCATTCCGACAGCTTGCCTGAACGCAAGCAAGCATTTCTATCGAACCCCGCGCCAGATGTGCGTGAACGCCCCAAGCTTGAGGGTGGACAGCGCTTTGTTCTGGCGACAGAATTCGAGCCCGCAGGTGATCAACCAACGGCGATAAAGGAATTGTCAGAAGGTGTTCGCGCCGGTGAGCGTGATCAGGTTCTTTTGGGGGCAACCGGTACGGGCAAGACCTTTACCATGGCCAAGGTTATCGAAGAAACGCAGCGCCCGGCCATCATACTGGCGCCGAACAAGACGCTTGCTGCCCAGCTTTATGGCGAGTTCAAAGGGTTTTTCCCCGAAAATGCTGTTGAGTATTTCGTAAGCTATTACGACTATTACCAGCCCGAAGCCTATGTTGCGCGGTCTGATACATTCATCGAAAAAGAATCACAGATCAACGAACAGATTGACCGGATGCGCCACTCTGCCACCCGGTCACTACTTGAACGCGACGATGTGATCATCATCGCTTCGGTTTCGTGCATCTATGGTATCGGATCGGTCGAAACCTACGGTGCCATGACGCAAGACATCAAGGTCGGGGCGACATATGACCAACGGCAGGTTATCGCGGATCTGATCGCGCAAGCCTACAAGCGCAACGATGCGGCCTTCCAACGCGGCACGTTCCGGGTACGTGGCGACAGTCTTGAAATTTTCCCGGCCCACCTTGAAGACCGCGCATGGCGTTTGTCCTTTTTTGGCGAAGAGCTGGAGAAAATCACGGAATTCGATCCGCTGACGGGCGAGAAGACCGGCACGTTCGACCAGATCCGCGTCTATGCCAACAGCCACTACGTGACGCCCAAGCCCACGATGAATCAGGCAGTTATCGGCATCAAGAAAGAGCTGCGCATGCGGCTGGATCAGTTAGTGTCCGAAGGCAAGCTGCTGGAAGCGCAACGGCTTGAACAACGCTGCAACTTTGATCTTGAGATGCTGGAAGCCACCGGCGTGTGCAACGGGATCGAGAATTACTCGCGCTACCTGACGGGGCGCGCGCCCGGCGAGCCGCCCCCCACCCTGTTCGAATTCATCCCTGACAATGCGATTGTTTTTGCTGACGAAAGCCACGTCTCCGTGCCGCAGATAGGCGGGATGTACAAAGGTGACTTCAGGCGCAAGATGACACTGGCAGAGCACGGGTTCCGCCTGCCATCCTGTATGGATAACCGCCCCTTGAAGTTCGAGGAGTGGGACGCGATGCGGCCACAGTCGGTCTTTGTTTCAGCCACGCCCGCGGCGTGGGAGATCGAGCAAACGGGTGGTGTTTTCACCGAACAGATCATTCGCCCCACGGGCCTGATTGATCCCATGATCGAAATCCGTCCTGTCGAAATGCAGGTCGATGATCTGCTGGACGAGGTGCGCAAGGTCGCTGCCAACGGGTTTAGAACACTTTGCACGGTGTTGACCAAGCGCATGGCCGAAGACCTGACCGAATATATGCACGAACAAGGGATCCGCGTGCGCTATATGCACAGCGACATCGACACAATTGAACGGATCGAAATCCTGCGCGACCTGCGCCTTGGTGCCTTTGACGTGCTGATCGGGATCAACCTGTTACGCGAGGGATTGGACATTCCCGAATGCGGGCTGGTGGCGATCCTGGATGCGGATAAAGAAGGGTTCTTACGCTCTGAAACCTCTCTGATCCAGACGATTGGCCGGGCTGCGCGCAACTCCGAAGGCCGCGTGATTATGTACGCAGACCGCATCACCGGCTCGATGGAGCGTGCGATGGGCGAAACCGACCGCCGCCGCGCGAAACAGGTGGCCTATAACGAATTGCACGGCATCACGCCCACAACCGTCAAAAAGAACGTCGAGGATATTCTTGCCGGTCTTTACAAGGGCGACGTGGACATGAACCGCGTCACTGCCAAGATCGACAACCCATTGGCCGGGGGTAATCTACAAACCGTGCTTGAAGGGCTGCGTACGGATATGCGCAAAGCTGCCGAGAACCTTGAATTCGAAGAAGCTGCGCGACTGCGCGACGAGGTCAAGCGCCTTGAGGCAGTCGATCTGGCGATCGCCGACGATCCCATGGCGCGGCAATATGCGGTTGATAAGGCCGTGGATGACGCGCAAAAAGCATCGGGTCGCTCGACCGGAGGGCGCGGCGGCATGCGCGGTGGAAAATCGCGCTATGGTGGGAAAAAACGTTAGTTTTAGATCCAATCATGCACAGCTCTGCAACATATATCCAGACCGCCATGAGGGGCGATCATTTCGTCTGCCGTACGGTGCTAATCTCAAATTTGGGAACATTCCGACCTTGCGACACGTTGTCTCTCCAGAATGACACAAATGGAGAATGCAAATGGAATATGGTCTTTTAGGGCTGATCATTTTGATCGCGGACATTTACGCTATCGTTAAGGTTTTCGGATCAGGTGCCACGACTTTGGCAAAGCTGCTGTGGATCGTTGGCATCCTGATCTTCCCGGTAGTCGGCTTTATCGTGTGGTTGCTTGCAGGCCCACGTGGCGGTTCGGTCCGCGCTTAAGGCTCTACAATGAACTAAAAAAGGCCCGCAGAACTTGCTGCGGGCCTTTTGTATTTTAAGACCAATTGATTTCAAAACGTTAGTATTTTGTTAAACCTCCTTAAGCATGTTCAAACCCCGAAAGGGATGTCTTTTGAACATACTTCTGATTGTGGCATTCTCGGTTTCGGTTTCCCTTGCAACCCCGGCGTTTTCAGGTGCTTGGCTGCGCGAGAAGGGCACTGGATTCTCATCCGTCTCTGCCAGCGCGGCGGTGGCGCGGAATGTCACCCAAACCATCTACCTTGAATACGGCGTTCGCGAGGACCTGACCCTGGGCGCCGAAGTGGGATCTACTTTCAATGCAAATGGCACCCAGTCTGGATCTGCCACGGTCTTTTTGCGCCGCCCCATAAGAGCGAACGACGGCCCGAACGTCTGGTCATACGAACTTGGAATCGGGGCGGGATGGACGGGCTACGCCATCAGCCCCTCTTCGAAAACAGGGCTGTCATGGGGGCGCGGGTATAAAATCAATCAAATGAACGGTTGGATGGCTGTCGATGCATCTGTGCTGCTTGATGTGTATTCTGCCGACTACAGTGCAAAAATCGACGCTACAATCGGGCTGAACTTCAATGGCCATCTTGCGGGCATGATCCAGATTTTTCACACGGAAAACGCCAGCGGCCCAGCCACCTCTATTGCACCGTCGTTTGTGGTTAAGCCGCTTACGGACAAACCAGCCCTCCGACTTCAGGTCGGCGGCGAAACTCAGGTTGGAAGGCCGCAAAACGTGGCCTTCAAAATATCACTCTGGCGCGACTTTTAGCGCCCCCCGCAGGGCCAAACTGCGAGGGGTGGTGTTTGATTAGCGTTTATCCATGCGGGCCTGCATAAAGATCGAACCCTTGACGCTGGTGTTCCAGACAAGATGAAGAAGATCCCTGTCAGGCCCCTGATCGGTCAGCACATAGGGCACCGAAAACTGCGCGACATTCGACGTGTTGCGCACGGGCCCATCCATCGTGATGCTGTCAACCGCGATGGCCCAACCGCCAAAAGGAAATCGTTCTGAAATATCAACAACCCATGTCTGCGCGGGGCTGGATTGCGAATGCTCCACCTGCACAGGATTGGCCACCGGGTAATTCACTCCGTGAAACGAATTGCCCGTCATCTCGATATTCCGCATGCGTGAGAAATCCATGTCGGCAAAGCTGGTATCGATCCGTTCCACATGATCAATCGGGCCATTCAGGCTGCGAAAGCGGTTATCGGTGATCGTCAACCCATTGATGATATGGCCTGCGCCGTGAGGCTTGATAACGATATAGCTGAACCATGGGGCGACCTCGCCAGACAGAAAGATATTCCCAGTAATTGAAAGCGAACTGAACGAATATTCAATGTTATACTCAGGGGTGGCATCTTGTTCATTGGTCCATTCGATAAAACAATTATCGACATAGTTGCCATGCACCACTGACCCGGTGTGCTGCGTCGCGATGATCAATCCGGCAGAGCGGATGCCATTGGCCACCGTATCACCTTGGAAAAAGTGATTGCCTGTGATGATGTTATTCTGCCCTGCAACCAGCGCGAAATGGCGAAATCGCGTTGCGCGGTTATCACGTATCTTCACGTCATTGGCGTTACAATTGATCGCAATGCTGGTGCGATCAGACACGTTCAGCGCATCTTCGGATGATAGAAACTGACAACGGTCAATAAACATGCCCTGACAGCCCCCTCCGGTTGAGGTGATACCGCGGTCTTTGGGGCGCGAAACAAAACAATCACGCATATGAAACGTCACACCCGAGGGGGCAAGATTGACGCCGCTTGCCACGTTGTTGCATTGAATTTCGATATCCGGATAGTGCCCCGGGGCGTGGTGTAACTGTTCTCCGGCTAGGTGTTGAGCCGGTTTACAGGGCGGCGATTTTCGCCGGATCCATGATGCTATCGTCGCAGATA
>Ga0307981_1000117_pt1 | contig 83022 bp, 80 predicted proteins | sample OrgLakmetagen987_FD_201849 | JGI IMG/M metagenome (GOLD analysis project Ga0307981, IMG submission 201849) | Saline water microbial communities from Organic Lake, Antarctica - #987 | ecosystem: Environmental > Aquatic > Non-marine Saline and Alkaline > Saline | place: Antarctica: Organic Lake... | reverse complement strand
GCACGCAGGCGGGAAAGGTTGAACAGGCCGCGGTGAACCGCACCCCGCGCGCCGCCAGCCGGTCAAGGTTCGGTGTTCGCAAATTCCCATCGCCCGCGCAGGACATTGCGTCACGGCGCATCTGGTCGACGAGCACGACGACAATGTTGGGTCGTTCGTTCGGGACTGGGTCGGGCGTCATCGGGCTTCTCCTGCGGGACCGTTGGTGGAACCCTTGTAAATCGTATGATAGTATACGATTATATATTTCGTAAAGCACCCCTTGCCGAAAGACCTTGATGGACGCCTCTGCAACACCGGTCCGCTCCGCTGACGCACCACCGCCCCTTCTGGAGGTGGAAAACCTCTGTGTGTCCTTTGGGTCGCTCGGCATTCTGAGCGATCTGTCCTTTTCGGTGAATGAGGGCGAAATCCTGGGCATCGTCGGTGAATCCGGCAGCGGCAAAAGCATGACCGCGCTGTCGGTCATGCACTTGCTGCCCGAGGGGGGGCGGATGCGCGCCGACCGGATGCGCCTGATGGGCGAGGATATACTGAACGCCCCCGAGCACCGGCTGGAATCCCTGCGCGGAAGCGCGATGGGGATGATATTTCAGGAGCCTATGACCGCGCTGAACCCGGTGATGACGGTTGGCCGCCAGATTGCCGAAACGGTGCGACGCCACATGAACGTGTCCCGGCACGAGGCCCGCGATCGCGCGATTGAGGCGCTGCGGCGTGTCGGCATTCCGTCGCCCGAACGGCGGTTCGACGACCATCCCCACACGATGTCCGGTGGCATGCGTCAACGGGTAATGATCGCGATGGCGCTGGTGTGCCGTCCGCGTCTTCTGATCGCCGACGAACCGACAACGGCCCTGGACGTGACGATCCAGGCGCAGATCCTTGATCTGATGCTGGATCTTCAGGACGAATTCCGCATGGGCATCATCCTGATCAGTCATGACCTTGGTGTCGTCTCGGCCTTTACCGACCGGGTGATGATCATGTATCTGGGCCAGACCCTGGAAGAGGCGCAGGCCGACGACGCCTTCGGCGACCCCCGACACCCCTATACCGAAGGTCTGCTGGCGTCGATTCCGCCTACGGATCGCGACATCGACAGGCTTGTCGCGATTCCGGGCACCGTGCCGCCGATGTTCGACCTGCCGCCGGGCTGCCGCTTTGCCCCGCGCTGTGCGGCCATGCGCCCGGTCTGTGAAACCGCCGTGCCGCGTCTTGTTTCCGTGGCGCCCGGCCACCGCGCCGCCTGTATCCGCAACACCGGTTACAAGTTCACGGAGCATGGGCCTTGACCGATGCACCGCTGCTTTCGGTCAGGGGGCTGAGCAAGGATTTTCCGGGGCGGAAATCCAGCATCTTCGGCCAACGGTCGCGCATCCGGGCCGTTGACGACGTTTCGTTCGACATCGCCCGCCGCGAAACCCTGGGCCTTGTCGGCGAATCCGGATGTGGCAAGACGACCACCGGGCGCCTTGTGCTGCGCCTGATCGAACCGACATCTGGCAGTGTGCGGTTCAATGGCAAAGATGTGCTCGCGCTGCCCCCTCCTGCCCTGCGCGCCCTGCGGCGCGACATGCAGATCGTGTTTCAAGATCCCTTCGGCGCGCTGAACCCGCGCATGACGGCAGGCGAGTTGATCGCCGAACCACTGATCGTACATAGCATCGGCGACGCCACCGCCCGCGCGCGGAGCCTGCGCCGCTTGATGGACCTCGTCGGACTGTCGGCCTATCACGCCGGGCGTTTTCCCCATGAATTTTCGGGCGGACAGCGCCAGCGCCTGTGCATCGCCCGTGCCTTGGCACTGAACCCCGCCTTTGTCGTCTGCGACGAGGCGGTATCGGCGCTGGACGTGTCGGTGCAGGCGCAAATCCTGAACCTGCTGCACGATCTTCGCGACGAACTGGGCCTGACCTACCTGTTCATCAGTCACGATTTGGGCGTCGTGCGCCACATTTCGGATCGTGTTGCAGTGATGTATCTGGGCCGGATCGTCGAGACCGGTCCGCGTGCCGCGATCTTCGGCGCACCAGCCCATCCCTATACCCAAGCCTTGCTGAAATCCGTGCCTTCGCCGGAAAAGGGCCGAAAATCGTTCTTCACCGTCAAAGGCGACGTGCCCAGCGCCGCCAATCCGCCGCCAGGGTGCAGTTTTCACACCCGCTGCCCGCTGGCGTTTGAGCGTTGCCGCATCGAAGAACCCGCTGCGCGCCCGGCGGGCGGCCCGGGTCACACCGCCACCTGCCACCTGATCGGCCAAAAGGAACCCGCGCCATGAGCACGATGAAAAGCGGGCGACCCAACATCGTCCTTGTCCTGACGGACCAACAGCGCCGCGACAGCCTGCCATGCTATGGCAACTGCTTCACCGTTGCGCCCGGGGCCGATGCGATGGCGGCGGCGGGGATGTGCCTGGACGCCGCCTATACACCCTGGCCCGTCTGCACACCGGCGCGCGGCAGCATGTGGACCGGGGTTTATCCCCATGCCCATGGGCTGATCGACAACCTCTACGGTGTGGATGACGCTTTCGCCAGCCACTGCACACAATATCGCACGGTCTGGAGCATGCTGCAGGACACGGGATATCGCACCGCGCATTTCGGAAAATGGCATCTGGGCGAAGCGCATCCGCCGTTTTTCGACGTCTGGGAGGAATCCTTCAATTCACGCAAGGGCCACTGGATCGACGGCCTGCCAGAAGGTGAGTATCACCCCGACCGCGCGACCGATGCCGCTTTGGCCTTCATCGACGGACAGAAGGATACCCACCGACCCTTCGCCATGGCGCTCAGCTTTTATCCACCCCACGATCCCTATACGGCTCCTGCCCGTTTCTATGACCCCTATCGGGGGCGCGGCGTGCCCTTTGCGGGCTATTATGCCGCCGTCAGCGCGCTGGATCATTGCCTGAACAATGTCCGCACCGCCCTTGCCGAGACCGGGCTGGCCGAAAATACCGTGCTGATCTTCTTTTCCGATCACGGCGATACGTTCCGGTATCGCCCCGAGGGCGAGCACAAGTTCGTCTGCCACGACGACGCGATCCGCATCCCGTTTATCGCGACAGGGCCGGGAATCGCCCCCGGTAGCCGCTGTGCCGCGCCCGTCGGGTTGCAGGATCTGACGCCCACTATTCTGGACATCGCCGGGGCGGATGTGCCTCGCGGTCTGCACGGGCGCAGCATCCTGCCGCTTCTGCGGGGGCGGGACGTGCCCGGTTGGCCACAGGCGGGATATGTCCAGAACATCACCCATGTCAGCGCGATCCACCAGCGTGCCCTGCGCAGCGAGGGTTGGAAACTGATCCTGTCGGCGACGGGCGACCACGAACTCTATGATCTTGCCGCCGACCCCGAAGAAGTGCTGAACATCTTTCTGACCCCGCGCGCCGATCCCGGCTTCGATCGGTTCAGCCACTATCCGGATCAGGCCCGCATCATCGAGGGCCTGCTTGACCAGATGGCGGCCGAGGCGACGCGTATCGCCGATGCCGAGGGGGCCGCGATGGTCGCAACGGCGCGCACCGAGCTGGCGGCGCGGCTGGCCGCCCTGTCAGCCTGACGGCGGCGGGTCGAGCCAATTGTCGGCGCTTGCGATCTGGAATTGCAGCGTGCTTTCGGGGCTGGTCTGACGCCCCCAGGTCTCAAGCAGCCGTTTTTCGGCACAGCGCATGTCGACCTCTAGCCGGATCGAACCGGCGTCCCAGCCTGCGAGAACCCGCGCCGAAAGCGTTGCGACAAGATCGGCAAAGGCGGGATCGCCGCCCAGATCGTGGCATTCGTCGGGGTCGGCGATCATGTCGAACAGTTGCGGGCGATACCCCTGCATGTGGATGTATTTCCAACGCTCCGTGCGCAGCATCCGCTGGGTCACGGGTTCAGGTCCGGTAAAGGCCGACAGGGTATCGGTGACATATTCGCAGAACGTCTCGTCGATCCATGGCGCATCCGGATCGGCGGCGACCCCGAGCAGGCTGCGCCCCCGGGATCGCGGCAGGGCGGGTGCCCCGGCGGCCGCGACCATCGTCGCGCCGACATCGGTCAGGTTGACGACCCGCCCACAGCGCACACCCGCAGGCAGGTGACCGGGCCAGGCCATGACCAGCGGCACCTTGGCGGATCCGTCAAAAAAGGTGTTCTTCCACCACAGCCCCTGTTCGCCCAGTTGCTCGCCGTGGTCCGAGGCATAGATCACCAGCGTATTCGCGGCCAGGCCCGTCGCCTCGAGCCGGTTGAGGATCGCGCCGATCTTGGTATCCAGCGCCCGCACCAACCCGTAATAGGCGGTGCGGGCGCGAATGGAATCTGTGGGATCGACCCTGTCGGTGCTGGTGAAACGGCGCCATTTCGCATGCCAGGGATGTTCCGGATCGGGTGCATCCAGACGCGGCAGCCCGACGCGGCCCGCGAACCTGTCGTAATCGGGTCGCCGCGCGACAAATGGGCAATGGGGCAGCAGCAACCCGACACCAAGCAGGAACGGCGGCGCGTCGACCTGCCCGGCCAGCGCATCAAGCTGGGCCAGCGCCGCTGCGGTCGTCGCGTAATCCACCACCTCGTAACCCGACTGGCCCCGCCCCGAGAGCGCGAGGCTGGGTGCCCGCCCGTCGGCACCGGCTGGCGCGGGCCCCTGCGCGCCCGCCAGCGGACCCAGGTTTTGCCGCCCGGCGCCCAGCCAGTTCGGGCTGCAATCGCCCACATCGCGTTCGGCGAAACCGTGCATCTGGTCCGGCCCGATGGCGTGCATGCGCCCCACCTGGATCGTTCTGTATCCCGCAGCGCCCAGGGCATGGGCGTAGGTGGGCAGGTCCGACGCCAGCGTGTCCTGCAACGTCCAGCACGACTGCTCGAACGGCCAGCGCCCGGTCAGCAGCGACATCCGGCTGGGCGTGCAGATCGGCGCCGGGCAATAGGCGGTGTCGAAACAGACGCCCCGCGCGGCCAACCTGTCGAGGTTCGGGGTTGCCCCCAGCGGATCGCCGTAACACCCCGCCACCCGCTGCGCATGCTGATCGGACAGCACGAACAGGATGTTGGGGCGCCCCTTCATATCTGGGGCGTGGAATACAACACTTTTCCGCCGACCCGGATTTCCGCATCCACCAGCCATTCCTTCAAGGCCGGTAGGTCCACGTCGATGCCCAGGCCCGGTGCCTCGGGCGCGCGGATTTCGCCGTTCGCATCCCGCAGGATCGGGTTTGCGGCCACGGCCACCGCCAGAGGTTTCGGATCGGCGGGATATTCGCAAATCCGGTCGTCGGCCAGACCGGCGAAAGGCTGCATCGACGCCGACAGGGCCAGATGGGTGGTAAAGGTGTGATTGACGAAGGTGACGCCCCGCGCCCGGGCAAGATCGGCCACCACCTTGGCCGGGCCGATGCCGCCGATCCGGCCGGTATCGATCTGGATGAACCCCACCTTGCCAAAATCCATCAGATGCCGCGCCATGGCGACGTTATGCGCCGCCTCGCCCCCGGCAAGGCCCACCTTCGCGCCCCGGGCGGCCAGGGCGGCATAAGCCTCAAATGCGTGACCCTCAAAGGGCTCTTCCAACCAATGAGCGTTCACTGCGTCCAGTGAATTCAGGCGTGCCGCCGCACGTTCCACGTCTTCGCCGAAGATCTGGCCGACGTCGATCATCAGATGTGCGTCCTTGCCGATCCCTTCGCGCGCTGCCGCGAACTGATCGGCGTCTGGGCCGGCCTCGCCGGTGCCGATGGGACCCCAGCCGAACTTGGCCGCACGAAAACCGTCCTGCACCGCCGCGCGCCCGCGCGCCCGTGTGTCTTCGGGCGTGTCGCCGAACAGCAGCGAGGCATAGGGAATCTTCGGCGCGCTGTGCGGGTAACCCAACAGTGACCACACTGGCACCTGCAACCGGCGACCCAGCAGATCCCAAAGTGCCATTTCGATACCCGACATGGTGTGCGCGGCCTGGAGCAAATCCATGCTGTCATGCGCCACCAGCGCGCTGATCCGCGCGATGTCGGCCACATCGTCCAATCGCTGGCCCAGAACCGAATCCGCCACGGGACGGCACACGCCATGGGACATCGGGCAGACGAAGGCTGCGATAGACGGCAGCGGTGCCGCCTCGCATTCACCCCAGCCTGTCGCGCCGTCTTCGGACACCACCCTCACAAGCAGCGCGTCTTGGCTTCCGTCGGCCTCGGTCGTGACCACCGGCATGGCGAAATAGAAGAAATCGACCACCTCGATTCTCATGACCGCACCCTCCATGCATCATCGTTCATATATCACCGCCTTCGGATCAAAGCTTGTGTCAGGCTCCATCGGGAACATCGGGCGGGCGCATATCCTGTGACCCAGCGTCGGCAGGTTGGCTGATGTCGCGCCGGGTGCGTCGATATTGAAGGTCTTTTCCGCCCAGTCGTCGAACATGTGCGGCTCGCAATGGGGCGACTTGACCACGATCAAATGAAAATCATGCGGGTTGCAGCCGTTGGCGAAATACATCGCCCGGTCGAACAGGCTGACGGCGCGTGACATGACCACAACCGTGAAGTTGCCAAAGGTCAGGACGGCACTTGGCCCGGCGTCCAACGGCGTTCCCATGGTTTCCAGCCGCGCGCAGCCGTCCGACAGCAGCCGGACCTTTGCGCGCACGGGCATGGGCGTGAATCGCCCGGGGTCGATGCCACCACCCAAAGTGATATCGAGTGTCGCGCCGACACCGGCATTGTGCGCGGCGTGTGCGGCGGCGTGATCGACGATTTGGGCCAGCACGGAATGGGGATATGCCGCCTTTTCCAATGCGACAAGAATGGCGTTGGAATCCCCGGTTGCACCCGAGGATGTGGCATCTGCGGCGTCGGTGAAGATCACCGGCCCTTTCATGCTGCGCGCCTGCGCCACAGCGCGTTCCAGCGTGACAAAGACGCCCTGCATGCGGTCGCGCTGGGGCCAGAATTCGCCCGCCAGGCGCAGCGCTTCGGCCTTTGCGGTTTCGGCGTCTTCGGCAAGAACCAGGGCCTGGGTGCAAAGCTCGGGCACGTCAGTGAACGGATTGCCGATCATCACCCCGGCGGCCAGCGCCGTGCCATCGCGTTCGATCCGCTGGCATTCTCGGATGATGTCGCCATAGACGCCCTTGGCGGTGATCAGTTCGTTGCCACGCACCAACGCCGGAACCGTGACCCGCGCGATCACAGGTTTCACGCCGTCATCCAGGATGCGCAGCAACAGCCGCGCCGCACGCGCACCGGTATCGGCGAAATCAACATGGGGATAGGTGTGATAGACCGTCAGCCCATCCACCTGTTTCAGCATCCGGTCGGTCAGGATGCCATGCAGATCCAGCGAGATCACAATAGGCACATCGGGCCCGACGATCTGGCGGATTTCGACCAGCAGATGCCCCTCGGGGTCCAGTTCGCCGGTTGCCCCCATGGCACCGTGCAGTGAGGCATAGACGCCGTGCACCCCGTCTGCCGCCCCGCGCACCGCATCCAGAACATCGGCCGACAACAGCGCCCAGCCTTCGGCCGACAACAACCCCGCGCTGCCCGCCCGCGCACCGATGGCAGGAACGACCTGAATGCCGTGGCGCGCGTCGAAAACCGACAGCGCACCGCCGATTTCGGTGTTCATCCCTCGATGAACCAGCATTTCTTCGCCGCGTTCGATATGAAAATCCGCATGCTCGGAAGGGTGCGGATTGAAGGAAGACACTTCCTGTTTGCAGTCGAGGATCAGTATCCGGGCCATGTGATGTATCCTCAAGCCGGTTCATAGTCTTGCATGACAACGGCAACGGTGTCGCCCCGGGCCACCCGCCCCGGACCTGCCGACATCCACAGGATACCGTCGGCACCATAGCTCACCTCGTGCGGGGCACGGTCCACGTCCTCGATGAAATGCAACCAACCCGCCGGGTCGCCCGCGCGCACCTGCTGGCCGACCACATGCACCGGTTCGAACAGGCCGGCGTTGGGCGCAAAGCAATAGCTGCCCGGCCCCTTGACCATCATGTGCCGCGTTTCGGTCGTGCCGTCGGCCTGCGCGGTGTCGAGCGTGCCTTCGACGATGCCAAGATGTTTCAGAATGTTATCGCAACCGCGCCGTCCGATCCGCACCCCCTCGACACTGACCCGGCCCCAGCCACCCAGTTCGGTGCCAAGCGACAGCTTGCCGCGCCGTTCGACGCAAGACGTAAAGGTCGCGCCTTCGTCGACACCGCCGAACACCACGTTAAACGGTGCGCCGAACGCCCCGGCAGCGTCCAACGTGCGCTGCATCAGCGTAGGGTCGGCGATGTGATGCATATTGGTGGACAGCGCCGTATCGCCGGAATGGCCCGCCGTGTGCAGATCGATCGAGACATCCGCCATGGGCAGAATCACGCTGTCCATGAAATGCGCCAGCATCTGCGAGAAGGTGCCCCTTGGATCACCTGGAAAACTGCGGTTCATGTCGCGGTTGTCAACCGGCGACAGCCGGGTATCGTTCATCACCGCCGGAATATTGACGGCGGGCATCATGATGACACGGCCCTGAACCTGCTGCGGCGTCAGGCTGGCAGCGAGGCGCGATACCGCGATCGGCCCCTCGTATTCGTCGCCATGCACCCCGCCGGTCAGAAGCAGTGTGGGCCCGGTGCCGTTCTTGACGGTGATCACCGGAATTTCGACGATTCCCCATCCCGACGTGTTGCGTGACATCGGCGCGCGCAGATATCCTGCCTGGCGACCGTTCGCGTCGAAATCTATGTCACACCGAATGCGGCTTGCCGCTGATCCGTCGGTCATGATGCCCCCCCCTGATGGTTGCCTTTGATTGTATCATTGTATACCATCTTGGATGTGTCAACACTGCCCTTTTCGGTTTTCGGGGGGCACCGATCAGGAAATCCGTACATGCCGACAACACCTCTTTCATCGATCCGCATCACAAAGATCAAAGCTGCGCCGCTGTTTGGGGAAACCCCCAAGGGCGGCTGGTCGATCGAAATCAGGCCAGAGGATTCTGTTCACACCCTGATCGCCGTCCACACGGATGCCGGTCTGACGGGGTTTGGCAGCGTCTTTACTGACGGGCGCCTGGTGCAGGCCGCGCTGGGCGTGCTTGAGCCGCTGTTTTCCGGCGAGAACGCGCTGGAACCCGAAAGAGTCAGCGAAAAGATGCACCAGAACACCTTCTGGATGGGGCGCGGCGGCAGTCTGACCCATACGATCAGCGGCATCGACATAGCCCTCTGGGATATTCTGGGGCAGGCCACGGGCCTGTCGGTGGGCCGTCTGGCGGGCGGGCGGCACCGTGACCGGGTTCTGCCGTATTGTTCGCTTTTGATGGATGAACCCGCCGTGATGGCGGACGAGATCGCGCGCTATCGCGATCAGGGGTTCCGCGCCTTCAAGATCGGCTGGGGGCCGTTCGGGCGGCGCGACGATTTCGGGCTGGACGCCGCCATCGTCGATGCCGCGTGCTCGGCCTTGCCAAACGATGGCAAACTGATGGTCGATGCGGGCGCCAGCGACGCGTATTGGCCCAACGGCCTGAAATGGGCCCTGAGGACAGCTGATATGTTGGCCGATCACGGTGTGGCCTGGTTCGAAGAGCCGCTGGTTCCCGATGCTCTGAACGACTTCGTAATCCTGCGCAATTCTTCACGGGTGCCGATTGCGGGGGGCGAGGTTTTGACCCGGCGCCAGGCCTTCCTGCCGTTCCTGTCGCAAGGCGCCTTTGACATTGTTCAACCCGATGTCACCAAGGTGGGCGGGTTGTCCGAACAACGGCGCATCGCACAGATGGCCCAGGATTTCGGCGTGCGCTATGTTGGCCACGGCTGGAACACCGCGCTGGGGCTGGCGGCGGATCTGCAACTGGCCGCCGCTCTGCCGAATGTTGGTTTTGTCGAATATATCGGCGGCAGCCCTTACGTCGACCAGATCATGCAGGTGCCATTCACGCTGGACGACGACGGAATGTTGACGATTCCGGATACCCCCGGCCTGGGCGTTGCGCTGAACCCCGATCGTGTAGCGCGCTATACCCCCGCCGCAGCCGAATTCTTCGCACCGGACTGAAACTGCGCTCCAGGCGGTGTCTGCATTTAAGCGAGCCAATGGGACAGTGCAGTGCAAAGCAATGTCACGAAAGGGGACGAACAACCTGCTTTCCCGGCAGATCAAACGTCGTCTGAAACAGATCGAAAACGACCTTTCCCAAGTTGCAGACACGATCAATGCCATCGTTGAAGCAGACAAAAAACTGCGCGCGCGCGCCGAAATCCTCACGAGCATTCCGGGTATTGCCTCGGTGACAGCCTGCGCGATCCTGACCGATATGCCTGAACCTGGACGCTTGGCCGACGCGGCTTATGATGCGAACGATCTGCGCCGCCTTATTACCGACGATCCTGGCGCAACGCCGCAGATCAAGCAGAACCCGACACGCTCAACCAAGCAACCCATCGACTGGATGCTCTACAAAGAACGCCACCTTGTAGAATGTTTCTTCAATAGGATCATAAGGTTCCGCAGGATCGCGCTACGGTGCGAAAAATCCATCTCGTCTTTCCGATCATTTGTCGCACTGGCTTGCGCAATGGTTTGCCGGCAGCACATACGAACACGATCAGCAACGCCGCCGTCTGCCGTATCCAGCGGATGAGCGCACTCAGGCCCATTTTGGTGTTGGCAAATTGTTTGTGCTTACGTTTCGAAAGCCAATACGCATCGAGCGTATCTTTCGGGATCCCTCTCATCGCGTGCCACGCAGCGACTGCCGGGCAGTGATCAATTCCCATGGAATCGTTCATTGTCTTTTCTTCACCTTGTCTTGTCATGCGGACCCACCGCAAAACACGGGGCCCACGTATCCACCTCTCGGGACATTGCTGCGCAATGCCCTGCCGGTCAGTGGTTCAGGTCATCAGAAAAGACGGGGGCCCCTCTCGTGGTTTTCAAGAAAACCACGAGAGGGCAATGGACCATACGCGGCAACGGTCCTCAAAGACCAAGAGGGGAACGGTCCGACCTCCGCCGCTGCCCGGCATAAATGCCGTGCCGGGCAGCTGTTCCAGCTTCGCACAGGAGCTGCTCAATTCTTAAGACAAAAGGGGATGAGCGCATATTCGAGGTCGGGGGCACCACTCATGGCGTTGAAAAGACTCTCGAATACGCCCGCCTTGGCCCAGCGACGGAAACGTCGGAACTGGCTGTTCCAGTTGCCGAAAGCGGGCGGCCCCCTCTCATGCATGTAAACATGCATTGCCGGGCAATCGGTCGCGCCATGGTGAGCCGGTCCGAACGCGCCAGAAGACTGCTTCCAGAAACAGGCGATTATCCTTTGCCGTGGCTCCCGCGTCGCTGGTCTTTCCTGGCAAATGCGGCTCAAGCCGCTGCCATACATGATTCGTCACCACAACGCGCTGCTCGCTCGTTCAAACCTCCATTTTGGAAGCTTGAATCAGAAATCACGCCAAATGGGAATCCTGAATGTCCACAGACCTTAGTAACAGAACTCTTCACGCACGATCTTGCCGCCCGCCACGTGATACACGCCGACCTCTTGCATCTGGCTGCGATCGTTGGACGGCTTCATCGTGACATCCATCCAGAAACTCACCGCGAACCGGTCATCGCCGTGCAGATACGGGCCTTCGACCTTTGCGCCGTGCATTTCGGCCGCCTCCGCCCACCAGGCATGTTTGGCGCGGATCGCATCCAGCCCAGCCGCCTCGCGCCCGCCGCCCTGATCGGCAGGCTCAACCGATACCGCGTCCGCTGCGTATAATTTATCAAGGTTTTCCTCGGTCCGCCCCTCGCGGCAGCCCGCGACCAGTTCGTCGGCAATCTCTCTGAGGTTCATGTCACCCGCTCCAGATGTTCTGTTAATGTTCTCATGCTGCGCACAATGACCGCCAAACGCAAGCCCCATGATGGTTCCCGTTGCGCGCGCAGGCCCCCGGCCCTATACGCGGCTCATGCTCGACAAAGCCCCAGATCGCCCCGCATTGCCGCCCGAAATTGCCCGGCGGCGCACCTTTGCCATCATCTCGCATCCCGATGCGGGCAAGACGACCCTGACCGAGAAATTCCTGCTCTATGGCGGGGCCATTCAGATGGCGGGCCAGGTGCGGGCCAAGGGCGAAGCGCGGCGCACCCGGTCGGATTTCATGAAGATGGAGCAGGATCGGGGCATTTCCGTAAGCGCCTCTGCCATGTCGTTTGATTTCAAGTCCTTCCGCTTCAACCTTGTCGACACGCCGGGCCACTCGGATTTCTCCGAAGACACCTACCGCACGTTGACGGCCGTCGATGCCGCGGTGATGGTGATCGACGGGGCGAAAGGCGTCGAAAGCCAGACGCAAAAGCTGTTCGAGGTCTGCCGCCTGCGCGACCTGCCGATCCTGACGTTCTGCAACAAGATGGACCGCGAAAGCCGCGACACCTTTGACATCATTGACGAAATTCAGGAAAGTCTGGCCATCGACGTGACGCCGGCAAGCTGGCCCATCGGCATGGGGCGCAATTTTCTGGGGTGTTATGATTTGCTGCGCGACCGGCTGGAACTGATGGACCGCGCCGACCGCAACAAGGTGGCGGAAACCATTGAAATCAATGGGCTCGATGATCCGAAACTGGCGGTTCACATCCCTGCCGCGCAGCTTGCGCAGTTGCGCGAAGAGGTCGAGATGGCGCGCGCATTGCTGCCCAAACTCGACCCCCAAGCTGTGCTCGAAGGGCATATGACGCCGATCTGGTTCGGCTCTGCGATCAATTCCTTTGGTGTCAAAGAGTTGATGGACGGTATTGCAAGTTATGGCCCCGAACCGCAAATCCAGCGCGCCGAGCCGCGCGCGATTTTGCCAGAAGAAACAAAGGTTTCCGGCTTTGTCTTCAAAGTTCAGGCGAACATGGACCCGAAACACCGCGATCGCGTTGCGTTTTTGCGGCTTTCGTCCGGGCATTTCATCCGCGGGATGAAGCTGACACATGTGCGGTCAAAAAAACTGATGGCGGTCAGCAACCCGGTGCTGTTTCTGGCCGCCGACCGTGAATTGGCCGAAGAGGCCTGGGCGGGCGACATCATCGGCATCCCCAACCACGGCCAGTTGCGCATCGGCGACACATTGACCGAAGGCGAGGCGCTGCGCGTCACCGGCATCCCCAGCTTTGCGCCCGAATTGCTGCAAGGCGTGCGGGCGGGCGATCCGCTCAAATCCAAACACCTCGAAAAGGCGCTGATGCAATTCGCCGAAGAGGGGGCTGCCAAGGTTTTCAAACCCGCCATCGGATCGGGTTTCATCGTGGGCGTCGTGGGCGCGCTGCAATTCGAAGTGCTCGCCAGCCGGATCGAGCTGGAATACGGGCTGCCCGTGACCTTTGGCCAGTCGCAGTTCACCTCGGCCCGCTGGGTCAAGGGAAGCCGCCAGGCCATTGACAAGTTTATGGAAACCAACAAGCAGCACATCGCGCATGACAACGACAACGACGTCGTCTACCTCACCCGCCTGCAATGGGACATCGACCGTGTCGCCCGCGACTACCCCGACATCACCCTGACCGCGACCAAGGAAATGATGGTCTGAATGGCTGGCGAGGACCTCTACGACGGCGGCTTTGCCCGGCTGGTCAGCAGAGAGGAACGGCGCCAGCTTCGGTTTGAAGGGGTCGACGATATTCTCGACGCACAGGTCGATCTGAACGCGTTGTTCACCCGCGTGATGCCCCCGCCGCCGATGCCATTCGAGGATGCGGCGCGCTATAGCGCCGAACGCAAGTGGCTTGAATTGCAGACCGAATTCCAGGATCAGCCAGAGGTGCTGCACCTGCATGCCATGCTCATCGCGATTTCAAGGCGGATTGATCCGCCCGATGCTGCGGTCACGCTGTTTCACCGGCTCTGGGACGATCACGGCGCGCAGCTGGTGCAGATGCTGACGACAAGGTGGCGGATCTCGGCGGCGACCACTTTCGCAGACATCGGCCAAACCGGCGATCTGCGGGCGGGCGGCATGGCGCTGTCGATCCTGTTCGACATGATGAAGCTGCACGAATCCGAACGCCGCATCTCGGGTCAGCCGGGGCGCACGCCGTTCCGCCCTATGAAGGGGCGCAAGCGGTTTCCGATGCCCTTTGACCTTGAGGCGTATGCCTTCAAGGCCGGTGATCTGGACAAGGTGATGCTGGGCCGCATCTGGCAATTGTGCGACCGCGCGCCGACGATCCGGCCGCTTGGACATGCCATGCTGCAACAGGTCATGCAGGAGCCGCGCAGCATCTTTGGCCGGGTTCGCCAATTGCGAAAGCAGGCGAAAGAGGCCGGGGAATGACGACCCGCTGGGGCATCGTGTCGACCGTCAAGGCGCCGTTGCGCGATCTGCTCGACTTTGTCAGCTGGCATCTGGAGGCGGGCGCGCACCGGATATACCTTTATTTCGACGCGCCCGACGCCCATGCCCAAGATGTGTTGCAATCGCATCCCAAGGTGCGCGTGACGCTGACCGATAACGCCTATTGGGCCAAACGCGGCGGGCGGCCCGAACGGCACCAGCCCCGTCAATGCCGCAACGCGCGGCACGCCAACAACCGGCGCGCCGAGGTGGATTGGCTGTGCCACATCGACGTCGACGAATTCCTGATGCCCGCGCAGGGCCGCATGGCAGACCATCTCGCCGCCCTGCCCGCCACCTGCCTGACAGCGCGGGTGCGCCCGGTCGAGGCGCTGGCGCATGGCGCAGGCGTGGCCCCGGACGAGACCGCGTTCAAGGCGTTCTACCTCGACCAGAAAAAGCGGCAGGCCGCCAGCATCCGCGCCTTTCCCACCTGGGGGCCGCAGCTGAGCGGCGGGTTTCTCAGCCATGTCGCGGGCAAGCTGTTCTTTCGCACCGGGCTCAAGGGGCTCAAAATCCGTATCCACAACGTCGAGCTGGACGGCGTCACCAACCCCGGTCAGGCGTCATTCGACGGGATCGACCTGCTGCATATGCACGCCAAAAGCTGGGACGATTGGTATGCGGCCTATGCGTTTCGCCACGCCCAGGGGTCTTATCGACCCGAGCTGAAGGCACAGGCCCGCAGCCCCGACGCGCTGTCGCTGCATGCGCTTTTTGCGCAGATCGAAGAAACCCGCGGGCTGGAGGGCTTGCGCGCCTTTTACGATGAGGTCTGCGTCGCTACACCTGACCTGTGTGCCCGGCTTGAGGCCGAAGGGCTTTTGCGGCGTCATGTTCTGGGGTTTGCGGCGCTTCGTGCGCATCATTTCCCGGATAAAACCCCCTGATTGTATCACCGACGGCACCAATATCCCGCAAAGTCCCGCAAAACCCGGCAACGCATTGACCAAACGCCGCTTTTGGGATATTTCGCGCGTCGTAGCCCGCGCTGTGGACTACCACGAGGCCAATAAGGCCTGACATACACCAGACGTGCGGGCCAGATGTGTCCGTAAACACCGGATACACATGATAAAATTCTCTGAACTGAACTTGAACCCCAAGGTTCTGCGCGCTGTCGAAGAGGCAGGCTACACCACGCCCACACCCATCCAGGAGGGTGCGATTCCCCCCGCCCTTGAGGGGCGCGACGTGCTGGGCATCGCCCAGACCGGCACCGGCAAGACCGCCGGTTTCGTGCTGCCGATGATCACGCTGCTGGCGCGCGGCCGCGCACGGGCGCGGATGCCCCGGTCGCTGGTGCTGTGCCCCACGCGGGAACTGGCGGCACAGGTGGCGGAAAACTTCGACACCTATTCCAAACACGTCAAACTCACCAAGGCGCTGCTGATCGGTGGCGTGTCGTTCAAGGAACAGGACCTGCTGATCGACAAGGGCGTCGACGTTCTGATCGCCACACCGGGCCGTCTGCTCGATCATTTCGAGCGTGGCAAGCTGCTGCTGACCGGCGTGCAGGTGATGGTGGTGGACGAGGCGGACCGCATGCTCGACATGGGGTTCATCCCGGATATCGAGCGGATATTCTCGCTGACACCCTTCACCCGCCAGACGCTGTTCTTCTCCGCTACCATGGCGCCCGAGATCGAGCGGATCACCAACACCTTCCTGTCGTCCCCCGCCCGGATCGAGGTGGCGCGCCAGGCCAGCGCGTCAGAGACGATCACCCAAGGCGTCGTGATGTTCAAAGCGTCCCGCCGCGACCGCGAAGCCAGCGAAAAGCGCAAGGTGCTGCGGATGATGATCGACGCCGAGGGCGAGAAATGCACCAACGCGATCATCTTCTGCAACCGCAAGACGGATGTGGATACCGTCGCCAAGTCGTTGAAGAAATACGGCTATGACGCGGCGCCTATTCACGGCGATCTGGAACAATCGCAGCGCACCCGCACGCTGGACGGGTTCCGCGCCGGCGACTTGCGGTTCCTCATCGCCTCCGATGTGGCCGCGCGCGGCCTCGACGTGCCGGCGGTCAGCCACGTGTTCAACTTCGATGTGCCCAGCCATGCCGAGGATTACGTCCACCGGATCGGCCGCACGGGCCGCGCGGGTCGCGACGGCAAGGCGATGATGATCTGCGTGCCCAAGGATGAAAAGAACCTCGTCGATATCGAACGGCTGATCCAGAAGGACATTCCCCGGCTCGCCAGTCCGCTGGGCCAGATCGACGCCGCCTCCGAACCGGTCGCGGAAGAAGAAAAGCCCAAGCGCACCAGCCGGTCACGCAGCCGCTCCAAACCCAAAGAAGCGGAGGCCGCCCCCGTCGAGGCGGTGGCCGAAGCCGTGGTCGAAGCGCAGCCAGTGACCTTGGTCGCGCCTGAACCAGAAGCGCCCAAGCCCGAAGCGCGGCAGCGCAGTGAAAACCCGCCGCGCAACGATCGCAGCCAGTCTTCGTCGCGCGGACGTGGCGGTCAGGACCAGAGCAAGGTCGTCGGCATGGGCGACCATCTGCCCAGCTTCATCGCGCTGAGATTTGAAGAGCGCTAAGCGAAATACGCGAATAAGGCCCAACCGGACCTTATTCGCGTTCTATCAGCTCAGACGCGATACCACGACCGACACTTCGGGCTTTTTGCCAATCTCTTCCTGACAGGTCTGGCGCGCCACGCGCCGCAAGCCTTCGTCCAGCTTGGCGTCGTCGGTCATGATCTTGTCCGACGCACGCCCCAGATATTGCGCCAGATCCGCCTCGAGCACATCGACCAGCGGTGAATGCGATCGGCCTGTTTCCGCCAAACCCATGATTTCGCACCACGGATCGCCCAGCGGCTCGTCCTGTTCGTCCAGGATGACCGTCACGATCACATGGCCATTCAGCGCCATACGGATACGGTCGCGCACGACGCCGTCCATCGCGCCGACCTGCACCGAACCGTCCAGATAGGTGCGCCCCGTCTCGACATATTCGGCCACCGTGGGCGCATTGCCGCTGAGGTCGATCATCATGCCGTTGACGGCAATCACGCCCGCGCGCCCCTTAGAGGCCGCCAGTTTCACATGCTCGCGCAGATGCCGGTGTTCGCCGTGCATCGGGATCACCATCTGCGGCTGCACCAGATCCTGCATCTCCTCCAGATCGGGCCGGTTGGCATGGCCCGACACATGATAGCGCCCGGTATCGTCATCGACGATATCCACGCCCATCTCTGAAAACGCATTCATGATGCGGATCACGCCGCGCTCATTGCCGGGGATGGTTTTCGACGAAAAGAGAAACATGTCCCCCTCCTGCATCGAAATCCCCTGATATTTGCCGCGTGCAAGCTGCGCCGACGCCGCGCGCCGTTCGCCCTGCGAGCCCGTCACCAGAAGCATCAGGTTCTCGCGCGGAATACCCCGCGCATCCTCGGGCGACACCACCGTCGGAAACCCCTTGAGCACCCCGGTTTCCTCTGCCGCCTCGATCATCCGCCGCATCGCGCGGCCCAGCAGGCAGATCGACCGCCCTGCGCGTTCGCCCGCCTCGGCCAGTGTCTTGACCCGCGCCACGTTGCTGGCGAATGTCGTCGCAACCACCATGCCCTTGGCGCTGGCCACCAGCTTTTCGATCTCGGGCCCGACAGTGGATTCACTGCGGCCCGCGTGGAGGCTGAACACATTGGTGCTGTCGCAGACCAGCGCGCGCACGCCGGGTTTGGCCACCTCTTCCCACATCGCGCGGTCGAACGCCTCGCCCACGACAGGCGCCGTGTCCAGCTTGAAATCGCCGGTATGCACGACGCGCCCTTCTGGGCTGTCGATGACCAAGGCGCTGGATTCAGGGATGGAATGCGAAATCGGCACGAAACCGACCTTGAACGGCCCGGCTTCGGTCATCGCGGGCCAGGGCTGCACCACGCTCACGGATTCGGGGCCAAACCCGTGCTCGTCCATCTTGCGCCGGGCGATGTTGGCGGTAAAGGCCCGCGCATAGATCGGCGCGCCAAGGCTCTCCCAGAAATGCCCGATCGCACCGACATGGTCCTCATGGGCATGGGTGATGAAAATCGCCTCGAGCCGGTCGCGCCGTTCGCGCAGCCATGTGATATCCGGCAGGATCAGGTCCACACCCGGCGTGCCGTCCATATCCGGGAACGTCACCCCCAGATCGACCAGGATAAGCCGTTCGTGTTCCGGCGCGCCGTAGCCGTAGACATAGGCGTTCATGCCTATTTCGCCTGCCCCGCCGAGGGGAAGGTAGATCAATCGGTCTCTGCTCATCGTTTGTCCTTGTTGTATTCATGAATCACGGTCAGGCCGTGCATCGTCAAATCGTCTTTATAGGCGTCGAAAAGCGCCTCGGATTGCTGGAAAAGCGGCGCCAGCCCGCCCGTAGAGATAACCCGCATGGGCCGGTCGCGTTCCGCCTTGATCCGGGCGCAAATCTCGCGCACCAGCCCGACATAGCCCCAGAACACCCCCGATTGCATGCAGGCCACAGTATTCGTTCCAACCACCTGCTGTGGCCGGCTGATATCCACATGCGGTAGGGCGGCGGCGGCCTCGTGCAAGGCCTGAAGGCTCAGGTTTACCCCGGGCGCGATCACGCCGCCAACGTAAGCCCCGTCATGGTCCACCACATCAAAGGTCGTCGCAGTGCCGAAATCCACCACAATCAGATCGCCGCCATACAGATCATGCCCCGCCACCGTATTGACAAGCCGGTCAGGCCCCACCGCAGTGCCCTGATCGACCCGCACATCGACCGGCAGCAAACATTCGGGCTTGCCCACCACCAAAGGCCGCGTGCCGAAATAGCGATCCGACAGAACCCGCAGATTGAACACCACACGCGGCACGGTCGAGCTGATGATCACCTCGGTGATCGACACATCGATGTTCCGAAACCGCATCAGCGTGCTCAGCCAGACGTAATATTGATCGGCCGTGCGCTGATGCTCGGTCGAGGTGCGCCAGGTCGCGATGAACCGCATCCCGTCCCAGATCGAGAACACGGTATTGGTATTGCCGCAATCAATGGCCAACAGCATATCGGCGCCTTTCAGAAGAATATCTCGGCCGCCGGAATCGCCATCCGGCCCTGTTCGGTGATTAAGACGATCTGACCGCGCGCGTCCACCGTCTCGAACAACCCGCTGGTCTGCGTCTTGCCGCTGCGTGCGGTGATCTGCGCGCCCAACCGCGCCGCGCGGTTCAGCCATTCCCTGCGTGTCGGCGCAAATCCGTATTGGACAAAGCTGGCCTCACGCAGGGCAAAGGCAGCTGCCAGCGCCTGCAGAAAATCCTCCGGCAGCACCAGAATGCCGGTTTCCCCCAGCAAAGACACAGGGCGCACAGCCTGCGCTTCAACGTCAGCCGCATCAGGCGCTGCCGCCAGATTGACGCCGATGCCGATGATCAGATGGCTCCCATGGCTCTCGAGCAGAATACCCGCCAGCTTGCCACCGTTCAGCAGCGCATCGTTTGGCCATTTCAGCGCCAAGCCTTCGCTGCGCCCCGTCACCGCAACGAGCGCATCGAACAACGCCAATGCCGCAACGAAGGATCGCAACGCGCGCCGCTCAGGCGGATCGGAACAGGGCAATACCAGCGAGGCCGCAAAATTCCCCGCAGGCATATGCCAAATCCGCCCGCGCCGCCCGCGCGCTGCCGACTGATGGTGCGCAAGGATCCATTCAGCGCCAGCGGGCAAACGCCGCACCGCCTCGGCAGATGTGCTGTCCACCGCGTCCAGAACGACCCGCGCAACCCCATCAGGCCAACGCGCGTCCCCCTGTTTCATCTTGCCCAATAAACCTCCGCCGGAGGCTCCCGCACCCGCCAGAGGTGCAACAGGTTCAGTTGACAAGCGTCGCCGCAGCCGCAGCTGCAACCCCCTCGATACCAAACAGGTTGATGACCCCGAACACCATCATCAGCGCAGGCACCATCAAAAAACCCCAAAGGATCCCAGAGCCACCACTGTCCAGCCCCTCCTTGTTCGGATCGCCGAAATACATGTAGAACACGATCCGCAGATAATAATACGCCCCGATCACCGATGCGACCACACCCGCCACGGCGAGCCATGCCAGCCCCGCATCATAAGCCGCGCGCAGCACATAAAGCTTGCCGAAGAACCCCACCAGCGGCGGCACGCCCGCAAGACTGAAGAGCAGCACCAGCATCGCCAACGCCTTGGCCGGTTCGGTCCGCGAATACATATTGAGCGAGGCGATGTCCGTCACCGGCTGGCCGTCCTTCTCCATCATCAGAATGAACGCGAAGGTGCCCACGTTCATCGTGACGTAGATCGCCATGTAGATCAGCAGCGCCTGCACGCCAAAGGCCGTGCCCGCCGCCAGACCCATCAGCGCGTAGCCCATATGGGCAATCGACGAAAAAGCCATCAGCCGCTTGATATTGGTTTGCCCGATGGCGGCAAAGGACCCGAGGAACATCGACAAAAGGCTCAGCAGCGCCACCACCTGTTGCCAGTCGCGCACCGCGCCGCCGAACGCATCGTGCAGAACACGCGCAAAGAGCGCCATCGCAGCGACCTTGGGCGCGGTGGCGAGGAACGCCGTCACCGGCGTCGGCGCACCCTCATAGACGTCTGGCGTCCACATGTGGAACGGCACCGCCGAGACCTTGAACGCCAGACCCGAGATCAGGAATACCAGACCGAACAGAAGCCCCAGCGACATCTCGCCCGACGACGCCGTCTGGATGATGCCCGAAAACAGCGTCGTGCCCGCATAGCCGTAGATCAGCGACGCACCATACAGCAGCAGCCCCGAGCTGAGCGCGCCCAGCACGAAATATTTCAGGCCGGCCTCGGTCGATTTCACGCTGTCGCGCCGAAGCGACGCCACCACATAGAGCGCCAGAGATTGCAGCTCCAGCCCCATATAAAGCGCTATCAGATCGCCCGCGCTGACCATCATCATCATGCCCACGACAGCCAGCGCCACGAGGATCGGATATTCGAACCTGAGAAGACCGCGGCGCAGCATATAGCCTTCGCTCATCACCAGAACGGCGGCGGCGGACAGCAGGATCATCGCCTTGGCGAACCGCGCGAAACCGTCGTTGATGAACATGCCGTCGAAGGCGATTTGCGTCGTGTCGCTGGCCGCCGGGATCACGACCCCCAGAACCACCATGACGGCGGCGGTGGACCAGAGTATCGGGCGCGCCAGCTTGTCCTGACCGAAATAGGCCCCCACAAGCAGGCTGGCCATGGCCAGAACCGCCAGCAGGATTTCGGGCAGGATCTGTATCAGATCATCACTCATGTCTTATTCTCCTGCCTCGGCCACCTGGGTTGTGGCCGCGTAGTCCGCTCGGGCTGTTTCGATCTGTCCGACCAGCGCCTCGACCGAGGGGCCGATGCGGTCCAGAATGGGCGCGGGGTAGACCCCCAACAGCAGCGTCATCACGACGAGCGGCGCGAAGATCAGCTTTTCACGCCGGGTCATGTCGGTGATCGACCGCAGGCTTTCCTTGATCAGATCGCCCAACACGACCCGGCGGTAAAGCCAGAGCGCATAGGCCGCCGACAGGATCACGCCCGACGTGGCCACCAAAGCGACCCATGTGTTGACCTGAAAGACCCCGACCAGAGTCAGGAATTCACCGACGAAACCGGAGGTGCCCGGCAGGCCCACATTGGCCATGGTGAAGAGCATGAAGATCAGCGCATAGGCGGGCATCCGGTTCACAAGACCTCCGTAGGCGTCGATCTCGCGCGTGTGCATGCGGTCGTAGATCACCCCGACGCACAGAAAGAGCGCACCCGAGATAAAGCCGTGGCTGATCATCTGGAATATCGCGCCGTCGACGCCCTGCTGGTTGGCGGCAAAAATGCCCATGGTAACAAACCCCATATGGGCGACGGAAGAATAGGCGATCAGCTTTTTCATATCCTCCTGCACCAGCGCGACGAGGCTGGTATAGACGATGGCGATAGCGCTCATCCACAGCACCAGCGGCGTCAGGATCTCCGCCCCCACAGGGAACATCGGCAGCGAGAACCGCAAAAAGCCGTAGCCGCCCATCTTGAGCAGGATCGCCGCCAGCACGACCGATCCGGCAGTGGGCGCCTGCACGTGGGCATCGGGCAGCCAGGTGTGCACCGGCCACATCGGCATCTTGACCGCAAAACTGGCGAAAAAGGCGAGGAACATGAGCGTCTGCGCGCCACCTACGATCTGGATGCCCAGCAGGTCGATGGTGGCAAAGCTGAACTCATGCTTGAGCAGCAGCGCAATATCCGTGGTGCCCGCGTCCGAGAACATCGCGACCATCGCCACCAGCATCAGCACCGACCCCAGGAAGGTATAGAGGAAGAATTTGAACGACGCATAGATGCGGTTCTTGCCGCCCCAGATGCCGATGATCAGGAACATCGGGATCAGGCCGGCCTCGAAGAACAGGTAAAACAGCACCAGATCGAGCGCCATGAATACGCCCAGCATCAGCGTTTCCAAAAGCAGAAACGCGATCATGTATTCCTTGACCCGCACGGTCACGTCCCAGGACGCGGCGATCACCAGCGGCATCATGAAGGTGGTCAGCATCACGAAGAGCACCGAGATGCCGTCGACACCCATCTTGTATTGCAGCCCCAGCAGCCAGTCGGTCTGTTCGACCATCTGGAAACCGGTGTTGGCGGGATCGAACTGGAACAGGATGAAAAGCGAGATCACAAAAGTCGCAGAGGTCGCGATCAGCGTCAGCCATTTGGCGTTGCGGTCAGCCGCCGCATCCCCGCCGCGCAGAAACACGCCCAGAATGAGCGCGGCCAGCGCTGGCAGGAAGGTGACGATGGATAGCAGATTGTCCATGAAACGCGCCCCCTATTGCGCTGACGTAAGGGTCATCCAAGTGACCATCACCGCAATGCCGATCACCATGGCGAACGCATAGGTAAAGATGTAGCCCGATTGCGCGCGCCCCGCGAGCCGGGTGAAGAACGGCACGATGCCCAAAGCGACGCCGTTGAGCGACCCGTCGATAATATTGCCATCGCCGCGCTTCCAGAGCAGACGGCCGAGCATCTTGGCAGGCTGCACGAAAATGGCGTTATAGACCTCGTCGAAATACCATTTGTTGAGCAGGAAATTGTAAAGCGGTCGCTGGCTTTCGGCGAGTTTGGCGGGCAGCGCTGGATTGGCGATGTAGAACCAGAAGGCCATCGCAAAGCCCAAGGCCATGGCCACGAACGGGCTGACCTTGACCCATTTGGGCGCATTGTGCGCATCGTCCATCACATGGTTGTCGGGCGCCATGAAGATCGCGCCGTCACCGGGGGCGTAAGTCTGCGCGGTCTTTTCGCCGTGCCCCTCCTCGGCTCCTTTCGGAGCCTCCTCGGATATGGTGGTTTCGGCGGTGTCGTGGGCCTCGGCATGCGGGCCGTTCGAACCGATGCCAAAGTACGTGTTGACCTTGTCGTGGTCGCCAAAGAACGAGCCGTACCAGATCATCCCCGACAGCACCGCACCGACGCCAAGCACCCCCAGCGGGATCAGCATCACGACCGGGCTTTCGTGGGCGTGCTCATGGGTATGTTTGTCGCCGCGCGGCTTGCCGAAGAAGGTCATGAACATCAGCCGCCATGAATAGAACGACGTCATCAATGCTGCTATCACCAGCATCCAGAAAGCGTAGCCGCCTTGCGTGCCGGCCCAAGCGCTCTCAATCACGGCATCCTTGCTCAGGAAACCAGCAAAGCCAATATACGTCAGCGGGATGCCGACGCCGGTGATGGCCAGCGTGCCGATCATCATCGCCCAGAACGTGTAGGGGATCTTGTGGCGCAGCCCGCCGTAATTGCGCATGTCCTGTTCGTGATGCATCGCGTGGATCACAGAGCCTGCGCCCAGAAACAGCAGCGCCTTGAAAAAGGCATGGGTGAAGAGGTGGAACATCGCCACAGAATAGACGCCGACGCCTGCGGCGACGAACATGTAGCCCAGCTGCGAGCAGGTCGAATAGGCGATCACGCGTTTGATGTCGTTTTGCACCAAGCCCACGGTGGCGGCGAAGAACGCCGTCGTGGCACCGATGAAGACGATGAACATCTTGGCCTCGGGCGCGTATTCGATGACCGGCGACATGCGGCAGACGAGGAAAACCCCCGCTGTGACCATGGTGGCGGCATGGATCAGCGCCGAGACAGGCGTCGGCCCCTCCATCGCGTCGGGCAGCCATGTGTGCAGAAAAAGCTGTGCCGATTTGCCCATGGCGCCGATGAACAGCAGGACCGCGATCAGGTTGGCGGCGTTCCACTCGGTCCACAGAAAGGTCAGCTGGGTTTCGGCCAGCATCGGGGCCGCGGCAAAGATGTCGTCGAACCGCACGCTGTCGACGAGGAAATAGATCGCGAAGATGCCCAACAAAAAGCCGAAATCGCCGATCCGGTTGACCACGAATGCCTTGATCGCGGCGGCATTGGCACTGGGTTTGCGATAATAAAAGCCGATCAGCAGGTAGGAGGCCACGCCCACGCCTTCCCATCCGAAGAACATCTGAATCAGGTTGTCGGCAGTTACCAGCATCAGCATGGTGAAGGTGAAGAACGACAGATAGGCAAAGAATCGCGGCTTATAGCTCTCGCCCTGTTTCCATTGCGGATCGTTGTCCATGTAGCCAAAGGAATAAAGATGCACGAGCGCCGAGACGGTGGTGATCACGATCAGCATGATCGCCGTTAACCGATCGAGCCGGATCGCCCAATCGGTGCTGAACGTGCCCGACTCAATCCAGCGCAGAAGATTGATCGTCTCGGTGACGCCGTCATGGCTCAGATACACGATCCACGAGAAAAAGCACGACACGAACAGCAGCCCCGTCGTGACCCACATCGCCGCGCGTTCACCGATGAGGCGCCAGCCGAACCCACCGATCAGAGCGCCGATCAGAGGGGAAAAAAGAATGATGCTTTCCATCTGATCAGCCTTTCATCACGTTGACATCTTCGACCGCGATAGATCCGCGCGTTCGGAAGAAGCAGACCAGAATGGCCAGACCGATCGCCGCCTCCGCCGCCGCGACGGTAAGCACGAACAGCGTGAATACCTGCCCCACCATGTCGTCCAGAAAGCTGGAGAAGGCCACCAGATTGATGTTCACCGCCAACAGCATCAGCTCGATGCTCATCAACAGGATGATGACGTTCTTGCGGTTCAGAAACAGGCCGAAAATGCCAATCACGAACAGCGTTCCCGCGACTGTCAAATAATGTTCAAGTCCGATCATCAGCTGTCCTATCGGTTATTCCCTGGACCCGGACTTTTTCAAAAAGTCCGGGTCGTTTTCTTTCAAAGAAAACGAGGGGGGCTTTACAGCCCCTGCCCCGGTTTCACGTCGCGCAATTCCATCGCCTTGGCTGGATCGCGCATCATCTGGGCCACCACGTCCTGACGTTTGACGTCCACCCGGTGGCGCAGCGTCAGCACGATCGCGCCGATCATGGCCACCAGCAGGATCAGCCCCGACATCTGGAACAGCAGGAAATACTGGTCATAAAGGACCATCCCCAGCGCCTCGGTGTTGTGACGGTCCACCGGCGTCGGCGAGGCGCGCAACCCTTCGGCCGCAGAGTTGAATTCCCACACCCCGAAGGCCAGCGAGAATTGCATCAGGATCACCACGCCGATCAGTAGCGCCAGCGGCATGTATTTCGCCATTTCCGCCTTCAGGGCTGCAAAATCCACGTCCAGCATCATCACGACAAACAAGAACAGAACCGCAACCGCGCCGACATAGACGATGATCAGCAACATGGCCACGAACTCGGCCCCCAGCGTCACGAAAAGCCCCGCCGCAGAGAGGAAAGACAGGATCAGCCAGAGCACCGAATGCACCGGATTGCGGCTGATCACGGTAAAGAGCCCACCTGCGATACAGCTGATCGCAAAGAGATAAAAGGCAAAGACGGTCATTCGGATTCCCCTGTCTTTGTGGATTTCTCGGCACCGTCCATCACGTCCCGCGCCAGTTCCATTGCCCGGGTCATCGCGGGCAGGCCTGCGAACATTGACATCTGTGCGATGGTCTCGGCAATCTCGTCGCGTGTCGCTCCCGCCGCGATCAGGTGGCGCACGGTCATGCGCATCTGCGCTTCGGCCTGCGCGCCCTGCATGGTCAGCCCCGCCAGCGTCAGCAGCAGCCGCGTCTTGGCGTCCAGCCCCTCTTTCGAGATGCCGCGTCCAAACGCCATTTCCATCATCTCCTTGGGCATCGTCGGCCACAGCGTCTCGAACCCCTTGGGATTGAACGTCTCAAGGGCAGGATTGAAAGCCTTCGCCATGTCCTGCGCCTGCTCCATCATCAGCTCGAAGGGGGTCTTGGCACTCATCGGTAGGGCGCGTCTATCTCGAGGTTGCGGGCGATCTCGGATTCCCAGCGGTCGCCGTTTTCCAGCAGTTTTTCCTTGTCGTAGAACAGCTCTTCACGGGTTTCGGTGGCGAATTCAAAGTTCGGCCCTTCGACTATGGCATCGACCGGGCAGGCCTCCTCGCAGAACCCGCAATAGATGCATTTGGTCATGTCGATGTCGTAGCGCGTGGTGCGGCGGCTGCCGTCGTCGCGTGGTTCCGCGTCGATGGTAATGGCCTGCGCGGGGCAGACCGCCTCGCATAATTTGCAAGCGATGCAGCGTTCTTCGCCGTTGGGATAGCGGCGCAGCACGTGTTCGCCGCGGAATCGCGGGCTCAGAGGGCCTTTTTCATGCGGGTAGTTGATCGTCGCCTTGGGGGCGAAGAAGTATTTGAACCCCAGCCGGAAGCCCTGAACGAAATCCCACAGCAAAAAGTATTTCGCGGCGCGAGTGTAGTCGATCTTTGTCATTCGCCAACTCCCATTATGTGTAAATACATCGCTCAGACCCCCACGGCCCAGCGGGCGTAGATGCCCCAGAACCAGTCGAACTTGGCGGCGAAGGCGACGAAAACGACCCAGGCCAGCGAGAACGGCAGGAAGACCTTCCAGCCCAGACGCATCAGCTGGTCGTAGCGGTAGCGCGGCGTGATCGCCTTGACCATCGAGAAGAAGAAGAACACCAGCCCCATCTTGGCGATCATCCAGAAGATACCGTCGGGCAGACCCGGGATGGGCGACAGCCAGCCGCCGAAGAACATCAGCGAAATGAGCGCGCACATCAGAACGACCGCGATCAGCTCACCGATCATGAAGAGCAAGAACGGCGTGGAGGAATATTCGACCTGATAGCCCGCGACCAGTTCGGATTCAGCCTCTGGCAGATCGAAGGGTGGACGGTTGGTTTCTGCCAGGGCCGAGATGAAGAACAGGATCAGCATCGGGAAATGCGGCAGCCAATACCAGCCCAGCATGCCGTATCCTGTGTCCTGTGCCGCCACGATGCCACCGAAATTCATCGAGCCTGACGAGAGAATCACGCCGATGATGATCAGGCCGATCGAGACCTCGTAAGAGATCATCTGCGCCGCAGAGCGCAGCGATCCAAGGAACGGATATTTGGAATTCGACGCCCAGCCGCCCATGATCACGCCATACACCTCGAGCGATGAGACGGCGAAAACAAACAGGATCGCCACGTTGATGTTCGACAGCACCCAGCCGTCGTTGAACGGGATCACCGACCACGCCACCAGCGCCATCACCAGAGAGATCATCGGCGCAAGGAAAAACACCGTCCGGTCCGCGCCCGCAGGCACCACGATTTCCTTGACGATATACTTGCCGAAATCCGCAAAACTTTGCAGCAGGCCGAACGCGCCGACCACGTTGGGCCCGCGCCGCATCTGCACGGCGGCCCAGATCTTGCGGTCCGCGTACATTAGGAACGCCAATGCCACCAGAAGCGGCAGCACGACCAGCATGATCTGTCCCACGATCAGCAAGAGGATGCCGGGCGTCGTGTTGGTAAAGAAATCAGCCATATGTCCTCACACCGTCGGTATACCGCGTTCCACGCATTGTGCCATGGCCACCTCGGCATCAATTGTCCTCAACCCGCGTGGCAGGCTCGGCGAGATGGTGTAAACCGCATCTGCGGACCAGAGACCACCCCTTTCCTCGACACTCGTGCGCAAATGCCGCGCGAACCCGTAACCGCGAATCAGCGTATATTGTGCTGCGGCACATTCTGCATAGCGTGACACATCGTCCGGACCACGCGCGCCGGTCATCGTTACTGTGAAATTAACCAGATCCCCGTCCAGAAGGCGGGTCTCGATCCCGTTGTAAGTCGGCGCGAAGCCCGGATCTTCGGCCGGTGCCACGGCGGGTAACACGGCGGGGTCGGGATCGGGCGCGGCACAGGCCGCCGCCAGAACCGCCGTCATCACGATCAGCGCACGCATCCCCGTCACTCTGCGGCGATCTTGGCCTCGTCGCGCGCGCGGGCCCGGCTGCTCAGCTCTGCCATCAGTTCCGAGGCGCGGGCAATCGGGTTGGTCAGCCAGAAATCCGCGATTGCATTGCGGAACGGCGCATCGCCAAGCGCCTCCTGAGCAAGCGGCTGCCAGTCGTTTTCCGGCACGCGGTCCACCTTGCCCAGATGTGGCACGACCTTGACAAGCGCACGGCGCAGATCCGCCAGGCTGTCCCAGGGTTGCGTCGCGCCCAATTCGGCGCTGAGCGCGCGCAGGATGGCCCAGTTTTCCTTGGCCTGACCCGGCGCAAAGCCCGCGCGCAGCGCGATTTGCGGCCGCCCTTCGGTGTTCACGAAAAGGCCCTGTTCTTCGGTATAGGCAGCCCCCGGAAGGATGATGTCGGCGCGGTGCGCCCCCCGGTCGCCGTGACTGCCCTGATAAATCACCAGCGGGCCTGCCGCGATCTCGACCTCGTCGGACCCGAGGTTGTAGATCACCTCGGCACCGTCGAGTGCCGCCGCCATGCCACCCTGCGTCACCGCACCCACGTCCATCGCGCCGACACGGCCCGCCGCGGTGTGGAGAACCATGAGTTTACCGCCCGATTTTTCGCAAATCGACTGCACCGTCGAAAGAACGGCCGCACCGTCAGCTTCGCGCAGCGCCCCTTGCCCGACGATGACGACGTATGACGTGTCGCGAAGCGACGACATATCGAGCCCGGCCAATTGCGCGAGAGCGGCGCGGTCCGCACCCATATATTCGTATTCATATGTCAAATCGACAGGTTCGCCGACCAGAACCACATCAGCGCCAGCAGCCCACGCCTTGCGGATGCGCGCGTTGAGCACCGGGGCCTCATTACGCGGGTTGGTGCCAACCAGCAGGATCTTGTCGGCATCGTCGATATCTTCGATGCACGCGGTGCCGACATAGCCCGACCGGTTGCCGATGGGCAGATGCGCGCCATCGGTGCGACATTCGACATGGCCGCCCTGCCCTTCGATCAGCTGTTTGAGCGCATAGGCTGCCTCGACCGGAGCGAGATCGCCGACCAGACCGACGGCCTTCTTGGCCCCTTTCAGGGCCTCGGCGGCCTTGTGCAGCGCTTCGGGCCATTCAGCCCGGCGCAGCTTGCCGTTTTCGCGGATATACGGCGTATCCAGTCGCTGACGCCGCAACCCGTCCCAGACAAAGCGCGTCTTGTCGGAAATCCATTCCTCGTTCACGCCGTCATGATTGCGCGGCAGGAACCGCATGACTTCGCGGCCTTTGGTGTCCACGCGGATGCTGGAGCCAAGCGCATCCATCACGTCGATCGACTCCGTCTTGGATAATTCCCAGGGCCGCGCGGTGAACGCATAGGGTTTGGAGACCAGCGCGCCCACCGGGCACAGGTCTATGATATTGCCCTGCATGTTGCTGGTCAGCGTCTCGCCCAGATAGGACGTTATTTCGGCATCTTCGCCGCGCCCGGTCTGGCCCATCTGGTGGATGCCCGCCACCTCGGTGGTGAACCGCACGCAGCGGGTGCAGGAGATGCAGCGCGTCATATGCGTCTCGACGAGAGGACCCAGATCGAGGTCCTCGGTCGCGCGCTTCGGCTCGCGGTAGCGCGAGAAATCGACGCCGTAAGCCATCGCCTGATCCTGCAAATCGCATTCGCCCCCCTGATCGCAGATCGGGCAATCGAGCGGATGGTTGATCAGCAGAAACTCCATCACCCCTTCGCGGGCCTTTTTCACCATAGGCGAATTGGTGCGCACCTGCGGCGCGGCGCCATCCTTGCCGGGGCGCAGATCGCGGACCTGCATCGCACATGATGCTGCCGGTTTCGGCGGACCGCCCACGACCTCGACCAGACACATCCGGCAATTGCCCGCAATCGAAAGCCGCTCATGGTAGCAAAAGCGCGGGATTTCGACCCCCGCCTGCTCGCACGCCTGAATAAGCGTCAGCGCGCCCTCTACCTCGATGTCGTTGCCGTCGATGTTGATGGTCCGTAGTTCCGACATGGTTCTCACTTTGCTCTGAGCAGCGCACCTATGTCGGTACCTGCGTCAATTTCCGTCCGGCCAAGGCTGCACAGCCCCGCCGTGTCCGAGGGTGTGACCCCGCGCGCGCTCATCCACGCTTCGCCCCGCGCACGCATCCGGCGCTTTTCGGACTTGGAGGTCACGTAATCCTCGATCTCATCTTTGCTATAGCCCAGATCGCGGGCGTTCGCCTTGAGGCTGTTGATATACCCAAGTGCGCGGATCATGCGCGCGTCGATATCGTCGCACCTCTTGCGCATCTCATCCGCCAGCGCCAGCACCAGCAAACCGTCGTCGACCTGCGCCACGTCGCGCAGCGGCGGGCGGCTTTCGGCATCAGCCACGGTCGCGGTCAGCGCCATCGCCAGCACCAGGGCAGTCGTCGTCACAGCACGTCTCATTGCGGCACGCCTCATCCGGGGATCATACCCGGAACATAGGGGTCGGCGCGTCCGATATGCAATAGCATCAGCATGCATCCGCCTGTTATGCTGCAATATTTTGTCATTCCACGCAGGTTCCCGCAGCGCTCAGCGTCTCGCCGTCGATCTGGCTGGCCTCTTCGGGCAACACCTGCCAGTCGATCCGCGATGTGCCATAGATGCCGACACAATGCTTGGTGCCCTCATAGGCCAGCGCCAACCGCGCGCCGTCAAGCCCTTGCGACACAGGCCGCACGGACGCCGTGAAATCATGCCGGTCTGCCCGGTCGGAGCTGACCCGGCCCTGATAGAATTCTCCGTCGAATTCGACATAATTCACCCGCTCCCGCCCGCAGGCGGCGAGGGTCAGCGTCATCGCGATCAGGATTGTTGTGCGCATGGTTCAGCCCTCCACCGGATCGAGACGTTTTCGACACGCCGAACACGCGCATCAAGACGGTCCAGACGTTGATTGATAAATGCCTGCCCTTCTTCCAGATTGGAAGGGCGGCGATTTGCACCCTGAAGGTCCTCTCGCATATCGTGCCTGTCGGCACGCATATCCGCCAGAATCCGCTCGAACTTGCGCATGTATTCGAGAAGCAGGTTGGTGGTTACTTCGGTCATGCCCTACTCCGCCGCCACAGCACTCACGCGCCCCGACCGCTTGTGCTTGATCCGATCCTCGATCTCGTCGCGGAAGTTGCGGATGAGGCCCTGAATAGGCCAGGCCGCCGCGTCGCCCAAGGCGCAGATCGTGTGGCCTTCGACCTGTTTGGTCACGTCCAGCAGCATGTCGATTTCCTCGACTTCCGCCTCGCCTGTCACCAGCCGCTCCATCACGCGCATCATCCAGCCGGTGCCTTCGCGACAGGGGGTGCATTGCCCGCAGGATTCGTGCTTGTAGAACTTCGACAACCGCCAGATCGCCTTGATGATGTCGGTGGACTGATCCATCACGATCACGGCGGCCGTGCCCAGACCCGACCGCTGCTCGCGCAGATAGTCGAAATCCATGATCGCGTCTTTCATGTGCTCGCCCCGGATGCAGGGCACGGAAGACCCGCCCGGGATCACCGCCTTGAGGTTGTCCCAGCCGCCGCGGATACCGCCGCAATGGGTCTCGATCAGCTCTTCGAAGGTGATGCTCATCGCCTCTTCGACCACGCAGGGGTTGTTGACGTGGCCCGAGATCGCGAACAATTTGGTGCCGGTGTTGTTGGCGCGACCAAAGCCCGCAAACCAGTGCGCGCCGCGCCGCAGGATCGTCGGCACCACAGCGATGGATTCGACGTTGTTCACCGTGGTCGGGCAGCCATAGAGCCCCGCACCTGCCGGGAACGGCGGTTTCATGCGCGGCATCCCCTTTTTACCCTCGAGCGATTCCAGAAGCGCGGTTTCCTCGCCGCAGATATAGGCGCCCGCGCCGTGGTGCAGATAGATGTCGAAATCCCAGCCCGACCCGGCGGCGTTGCGGCCCACCAGCCCCGCGTCATAAGCCTCGTCGATCGCGGCCTGAAGCGCCTCTTTTTCGCGGATATATTCGCCGCGGATATAGATGTAGCACGCATGCGCCTGCATCGCGAAGGACGCGATCAGACAGCCTTCGATCAGCGAATGCGGATCGTGGCGCATGATCTCGCGGTCCTTGCAGGTGCCCGGCTCTGACTCGTCGGCATTGACCACCAGATAGGCGGGGCGCCCGTCGCTTTCCTTGGGCATGAAGGACCATTTCAGACCGGTCGGGAACCCAGCCCCGCCGCGCCCGCGCAGCCCGCTGGCCTTCATCTCGTCGACGATCCAGGCTGCACCCTTCTTGATCAGGGTGCCGGTGCCGTCCCAATGCCCGCGCGCCTGCGCGCCGCGCAAGGAACGGTCCTGCATGCCGTAGAGATTGGTGAAAATGCGGTCCTGATCGTCGAGCATCACTGCCTCATCCTTGGTTATCCCGGCGTTTCCGCCAAATCTGATACGTCACTACCAACGCCCAAAAGAGCGCGGCCATCACGGCAAAGTCGATCAGCAGCGCATAGCGCCCCGGCAGGCCAAGCCACGGCCCCAGAGCCTGCGCCGCAATCCAGATCAGCATCGAGCCGGCAATCACCAGCGCCACAAGGCGCCCCTGCCGGGCCTCTGATCTATCCTTGTCGCGGCGCATTGCAGCCTCTAATACACGTCGCCGTCATCGACGCGCTTCGAGAACTCGGTCTCGGTTCCCGTCGCCAGAAGATGTGCCTGTTGAACCCAGTTGTCACGGCTCACCCGCCCCTTGAATCCGACCAGGTTTTCATTGACCCAGGCCACCTCTGCGGGGGTCCAGTTGGCGATCTGGTCGAAATGATAAAACCCCTTGGAATTGCAAAGCTTTTCCAGCTTGGGGCCGATCCCCTTGATCCGCTTGAGATCGTCCGCACCGCCGTCGCGCGGCCTGTCCAGCGTGGCCGGGGCCACCCCTTCGACCGTAACGTCGCCAGCAGAGCCGTCGGCGTCCTTGTCGTATTTCCAGTCCCCCTTGCGGCTGGCCAGATCCTCCTCCCCCGCGAGCGCGGAAGTGGGTTTCACACCCTTGGCCTCCGCGGCCTTGTCGGTCGTGTTCTTTGCCAGGTTCGCAGTTGCATCCTTGGCGCGCACAGCGGCGTCTTTGGCCTTGTCGGCAGCGTCGCCCGCGGCATCCCTGACGCTCTGCACCGCGTCCGCGGCGGCGGCCTTGGCGCTTTCGGCGGCGAGGCTGGCCGCCTCTTTTCCCGAAGTCACGGCATCGCCGGCAGCCGCTTGCGCCTTGCGGGCCGTGACGCCGGCGTCGGGTCGCGCAGCGCTCGTGCCCGCAGAAGTCGCAGACTTGCCGGCAGGAACCGTCGGCGCGGACCCGGCCCGATGTGCGGCGACCTCACCCGGCTTGGGCAAGGTGTTGCAGAACAGCAGGCTGAACACCAACCCCACCACCGCAAAGGCGACTCCGGCCAGAAATATCGCTCCGGTCCAGCTGTAGTCGACCAGCACCACGAGCAAGACCATGGTCAGAAAGCCGACCAGCGCGGCAAGCGCCCAACATGTAATCTGGCAGCTGTTCCCGTTATTGGGTTTGGTCATCTTCACTCTCCCTGTCTTTGTCACAGACTTTAATTATCGAACAGACTACCCTTTTTAGCACGCGATGCGAACTCCGTCTCGCCCCCGGTTGCAAATAGCTTCGCCTGCGCCACCCAAGCGTCGCGCGTCACCTGCCCCTTGAAGCCTTTGAGGTTTTCATCGACCCAGGCGATTTCCGCCGCGCTCCAGCCTGCAATCTGATCGAAATGGTAAAACCCCATGGAGTGTAAGAGCCGCTCGAGCCCGGGGCCGATCCCCTTGATCCTCTTGAGGTCGTCCGGCCCCCCCGCGCGCGCTGCATCCAGCACCGCAGGCCTGGTGCCGATATCCGCCAGGCCCGTGGCCGTTTCGGCCGCCCTGGCCGGCGCGTCGGTCTCGGGATGCGCGGTGCCCTGGACGGGGGCCTCTTGTTTGGTGATCCCCGTCTTGTCGATCGGCGTGCCGCCCGCCCGGTCGGGGCGCGGCACCAGAGGCGTATCGACGCGGCGGCCGTTCTGATCGCCCCACGGCGCCAGCAGCGGCACTTCGGAGCCGTCGATCCGCTTGACCGTATCGCCCAGATCACGCGCCAGAGCGACGCTGGCATTGCTTGGCATCCGCCCCTCGGCCGGGCTCTTGAGCGACGTCAGGCCGCCGGCCGGTTCCGACGCAAAGCGCCCGGTCTGCGACCCCGGCGTGGGCACCTCGCCGCGCGCCAGCATGTCGATGATCTCACCCAGCCGCGCGGTGGTCAGATCCTCGTAATAATCCTTGCCGATCTGGGCCATCGGCGCATTGGCGCAGGCCCCCAGACATTCGACCTCTTCCCAGCTGAACTTGCCGTCGTCGCTCAGGTGATGGGGTTTGCGCGCAATCTTGTCCTCGCACATTGCGATCAGATCCTCGGCCCCGCAGATCATGCAGGACGTGGTGCCGCAAACCTGAATATGTGCAACGGACCCAACCGGTTGCAGCTGAAACATAAAGTAGAAGGACGCCACCTCGAGGCCGCGAATATAGGCCAGACCCAGCATATCCGAGACATATTCGATCGCCCTCTGGCTCATCCAGCCTTCCTGTTCCTGCGCACGCCACAGCAGCGGAATGATTGCACTGGCCTGCCGCCCTTCGGGGTATTTGGTGATCTGCGCTTCGGCCCAGGCCAGATTGGCGGGGGTAAAGGCAAAGCTGTCTGGCTGGTCAGGGTGAAGACGGCGTAGCATGGTGCAGTAAACCTTTGAATTTTGTGTTACGGCAGGATGTTGCAGAAGGAGCCCTGCCCAAAGCCAAGCGTCAGCCTGCCGAGGCCACCTCGGTTTGCGGCGCGCAGGCCCCGGTCATCAGGCGCACGCCCCCGTCCGACGTGCGCGCGGCCTCTTCGCGGGTCAGCTTGTATTCGGTGATCTCGATCACCTGTTCGCGGGTCAGGCCGGTTTGCAGCTCGACGGGCAGAAAATCGCTCTCGCCCACCATATTGCAGCCGATGCTGGCCACGGCCAGATCGTATTCCGCGATCTGCTCGGCGCTGACGCCCTCGGGCGGGATGTCCAGACAGCCTGCCAGCAATGTCACACCGACCAGCGGTGCCCCCCAGAACCTTGTTCTCAACGGTCAATCTCCCCAAAAACAACATCCATCGTTCCAATGATCGCCGCCACATCCGCCAGCTGGTGCCCGGATGCGATGTAATCCATCGCCTGCAAATGCAGGTATCCCGGCGCGCGCAATTTGGCGCGGTAAGGCTTGTTGGTGCCATCGGCCACCAGATAGACGCCAAACTCGCCCTTGGGCGCCTCGACCGCGGCGTAAACCTCGCCCGCGGGGACGTGGAAGCCCTCGGTATAGAGCTTGAAGTGATGGATCAGCGATTCCATAGAGGTCTTCATGTCGCGGCGGCTGGGCGGCGTGATCTTGCCGCGTGCGAGGATATCGCCCTGCCCCTCGGGTTCGCGCAATTTGGTGATCGCCTGCTGCATGATCTTAACGCTTTCGCGCATCTCGGCCATGCGGCACAGGTAGCGGTCATAACAATCGCCGTTCTTGCCCACGGGGATCATGAACTCGAACTCGTCATAACATTCATAGGGTTGCGCGCGGCGCAGATCCCACGCGAGGCCCGATCCGCGCACCATCACGCCGCTGAACCCCCAATCCGAGATATCCTGCTCGCTCACCATGCCGATGTCGGCATTGCGCTGCTTGAAGATACGGTTTTCCGTCAGCAACCCGTCGATATCGTCGAGCCGCGCGGGGAATTCGGCGCACCATGTCTCGATATCGTCGATCAGTTTGGGCGGCAGATCCTGATGCACGCCGCCGGGGCGAAAATAAGCCGCATGCAGACGCGCACCGCTGGCCCGCTCGTAGAACACCATCAGCTTTTCACGCTCTTCGAACCCCCAGAGCGGCGGCGTCAGCGCGCCGACATCCATCGCCTGCGTGGTCACGTTCAGAAGATGGCTGAGAATTCGACCGATTTCGCTATAGAGCACCCGGATCAGCGACGCGCGGCGCGGCACCGGCGTGCCGGTCAGCTTTTCGATGGCCAGACACCAGGCGTGCTCCTGATTCATCGGCGCCACGTAATCCAGCCGGTCGAAATAGGGCAGGTTCTGCAGATAGGTCCGGCTTTCCATCAGCTTTTCGGTGCCCCGGTGCAGCAGGCCGATATGCGGGTCGCACCGCTCCACGATCTCGCCGTCCAGCTCAAGCACCAGCCGCAAGACCCCATGCGCCGCAGGGTGTTGCGGGCCGAAGTTGATGTTGAAATTGCGGATCTTCTGCTCGCCGCTCAGCGCATCGCGCGATCCGTCGTCATAGGTGTTCACGCGAATATCACCGTCCATGCCTGGCTCCTGTTCCGAACAAGTTCACAGGCAGAGAACTCGATGCGTTTTTTTCTTTGCAGACCAGCTGCGTGCCAGCCACGAGGCCGCTCAGGAAAACTCCGGTTTCGGCAAGCATCTCAAACCACATCACCGCTTCTCCAGCTCTTGCAGCTTCATCGCCATCACCCAGAGCAGGATCAGCGCGCCGACGGGCAGGATGCACAGCACCGACCATCCCTTGGGAATACCGAAATGCGGCAGCAGTTTGAACATCGGGACAACCGTGGCCACCGTCCAGATGGCCCAAATCACGAAATTCACGCCTTTTCCTCCTGCTTTTCGTCCCCCGGAAGGATGTATTCCGCCCCTTCCCAGGGCGACATGAAGTCGAACTGGCGGTATTCCTGAACCAGACTGACCGGCTCATAGACCACGCGTTTCTGTTTTTCGTCGTAGCGCACTTCGGTATAGCCGGTGGTCGGGAAATCCTTGCGCAACGGATGCCCGCGAAAGCCGTAATCCGTCAGCAATCGCCGCAGATCGGGGTGGCCCGAGAACAGGATGCCGAACATGTCGAACACTTCACGCTCGAACCAATTGGCCGAGGGGTGCACGCCGGTGATCGACGGCACCATTTCATCGTCCCGGATGGCCATCTTGAGCCGGATGCGGTGGTTCTGATACATCGACAGAAAGTGGTAAACCACGTCGAAGCGCTTGGGCCTGCTGGGATAATCCACCGCCGTGATATCCACGAGCGAGGTAAAACGGCAGGTATGATCGGTCTTGAGAAACTCCACCAGCCCGGCGATGCTTGACGGGGCCACGTCGACGCTCAGCTCGCCATCTGTGACAGCCCAGCCGATCACGCAATCGGGGCGGCGCAGATCGATATGAGCGCCAAGCTCTTTCAATGCTTCGGTCATGCTGCGCCCTACCTTGTGATGGTGCCGGTGCGGCGGATTTTGCGTTGCAACGCGAGGATGCCGTAGACCAGCGCCTCGGCCGTGGGGGGGCAGCCGGGGACGTAGACGTCGACCGGCACGATGCGGTCGCAGCCGCGCACCACAGAATAGCTATAGTGGTAATAGCCGCCGCCATTGGCACACGATCCCATCGAGATGACGTAGCGCGGCTCTGGCATCTGGTCATAGACCTTGCGTAGGGCCGGGGCCATCTTGTTGGTCAGCGTGCCCGCGACGATCATCAGGTCGGACTGGCGGGGCGAGGCGCGCGGCGCCACGCCGAACCGCTCGAGGTCATAGCGCGGCATCGACGAATGCATCATCTCGACAGCGCAGCAGGCCAGACCGAACGTCATCCAATGCAAGGACCCTGTGCGGGCCCAGTTGATCAGATCTTCGGTCGAGGTCAGCAGAAACCCCTTGTCGGCAAGCTCTGCGTTCAGCGCCTGCCTGCCATGGTCACGATCTTGCAGTTCAGTTTCTCCCGGCGCTGTGTTGCCACCGGTCTGGATTCCTTCAGCCATCACTCCCATTCGAGCGCTCCTTTTTTCCATTCATAGGCGAACCCGATGGTGAGCACGCCCAGAAACACCATCATCGACCAGAAGGCCGCCATGGAGATGTCCTGAAACGCCACGGCCCAGGGGAACAAGAACGCGATCTCGAGATCGAAGATGATGAACAGGATCGAGACCAGATAGAACCGTACGTCGAATTTCATCCGCGCATCGTCAAAGGCGTTGAACCCGCATTCATAAGCCGAGACCTTTTCAGGGTCCGGGTTGCGCACAGCGATCACCGCGGCGGCCAGCAGGAGTGCCAGACCGAGACCGATGGCAACCGCCAGAAAAACAAGGATGGGCAGGTATTCGCGTGACAGATCTTCCACGTGGCGGCTCCCTTTGCGGCGGGCGAGGTCGAGCGGGCCGCACGGCAAGCGCCACGGACCCGTCAATCGCATGTAGAGCCATCGCGGCACAGCGTCAACCAAGGCGCTTTGGCACCGCATGGGTGCTGTAGCCCGGTTTTGTGCTTTTCTCCAAGAGGTTAAACCAGTTCACGGCACTGGATGCGGCAATATGCCGAGCCTGCTTTGAGGACCTCAAACCCATAAAACCGGCGTCACGCGCCGTTTTTCCAGCGTGGCGCGGATTTGTCGAAAAATGCATCGATTCCGTGGGCGGCCTCATCACCCTCCCAAACGTCGGCCAGCGCGTCGATGGCATGCTCCACCTGACCTGGCGTCACCGGATCCGACAATTGCCGCAACAGCGCCTTGGCCGCGGCCACAGCACCGGGGGCAGCATCAAGATAGGGGGCGATCTCGGCCTCGACATCACGGTCCAGCGCGTCCGCGGGGACGGCGCGGGTCAAAAGATCAAGCCGCACGGCCTCGGTCGCATCGAACACGCGGCCATTCATGAACACCTGCCGCGCGCGGGTGGCCCCCATGCGCGCGATCACATACGGCCCGATATTGGCGGGGATCAGCCCCAGCCGCACTTCTGTCAGCCCCATTTTGAGGCTATCAACCCCGATCACGACATCGCAGACCGACGCCAATCCGACGCCGCCGCCAAAGGCATTGCCCCCAAGGCGCCCGATCAAAGGCTGCGGAAGGTCGGCCAGAGCGCCCAGCGCATGAGCGATGCGCGCCGATTCCACCCGCCGCGTGGCACGGTCCATGTTCCTCTGATCGCGCATCCACGCCAGATCGCCACCGGCGCAAAACGTAGGCCCAGCCCCCGTCAGCACGACCACGCGCACTCCGGGGTCCGTCGCCAGATCGCGGGCCGCACGCTCCAGCTGGCCCAGCATGTCGGGGCTCAGCGCGTTATGCTTGTCGGGTCGGTTCAGCGTGATCCGCGCCACGCCGCGGCGGTCTGTTTCAACCTTGATCAATCGGGTCATCTCAGGTCCCTCATCATACCCGTTTTCTTTGCAAGAAAACGCCCCGGATTTTTTCGAAAAATCCGCTCCGCCCCAAAGGCCCCGCTGGCATCTCAGGCCATGCTGTCATCTCAGGCCGCGCGCCATGTCAGCCGCGCGCCCCAGCACATCGCGGTCCAGCCCGGTCTGGATGCCCAACGCCTCGAACCGCTCCGCCACGGTTTCAGTCGCCACATTGCCCGCCGCCCCCGGCGCATAGGGGCAGCCGCCCAAACCGCCAACCGCGGCATCGAACACCCTGAGCCCCCGGTCCAGCGATACCTCGATATTGGCCAGCGCCTGCCCGGCTGTGTCGTGGTAATGGCCCGCCAGACGGGCTGCCGGAACCGCGTCCAGAACCGCGTCCAGCATGGCGCGGATCTGCGCAGGCTCTGCCCGGCCCAGCGTGTCGCCCAAAGACACCTCGTAGCAGCCAAGGTCGCGCAACGCCGCCGCCACTCGCGCCACCTCAGACGGGGCCACTGCGCCATCATACGGACATTCCACAACGCAGGACACATAGCCCCGCATCGGCACGCTCACTGCCTCGGCCACAGCCGCCACGTCCGCAAATCGCGCGAGGCTCTCGTCGATGGAGGCGTTGATATTGGCGCGCGAAAACCCTTCGGAGGCCGAGCCAAAGATCGCCACCTCGTCCGCGCCTGCGGCCAGAGCGGCCTTGAAACCGCGCAGGTTCGGCGTCAGCGCGGCATAGGACACGCCCGGCGCACGCGTGATCCGCGCCATCACCTGACCCGAATCCGCCATCTGCGGCACCCATCTGGGGCTGACGAAACTGGCACATTCGATGCGGGCGAACCCTGCCCCGCTCAGGCAATCGATCAGGGCCACCTTGGCGTCCGTGGCGATCATCACCGCCTCGTTCTGCAACCCGTCGCGGGGACCGACCTCGAAGATCTCGGCTTTCACGGGCGCGTTTCCCACGCCGGATAATACTCCTGCGTATAAAGCCGCGCCTCATCCGCCTCGGGCAGCGACGCCTTGAATTCGGGCCGGTCGGTGATCCGCGCATACCAGGCGGAGGTTTCGCGAAACCCGTCGAGCGACGCGAAATGCCGCGCCATGTAGACCGCCTGCCCGACGCAGACATCCGCCGCCGAAAAGCCCGAGGTCAGCAGGTAGTCGCGGTTCTCGATCGGCGTGCTCAGCCGCGCCTCGAGTGCTGCGTAGCATTTGCCCAGACGCGCGGCCTCGAGCTGCATCACGATGGGGCTGCGCATCGCATCCTCGCGCAGCACGATATGCTGCTGGGTCAGCGCGGCGCTGTGCTGGCTGATGGTCTCGGCGAAATGCATCCAGACCAGCCACGCCATCCTGTCGGGCGCGTTTGCGTCGCGGCCCATGCCGGCCTCGGGGAACCGTTCGCACAGATATTGCGCGATGGCACCGGATTCGAACATCCGCTCGCCTTCTATCTCGAGCGCGGGCACACGGCCCGCAGGCGAGGTGCTGAGAAATTCGGGACTGCGCAGCGACCGATCGAACGCATGCACCACCAGATGAAACGGCACCTCAAGCTCGCGCAGCAACCACAAGATGCGCATGGACCGCGTCTGCGGGCAGTGATGCAGGGTGATGCTCATGTCGTCTCCTCTTCGGGTTCCAGCCGGATCAGGGCAGCCCCGGCCTCGACCTGCGCGCCCTCATTGACCATCACCTCGGCCACGATCCCGTCGCGCGGGGCCAGCAACGCATGCTCCATCTTCATCGCCTCCAGAACCGCCAGCCGGTCACCGGCCTGCACCGCCTGCCCTACCCGTGCCAGCACCGCACGCACAAGCCCCGGCATCGGGGCCAGCGTCACATCGCTGCCCGCCTCGGCAGAGGCGGCGCGGTCCAGCGGATCGACACAGGTGAACGCCACGCCCGCCCCCTCGAACATTGTGATCTGCGCGCCACTTCGGTGCCATGCGGGCGCGGCAATGCCGTCCAGCCGCCATGCACCGTCGACGCGCCTGGCCTCGACCAGAGCGTTGCCGATCCGGATCTCATGCAGGTCCGGCCCCGCGCTGCGCAGGACGCAAACCAGATCCTCGACACCCTGCCGCAAGGCGATCAGCCGGTCCAGCGGCGCCCAATGGGTATAGCCGGTCAGCCGGTCCACCTGTCCGATCAAATCCGAAGCCACCAAAGCCGCCAGCGCCACCGCCTGCGCCGAGACCGGAGGGACCAGTGTGAGCGCCTCAAGATCCCGCGCGATAAGCCCGGTATCCACCTCACCGCGACCGAACCCCGCGTGTCGCGCCAAAGCCCCCAGAAACCCCAGATTGGTCACAGTCCCGGCCACCTGAGTGCCCTCCAGCGCTCGCGCCAGACGGCGCAAGGCAATGTCGCGGGTGGGCCCGTGCACGATCAGCTTGGCAATCATCGGATCGTAAAAAGGACTGATGGTATCGCCCGACCGCACCCCGGTATCCGCCCGCGCACCATCCGGAAAGGCCAGATGCGTCAGCGTGCCTGTGGCGGGCAGAAACCCTGCCGCCACATCTTCGGCATACAGCCGCGCCTCGAACGCATGGCCATTGATGCGCAGGTCCGCCTGTTGCATCGGCAACGGTTCGCCTGCCGCCACGCGCAACTGCCATTCGACCAGATCGACGCCTGTGATCATCTCGGTCACCGGGTGTTCGACCTGCAAACGTGTGTTCATCTCCATGAACCAGAACCCGTCCGGGCGCAAAGGCCCCGAGCCATCCACGATGAACTCCACCGTGCCCGCCCCGGCATAGCCGATGGCCTGCGCCGCGCGCACCGCCGCATCGCCCATCGCCGCGCGCATCTCGTCGGTCATGCCCGGCGCCGGGGCCTCTTCGATCACCTTCTGATGACGGCGTTGCAGCGAGCAATCGCGTTCGAACAGATGCACCGCCTGTGTGCCATCGCCAAACACCTGCACCTCGATATGACGCGGCGCGGTGACGAATTTCTCGATCAACACGGCATCGTTGCCGAACGCGCCCTTGGCCTCGGCCCGCGCGCTGGCCAATGCGTCGCTGAAACCGGCAGGTGTCACGACCATCCGCATTCCCTTGCCGCCACCGCCCGCCACCGCCTTGATCATCACCGGATAGCCGACATCGCGCGCCGCCTTTGCCAACACATCCTCGGACTGATCCGCGCCATGATAGCCCGGCACCACCGGCACGCCCGCCTGCGACATCAACGCCTTGGCCGAATCCTTGAGCCCCATCTTGCGGATCGCCTGCGCCGAGGGCCCGACAAAGACCAGCCCCGCCGCCACGACCGCCTCCACGAACTCCGGATTTTCGGACAGAAAGCCATACCCCGGATGCACCGCGCCCGCGCCCGCCCGCAAAGCCGCCGCAATGATCGCATCGCCGCGCAGGTAACTTTGCGCAGGCGAAGCCCCCCCCAGCGACACCGCAGCATCCGCCATCATCACATGCGCAGCACCCGCGTCGACATCCGAATGCACCGCCACGCAGCGCAAACCCATGGCTTGCGCCGTGCGGATGATCCGGCAGGCAATCTCGCCCCGGTTGGCGATCAGGAGTGTGTCAAACATGCAAATCTACTCCCAAAACCGAAAAGCATCCGTGAGACTTCGACCTTGCGGACCGCGAGCTGCGGCACGTCGTCCCGATCCAAGGCGATATCCACGCGGCCTGCCTCGGGCAACGCCTCTCCCCGCGCGGCAAAGCCTGCCACCGCAACACAGCTGACCGTCTTGGCTTCGCTGCGCACCAGGCCGAGGATCTCGGTATTCAACGCAGCACAATCGCCATGGCGAGACGTCACTGCGCCGGGGTATCGCGCCAAAGCCGCCTCAACCTGCATATCGCCCCCCTTTCATCGTTCACAAAATATGTGCATCTACATCCGAAACACGCCGAACCGCGTCTCCTCAATAGGTGCGTTCAACGCAGCCCTCAGCGATAAAAACAACACCTCGCGCGCCCGGCGCGGATCGATCACCCCATCATCCCACAACCGTGCCGAGGCATAAAGCGGATGCGATTGCTCCTCGAACATCTCCAGCGTGGGGGCTTTGAACGCCACCTCTTCGTCCGCTGACCACGTGCCCCCCGACCGCTCGATCGCGTCGCGTTTGACAGACGCCAGAACGCCCGCCGCCTGCGCGCCGCCCATCACCGATATCCGCGAATTGGGCCAGGTCCACAGGAACCGCGGCTGATAGGCGCGCCCCGCCATGCCGTAATTGCCCGCCCCGAACGAGCCGCCGATCAGCATCGTGACCTTGGGCACCGAAGTCGTCGCCACCGCCGTCACCAGCTTGGCCCCGTGCCGCGCGATACCGCCGTTCTCATAGGCACGGCCCACCATGAACCCGGTGATATTCTGCAAGAACACCAGCGGGATACGCCGCTGCGAGCAGAGCTCGACAAAATGCGCACCCTTCTGTGCGGCCTCGGAAAACAGCACGCCGTTGCTGGCGATGATCCCGACGGGCAGCCCCATCACATGGGCAAAGCCCGTCACCAAAGTCTCCCCGAACCGCGCCTTGAACTCGTCGAACCGCGACCCGTCCACGATCCGCGCGATCACCTCGCGCACATCGTAAGGCGTGCGCAGATCGGCGGGAACAACGCCCAGTATCTCCGCCGGATCATAGGCCGGGTCCTCGGCAGCCTCCAAATGTAGGGTGGGTGCAAACCCACCGCCCCCCAAAGACCCCACCGCCTGCCGGGCCAGCGCCAGCGCATGCGCATCGTCCTCGGCCAGATAATCGGCGACGCCCGACAGCCGCGTGTGCACGTCGCCGCCGCCAAGCTCTTCGGCGGACACAACCTCGCCGGTCGCCGCCTTGACCAGCGGCGGCCCGGCCAGAAAGATCGTGCCTTGCTCGCGGACTATGATGGTCACGTCCGACATCGCAGGAACATAAGCGCCACCGGCGGTGCAGGACCCCATCACGACGGCGATCTGCGCGATCCCCTTGGCACTCATTCGCGCCTGATTGTAGAAGATCCGCCCAAAGTGATCGCGGTCCGGAAACACCTCATCCTGATTGGGCAGGTTCGCACCACCTGAATCCACCAGATAGACGCAGGGCAGATGACATTCCTCGGCAATCTCCTGCGCGCGCAGGTGTTTCTTGACCGACATCGGATAATAGGTGCCGCCCTTGACGGTGGCATCGTTGCACACGACCATGACATCGCGGCCATGAATACGCCCCACCCCCGCGATCACCCCGGCTGAGGGGGCGTCCCCGCCATACATCCCATGCGCCGCTGTCGCGCCCATTTCCAGAAACGGCGACCCGGCATCCAGCAGGTTCGCCACGCGGGACCTCGGCAACATCTTGCCCCGGCTCAGATGCCGGTCCCGCGACCGTTCGCCACCGCCTCGGGCTGCGGTTTCTGCGGCGATGCGGATGGTGGCAAGTGCAGCCAGATGCGCGGCCTCATTGGCCTTGAATGCCTCCGACGACGGGAGCGCTTGGGAGGTGAGCTTCATTCGACCACCTCTTGCGCGACGCGCGCCACCGAACGATGCAGGCGTCGCCATTCGATCCGATCGCTCATCGCACCGAACACAAGGCAATGCTCCTCTCGGGAATATCGGCTCGGAAGATGCCAAAGCGGTTCGCAGTCTCTTTCGCCGCCTTGGGTCAGCAATCTGTCGCGGGTTTCGGGAAATCTGCGGGCCGCAAAACCGGTCAACCCATCCCCGGGCGGCAGCGTGTCACGCAGGTGAGCTGCCCGGTCAATCAGATGTCCAACCAATGCGTCCCTGCGCATTCTGCGGTCTTCGCATGGCCGTCCAACGTCGCGGCAATTCTTTGCAGGCACGAAGCAATTTTGATCCATCCGCAATTCCGAAGAGGTGTTTTCGCTCAGCCCCGCGCAGCCATCGAACCACCCAACAACATCGATCCCAAGGGCGCGACCCTCCGAACCCGCGATGGTGCAGACAACAAGCGCACAGGTCAAACACCGAATAAAACGCATCATCCTTCCTCCTCCGCCGCCATCCGCTTCAACTCGGCCCGGATCACCTTACCCGTCACCGTCATCGGCAGTGCGTCTACAAACGCAATCTCGCGCGGGTAGGAATACGTCGCCAGCCGCGTCTTGCACCAATCCTGCAAAGCCTCCACCGTCACCTCAGCACCCGAACGCAAGACCACATAAGCCTTCACGATCTCACCGCGCAACGCATCCGGCTTGCCCACCACACCCACCGTCTCCACATCGCCGTGCGTCAGCAGGCAATCCTCGATCTCTGCCGGACCGATCCGGTAGCCGCCCGACGAGATCACATCGTCCTCACGGCCCACAAAGCGCACAAAACCGTCCTCCATAACACCCCGGTCGCCGGTCAGCATCCAATCGCCACGAAATTTCTGCGCCGTGGCCTCAGGTTGTCGCCAATATCCCAGCATCATCGCCGCAGACCCGCGCCGGACGGCAATATCCCCCTCGGCACCGGTCCGCTCGCCAGCATCGTCGATCACCGCCACAGCGTGCCCGGGCACAGGACGGCCGATAAAGCCCGGCACCGGGCTGAAGAGGTGCGCACAGGACGACACCACCATATTGCACTCGGTCTGACCGTAGAACTCGTTGATCTCCAGCCCAAAGGCCCGACGCCCCCAGGCCAGCATTTCAGCCCCCAAAGGCTCGCCCCCGCTGGCCACAGACCGCAACCCCGGCAAAACGACATCCGCCGCCCGCAGCATCCGCAACGCCGTCGGCGGAAAGAACACGTTGCGCACCCCCACCTCCGCGCACAAATCCGCGCAGGCCAAAGGATCGAACCGCACCATCCGTGCCGCCACCACCGGCACACCCAGCGCCAGCCCCGGCATCGCTACATCGAACAGCCCGCCAATCCAGGCCCAATCCGCAGGCGTCCAGAGACAATCACCGGGCTGGCCCAGAAAATCATGGCTTATCTCCATCCCAGGCAGATGCCCGGTCAAAATCCGGTGCCCGTGCAGCGCCCCTTTGGGCGGTCCGGTCGTGCCCGAAGTATAGATCAACACCGCCGGATCGTCCGGGCCGGTATCCACCATCGCAGGCGCCTCGCCCAGCGTCAGATCCTCCGGAACCAATTCACCGGGCACAAATTCACCGGGCACCAAAGCCACCCCTTCGACGTCCGAGATCACCAGAACCGCCCCCGCATCCTGCAGCCGCACCCGCAAGGCATCGTGACGAAAGAGCTTGAACAACGGCACGGATATCGCCCCGATCCACCAGATCGCCAGATGCGCCGCCGCACACCAGCCATCCTGCGACCGCAGCACGCCAACCCGGTCCCCCCGCTTCACCCCCCGCGCAACCAGAGCCGCAGCAAGACCCGCGGACATCCGATGCAACTCGCCAAAGCTCACCACGCGCCGGGTGCCGGACGTAACTTCCAGGATCGCGGGCTGACCCGGCGCCTTGTTGGCAAATACCTGGCGTGCCATGTTCAGATGGGGCGGCAGATCCCACGCAAAATCGCGCACCAGATCGCCGTAAGGCGCAGGCGTCAGCATCGGGTGCCGCGCTCCGACGCCCTGTCGTCGCACACATCACCGGCCCGGAACCCTTGCCGGATCGCGCCCGCGCGACCCCACAAGCAACCCGCAAAAGCCGCGCAACCGCATGTCATGTTCTAGGCCCCCGACCCTGCGCTGCGGCACCCGTCTCGCGCCGGTCCAGACCGCCCAGCCGGTTGACGTGATAGCGCACAATCCGCACGCCCTGTCCGCAGGCGACCACAAGCCACAGCCCCGGCTCGCGCGACGGGCGCGCCAGACACTCCGTCGCGGGCCTGCCGGTCTCGTGGACATAGCGCGCGGCGTAATGATCGATCATCGCGCTCTCGTCGGTCTCAGCGACGATCCAGCCCAGACGAAACGCCGCCACCGCCCCCAGCAGCGTCACCGCCCCTAGGGGCGCAAACCACATCCAACGGGTCACGGCGCCGCGGCGATCACCCCATCGCCCCCATCAATTCACGTCCCACCAGCATCCGCCGGATCTCGGACGTGCCCGCGCCGATCTCCATCAGCTTGGCATCGCGAAAGAGCCGCGCGGCAGGCGCGTCGGCCAGAAAGCCCGCGCCGCCCATCGCCTGCACCGCCTGATGCGCCTGCACCATCGCCTGTTCCGATGCATAAAGACAGCAGGCCGCCGCATCCGCCCGCGTCACATCCCCCCGGTCGCAAGCCTTAGCCACCTCATAGACATAGGCCCGCGCCGAATTCATCGCGGTATACATGTCGGCGATCTTGCCTTGCATCAGCTGGAACGACCCTATGGGCCGACCAAACTGCTTGCGCTCGGCCAGATAGGGCATGACCGCATCGAGGCAGGCCGCCATGATGCCCGTGCCGATGCCCGCCAGCACCACCCGCTCGTAGTCCAGGCCAGACATCAGCACAGCGACCCCACGGCCTTCCTCTCCCAACACGTTCTCGAACGGCACCTCGACACCGTCGAAGATCAGCTCGGCTGTATTGCTGCCGCGCATCCCCAGCTTGTCGAAATGCGGGCTTGTGCTGAAACCCGTCATGGTCTTTTCAATCAAAAACGCGGTGATCCCCTTGCTGCCCAGATCCGGATCGGTCTTGGCATAGACCACCAGAGTATCCGCATCAGGCCCGTTGGTGATCCAGTATTTATTGCCGCTCAGCCGGTAATGATCGTTGCGCTTTTCCGCCCGCAGTTTCATCGACACAACGTCAGACCCGGCACCGGCCTCGGACATCGCCAGCGCACCGACATGTTGCCCCGACACCAGACCCGGCAGGTATTTCGCCTTTTGCGCATCCGTTCCGTTCAGCGCGATCTGGTTGACGCACAGGTTCGAGTGGGCACCGTAGGACAGCGACACCGACGCGCTCGCCCGCGCGATCTCTTCGATGGCGATCACATGCGCCAGATAGCCCATACCTGCGCCGCCATGCGCCTCGGAAACGGTGATGCCCAGCAGGCCAAGATCGCCCATCTCGACCCACAATTCAGACGGAAACACGTTATCGCGGTCGATCGCACCCGCCATCGGCGCGACGCGCTCCTGCGCCCAGCGATGCACATGATCGCGCAGCGCGTTCACATCCTCGCCCAGATCGAACGTCAAAAACGCGTTGAACATGGAGACCTCCGCAACTGAACGCTCGTTCAAATCCTAACCCGCTGTCACAACGCCGGTCAAGCGACACAGCCTCAGCCGCGCTGCCACACCGCAGACACCTCGGCCCGAATGATCCGCGAAATCACCCTGCAATCGTCCAGCGTGAACGTCAAAGGCAACCGCATATCGACCACCCCGGCCAGAATCCGGTCGCTCCGGGGCATCGCCTCGGTCGCACAATAGCGCCAATGCCCATAGCGCGAGGTATATCCCTGCGGCTGATCCGCCCCGAACCACTTCAGTTCCACCCCACGGGCCCTGCACCGCGCGACCACCTCGGCCACCGCCCCCTCCGCCCAGTCGAGCAAAAGAAGCTGAAACGACGACCCGACATAATGCTCCGCCTCGGGCCGGTCGGTCAGCCGCAATCCCGGCACGTCGCGCAAACCCTGCTCGACGATCCGGTAGCGCATATTCCACGCGTCCACATGCGCCTCCAGCCGCCGCAGTTGAGGCCGCAGCACCGCCGCCCGCAGATTGTCCATTCGCCCCGAGATATTCGGCATATCCAGCCGCAGACCCTCATAAGCCTCCGGCCCCGGCCCCGCCAGATGCCGCTCATAAAGCATATACGACCCCGACAGCAGCACCATGCGCGCCATCAGATCGGCATCATCACAGACGATCAGCCCCCCTTCGCCCGAATTCACATGTTTGTAGGTCTGGCACGAATAACACCCCACCACGCCATGCCGCCCGGACGGCACACCGCGCCAGCTTGCTCCCATCGTATGCGCACAATCCTCGACCACCCGCACGCCGCCCGCGTCACACAGCGCCATCAGCGCGTCCATGTCGCAGATATGCCCGCGCATATGGCTAAGCAGCAGAACATCCGCCTGATCCAGCCTGGCCTCCAGATCCACCAGATCGATGGTCAGCGCCTCGGTAACCCCAACAAAGACCGGCACCGCGCCGAGGCTCGCAATCGCTCCCGGCACCGGTGCCAGCGTGAACGCATTGCTCAGAACCCGGTCGCCCGGCCCCACACCCAGCGCCCGCAGCGCCGTCGCCATCGCATAGCCGCCCGAGGCCACCGACAGGCAATAGCGCGCGCCCGTCAAAGCGGCAAATTCCTGCTCCAGAAGCGCGGTCTCTCCCACCTCGCCCTCACTCAGATTATACCGGTGCAAGCGCCCGTGCCGCAAAACCTCCAGCGCCGCCGCAATCCCCTCCTCGGGGATCGGTTCCTGCTGGGTGAAACTTCCGCGAAATATCTCTGTCATGCGCCATGCTTGGCCTTCCCGCGCGCACCCGTCAACACACCAATGCGCGCGCCCGTCCCTTTCACCCAACAACCCGGAAAAAACCCACGCTCAAAACAGCGCGCCGCCCCCCAGTTTCATCTTGCTAAATAAACCTCCGCCGGAGGCTCCCGCCCGTCCCAAACCCCGCAATCACCCGATCAACCGCGCCACGATTCCGTCCAGCCCGTCATAATGATCGAGCACCGCATCCGGGCCCAGCCGCGTGATCCCCGCCCCCTCGGGCCCGAAGCTGACCAGAACCGACGGCACCCCCGCCGCCCGTGCGGTCAGGTGGTCGGTCTCGGTATCGCCCACCAACAGCCCGCGCCGGGCATCGCCGCCCGCCCGCCGCACCGTCTCGTAAAAATGCTCCGGATCGGGTTTGCGCACAGGCAATGTATCCGCGCCGACCAAAGCGCCGAACGCATCCCGCACCCCCAGACGCACCAGCAATTCCTGCGCCAGCCCTTCGGGTTTGTTGGTGCACACGCCCACGACATAGCCCGCGTCGGTCAGCCGCACGACCGCCGCCATCGCCCCCGGAAACATCTTCGTATGCACGTCCAGCGCGCCGCCATACGCCTCCAGCAACGGTTGATACCAGCGATCCACCAGATCTTCGTCCACCGGCCCCGCGCGCCCCAGACCCAACCGCAGCATCGCGCGCCCGCCGCGCAGCGCCGTCCGGGCATCCGTCACAGGGTCCAGCAAAGCCACGCCGATCTCGGCCAGACACACATTCGCCGCCGCAATCAGATCGCCGCTGGTATCGGCCAGCGTCCCGTCCAGATCGAACATCACACTTCGCGTCATAAAAACCCCAATGTCACATGCCGACACCACTCGTGATGCGGCTGCATCTTGCCTCGCTCCCCCAAGCGGATAAAACGGGGTCAGGCGAAGAGCAAACGTAAATAATAAAAAGAGATACTCTCATGGGCACCGCATTGGTCATCCTCGCCGCAGGCAAGGGCACACGGATGATGTCCGACCTCCCCAAGGTGCTGCACAAGATCGCAGGCGCGCCTTTGCTGGTGCATGCGATGGCATCGGGCGCCGCGCTGGAGCCCGAGCATGTGATCGTGATCGCAGGCCACGAGGCCGATGCGGTGCGCACGGCGGCGCAGGAACATGACGAGACCGCGCAGATCGTGTTGCAAACCGAACAGAAAGGCACCGGTCACGCGGTCTCTCAGGCCCGCGGCGCACTGGCGGATTTCGATGGCGACATGGTCGTGCTTTACGGTGATACGCCGTTTATCCAGTCCGAGACGCTGGAAAAGATGGCTGCTGCGCGCCAGACCCACGACATCGTCGTGCTGGGGTTCGAGGCGGCGGATCCCGCCCGCTATGGCCGTTTGATCATCGACGGCGACGACCTGACGCACATCGTGGAATTCAAGGATGCATCAGATGAAGAGCGCGCCGTAACCCTTTGTAATTCAGGTGTTCTCATGGGGTCTGCTCAAACACTCTTCAACCTGCTCGACCAGATCACAAACGACAATGCAGCGGGCGAATATTACCTGACGGACGTGGTCGCCATGGGCCGTTCGCAAGGCCACAGCGCCAAGGTCGTCACCTGCCCGGAACATGAGACCATGGGCGTCAATTCCCGCGCCGATCTGGCAATGGCCGAGGCCGCGTTCCAGACCCGCGCCCGCGCCGACCTGCTCGATCTGGGGGTCACGCTGACAGCGCCCGACACTGTCTTCCTCAGCTTCGACACCCACATCGGCCGCGACGCTGAGGTCGAGCCGAACGTCGTCTTCGGCCCCGGCGTCACCGTGGAATCCGGCGCTTTGATCCGCAGCTTTAGCCACCTCGAAGGCTGCCACGTCAGCCGCGGCGCCCGCGTCGGCCCCTATGCCCGCCTGCGCACCGGCACCGAGTTGGACGAAGACGTCCACGTCGGCAATTTCGTCGAGATCAAAAACGCCCATCTACACGAAGGCGTCAAGGCGGGCCATCTGACATACCTTGGCGACGCCGAGATCGGCGCGGGCAGCAACATCGGCGCGGGCACCATCACCTGCAATTACGACGGCATCCTGAAACACCGCACCGAAATCGGCGCGCGGGCCTTCATCGGCTCCAACACCATGCTGGTGGCCCCGGTGCGCGTCGGGTCCGAGGCGCTGACCGGCTCCGGTTCGGTCATCACCGACGACGTGCCCGACGGTGCCTTGGCGATTGCGCGCGCCGAACAAGTCAACAAACCGGGCCTCGCGCGCAAGCTGATGCAGGTGCTGCGCGCCAAAAAGGCCAAGATGAAGGGAGACAGCTGAATGTGCGGTATCGTTGGAGTTCTGGGCAATCACGAGGCCGCCCCCCTGCTGGTCGAGGCGCTCAAGCGGCTGGAGTATCGCGGCTATGACAGCGCCGGCATCGCCACGCTGAACGCAGGCGTTCTGGACCGACGCCGCGCCGTCGGCAAACTGGTCAACCTAGGCGATCTGCTGGTGCACAACCCGCTGGCGGGCAAGGCCGGCATCGGCCACACCCGCTGGGCCACCCACGGCGCGCCCACTGAGATCAACGCGCATCCCCATCAGGCAGGCCCTGTCGCGGTGGTCCACAACGGCATCATCGAAAACTACCGCGACCTGCGCGCGGAACTGGCCGCGAGCGGCACCCCGTTCGAGACGGAAACCGACACCGAAACCGTGGCACTTCTGTGCGCGCATCATCTGGCGCAGGGCCTCACACCCGAGGCCGCCGCCAACGCCACGCTGGACCAGCTGACCGGCGCCTTTGCGCTGGTGTTCCTGTTCCAGGGCCATGACGACCTGCTGATCGCGGCGCGCAAGGGATCTCCGCTGGCGATCGGGCACGGCGATGGCGAAATGTTCGTGGGCTCGGACGCCATCGCGCTCGCGCCCATGACCGACCGCATCACCTATCTCGCGGAAGGCGACCGCGCCGTTATCACCCGCGCCGGGGCCACGATCCGCGACGCAGCTGGCGCGCTGGTCACGCGCGAGGTGCGGGTCATCCAGATCGACGCCACACGGGTCGACAAGGCCGGGTTCAAACATTTCATGGCCAAGGAAATCGCCGAACAGCCCAGCGTTCTGTCCGACTGCATCAATTCCTATATTCCGAACGATACCATTACCTTACCGGGCGGTCTTGATTTCGGAAGAATCGACCGTCTGGTCATGGTCGGCTGCGGCACGGCCTCTTATGCCTGCCACGTCGCGAAATACTGGTTCGAACAGGTGGCCCGCCTGCCGGTCGAGGTCGATATCGCCTCGGAATACCGCTACCGCGAACCGCCCGTGCCTGCGGGAACCACCGCGATCTTTGTCAGCCAATCCGGAGAGACCGCCGACACGCTTGCAGCACTCAGATATGCCAAGGGCAAGGCCGAGCAGATCGTATCGGTGGTCAACGTCGCCGAAAGCTCCATCGCCCGCGAAAGCGATCTGGCCTTGCCGATCCACGCGGGTATCGAGGTCGGCGTGGCCTCGACCAAGGCGTTCACCTGCCAGCTGACGGTCCTGCTGATCCTCGCGCTCAAGGCCGCGCACGACCGGGGCCACCTCGACGATGCGGGCCTTGCGCAGCACATCGCCGACCTGCGCGGCTTGCCGGGTTTGTTCAACGTCGCGCTCGACCAGAACCCGGCGCTCGAGGCTGCCGCCGTCAAACTGGCCGAAGCCCGCGACGTGCTCTTTCTGGGCCGGGGCCTGATGTTTCCTCTCGCCCTCGAAGGCGCCCTGAAACTCAAGGAAATCAGCTATATCCATGCCGAAGCTTATGCGTCAGGCGAACTCAAACACGGCCCCATCGCGCTGATCGACAAATCGGTCCCCGTGGTCGTCATGGCGCCCTCCGACGCGCTCTTCGACAAGAGCGTCAGCAACATGCAAGAAGTCATGGCGCGCGGCGGCCGCGTGTTGCTGATCACCGATGCCAAAGGCGCGGCAGAGGCCGGTCAGGACGCATGGCAACAGATCGTCCTGCCGCAGGTCGCGCCGATCCTGACACCGATCCTCTATGCCCTGCCCGCGCAACTGCTGGCCTACCACACCGCGGTCGCCAAGGGCACCGACGTCGACCAGCCGCGCAACCTGGCCAAATCCGTGACGGTGGAATAGCAACATGATTCTGGACAACGCTCTCGCCGCCCTGCGCGCCGCCTCGGAGCCAGACCGCGCCGATCGGATGCTCGGCCATCACAAGGTCCCGCGCGTCTACCTCGGCGTGCCCAACCCGGCCATGAACATCCTCACGACCGAATGGCGTCAAAGCCTCGACGTGCCAAACCGCATCACATTGGCACGCGACCTGTGGGATACCGATATCTTCGAGGCGCGTATCGCCGCCGCCAAACTGCTTACCCAGGCCCGCCTGCGCCCCGACGATGCGGCATGGGCGCTGATCCAAGACTGGGTCGCGACGTTCGACAGCTGGGCCATCGCCGACGCTGCCTGCTCTGCGGGTCAACGCCGCCTGCTGGCCGATCCCGCGCGCCTCGACATCGTCGAAGGCTGGACCACCTCCGATCACCTCTGGACCCGCCGCGCCGCTCTCGTCATCACGCTACCGTGGACCAAACAAAACCATCCAAGCGCCGCCGACGCCGCCATCCGCGACCGCGTTCTGGGCTGGGCCGCGACCTATGCCGAGGATCCCGAATGGTTCATCCAGAAAGCCATCGCCTGGTGGGTCCGCGACCTCAGCCGCCACGACGCGCCCCGCGCCCGCGCCTTCCTCGACACACATGGCGCACGTCTCAAACCCTTTGCCCGAAAAGAACTCGTCCGCCATCTCGCAGATTAACGCCCTGCGCGGTAAACCGCGCGCCCCGTCCCTGCTTCATTTTGCAAGATAAACTCCGGGGAGCGGGAGGGGCTGGCCCCTCGCTCCCGCAGTCCCGATCCGCGCAAACCCCGGATCGGATCACCCGCCGGTATAGACCTCGACCGTCGGCAAATCCGTCAACGGCGCCTCGATCAGCCGCATCGCCGCCAAGGACAATTGCGACCCGCCCGTGGCAGGCCCGTCCAGCGGGATCAGCTCGACCTGCGATGATTTGCCGGACCCCGGAAACACCACGCGCCCCGTGCCCGCGGCATCGACCAAGGGCGTCTTGATCCAGAAACCCGCCTGCGTGGGATCGCCCAGCGACGCCACCGTGCGGCCCAGCAACCGCTCGCCCGCGGGCGCGGGGGGCGCGGCCGCCACTGCCCGCTCGGCGGCCGTCGTGGTATCGAATTGTTCGGCCGTGCGCGCAGAGGCGGGCGGTTTGCGCGCAGCCACATTGTTCAGCGCATCGGGGTGCGCCTTGGGCCGCTGCTCGGCGGTGCCATCCATCACAGGCGCACCCGAAGGTGCTGTCACACTCTGCGCGCAGCCCGCCAGACCCAGTGCAAGGATCACAAGAATACGTTTCATCCCCGAACATAAGCACAGCAATGCGCCGCCTTCAATCCACCTTCCACACGACACCCTCTTGCCGGGCAAGCCTCCGCGGCCTAGGTTGATCCCATGGATACACCTCTGATCGACCCGTTCGCCCGCCCCATCAACTATCTGCGCGTCTCGGTCACGGACCGGTGCGATTTTCGCTGCGTCTATTGCATGTCGGAAAACATGACCTTTCTGCCCAAGAAAGAGCTGCTCACGCTCGAAGAGCTTGACCGCATGTGCAGCACGTTCATCGGCATGGGCGTGCAGAAACTGCGCATCACCGGCGGCGAACCGCTGGTCCGCAAGGGGATCATGACATTCTTCAACGCCATGTCGCGCCATCTCGACAGCGGCGCGCTGCAAGAGCTGACGCTGACCACCAACGGCTCGCAGCTGGAACGCTTTGCAGGTGATCTTTACGCGGCGGGCGTGCGCCGGATCAACATCTCGCTCGACACGCTGGACGAGGACAAGTTTGCCGAAATCACCCGCTGGGGCCGCCTGCCGCAGGTTCTGCGCGGCATCGACGCGGCACAGGCGGCAGGCCTGCGGGTCAAGATCAACACCGTGGCGCTCAAGGGGTTCAACGAGGAGGAATTGCTGACGCTGACCCGCTGGTGCGCGTCGCGCGACATGGATCTGACGTGGATCGAGGTGATGCCGATGGGCGACATCGGCAATGAAAACCGGCTGACGCAATACTGGGCGCTGAGTGAGCTGCAGGCGACCTTGGCCGGGCACTACACCCTGACCGACCTGCCGGAGAAAACCGGCGGCCCCGCGCGCTATGTCCGGATCGAGGAGACGGGACAAAAGATCGGCTTCATCACGCCGCTCACGCATAATTTCTGCGAAAGCTGCAACCGGGTGCGGCTGACCTGCACCGGAGAGCTGTTCATGTGTCTGGGACAAGAGGACAACGCCGATCTGCGCCACGCGCTGCGCAATCACCCCGACACCGACGCCCCATTGCAAGAAGCCATCCGCGACGCCATTTCGCGCAAGCCCAAGGGGCATGATTTCGACTATTCCCGCCAGCGCCTCGACGGTCAGATGTCGCGCCACATGAGCCACACAGGCGGCTGAACGGGCGGCTGAACAGGGAGCCCGAACGGGCCCTGAACGGGGCGCGCACCTGCCCTCGATCTTGACATCAGATCAAAAATCCCCTATTTCTTTCGCGTGAAAGGAATGCCCATGCCCGTTCTGGCCCAATTGCCCAAGCCCGACGTCGTCCCCCCGCAAGAGGGCCGCGACATCGTTTTGACCAAGGCCTGCCTGCGCGCCAGCGATCTTTTGGGGCTCAGCGGCGGCGAACTGGCCCGTATCCTCGGCGTCAGCGAAGGGTCGGTATCGCGCATGCCGCGCGGCGACTATCTGCTCAAGGGCAAACCCTACGAACTGGCCGCCCATCTGGTGCGCATCTTCCGGTCGCTCGATGCCATTGTCGGCAGCGATCCGGCGTCCCTGCGCGGCTGGATGCGCGGCGACAATGCGCATCTGAGCGGCGTGCCTGCGCAGATGATCCAAAGCGTGTCGGGGCTGATTGCGGTGCAGGATTACCTCGATGCCCAGCGCGCTCCGCTTTGAGCCCTGTGCAGGCCCGGTCTGGCGCTGCACAGAGGCGCAATTTCGCAGCGCGACGGTTCGGATTACCGACACCAACGCCGAACAGGCCCTGCTCGAAGACATCCTCGAAGACACGAAACCCCCCATGACACCCGCCTGCCGGCACCTGCATTACGCCTTCGCAGCGGCGTTCCGCTATGGTGCCTATCCCCGCGATTCGCGGTTTCGCAGACGCGGCCGCACGCCGGGCGTCTATTACGCGTCCGAACACATGCTGAGCGCGATATCCGAGACGATCTGGTATCGCTGGGCGTTCTTTGCGGCCTCCCCCGAAACGCCCCTGCCCCGGCAACCCGTCGAACACACAGGCATTTGCGCCGATATTTCTGTGGCCGCCGGACATGACCTGACGCAGGATGCCGATCCGCGCTGGACCGATCCCGACGATTATTCCGCCTGCCTTGCCCGCGCCGATCAGGTGCGCGCGCAGGGCGGCGGGCTGATCCGCTATGCCTCGGTCCGCGATCCAGACGCGCGGGCGAATGTGGCGGTGCTCACCTGCGCAGGCTTCGCAGAGACACGGCCCAACGGTTTGCAAGGCTGGAAAATCCTCTTCACCGCCACAACCGCGCGGGCCTTCTGCGACACGACGCGCGAGAATTACGAAATGCACCGCTCCGGCACCCGGCTGGCCTGGGGTCTGGGCTGAGCCTGCGCCCGGCTTTCATTGTGCCCCGAACGCTCAGCAAACCGCGCGCAATCGGATCAATCAGGGAGTAACGAACGTCACGCCCAATCCACCCCCAGATCGGCGCGCGCGCGGATGACCCAGTGATCCTCCAGCCAGCCGCTGGGTTTGGCGTGTCGAATGAACGACGCGGTATAGCCCGCGATGGCTTCGGGCATCTTTGGGCGGCCGTGAAAACACACCACCCGCGCATCGCCGGGCAGCACCGGCGCACGCCACCAATTACGCGGAAACGGGTTGCAATCGTATTTGAACGACACCACCCAAGGCTCTGGAATATAGGTGAAAACGCCCCGGTCCATTGCCTTGTGCGAGGTGTAGCGCTGCTCTGACCCGCGCGCTTTTTCAACCTCGGCATAGGTATCCGCCGCCAGATCGTCATAGAGAAAACCGTGCAAGGCCGGGTCGAACCGAAAGACCGACCCGTGCCCGGTGGGCCGACCTTTTCTGGCCTCGGTCCAATCGTGGCGCATCGCGACGCTGCCGGGCGCCAGATCGACGATATCCCCCAGATCGCCGGTGATCACCACATCCAGATCGAACCCCAGAACCGGCCCCTGCAAGTCAGGCACCAGCCCCGGTTTGAACAGCGACACCTTGCGCATCGCGCCTTGCCGGTTGGCGACGGCCAAGGCAGCCGCCATCGGCTTGGCAAATGGCTCTACGGGCAGCGGCAGCACCTCGATATCCGGGTGAAAGCCCGCCGAATCCTCGGTCATGCAGAAAAACCGCACAGGTCGCGACAGATTGCGCCGCACCCCGGAGTAAAGCCGGTTGACGTATTCGGGGCCAAAGAGACTGCCCCATTTGATGCAAAAGACGTTTACCACCGACATGCTGCCGATGTGCCCCCTTTGCACGTGCGGCGCAAGAGCCTAGCCCGCAGGCATCCGTTTCTCGACCAGTTCTGCCCACCACGAACAGCCCGCCGGGATCGCGTCGTCGTTGAAGTTGTATTTGGGGTGATGCAACATCGCCGTGTCGCCGTTGCCGACCAGAATATAGGCGCCGGGGCGCTCTTCGAGCATGAAGGCGAAATCCTCGCCACCCATCACCCTGGGGGCCTCGGCGCATGTCCCGGACACGCCGCGCGCGACCTCGGCGGCAAATTCCGTGGGCTCTTCGTGGTTCACCATCACCGGGTAATTGCGCTTGTAAGTCACCTGGGCTTTGGCCCCGAAGGCCGCGGCGATCCCTTCGCAAATCTGCGTCACGCGGGCCTCGGCCAGATCGCGCATGGCGGGATCCAGCGTGCGGACAGTGCCCATCAGACTCACCGATTGCGGAATCACGTTGAACGTATTGGACGAGGTCTCGAACGAGGTGACGGACACCACCACATTGCCGATCGGGTCGGCATTGCGGCTGGCGATGGTCTGAAGCGCGGTCACCATCTGCGCCGCCGTCACCGTCGGGTCGATCGTGTCATGCGGTTTGGCGGCGTGCCCGCCCTTGCCCGTCACAACGATCTCAAGCAGATCGGTGGCGGCAAAGAACGCACCGGGACGGATCGCGAAACTGCCCAAAGGCTGACCGGGCCAATTGTGCATGCCGTAGACCTCCTGAATACCGAACCGGTCCATCAAGCCGTCTTCGCACATCTCGCGACCGCCGCCGCCGCCCTCTTCGGCGGGCTGGAAAATCACCACCACGGTGCCGTCGAAATTGCGCGTCTCGGCCAGATAGCGCGCGGCCCCCAGCAGCATCGCCGTATGCCCGTCATGGCCGCAGGCATGCATCGCGCCGGGGGTCTTGCTGGCATACTCCACCCCGGTTTCCTCATGGATCGGCAGCGCATCCATATCGGCACGCAGGCCCATGACCCGGCCCGCGCTGTCGCTGCGGCCCTTGATGACGCCGACCACACCGGTGCGGCCGATCCCGGTTACCACCTCGTCACAGCCGAAATCGCGCAGCAAGCCTTCGACCAATGCGCTGGTGCGGTGGGTGTCGAACAACACTTCGGGGTGTTCATGGATGTCGCGGCGCCATTCGGTGATGTCGGCGTGCATTTCGGCAAAGCGGTTCTTGACGGGCATCGGGCGCTCCTGGGCGGGAATGGAAGCAAGCAGAGGTTGTGGTGGCTCCCTGTTAGACCGCCTGCCGCCGGGGTTCAATCACGTTGCGCGCCGCATGTGAGCGATCAATCGCTTCACCGCCACGCCGCGTCGCAAGAATGAACCAGAAAAGCTCCGAGCCCCGCTTTGACGCCAGACCCCTGGCGCAATATGCCGCCGACGCCTAATCCTCGCGATGCCCTGTCGCCTCGGTCAGCAATCCGACCAGCGCGCGGCGCAGACCGTCGATCTGACCCGTGCCCAGCAATTGGGCAACGCGCAGTTCGGACTTGTCCACCAGATCGCGAATTTCGGCCAGCGCCGCCTCGCCCTCACGGGTGAGGAACACGTGGACCTGGCGCTGATCTGTCCGGGAGCGTTGCCGCGACAGGAATCCACGGGTGGTCAGCGCCTCGAAGTGTCGGCCCAGCGTGGCGTTGTCCATGTTCAGCGCGCGTCCGTAGGCGATCTGCGACAGGCCAGGGGATGCACCCACAGCGGACAGCAAGGACGCGATCGGCACGCGGGTTCCAAAACGTTCCGTCAGCTCCGTCTCCTGCCACATCTCGGCCCGCGCAGCGGCATGCAGCAAGGACGCCATGGGCATCCCGGAATAAATCGCGATGTCGGACAACTCGGAGTGTCTGGGAAGCGGTTTCGCCAAGATGTGATCCTTCGGTCGGGTATCGGGGGCAAGTATTGCCGCATTGCAACTAAAATTCAACTTCATCTGCAATGTCCGGCGATATGACACACAACTCGACGGGTCAGAGACCTTTTCAGGCTGCGGTTTGCCTGTTTGTGCTTTTTTGCTCTGTGATTTATTGCTCTGTGCTTGGTTGTTCTGTGCTTTGTTGTTCTGTGCTTTGTCAGTCTTCGCTCTGCCGGTCCGGGCCCGCCTGGTCGCCCATCCTCAGGCGACGCGGCCCATCTGCGCGACCAGCCGCGTGACAAAGTCGTGCCCGGCTTCGAACTGCGCAGCGGTGATGAATTCGTCCGGCTGGTGCGCCTGCGCGATGTCGCCCGGCCCGCAGACGACAGCCGAATAGCCAGCGCGCTGGAATTGTCCGGCTTCGGTGCCGTAGCTGACCACATGGTTGGCGTTGTCGCCGGTCAGGCGGCGGACCAGCGCTTCGGCTTCTCCCTCGTGTTCGGGTTTCAGCGCAGGCACGTCGAAGCGTTGAGAGACGTCGATGCGGGTGTCGGGGTGCACGGCCTGCATGTCGGCCTCGACGGCGTGGACCTCATCGAGATATCTGTCGCGCCAATCGTCCAGCGTTTCGCCGGGCACGCAGCGGAAATCCATCGAAAACCGGCACTCCTTGGCGGTGATGTTATGCGCCGTGCCACCTTCGATCTGACCGACGTGGCAGGTGGTGTAGGGCGGATCGAAGACCGCCGCCAGATCGCCTGGCGTGCGGGCGCGGTTCTCGGCGTTGCGATGATTGGCCCAGTCGACCAGCCGCGCGCCTTGCATGATCGCACTGACCCCGATGTGCAGAAGCGAGCTGTGCACTTCAAAACCCACCACCCGCGTGTCGAACCCCGCGCCACCCTTGTGGGCGGTGACGGCCTGCAACATCGACGGCTCGCCCACGATCACGGCGGACGCCTTGGGCAGCAGGCCCTGCATCGCGGCGATCATCGGCGGCGCACCGACGCAGCCCACCTCCTCGTCAAAGCTCAGCGCCAGCTGCAAAGGCCGTGCCAGCCCTGCCTGCTGACCGGCCACCAAGGCCCAGATCGCCAGCGCGTCGAAGCCTTTCATGTCGCAGGTGCCGCGGCCATAAAGCCTGCCGTCGCGTTCGGTCACCACCCAGGGGTCCGTCGTCCAGGGCTGACCATCGACTGGCACCACATCCGAATGTCCGCTCAGCACGATGCCGCCGGGGATCCGGGGCCCGACATGCGCCATCAGCGCGGCCTTGGTGCGGTCCTCGTGCCAATAGCGGTGCGTCTCGATCTCGTGGCCGTGCAGATAGTCCTCGACCCAGTCGATCAGCGGCAGGTTGCTGTCGCGCGACACGGTGGGGAACCCGACCAGAGCGTCGAGGATTTCGCGGGGGGACAGGGTTTGCGGCATGGGCTCCTCGGATGTGTTCGCATTGCAATCTAATGCGAAACATGTCCCGTGGCCAGAGCGGGCGCCCCTGTTTCATCTTGCCTGATAAACCTCGGGGTCTGGGGCAGCGCCCCAGAGAATTGTCACGGGTGCGCCATGCGGTCACGGCAAATGGCGACAGACAGCGCCCCGGCCCTGACCGCAGGCCCCTAATACCCGCTCTCGGAGGTCAGCACGAAATGCCGCTTGCCCACCTCGGCATAGACCGATTTGGGCGCCTGATACCCGACCCCGTGAATGGGCGACGGGATCGGCTTGAAGTTCAGATCCTTCTCGGATTTGCGGCGGCGCGGATCGGCGATGGGCACCGCCTTCATCAGCGCCTGCGTATAGGCGTGCTGCGGGTTTTCGAACACCGCCTGACGCGGGCCGATCTCTACAATCCGGCCCAGATACATGACGCCGACATCGTGGCTGACCCGTTCGACGACGGCCATATCGTGTGAGATGAACAGGAACGACAGCCCCAGCTCGGCCTGCAATTCCAGCATCAGGTTCAGCACCTGCGCCTGCACCGACACATCCAGCGCCGACACCGCCTCGTCCGCCACGATCAGCTTGGGATTGAGCGCCAGCGCGCGGGCAATCGCCACCCTTTGCCGCTGCCCGCCGGACAATTCATGCGGGTAGCGCCGCAAGAACGAGCGTGGCAATTCGACCCTGTCGAACAGCATCGCCACCCGGTCTGTCATGTCCGACGCGGAACCCATATTGTAGTTGCGCATCGGTTCCGCCACCTGATCGCTCAGCTGCATCTGCGGGTTGAGCGACGCGAACGGGTCCTGAAACACCATCTGCATGTCGAGCCGCGCCTTGTGCAGCTCTTTTTGATCCATCGCGATGATGTCCTTGCCACCGAGTTCCACCGAGCCCGAAAGCGGCTCCACCAGCCGCAGGATCGACCGACCGGCGGTGGATTTGCCGCAACCCGATTCGCCCACAAGGCTGAGCGTCTGCCCCCGGTTGATGTCGAAGGACAAATCCTCGACCGCATGGACATTGGCGATGGTGCGCCGGAAAAACCCGCCCTTGACCGGAAATCGCGTGGTCAGGTTGCGCACCTTCAAAAGCAGCTCGTCACTGCCCTTGATCGGCACCACCGCCGCCTCGTCATGGCCCACCAGCCGCATCGGTTCGGGCAGCGCGCGACCTTTCATTTCGCCCAGTTTCGGCACCGCCGCCAGCAAGGCCTGCGTGTAGGGATGCTGCGGATTCTCGAAGATTTCCTCGACCGTGCCCTCTTCGACCTTGTTGCCACGGAACATGACCACAACCCGGTCGGCCATCTGCGCCACCACCGCCATGTCATGCGTGATGAACATCACCGCCGTGCCGGTTTCCCGCTTGAGCCTGTCGATCAGCGCCAGAATCTCCGCCTGAATGGTCACGTCGAGCGCCGTCGTCGGCTCGTCCGCGATCAGCAGGCGCGGCTCGCAGGCCAGCGCCATGGCGATGACGACCCGCTGGCGCATGCCCCCCGACAATTCGTGCGGATATTGCATCAACCGCCGCTCGGGTTCGGGGATGCGGACCTCGCGCATCAGCTCGAGCGCGCGGGCGTAGGCCTGTGCCTTGCTCATAGCGCGGTGCAGTCGCAGCCCTTCCGTCAGCTGACGCCCCACGGTAAAGACCGGGTTCAGCGCCGTCATCGGTTCCTGAAAGATCATCCCGATCTCGTTGCCGCGAATGTTGCGCATCATGTCCGGGCTTTGCGTCGTCAGATCGACCGTGTCGCCATTGGCGCGGTCGAACAAAAGCCGGCCATTCGCGATCTTGCCACCGCCGTATTCCACCAGCCGCATCAGCGACAGCGACGACACCGATTTGCCCGACCCCGATTCGCCGACCACGCAGACGGTTTCGCCGGGGCCGATGTCGAAGGACACGTCCTCGACCCCGGCCACGGTGCCGTCCTTGGTCTGAAATTCGACCCGCAGGTTTTCGATCCGCGCGACGGGTTTGCGGCCCACGTGATCCTGTGCCGTCTCTGCCTGATCGAGCATATGCCCCCACCGCTGCAAGCTGCATGAATGTTGAACGCTAACGACCCCGGCGCGCCCCTGTCAAACCCTGACGACGGGTTTGTTGCTGGCATCCCTTGCATTTTGCGTCAAAGATGCTTCGATGTGCGCACCGCGCGGGCAACCCCACCGATCTGCGCCAAACGTCCGCTTGACGGTCAATCGCGGCATGGAAACGTGCCCAACATGGAGAAGGTTATGAAACTCAAAACCCTGATGCTCGGCGCGGCTGCCTCGTTTGCGCTGGCCCCCGCAGCGATGGCCGAACGTGCCTCTGACGGCAACGTCAACATCATCTACTGGCAGGCGCCCTCGATCATGAACCCGTTCCTGTCGGGCGGAACCAAGGATATCGAGGCCGCCAGCCTGGTTCTCGAACCGCTGGGCCGCTATGATCCGACTGGCGCGCTGGTGCCCTATCTGGCCAAAGAGATCCCCACCGTCGAGAACGGCGGCGTGAGCGAGGATCTGACGACGATCACATGGACGCTGAAACCCGGTCTTTTGTGGTCAGACGGAACGCCCGTCACCTCGGCAGACGTGAAATTCACCGCCGATTATTGCATGAACCCCGAAGGCGGCTGCGCGCAGCTGGCCAAGTTCAGCGGCGTCGAGATGGTCGAAGCCGTGGACGACCTGACCGTCAAGGTGACCTTCGGCGCGCCCACGCCCAACCCCTACGGCCCCTTCATGGGCGGGCAAAGCCCGATCCTGCAAAAAGCGCAGTTCGAGAATTGCACCGGTGCCGCAGCCTCGACCTGCACCGAGCAGAACTTCAACCCGATCGGCACCGGGCCGTTCGTCGTGACGGAATTCAAGCCCAACGACGTGATCTCGATGGTGGCCAACACCAACTTCCGTGACCCGGCGAAACCCGCCTTCGCCACGCTGACTTTCAAAGGCGGCGGCGACGCCGAGTCCGCAGGCCGCGCCGTGATGCAAACGGGCGAATTTGACTACGCCTGGAACCTGCAGCTGGCCCCCGACGTGCTGGCCAACATGGCCGAAGGCGGCATGGGCGTGCCCGTGTCCGCATTCGGCACATTGGTCGAGCGGATCGAGATGAACATGACCGACCCGTCGCCCGACCTGCCCGAAGGCGAGCGCAGCACTGTCGCGCATCCGCACCCGATCCTGTCGGACATTCGCGTGCGCAAGGCACTGAGCATGGCCATCGACCGCGACCTGCTGGTCGAGATCGGCTATGGCGTGGCCGGTCGCGCAACCTGCAATCTGGTGCCCGCGCCCGCGCTTTATGCCTCGGACAACACCGATTGTCTGGTGCAGGACATGGACGGAGCCCGCGCGCTGCTGGACGAGGCCGGCTGGGTCGTCGGTGGTGACGGCGTGCGCGAGAAAGACGGCATGCGTCTGAGCCTGCTCTACCAAAGCTCGACCAACGCGGTCCGTCAGGACTTTCAGGCGCTGATCAAGGATTGGTGGAACCAGCTGGGTGTCGAAACGGAGCTGCGCAACATCGACAGCTCGGTCTTCTTCGGCGGCGATCCCGGCAGCCCGGACACGTTCCAGAAGTTCTATGCGGACGTGGAAATGTATGCCAACAACTTTGATGGCACCGATCCGCAAAGCTATCTGTCGATGTATCGTTGCGGCAACCAGCCCAAGCCCAGCAGCCAGTGGCAGGGTGAGAACATCAACCGCTTCTGCGATCCGGCTTATGACGCCATGCTGGACGAGCTGGCGCAGACCGGTGAGCTGTCCAAGCGCGGCGAGATCGCCTCCAGGCTCAACGACATGCTGACCAAAGAGAGCTATACCATCGTGCCGCTTGTGGACCGTGGCCGTGTGTCGGCCCATTCCAACACGCTGGGCGGTGTCGCGCTGAACACCTGGGACAGCGAGCTGTGGAACGTCGCTGACTGGTATCGCATCGACTGATGCACCCGCCCGCCCCGGACACGTTTCGGGGCGGGCGATTTTGCGGTGTGGGTGCTGTCGCCCGATTGATCCGCGCCGCCCCGAATATCCCAGACCGATGCGAGGCCTTGCTGCATGCTGACCTTCACGATCCGCCGTCTGGTGCTGGCCATTCCGACGCTGCTTTTCATCAGTTTCGTGATCTTCATGCTGCTGCAACTGGCGCCCGGCGATCCGATGGCGCAGGTGCCGCTGACCGTGCCGCCCGAGGTGAAGGAAAAGATGCGTCAGGCGCTGGGGCTGGGTGAGCCGCCGCTGGTGCAATACTGGAAATGGATCGTCCAGATGTTCTGGATCGAACCACAGGTGTTCATTGACTACATCTTCGGGACGAGTTTTTCCGAAGGCAAGCTGCGCGTGATCTCTTGGCAGACCCGGTCGCCGGTGATGGACATCGTGATCCAGCGGATGCCGCAGACGCTGTGGGTCGTGGGGCTGGCCTATATCGTGGGAATCCTGATCGCGCTTCCCATCGGCATCTATTCCGCCTACCGGCAATATTCTGTCTTCGACCAGTCGGGCACCTTCATCACGATGATCGGCTTTTCGATCCCGCCGTTCTTTACCGGGCCGCTGCTGATCGTGATCTTTTCGGTGCAGCTGGGATGGCTGCCTTCGATCTACGACACCACGCTGGTGGTCGACGACTGGGCCAGTTTCAAACAGCAGTTTTATCAGATGGTGATGCCGGTGATGGTGCTGGCGTTGCAGACCACGGCGCAGATCAGCCGCTATATGCGCGCCTCGATGCTGGACAATCTCAATCAGGATTACGTGCGCACCGCCCGGGCCAAGGGGCTGTCGGAGGCGGTCGTGGTCATGGTGCATGTGCTGCGCAATTCGATGATCCCGGTGATCACGGTGATTGCCCTGGGGGTGCCCGCGATATTCGGCGGCGCGATCATCACCGAGAATGTGTTCAAGGTGAACGGCATCGGGCAGCTGCTGATCACCGCGCTTTTCGCCAACGATCTGCCGATGGTGATGACGCTGACCTTCATCTTCGCCATCCTGATCGTTGTGTTCAACCTGATTGCCGATGTGCTTTACGGCGTGCTTGACCCGAGGATTCGTTATGACTGAACCGGTTCCCGCCAGCCCCATTGCCGCTCTTGCCGACAAGGAACCGGGCAAACCGCCGCGCAGCCAATGGGTCGACGTGTGGGATCAGTTCCGCAAGCACAAGGGCGCGATGATGGGGGGGGGATTTCTGGCGTTCATCACGCTGGCGGTGCTGTTCGGCCCCTTTATCTGGACCATCGACCCGCAAAAGCTGGATATCCGCAACAAGGATATGCGCCCCATCTACACGGCGATCTGGGACGGGACCGCGAAGGTGTCCTGGGGCCATCCGTTCGGCACCGACAATCTGGGGCGCGACGGGCTGGCCAATATTCTGGCCGGCGGGCGCGCATCGCTGGCCGTGGGCTGGGCCGCGATGGTGCTGTCGTTGCTGATCGGCACCGCCGTCGGCGTTCTGGCGGGGTATTTCAAGCGTCTGGACGGCCCACTAATGCGGCTGACGGACCTGTTCCTGTCGCTGCCCATCCTGCCGCTGCTGCTGGTCGCGGTGACGCTGTTCCGGCAGCCATTAAGGGCCAACTTTGGCCCTGAGGGCGGCATGTTCATCCTGATCGTGACCATCATCGGGATTACCTCGTGGATGCCCACGGCGCGCATCGTGCGGGGCGATATTCTGACCTTGAAAGAGCGCGAATTCGTGCTGGCGGCGCGGTCCATCGGATCGAAACCCTGGGCGATCATCCAGCGGCACCTGCTGCCCAACGTGCTGTCGCCCATCATGGTGTCGGCCACCCTGGGCCTGGCCACAGCGATCATCACCGAATCGGCGCTGTCGTTTCTGGGGGTGGGCTTTCCGTCGGATTTCCCGACCTGGGGCAAGATGCTGGCGGATGCGGTGCCCCGGATGGAGCAATTCCCGGAGCGTGTCGTGCTGCCGGGGATCGCGATCTCTCTGACGGTTCTGGCGGTGAATTATCTGGGCGACGGGATGCGCGACGCGCTCGATCCGCGCATTCGGGGTCGGTGAGTGCAAAAATCCGTCCCGCGCGATTGCCGGTGTCGGGCGGGGGAGGAGAGGGGCCCTCCGGGGGAGGTTTATTTTGCAAGATGAAACGGGGCGCGCGGTCTGATTCAGGGGGAGTCGCGTTTTTCGACCTTTTGGCGAATGCGGCGCACCATCCACCAGACCAACGCGATGACCGGCAAGGTGGCGAGCGCGGTGAGCATTTCCTTGCTCAGCCCTGTGGCCAGTGAGAGCGGGTAGAGGAAATAGCCCGCCAGCGAGACGGCGTAATAGCTGATCGCGACCACGGACAGCCCCTCGACGGTCTTTTGCAGGCGCAGCTGCGTGTCGGCGCGGGCGTCCATCGAAGTGAGCAATTGCTGGTTCTGGGCAGAGCGTTCCACCTCGACCCGGGTGCGCAGAAGGTCGCCCGCGCGCATCGCCCGGTCGGCCATGGCGCCCAGACGGGTTTGCGTGGAGTTGACCGTGCGCATGGCCGGATCGTAGCGGCGCATCATGAATTCCGCGAATGTCTGACGCCCCTCGAAGCGTTCCTCGCGCAGCACTTCGATGCGCTGGTGCACGATGGCCTCGTAGGCGCCTGTCGCCCCCATGCGGAACGATGTCTGTGCCGACAGCGCCTCAAGTTCCGACGACACCGACAGGAGCGCGGTGAGCGTGTCATCCGAGGGCGATCCGACGGTGGTCATCGCCTCCATCAGGGTCGACAGATGCGCGTCGATCTCGGCCATGCGCGGCGAAAGATCCCGCACGCGGGCGAAGCCCAGCATCGACATCGACTTGTAGGTCTCGATCTCGCACAGGCGCTGGACCACGCGGCCGATGCGCCTGCGCCCGGTGCCAGGCGTGGCGAAGACGGCAAAGCGCAGATGGCCGCTGGCGTCGATGCGAAAATCGCCCGCCGTGATCGCAGCCCCGTCCAGCACTTCGGCCGCGGCGAGGCTTTCGGGGACGAACCAATCCGCCAGATGGCTCGACATTTCGGAATTCGAGGGGCGCGGCTCAACCCGGATATGGGCGGAGGTCATGCGCACGCCAGGTGCTGCCGCCAGCCAGTCTTCGGGGAAGATGTCGAAATCGGACGGATCGAACGGCTTGTCTCCTGACCCGTCGATAAAGACGGTGTAGGTGACGAATTCGGTGTGCTGCTCCCATTTCAGCGTGTGTCGCCCGATCTGGCCGGAATAATGCGTGGCATCGGGTTGTGGGTGCTGCGCGCCGTAACGGTCCAGAAGGGCTGCCAGATGCGCCAGATCCGCGGCCCGTTCGCGCGCCGCGGCCTCGCGCGGTTGCTTGATCGCCAGATAGACCGCGCGGCACGGAACGTGGAGCGACGGAGAGGGGCGCGCGTGCAGCTCGTTGGCCAGACGGTAGCGCAGCGGGTGGTCTTTGATCGGCGGCACGGGCGTGTCCTTGGTCTGGGAGTCGGAAGATACCTACGCCATATCCCCGCAAAGTAAAGGAATTCGCCGTTTCAAATCATTGCCTTAGCGGTATACATGGGTATGCTGCACAAACGCTGGCCGCGCAGGACGGGTCGTTCGCGCCATCGGTTCAGGCCGTGGCCCCGACGATCCGCGCCTGCGCCTTGCGCGCGAGCACCCGCAGGTTCCATTCCGGATGCAGAACCATCAGCCCCAGCGCCACCCTGTGCACCAGCGCCTCGTGGCCCCGGTGCAGCGCCCGTGTCAGCACAAGCCGCGCATATTCCCGGTTGTTGCGTCCCGTGCGGCGCAGCCGCCGAAACATCATCACCTCTGCGCTACCGTCCAAAGCCGCACGCACCATCGGTTTGAGCAGCCCCGCCTGCGCCAGATGCACCGTCAGATTGTGCCGCAGGTAGGGGCATTTCATATGCGTCACATTGGGCGCGTCCAGCCGGGCGACATGGGCCACGTCCGGCGCGAAATAAGGGTCGTAACAGAGATCAACCTGCGCCGCGGACGCGACGGACAACGCCGCATCGGAGCGCGGATCGGACCAGTCGCCGCGCGCGTATCCACCGCGAAACCGGGTCTCCCACGGGGCCAGCCCCGGGTCCAGCGTGCTTTGCGGACACAGCGCCAGCACCCGCGCGCCGGGGGCTGCCCAGCAATAGGCCAGCGCCGCATAGGCCCCTTTGGACGAGCCGTAGAACAACACCTTGCGGAACCGCGCAAAGAAGCCTGCATCACGCAGATCCTCGAAAAACCGCACCACATCGGCGTGCCGATACCAGTCGTTGCGCTTTTTCATCATCAGGCCCAGATGCGAATGTCCCATTTGGGCGATGAATTTGTGACCCCAGGGCGCATCCGTGTTCTTTTGCGACCGGCTGTTGTCGAAGGTCACCACCAGCGTGTCGGACCGCGCGGCATAGATCGCCCGGTGGCGCAGCATGTCATGCGTCCAGTTGCCGATCGGGGCAAAACCGCCCGTGGAAAATATGGCATTGTGCAGCGTCATGGAGAGACCCTAGACGCCGCAGGCCCCGCCCGCAAAAAAAAGCCCCGTTTCCGGAGCTCTTTTCTGATCAGGTGTTGCGAAATGGTTAACGCGGGATCAGTCGATCCGGCTGAGCAGCTGGTTCAGGCTGTCCTTGGCGTCGCCGTAGAACATCCGCGTGTTTTCCTTGAAGAACAGCGGATTCTCGATGCCGGAATAGCCTGTGCCCTGCCCGCGCTTGGACACGAAGACCTGTTTGGCTTTCCAGCATTCCAGAACCGGCATGCCTGCGATGGGCGAATTGGGATCGTCCTGTGCGGCCGGATTGACGATGTCGTTCGACCCGATGACGATGGCGACGTCCGTGCTGGGGAAATCGTCGTTGATCTCGTCCATTTCGAGCACGATGTCGTAAGGCACCTTGGCCTCGGCCAGCAGCACGTTCATGTGACCCGGCAGACGGCCTGCAACCGGGTGAATGGCAAAGCGCACCTTCTTGCCCTTGGCCCGCAGGCGTTTGGTCAGTTCCGACACACTCTGCTGCGCCTGTGCCACCGCCATGCCGTAGCCGGGGATGATGATGACGCTGTCGGCCTCTTCGAGGGCCGTGGCGACACCGTCGGCGTCGATGGCGATCTGTTCGCCCTCAACCGCCATCTGTTCGCCCGCAGGGCCGCCGAAGCCGCCCAGAATGACCGACACGAAGGAGCGGTTCATCGCCTTGCACATGATATAGGACAGGATCGCGCCAGAGGATCCGACCAGCGCGCCGACCACGATCAGCAGATCGTTGCCGAGCGAAAAGCCGATCGCCGCCGCGGCCCAACCGGAATAGGAGTTGAGCATCGAGACCACGACAGGCATGTCCGCGCCGCCGATGCCCATGATCAGGTGATAGCCGATAAAGAGCGCGGCCAGCGTCATCAGCACCAGCGGCAAAAGCCCCCCGGTGTTGAAATACCAGATCAGGCAGAGCACCGAGAGGCCCGCCGCACCTGCGTTCAGCATATGCCCGCCGGGCAGCTTTTGCGCAGCTGTGCTCACCTTGCCTGCCAGCTTGCCGTAGGCGATGACCGACCCGGTAAAGGTGACGGCACCGATAAAGACCCCGAGGAACAGCTCGACCCGCAGGATCGCCACCTCGACGCCGTCTTTCTTGGCCAGAAGTGCTGCGAACCCGTCAAGCGAGGCGCGCGTCTCGGCATCCATCGCCATGACGCGACCCAGCTCAATATGCGCGATCAGGCCCACGAAGACCGCCGCCAGACCGACGAGGCTGTGCATCGCCGCGACAAGTTCGGGCATCTGCGTCATCTGCACCCGCGTCGCCAATTGATAACCGACAGCCCCGCCCAGCGCGATCAGGACGATCGACGCAGGCCACAGCCCCGCCCCCGGCCCGACCAGCGTGGCAAACACCGCGAGGCCCATGCCGGTGATGCCATACCAGACCGCGCGTTTCGCGCTTTCCTGCCCCGACAAACCGCCCAAGGACAGGATAAAGAGGATCGCGGCGACCACATAGGCCGCTGTTGTAAATCCGTATTCCATAACCTTGCCCCTTTAAGATTTCTGGAACATAGCGAGCATGCGCCGTGTCACCAGAAAACCGCCGAATATGTTGATACCCGCCATGAAGACCGACAGCCCCGCCAGCAAGATCACCAGACCCGAGCCGGAGCCGATCTGCATCAGCGCCCCCAGAATGATGATCGACGAGATCGCGTTGGTGATCGACATCAGCGGGGTGTGCAGGCTGTGCGCCACGCCCCAGATGACCTGAAAACCGACGAAGACCGCCAGAACGAACACGATGAAATGCTGCATGAAGCTGGCCGGTGCCACAAGACCGACTCCCAGCACCAGCGCCCCGCCGACGGCCAGCAGCGTGACCTGGTTCTTGGTCTGCTGCTTGAACGCCGCCGTTTCCCTGGCGCGTTTCTCCTCGGGCGTCAGCTCCTTGGGCTTTTCTTTCTGTCGCACCGCAATCGCCGCAATCTTGGGTTTTGGCGGCGGGAAGGTGACTTCCTTCGCGTGGGCGATCGTGGCCCCGCGAATGACGTCGTCCTCCATGTTGTGATTGACCTGACCGTCCTTTTCGGGCGTCAGGTCAGTCATCATGTGGCGGATATTCGTGGAATAAAGCGTCGAGGATTGCGTCGCCATGCGGCTGGGGAAGTCCGTATAGCCGATGATGGTCACGCCATTGTCGGTGACGATCTTTTCATCCATCACCGTCAGCTTGCAATTGCCACCCTTTTCGGCGGCGAGGTCAATGATGACGCTGCCGGGCTTCATCGCCTTGACCATATCCTCGGTCCACAATTCCGGCGCGTCGCGGCCCGGAATGAGCGCGGTCGTGATGACGATGTCGATCTCGGGGGCCAGTTCGCGGAACTTGGCCAACTGCGCTGCGGCGAATTCCGGCGAGGACACGGCAGCATAGCCGCCCGTCGCCGCACCGTCCGCCTGTTCCTCTTCGAAGTCCAGGAAGACGAATTCCGCACCCATCGATTCGACCTGCTCGGCCACTTCGGGCCGCACGTCGAACGCATAGGTGATGGCCCCCAGCGAGGTCGATGTGCCGATGGCGGCGAGACCCGCGACGCCCGCGCCCACGACCAGCACCTTGGCGGGGGGCACCTTGCCGGCTGCCGTGATCTGCCCGGTAAAGAAACGGCCAAAGTTGTTGCCCGCCTCGATCACCGCGCGGTAGCCGGCGATATTGGCCATGGAGCTCAGCGCGTCCATTTTCTGCGCCCGGCTGATGCGCGGCACCATGTCCATCGCGATGACGCTGGCACCCTTGTCGGCGGCGGCCTGCATCAACTCGGTATTCTGGGCGGGATAGAAAAACGAAATCAACAGCTTGCCATCGGTGAGACGCTTGACCTCGGCATCGGTGGGCGGGCGCACCTTGGCGACGACGTCTGCGGCTTTCCACAGGGCGGCGGCGGTCTTGACGACCTCGACATCGGCCTCGACGTAGGCGGCATCGGTAAAGCCCGCAGCGGCCCCCGCGCCGGTCTGGATGATGCAACCATAGCCCAGTTTCTGCAATGCCCGCGCGCTGTCGGGTGTCATCGCGACCCGCGCCTCGTTCGGCATGGTCTCTTTCGGCGTGCCTATTTTCAAACGTCCGTCCCCCTTGCGTCCTGTCTCGCCGCCTCGCGCGCGGCTTTCGTGATGTCGGTCGATCTAGCCTGTGGGCGCGCCCGCGACAAGCAATGCGCCGATTCCAGCGGAATTCGGTGCGCCACTCACAGCCATCTTCGCGTTTTTTGCGCGTAACGGCCCCAATCTGCAAGAAATTTCCGCCGCAATCGGCGTTCTTCGGCCAGAATAAAGCGTCTTTCGAGCAGGGCCACGAGCAGCGGCACCAATGGCAGCGCCAACACCGCGTCCCAATAGAATATGAACCCGGCCAGGATCGCGGCGTCGCCCAGATAGATCGGATTGCGGCTGCGGCCAAAGATGCCGCTGGTCACCAGCCGGTCCGCCTCCATGTGCGGGATAACAGTGGTGCTGTGGCGGCGCAGCTCCAGCACGGCCATGGCCATCAGCACCACACCGCCGCCGATCAGCAGCCCGCCCAAAAGATCGCCCACCACCGGGCCAAAGCCCAGATCCATCGGCGCATAGGTCTTTTGCAGCCACGCCAGCACCAGCGCGCCCGCCAGCCAGACCGGGGGAATGTCGATCCATTTCATCTGTTGTCCTGTCTGCCTTGTGATCCGTCCCCGACAGCGTAGGCTGTGCCAAAAGGAAAGGCACGCAGGATGTTGAACGGATCACACGCGCTGGTCACCGGCGGCGGCACCGGCATCGGGCTGGCGATTGCGCGGGCACTGGCGGATCAGGGCGCGCAGGTGACGATCACCGGACGGCGCCTCGATGTGCTCGAGGCTGCGGGCGATGACCTGCATCCGCTGCGCATGGATGTCGCGGACGAGGCGTCGGTGGTGGCCGGGTTCGCAGCCGCCGTGGCGGCACGCGGCCCGGTGCAGATCTGCGTGGCCAACGCGGGCATCGCCGAGGGCCGCGCGCTGCACAAGACCGATCTGGCGTTCTGGCGGCAGATGATGGGGATCAATCTGGACGGCGCGTTTCTGACCATCCGCGAGGCTTTGGCGTCGATGCGCGAGGCCGACTGGGGCCGGGTCATCGCCGTGTCCTCTATTGCCGGGCTCAAAGGCCTCAAGGGCGCGCCCGCCTATACCGCCAGCAAACACGGGATGCTGGGGCTGATCCGGGGGCTGGCGGCGGATTATCTGGGCAAGCCCATTACCTTCAACGCGCTGTGCCCGGCCTATGTTGACACAAACATTGTGCCTTATAACATCGAGCGGATCAGGGCGCGCACCGGCATGGACCACGACGCCGCGATGCAGGTCATGGTGGGGGCCAACCCGCACGGGCGCCTGATCCTGCCCGAAGAGGTGGCGCAGGCCGCGTTGTGGCTGTGCGGGCCGCACTCGGGCAGCGTCAACGGTCAGGCCATCGAGATTGCGGGCGGAGAGATCTAGCCGCCCGAACCGCCACAATCTGACCTGAATTTGCCGAAAACTTACCTGAAACCCAGCGTATCGCCGCCGCAAACACTCTGTATCCAAATTGGAAACAGGAAAAGGCAGGCGTCATGCCCTCAGGTTATCTTGTCACTCTTGGCAATGCAGCGCTCGACACCGGTGACGGCATCGGCGGACCGCTGGTCAATTTCACCACGCAGACGGTTATCGGCAACGGGCGCTGGATCTGGAGCGGCACCGACGGCAGCACCACCTACACAAATGCGTCCGAACCTGGGGTCTATTACGAGGCCACCGACGGCAACGTCTATTTTGTGTCCAACTTTGGCCCTGTCACCACGATCACCGAAAGCTTTGCCGAGGCCGCGCCAGTCTTCATCGACGCGGACGCCATCGTGCAGGGCACCTCGGGCGACGACGTCATGGGCACCTCGTTCACCGATACAGGCGGCGACCAGATCGGCGGGGTCACGGCCAATGACGATGTGCGCGCAGGTGCCGGCAACGACACCGTGTCGTCGGGCGGCGGGGCCGACACGGTGTATGGCGGCAGCGGCGACGACACGCTGAACGGCGGCAGCGGCAACGATGTTCTTTACGGTGACAACAACGGCACGATCACGTCATCCGCCGAGGTCTTGCGCTGGGAAATCGCAGGCGCAGACGAGAGCGATGTCGAAACCTCCGGCATCAGCCAGACGACAGGCGGCATGCAGGTCGACGTCAGCTTCGACGACACCGGCAACAACAACCCGCTTTTCGAGATCGAAAGCACCGACCTGACCTATGTCGCGGGCGGCGAGCCGTTCGATCCGCGATCCAGTCTCTATCTTTTTGCCAACGGCGATGGCGATTCGTCGCGCACCACCATTGATTTCAGCGCCGCCGACAATTCCGGGCTGGGCAACGCGGTGGCCAACCTGCGGTTCCGCATCAACGACGTGGATTTTTCCGGCGGCAACCACCGCGATATCCTGACCGTGGATGCCTTTGACGCCAATGGCTTGCCCGCCACGGTCACGATCACGCGGGGCGGCAACCAGAATGTCGATGCCGCCAACAACAATGTGACCTCGGGCAACACCTCGACCGATCCCGACGATCTGGCGGGCTCCGTGCTCTTTGAGATCGCAGGCCCGGTCAGCCAGATCGTGATCACCTATGCCAACGGCTTGCCCGGCACGCAGGCGATCAACGTCAGCGATCTGCATTTCGACACCATCGTGCCCGAGGATGGCGATGACAGCCTGGCGGGCGGCACCGGCAACGACACGTTGATCGGCGAAGGCGGCGACGACACATTGGTGGGCGGCACCGGGGCCGACGATATGCAGGGCGGCGCGGGCAATGATTCCGTTGCTGTGGCGCAAGGCGATACCGCGACGGGCGGCGCGGGCGACGACACGTTCACCCTCACCGATCTGGGCGAAGGCGGGGCGGCGGCGATCACCATCACCGGCGGCGAAGGCGACGAGACTGCGGGCGATACGCTCGATCTGGCAGGGCTGGCCGACCGGACGACGCTGTCCATTGATCCGCTGCCCGATGCGGCGGGCGGGCTGACCGGCTCTGTCACGATGCTGGACGGGTCCGTGGTGAATTTCTCCGAGATCGAGAACATCATCTGCTTTACCCCCGGCACCCTTATTCTGACAGCACGGGGCGAACGGGCGGTCGAGACGCTGATGCCCGGTGATCTGGTACTGACCCGCGACCACGGTCTGGTGCCGTTGCGCTGGCGCGGTCAAAGCCAGGTTGCAGGCACGGGCCGCTTTGCGCCGGTGCGGATTGCGGCGTCGGTTCTGGGGTCGGCGCGCGATCTGCTGGTGTCGCCGCAGCACCGGGTGCTGATCGCAGGCTACCGCGCCGAATTGCTGTTCGGCACATCAGAGGTTCTGGTCGCGGCCAGCTATCTGGTCGACAATGCTCTGGTGCACCGGGCAGAATGTGCCGCTGTGACGTATGTGCATCTGATGTTCGACACCCACGAGATCATCCTTGCCGAGAATGCACCGACCGAAAGCTTTCATGCCGCAGATTTCGGCCTCTCAGCGCTGGATTCCGGCGCGCGTGAGCGGATGTTCGCGGCCTTTCCGCATCTGCGCGCCGATCCGCGCAGTTATGGCCCCACCGCGCGACGCTGCCTCAAAGCGCACGAGGCGCCTTTGCTGCGGGAAATGTTCATCGGCGTCGATGCGCAACCGGAACTGGCCAAACTGGCCGCCTGAGGTCTGGCCGCCTGAGGTCTGGCCGCCTGAGGTCTGGCCGTGCAGGCCGCTTGGGCCTCAGGCGCTGCGGCGCATCCCGTCGTCTTTGGCTACCCAGTGGCGTGCCGCCGCCCCGAACGCCTCGAACAGAGGCCGCGAGACAGGATCGTTGGCCGCGTCCCATTCGGGATGCCATTGCACCGCCAGCGCAAAGCCCGCAGCGCCGCGCACATGCGCAGCCTCCGGCGTGCCGTCGGGGGCGTGGCCTTCGATCTTGATCCGCGCACCGGGCGTCTTGATCCCCTGCCCGTGCAGCGTGTTGGTCATGACTTCGGTCGCTCCAAAGAGCCGGTGGAACACGCCGCCCTCGGCCATTGTGACGATGTGACGGAGCGCGAACTTTTCCTCCAGCGTGCCGTCGGGGGGCATCCGGTGGTTGTCGCGCCCCGGCAGATCGCGGATCTCCGGATACAGCGTGCCACCCATCGCCACGTTGACCTCCTGAAACCCGAGACACAGCCCCAGCAGCGGCTGACCCCGGTCCACACAGGCGCGCACCAGCGGCAGCGTGATCGAATCCCGCGCGGGGTTGAACGTGCCATGCGCCTCGGTGGGTTCTTCGCCGTAGTGTTCGGGGTGCACGTTGGGCCGCCCGCCGGTGAGCAGGAATCCGTCGCACCGCTCGAGCAATTCATCGACCGAGACATAACGCGGATCGGCGGGGATCAGCAGCGGCATACACCCCGAGACGCGCGCGACAGCATCGGTGTTCATCGTGCCGACGGTGTGCACGGGGTATTCGTTGTTCAGCAAACCTTCGTTGCCGATGATGCCGATCACTGGGCGCGTCATTGCCTACCTCTTTGCCACTTGGAACTGTCCAGAATATAGGCGGAAAGACCCACAGGAAACAACGGAGACTTGCGGAGAATTTGGGTTTGTCGGTGGAGTTGCCAAGAACTTGAGCGACAAAATTGGCTATTCTGTATCCCATGCCCGGAATAAAGCGCGATGCGCGCCGGGTGATGCGTCTGCTATCTACTTCGACCGCCGACACCGTTCAGAGCAATATTTCACATCCTCCCACACCGCCGCCCATTTCTTGCGCCACACAAAAGGCCGCCCGCAGGTCACGCAGGTCTTGGCTGGCAGGTCGGATTTGCGCACGGGTTTGGCCATCCCCGACACATAGCCAGCCCGCGGCCCATGTCCAGCCCGCTTGCAGCGCCACCGGCAGCCCATTACCTAAGGGCGCAGCAACCTCAGGAGAGAGCCATGAAAGACGCATCCGCGCAGACCACGCCCGAGACGATCTATCTGGCCGATTACACCCCGTTCGATTACGTGATCGACAGCGTTCACATGACGTTCAGGCTGGCCCCGAACGCCACGCGCGTCACCACAACGATGCAGATCCGGCCCAACCCGGACACGCAGACGCGGCATTTCTTTCTGCACGGCGAAGATCTGAACCTCATCTCCTGCACCCTCGACGGCGCGCGCATAGTTCCCGAGATCACCGGGCGTGGCCTGCGCTGCGACGTCCCCGACGCACCCTTTGTGCTGGAAACCGAGGTCGAGATCAGCCCCGCGACCAACACCGCTCTCGAAGGGCTCTACGTCTCGAACGGCATGTATTGCACCCAATGCGAGGCCGAAGGCTTTCGCAAGATCACCTATTACCCCGACCGCCCCGACGTGATGAGCGTCTTTACCGTCCGCATCGAGGGCGATCTGCCGGTGCTTTTGTCCAACGGCAACCCGGTGGCGCAAGGCGACGGCTGGGCCGAATGGCACGATCCATGGCCCAAACCCGCCTATCTCTTTGCGCTGGTGGCGGGCGATCTGGTGGCCCATTCCGACCGCTTCACCACCATGTCGGGCCGCGACGTGGCGCTGAATATCTACGTGCGCGCACCCGATCTGGGCAAATGCGCCTTCGGGATGGAGGCGCTGAAACGATCCATGACGTGGGACGAAGAAGTTTACGGCCGCGAATACGACCTGGACATCTTCAACATCGTCGCGGTGGACGATTTCAACATGGGCGCGATGGAAAACAAAGGGTTGAACGTGTTCAACTCCGCCGCCGTGCTGGCCTCGCCAGAGACCGCGACGGACGGCAATTTTGAGCGTATCGAAGGCATCATCGCGCATGAGTATTTCCACAACTGGACCGGCAACCGCATCACCTGCCGCGACTGGTTCCAGCTGTGTCTGAAAGAGGGTCTGACGGTGTTCCGCGACCAGCAATTCACCGCCGACATGCGGCTGGGACCGGTGAAACGCATCGCCGATGTGCAATCCCTGCGCGCGCGTCAGTTCCCCGAGGATCAGGGGCCTCTCAGCCATCCTGTCCGTCCCGAAAGTTTTCAGGAAATCAACAATTTCTACACCGCGACGATCTATGAGAAAGGTGCCGAGGTGATCGGTATGCTGAAACGTCTGGTCGGCGACGAGGGCTACAAAAAGGCGCTCGATCTCTACTTTGACCGCCACGACGGCGACGCGGCGACGATCGAGGATTGGCTACAGGTTTTCACCGATGCCACGGGCCGCGATCTGACCCAGTTCAAACGCTGGTATTCCCAATCCGGCACGCCCCGGCTCAGCTACACCGAAACCTGGCACCCCGAAGACCCGTCCCGGCCCCCGAGCCGGGACCTCGCCGGGCAACCAGCGGGTGACGCGGAGGCCCCGGATCAGGTCCGGGGCGCGGCGCCCGCCGGGGGCACCTACAGTCTTGAATTCACGCAAGACACACCGCCCACACCCGGCCAGCCCAACAAGGCCCCGCAGGTCATTCCCATCGCCGTGGGCTTGCTGGCCCCAAACGGCGACGAGGTGGTGGAAACCATCTTGCTCGAGATGACACAAGCCAAACAATCTTTCGAATTCAAGGGCCTGAGCGCCAAACCGATCCCGTCGGTGCTGCGTGGGTTTTCCGCGCCGGTGGTCCTGACCAACGCCACGCCCCGCGCCGAAACCGCGTTCCTGCTGGCCCATGACACCGACGCCTTCAACCGCTGGGAGGCCGGACGCAGTCTGGCGCGCGCCATCGTGATCGACATTATCGACGGCGGCGTGCCCGATGCGGATTACCTCGACGGGCTGCACGCCGTTCTGCGCGACACAACGCTGGATCCTGCCTTTCGCGCGCAGATGCTGTCGCTGCCTTCGGCCAGTGAATTGGCGCAGACATTGCACGAGGCGGGCATCACGCCCGACCCCGACGCGATCCATGCCGCGCAGCAGGATCTGCGCAATGCCCTGGCCAGACATCTGGGCGATCTGGCGGACGATCTTTACGCAACGCATCAAGTCGCGGGTCCTTATTCACCGGGTGCCGAACCGGCCGGCCACCGCGCGTTGGCGAACGCGGTTCTGGCGCTGATCACGCGGGTCGACGGCGGTGCGAAGGCCAAAGCGCAGTTCGCAAGTGCCGACAACATGACGCAACAATTGGCAGCACTTGGCTGTCTGGTCGATGCAGGCGCGGATGCCGAGGCGCTGGCGTCGTTCTACACCCAATGGAAAGACGACCGGCTGGTCATCGACAAATGGTTCGGGCTCCAGATTGCCGCCGCCCAGCCCGACGCCGCCATCGCGCGCACACGCGCACTCATCCAGCATCCTGATTTCACGCTGAAAAACCCCAACCGGTTCCGCGCCACGCTGGGCTCGCTCACCATGAACCACGCCGCGTTCCATGCCGCGGACGGCGCGGGCTACACGCTGCTGGCCGACTGGCTGATCCAGCTCGATACGCTCAATCCGCAGACCGCCGCCCGCATGGCCGCCGCCTTCCAGACATGGCGGCGCTACGATACCGACCGCCGGGCGCACGCCCGCAAAGCGCTGGAGCGGATCATGGCCAACGACCGCCTCAGCCGCGATATGGGCGAGATGGTCGGGCGGATGCTGGGCTGAACGAGTGGGCAATTGATGGGGCAAATGAAAGGACACATGACTGGGCGCATGATTGGGCACATGAAAGGACACATGATGGGGCATCGCTTTATCCGCTCCGCCCGCAGACCGCGCGCGCTGGTGGCCATCACGCTCGGCTGGCTGGCGGCGGCGTTGCTTTACTTTGCGATGGATGCGGCGGCGCTCTATCCGGCGCTGTTCATATTGGCCACCCTGCCCGCGCTTTATGAGGCCGCCGCAAACCGCACCGCGTCACTGACCCTGACCGATGCGGCGCTGACCTGGCAAACCGGGCGCCGTACGGGACATGTGGCGCGCACGGAGATTGCAAAAATCCGCCTCGACACCCGCCTCGATCTGTCGGTGCGTATGTCGGTCGTGACCCATGCAGGTCAGCGCATCCGCCTGCCCGCCGAATGCACGCCGCCCACAGACGAGGTTCTAGCCATGCTCGAGACCGCAGGCCTCGACGTCGAACGGCATCATTTCGCGCTGATGTAAGCCGATTTCGCACCGCGCGGCATCAACTGGCCAACGACACCGCGCTTTCCGGCAAATCCCCGCTGACCCGCCCCGCCCTTTAGCGGGAACCAGTCCGCCGTCCAGCGATTAATGTCATACGCGCGATGCGGTGCGAAGGTTAAGAACAGCCATGCAAGATCGCCTCGACCCCTTGATGAAAGACCGCGCGCCATGGCTTTTCCGGCGCGATGTCCCGTCGCGCACGGCCCGCGCACTGCTGGGCCGTATGCTGGGCTACCAAAAGACGCTGGCGCTGGCCACCGAGTTGCAGGATCAACCGTCGGACCGGATTATGGCCGCGCTGTCGGACATTCTGGCGCAGGACGTGGTGGCCACCGGGCTGGAGCATATTCCCCGCCACGGGCCCGCGCTGATCGTGGCCAATCATCCCACGGGCATCGCAGACGGGATCATCCTGCACGGGCTGCTGGCGCAGACCCGCACCGATACCTGTATGCTCGCCAACCTCGACATCCTGCGCGTGATGCCGCAGATGGCGGATATGATCGCCCCCGTCGAATGGCGTCCCGACCGGCGCAGCCACGCCAAGACCCGCGCGACCATGGCCTATAGGCGCCAGGCCGTGGCTGCCGGGCGGCTGGGCGTGATCTTTCCTTCGGGCCGTCTGGCCAAACGGCGCGGCCTCAGCCTGCATGAGCGCCCGTGGATGGCCTCGGCGGCGATGCTGGCGCGCAAGTTCGACCTGCCGGTGATCCCTGTGAACATCCGCGCACGCAATTCGGCGCTCTTTTATCTTTTCGACCTGATCCACCCGAGCCTGCGCGACATCACGCTGTTTCACGAAACGCTCAACAAGGACCGCCAGCCGTTTGGCGTCACCATAGGCGAGGCAATTTCGCCGTCGGCCCTGCCTGTGCGCTCGGAAGACGGCATCGCTTTGCTGCGCCGCGCCACGCTGGCGCTCGGCGGCACCGATGCGCCTGCCGTCTCGCTGGTGAACAACACCCGCCGTCCCGCATGGATCAGACAGGTAAAAACCGGCCATTAACCGCCACTATTCACCAGGCTCAGATTTTCAGCGTCGGCGGGCTGTTTTCTGGATTGGATGAAGTTCCTGCATTGGCGGATCCGGCGTCCGGGTTGTGTGTCCCGGTCGGTTGCTTGGTTTGGGTCATGTGGGTTGATGTTTCAG
>Ga0307981_1000116_pt1 | contig 83035 bp, 82 predicted proteins | sample OrgLakmetagen987_FD_201849 | JGI IMG/M metagenome (GOLD analysis project Ga0307981, IMG submission 201849) | Saline water microbial communities from Organic Lake, Antarctica - #987 | ecosystem: Environmental > Aquatic > Non-marine Saline and Alkaline > Saline | place: Antarctica: Organic Lake... | reverse complement strand
AACGACGTCGCCGCGTTGATGAACAATCGTCCGAGAAAAACACTCGGATGGAGAACACCCGCCGAAGCCATGGCCGACGAAATCCAGGCCTTCAAATCAACCGTTGCACTTGATGTTTGAATCCAAGGATCGACGCGCACATGAAAGTTCACGGGTTTAAACTGGCCTCACACCGCTATGCCCTGGTCCCAAAGCATGGCGATGTGCTTTATGTGAAAGCCTAGACCCGCCCCCTATTCAACAGTGACCGATTTGGCGAGGTTGCGCGGTTGGTCGACATCCGTACCTTTCGCGATGGCGGTATGATAGGCCAGTAATTGGGCCGGGATCGCGTAGAGGATCGGGGCCAGCGCATCGGCAACAGGTGGCATTTCGATCTGCGCCCAAGTGCCCTCGCCAGCTTCGTTCAGGCCCGAGCGGTCAGAGATCAAGATGACCTTGCCCTTGCGTGCCATCACCTCTTGCATGTTGCTGACGGTCTTGTCGAACAGGGCGTCCTTTGGGGCCATAACGACCACGGGAACGTTCTCGTCGATCAGCGCGATAGGCCCATGTTTCAGTTCACCAGATGCATAAGCTTCGGCGTGTATGTAACTGATTTCCTTCAATTTAAGAGCACCCTCCAGGGCGAGGGGGAACATCGCGCCACGCCCCAGAAACAAAACGTCACGGGCCGAGGAAAGCTTTTGCGCGGCATCGCGGATCGCGGCATTCTGTTCGAGTGCTGTGTTCAACAAGGACGGCATTGCCCGCAGGCCAGAGATGTAATCGGCCAGTTGATCCTTGTCGATCACGCCGCGCTCGAAGGCGGACTTGAGCACCATCAAGAACAGGACGGTCAGCTGGCAGGTAAAGGCTTTGGTTGATGCAACGCCTACCTCAATTCCGGCATGGATGGGCAGCGCAAGATCGCTTTCCCGCGCGATTGAGGATTCCGTTACGTTGACGACGGCTGCAATTTTGTCGGCCTTGCCCCGGCAGTAGCGTAGGGCGGCCAAGGTGTCTGCCGTTTCGCCTGACTGGCTGACAAAAAGCGCAAGTGTGCGCGCTGGTACAGGCGGTTCGCGGTAGCGGAATTCGGAGGCGAAATCGACTTCGACAGGCAAGCGTGTGATTTGTTCGAACCAGTATTTGGCTGTCAGGCACGCATAATATGCCGTGCCGCAGGCAACCATCGTGATCCGGTCGAACGCCGTGAAATCAAGACCGGGGTCGGGTAGGGTAATCTCGCCTTTGGCGTTGACATAATGGCCAAGCGCTTCGCCGATGACGCCGGGTTGTTCGGCGATTTCCTTGGCCATGAAGTGTTTGTGACCTGCCTTGTCTACACGCGTGTTATCAATGCTGATTGTCTTGATGGCACGGGTGACGCGATCACCGTTGGCATTGAAGATTTCAACAGACGTGCGGGTCAGGATCGCGCGGTCGCCTTCCTCAAGATAGGTAATCCGATTGGTCATGGGCGACAAAGCGATGGCGTCGCTGCCCAGATACATTTCATTGTCGCCATAGCCCACTGCGAGGGGCGCACCTTTGCGGGCCCCGATCATCAGATCATCTTCGCCATCAAAGAGAAACGCCAATGCAAAAGCACCGTGCAAGCGCGATAAGGTCTTGGTTGCCGCATCAACCGGGCCAAGGCCCTGCGTCATGTAATGTTGGGTCAGCAAGGCAACCGTCTCGGTGTCGGTCTGGGTGACAAATTCCGCGCCATTTGCAGTCAGTTCAGCCCGCAACTCGCGGAAGTTTTCGATAATGCCGTTATGGACGACGGCCACGGGTCCTGCCTGATGGGGGTGGGCGTTGGTGACCGAGGGGGCACCGTGCGTCGCCCAGCGGGTGTGGCCGATGCCCGACTTGCCTGCCAGCGGTTCGTGGACCAGCAAATCGGAGAGGTTGACCAATTTTCCGACAGCGCGGCGGCGGGCCAGACGGCCTTCGTTGATGGTTGCAATGCCGGCGCTATCATACCCGCGATATTCCAGACGCTTTAGCGCTTCTACCAGAATCGGCGCAACTTCGTGCTGTCCGAGGACCCCCACAATACCGCACATAATTAGCTGCCTCTCTGCTGTCTGGCCTTCTTGGCCTTTAATATTTCGAACAATTTGCGCGCCATGCCAGGTTTCTCGACCTGCGGTGCACGCGCCAGCGCAAGCGCGTCTGCTTCGACGTCCGATGTAATAACGGAACCAGATCCGGTCATCGCGCCATCCCCGATATGAACAGGGGCAACCAACATGGTGTTCGAGCCGATAAAGGCGTTGGCACCAATATGTGTGTGATGCTTCATCACACCGTCGTAATTGCAGGTAATCGTGCCTGCACCGATGTTCGCTTTTGCGCCAATGGTCGCATCGCCGATATAGCTCAGGTGGTTGACCTTGGCCCCTTCGCCGATCTGCGTGTTCTTCACCTCGACAAAATTGCCGATGCGCACATCTTCGGAAAGCTCGGTGCCGGGGCGCAACCGTGCATATGGCCCGATGATACCGCCGCGTGAGACATGGCATCCTTCAAGATGACTGAACGCGCGTATCGTTGCCCCGGTCTCGATCGTCACGCCAGGGCCAAAAACCACATTCGGTTCAATAACTGTGTCGCGGCCCACGTAGGTATCACGTGCAAAGTAGACAGTTTCCGGGGCCATCAAAGTCACGCCGTTCTCAAGCATCTCGGCACGGGTGCGGGTTTGGAACGCTGCATCAGCCGCAGCCAGATCCGCACGAGAGTTAACGCCCATCGTTTCAGCTTCGGCGCAGGTCACGGCAGTTGCTTTCAGACCGCGCGCACGCGCGATCCCGATAATGTCGGTCAGGTAATATTCCCCGGATGCATTGTCATTTCGGACAGCATCAATCAGGTCGAACATAACGTCTGACTTGCAGGCAATAACGCCGCTATTACATATAGTTATAGTGCGTTCTTGATCTGAAGCGTCTTTAAACTCGACGATGCGCTCAAGGCTTTCGCCTTGCATCACCAAACGGCCATAGCGGCCCGGATCAGCCGCCTCGAACCCCAGCACCACGACGTCATTATGGGTTAGGGCAACGCACATCGCTTCGAGGGTTTGGGGCTGCACAAAAGGGGTGTCGCCGTACAGCACGATGGTCGTGCCGTCAAAGCCCGCCAGCGCTTCACGGGCTTGGGCTACAGCATGGGCCGTTCCCAACTGCTCTTCTTGAACGACGACCTGCGCCTCTTCGTCAAAGGCTTGCGCGGCTTCGCGGACAAGATCAGCACCATGGCCTGCAACAATGACAGTGCGCGACGGGTTCAGCGCAGCACCGGAGGCCATCGCGTGTTCCAGCAACGGGGCCTGTGCAACGGAATGCAGAACTTTGGGTAAATCTGATTGCATCCGTGTGCCTTTGCCTGCGGCCAAAAGGATCAGTGCAACTTCCATGGAAAATCTCTTTAATAAACTAGTTTGGCCTCTCTTTACCTTGTTCGCGTTTCTGCGCAAGGCTAGCGGTCATCAAAGAAGATTTCGGCCTGCAACAACACTAAGCAAAGGAGCGCCGATGAAAACGGTTGTATTCGATCTGGACGGAACATTGGCAGACACCAGCGGTGATCTTATCGCTGCAGCCAATTTCTGTTTTCGGGATATGGGTGAAGGCGACCTCCTGGATGCGGCGCTGGATATGGGTACCGCCCTCATGGGCGGGCGGGCGATGTTAAGGCTGGGGATGCAGCGGCTTGGCAGGGCGCAGGATGATGCGCTGATTGATCAGTATTACCCCTTTCTTCTCAAGGCCTATGCCCAAGACATCGACACGCATACTGTTTTGTACCCCGGTGCGATGGACGCGGTGGAGGCGTTGAAAATCGCAGGCTACCGCGTGGCGATCTGCACCAACAAACCTGAGGAGCTGGCCCACACGCTGCTGACGCGTCTGGGTGTTCGCAATGCTTTTGCGGCGATGTTGGGCGCTGACAGCCTCGCGGTGCGCAAACCCGACCCGGAGCATCTGTTCGAGACAGCGCGGCGTGCGGGCGGCGATCCGGCGCAATGCTGTCTTGTCGGTGATACAGATACCGACCGCAAAACCGCCGCTGCGGCGGGCGTGCCATGCATTCTGGTCACCTTTGGTCCGTCCGGCGAGGATATGGCGGCTTTGAACCCAGAAGCCCTGCTGGAAGACTTTGCGCATTTGCCGTCTTTGGTGCCGACATTGATCGGGGCGGCAAACCGTGGGTGATATCTTCAAAGGCAGTTTCACCCAACAAGACGCGATCCCGGAAGACGCGATCGAGGCAGCGGTCGCCGTGATGCGCCACGGACGCTTGCACCGCTACAACACCGTTGGGGACGAGATTGCCGAAACCGCACTGCTCGAGCAGGAGTTTGCGGCCGTTGTTGGCGCAAAATACTGCCTCGCCGTTGCCTCTGGCGGGTATGCGATGGCCACCGCCCTGCGCGCGGTCGGGGTAAAGCCCGGCGACAGGGTGTTGTCGAATGCCTTCACCTTGGCCCCTGTGCCGGGTGCGATCGCAGCCGTGGGGGCGCAATCGATATTTGTGGACGTTACCGAAGGCTTGGTGATCGATCTGGAGGATTTGAAGTCCAAGCTGCATCACGCACGGGTTTTGTTGCTGAGCCACATGCGCGGACATATGTGCGACATGGATGCGTTGATGGCGATTTGTGATGCTGGGGGCGTCACCGTGATAGAGGATTGCGCCCACACCATGGGGGCCGCGTGGAATGGCGTGCCATCGGGGCGGCATGGGACCATCGGGTGTTATTCCTGTCAGACCTACAAGCACATCAACTCGGGCGAGGGCGGCTTTCTGGTCACGGATGATGCAGGGATCGCGGCGCGCGCGATCATGCTTTCGGGGTCTTACATGCTATACGGTAAACACCTTGCCGGACCACCGCCAGAAGCCTTTGCCGATATCCGTTATGACACGCCTAATATCTCGGGGCGCATGGATAATCTGCGCGCAGCAATCCTGCGCCCGCAACTCCGCAGGCTCGCAGATCAAGTCATGCGCTGGAACGCGCGCTATGAGACGCTGGAAGGCGGCTTGCGCAACACGCCGGGCCTGAGCATCATCCACCGCGCACCACAAGAAAGCATCGTCGGCTCGTCAATCCAGTTCCTGCTCAAGGGGTGGACGGACAACCGCGTGCAGGAAGTGCTTGTGCGCTGCCTGACCCGAGGGGTTGAGCTGAAATGGTTCGGTGCGACAGAGCCGGTTGGCTTTACCAGCCGCTACGACAGTTGGCGCTATGCGCCTTCCACGCCGCTTCCCAATAGCGATGCGGTGCTTTCGGGTCTGATAGACATGCGCGTGCCGTTAACCTTTTCGCTGGACGATTGCCGCCTGATTGCGCGGATCATCCGGGAAGAGGTCAGCGCGGTCTATCAAAGTCCGCCATAAAAAAGGGGCGCAAATGATGCGCCCCTCTCAGAAGAATTATCGGGATTAAAACCGGATGACACCGTGGTCGCTGACGTTGGGCGTTTCCTTGGTGATGTTGGCCCGTGCGACTTCGTACAGAAACGACATGCTGCCGCCCGTCGCCCAGACTTCTGCCTCGGTCATGTCAAAGCGGATAAGCTGGATGTCATCATCCTTTCGCCCATCCTCGAACCAGGCCGCGGCAACGGCCGACCACAGATCGTCCAGTTTTTGGGGATCGGTGACAGCCTGAACGGTGCCATCAATGCGCGCATACAAGCTTTCGCTGGCCGAGCTGATCAAGTATTCTGCAGCGGCACCCGTTTGTGCCGTCTTCGCCAGATCTGTGCCGTTTGCAGTGATGAACCACAGCGTGTTTGCGTCTCGCTCTACATAATGGCTCATCGGGACGGCGCGACCACCTTCGGTCGCCAGCATGCCTGCGCGGGTTTCTTCCATCCGGTCCCAGAATTCTTTTTTCAATGAATCACTCATACCTATAAGTCTCCTTGATTTGGTTTCATGACCCAACGATCCCGCGCCCCTCAGGGTTCCAGCAAAGTGTGGATTTGCTTGACGTTATGATTGAACGGTGTAAAGTAATGAACAACTGTTCAATAAACTCTGGGAGGGGTCCATGTTCAACGCCAGCATGAAATTTGATTTGGGCGAGGATGTGAACGATCTGCGTGAATTGGTGCACCGTTGGGCGCAAGAGCGGGTCAAGCCGATGGCCGCTGGGATCGACCTGAAAAACGAATTCCCGCCAGAGCTTTGGGAGGAAATGGGCAGCCTTGGCTTGCTGGGTATGACCGTCAGCGAAGAGCACGGTGGCACCGGCATGGGCTATCTTGCCCACACCGTCGCAGTCGAGGAAATTGCGCGGGCATCCGCGTCCGTATCCTTGTCTTACGGGGCCCACTCCAATCTGTGCGTCAATCAGATCAGCCTTAACGGGACCGACGAGCAGCGCAAAAAATTCCTGCCGGGCCTGTGCGCGGGCACGCAAGTCGGTGCTTTGGCGATGTCGGAACCCTCTGCGGGAAGCGACGTGGTATCGATGAAACTGCGCGCCGAAAAGCGCAATGATCACTACCGTCTTTCCGGCAATAAATACTGGATCACCAATGGCCCGGACGCGGATACGCTGGTGGTCTATGCCAAGACTGATCCTGATGCGGGATCAAAGGGGATCACGGCCTTCCTGATCGAGAAATCCATGAAGGGGTTCAGCACCTCGCCCCATTTCGACAAGCTGGGCATGCGCGGGTCAAACACCGCCGAGCTGATCTTTGATGATGTCGAAGTGCCGTTCGAGAATGTACTGGGCGAGGAAGGGCGCGGCGTGCGCGTTCTAATGTCAGGTCTGGATTATGAGCGGGTCGTTCTGGCGGGCATTGGCCTTGGGATCATGGCCGCCTGTCTTGACGAAATCATGCCCTACATGGCAGAGCGCAAGCAGTTCGGGCAGCCCATCGGCAGCTTCCAGCTGATGCAGGGCAAGATGGCGGATATGTACACCGCAATGAATTCCGCCCGCGCCTATGTCTACGAGGTCGCAAAGGCCTGTGATCGGGGCGATGTGACCCGCGCAGATGCGGCAGCCTGCTGTCTTTATGCCAGTGAAGAGGCAATGAAACAGGCGCATCAGGCGGTTCAGGCCGTGGGCGGGGCAGGCTATCTGTCGGACAACCCCGTTGGCCGCATCTTCCGCGACGCCAAGCTGATGGAGATCGGCGCAGGCACGTCTGAAATTCGCCGCATGCTGGTAGGCCGCGAGATGATGGGGGCAATGGGGTGATCCGTCTTGTCTTTGTCCTTGCGCTGATGGCAGGGCCTGCGCTGGCCCAAGATCTGAACTACAGTGACGGTGCCACCCAGATGTGTCTTGAGGATGCCGAGCGCTATTCGGATAGCATCGCCTGTGCGGGGTCGTCTGCGGAGGAGTGTATGGAGCAAACTCCCGGCGGCTATAGCACGGCTGCGATGGGGGGCTGTCTGGACCGCGAATTGGCGTTTTGGGATAGCATGCTGAACGATTTTTACGGTGACGCAATGAATGCGGCCAAGGGTATGGATGCGGACCGCCCTGTCGATATGCAGGACCGCCCCGGTTCGGCAGCGGCGTTGCGCGACATGCAGCGGGCGTGGATAGTGTTTCGCGACAAAGCCTGTGCCTACGAGGCCTCGCTGTGGGGCGGTGGAACAGGGCAGGGACCGGCAGCACTCGGTTGCCTGCTGGAGCAAACCGCGCGGCAAGCCCTCACCCTGTCGCCGCCCGACAACGGATGACGCCCCGACTGCCCGGGCTGGATGCGGCTGGCGCGTGGGACCTCCCCGGGCGGCTGAACATGGCAGCGCAATGCCTGACCCACGATCCTGTGCGCACGGCGATCATTGATCTGACAGGCGATGTGCGCCGCGAGGTCAGCTTTGGCGAATTGGCCGACATGGCCGATGCTTTCGCGCGCGCATTGTTGGCGCGAGTGCGGCGCGGTGACCGCGTTGGCGTGCTGCTGTCGCAATCGCCATGGTGCGCTGCGGCGCATCTGGCAATCTGGAAAATCGGCGCGATTTCAGTGCCATTGTTCAAGCTCTTCAAGCAGGATGCGTTGAAATCACGCGTGCAAGACGCGGACATCACCCTTGTCTTGACAGATGCGGAAGGCCGCGACCTGCTGGGCGATCTGGCGGAAAGCTGGCTGGTGGATCAGGCCGGGGTTCCGGGCGATCCGGTCGGGTTTGCCGACACAGGCCCCGATGATCCGGCGGTGCTGATCTATACTTCTGGAACCACGGGCAGCCCCAAGGGCGCACTGCACGGCCACCGCGTTTTGACCGGGCATTTGCCGGGGGTCGCCCTTAGCCATGATCTGCTGGGGCAGCCGGATGACTGCCTGTGGACCCCAGCCGATTGGGCGTGGATCGGCGGACTTTTCGATGTGTTGATGCCGGGTCTGGCGCTTGGTGTGCCAGTGGTGGCAGCGCGTTTGCCGAAATTCTCGCCCCAAGACTGTGCCCGGATTATCGCGGCGGGGTCCGTGCGCAACATCTTCTTTCCGCCGACCGCGCTTCGAATGCTCAAGGCGGCAGGGGCCGGGATTTCCGGTCTGCGTTCGGTTGCGTCAGGTGGGGAGCCTTTGGGCGCTGAGATGCTGGTGTGGGGGAAAGCTGCGTTTGGCCTGACGATCAACGAATTCTACGGCCAAACCGAGTGCAATATGATCGGCTCTAGCTGTGCTGCGGCCTATCCCGGACGACCTGGATGTATTGGCAAGGCGGTCCCGGGGCATGACCTTGCGGTGCTGGACGCCGAGGGAAACCCCACCGATGCCGAAGGTGATATCTCTGTGCGGCGCGGGTCAGCTGCGATGATGCTGGCCTATTGGCGACGGCCAGAAGCGACGGCAGAGAAATTCAAAGGCGACTGGATGCTGACTGGAGACCGCGGCATCTGGGAAAGCGATTTCTTGCGTTTTGTGGGCCGGGAGGATGACGTGATTACCTCATCCGGCTACCGCATCGGCCCTGCCGAGATTGAGGATTGCCTGCTGACCCATCCCGATGTCGCAACCTGTGGTGTCGTGGGCAAGCCTGACGCGCTGCGGACCGAGATTGTGAAGGCCTATGTCGTGCGCAAGGAAGGCGCAAAGATTGACGCTGAAACCCTGCAATCATGGTGCAAGGATCGCTTGGCCAGCTATTCCTACCCCCGCGAGGTGACATTTCTGGACGCCTTGCCAATGACTGTCACGGGCAAAGTGATCCGCAAAGACTTAAAGGCGCTGTCGCGCAGTGAAGGGGAAACGACTTGATGCCCTTTCCCCCTCAAAGACCAAGGAGACACCCATGAAGCTGACCTCTCAGGCGTTGCCGTCATCGACAGGCTTCAAAGCGAACGAGGCCGCGCATCTGCAAGCGCTTGAAACCGTGCGCAGTGCCGCCGAAGCGGCAGCAGCAGGCGGTGGCGAGAAATCCCGCGAACGCCATGAAAGCCGCGGCAAGATGCTGCCGCGTGAACGGGTGGCAAACCTGCTTGACCCCGGATCGTCGTTTCTTGAGGTGGGGGCTTTTGCGGCCCACGGTCTTTATGGCGGGGCGGCCCCTTGTGCGGGCGTAATCGCTGGGGTGGGGCAGGTGCATGGCATCGACTGCATGATTGTGTGCAATGACGCCACCGTAAAGGGGGGCACTTATTTCCCGATGAGCGTCAAAAAACACCTGCGCGCCCAGGAGATCGCAGAAGAAAACCACCTGCCTTGCATCTATCTGGTCGACAGTGGCGGCGCAAACCTGCCCAATCAGGACGAGGTTTTCCCCGACCGCGACCATTTTGGCCGGATTTTCTATAACCAAGCCCGAATGAGCGGCAAGGGCATTCCTCAGATTGCCGTGGTCATGGGGTCATGCACGGCGGGCGGTGCCTATGTCCCTGCAATGTCCGATGTGTCGATCATCGTCAAAGAACAGGGCACGATTTTTCTGGCTGGCCCGCCGCTGGTAAAGGCCGCTACCGGAGAGGTTGTCACGGCAGAGGATCTGGGCGGTGGCGATGTACACACGCGCTTGTCCGGTGTGGCCGACTATCTGGCCGAAGACGATGCCCACGCATTGGCGCTCGCACGGCGTGCTGTGGCGGGGTTGAACCGAGCCGCACCTGCCACTGTCCAATGGCAACCCAGCGAAGACCCCGCGTATGATCCCGCCGAAATGCTGGGCGTTGTCCCCGCCGATCTGCGTACGCCCTATGACATTCGCGAAGTGATCATGCGGCTGGTAGACGGCAGCCGTTTCGATGAATTTAAAGCGCGGTTCGGCGAAACGCTGGTGTGCGGGTTTGCCCATGTCAAAGGTTGCCCAGTCGGCATCATCGCCAACAACGGCGTTCTGTTTTCGGAATCAGCGCAAAAAGGCGCTCATTTCGTTGAAATCTGTTCACAACGGAAAATCCCGCTGGTCTTTTTGCAAAATATCACTGGCTTCATGGTGGGTCGCAAATATGAAAATGAAGGCATTGCGCGCCACGGGGCCAAGATGGTCACCGCAGTTGCATCAACCAATGTGCCCAAGATCACCATGCTGGTGGGCGGGTCTTTCGGGGCTGGCAATTACGGCATGGCGGGGCGTGCATATTCGCCGCGTTTCATGTGGACATGGCCCAATTCGCGCATATCCGTGATGGGGGGCGCGCAGGCGGCGGGCGTTCTGGCGACTGTGAAACGTGATGCGATTGAACGGGCCGGCGAAAGCTGGAGCGGCGAAGACGAAGCCGCCTTCAAGCAGCCGACGATTGATATGTTCGAGGAACAATCGCATCCGCTTTATGCGTCGGCCCGGTTGTGGGACGATGGGGTGATCGACCCGCGCAAAAGCCGCGATGTTTTGGCTTTGTCGCTCAAGGCCAGTTTGAACGCAACGATCGAGGATACACGCTTTGGCGTGTTCCGGATGTAAGGGGATCGCCATGACAAAAACACTGCAAGAGATCGTCGATGCCAACCCGGACGCGGAAACCTTCCGATTTGGCGACAGCTCGAAACTATGTGCCGAGATCATCGCATTGGTGCGCAGCGGCAAAAAGACAGCCACCTGCGAGGCCGCATCGGCTTACGGCGCAGGCGGCGATGCTTACCCCGAAGTCGGCCGCCGCGACATCGCGCTGAACTGGGATGGCACCCCCGCTTTTATGATCGAGACGGTCGAGGTCTCGACCCGCCGCTTCAACGAGATGGACGCCGAATTTGTCGCCGCACAAGGAGAGTTTCGCGATCTGGAACACTGGCGCGGGGCCTACGAGGCCTATTTCCGGCGCACCGCCGACTTTTCGCCCGACATGAAGATCATGTGCGAACGGTTCAAACTGATAGAGGACTATGCCTGATGTTTGATACAATCTTGATTGCAAACCGGGGCGAGATTGCGTGTCGGGTGATGGAAACGGCGCAGGCCATGGGGGTGCGCTGTGTCGCGGTTTACTCTGACGCGGACCGTGCGGCCAAGCATGTGGCTATGGCGGATACGGCGGTGCATATTGGTGGTTCTGTCCCGTCGGACAGCTATCTGCGCGGTGATGTGATCATTCAGGCGGCGCTGGATACGGGCGCGCAGGCCATCCATCCGGGCTATGGGTTCCTGTCAGAAAACCCCGATTTCGTTGATGCCGTCGTGGCGGCGGGACTGGTGTTCATCGGACCATCGGCCAAAGCGATCCGCGCGATGGGACTAAAGGATGCCGCGAAGGCCTTGATGATCAAAGCAGGTGTGCCAGTCGTCCCCGGCTATCACGGGGCGGATCAGGATGATGCGTTGCTGGCGGCGGAGGCTGACAAGATCGGCTATCCGGTGCTGATCAAGGCCGTTGCAGGCGGCGGCGGCAAGGGGATGCGGCTGGTCGAGAACGAAGCGGGATTTCAGGCGGCGCTCGAGAGTGCGCGCTCCGAGGCCAAGACTGCCTTCGGTAACGCTGATGTGCTGGTCGAGAAATTTGTGACCAAGCCGCGCCATATCGAGGTGCAGGTTTTTGGTGATGGCACAAACGCGGTGCATTTGTTCGAGCGCGACTGCTCGCTTCAGCGGCGCCACCAAAAGGTGATCGAAGAGGCTCCGGCCCCCGGCATGACCCACGAGATGCGCGACGCTATGGGGGCGGCAGCGGTCAAGGCGGCGCAGGCGATTGGCTATGCAGGCGCGGGCACGATTGAATTCATCGTCGATGGCTCGGACGGGTTGAAGCCTGACGGTTTCTTTTTCATGGAGATGAACACGCGGTTGCAGGTGGAACATCCAGTGACCGAGGCGATCACCGGTGTTGATCTGGTGGCGTGGCAGTTGCGGGTCGCCGCAGGTGAGGCCTTGCCCAAGCGGCAAGAGGAACTGAGCATTGATGGCCATGCCTTCGAAGCGCGGCTTTATGCAGAGGACGTGCCGAAAGGGTTTTTGCCTGCCACAGGCACGTTGAACCATCTGGTTTTTGCGCCCGGGTGTCGTGCGGATAGTGGCGTGCGCGCAGGCGATACGATCAGCCCGTTCTACGATCCGATGATTGCAAAAGTCATCGTGCATGGGCCCACGCGCGAGGTGGCGTTGTCCAAGCTGAGAGCGGCGTTGAAAGGTTGCGAAGTGGCTGGCACCGTGACGAACCTTGCGTTTCTGGGGGCGCTGGCGGGGCATGATGGTTTTGGCGCAGGCGATGTGGATACCGGGCTCATTGGCCGCGAGATCGACACGCTGACCGTCGCACCTGACGTGCAGCCGCGCCATGCCGCGCTGGCGGGAATGGCGGCATTAGGACTGCTTGATCCTCCGGCCGAGGCTGGCTTTACCTTGTGGCAGCCTTTGCTGCGCCAGGTCGGACTGACTTGGGGCGACGAGGATCACCTGTTGAAGGTCGAGGTCAAATCGGCCACCCGACAGCTGTGGCACGTGGACGGGACCGAGGTCGAGGCCGTGCGCGTTGGCGGGCGTTGGCAGGTTGCGGGACAGATAGCGGCTTTGGTCGCGGTGCATCGCGGCAGGATCACGGTGTTTGACGGGTATGGGCTGGTCTTTGAGGTTATTGACCCGCTGGCGCGGGCGGCGGCAGGACATGGCGACGGCAACCTGATCGAGGCACCGATGCCCGGACTGGTCCGTAGTGTTGACGCCAGCGTTGGGCAAAAGGTCACGAAAGGCGACCGCCTTGCCGTGCTTGAGGCGATGAAGATGGAACACAGCCTGCTGGCTGCACGCGATGGCCTTGTGGCTGAAGTTCTGGTTCAGGCGGGTGATCAGGTTGAAGCGGGGGCGGCTCTTGTTCGGCTTGAGGCCGAAGCCGAGGAGGAGGCGGCATGATCCGGCTGCATCACGCCGAGCAGACCCGATCCATGCGCACGCTTTGGCTGCTGCATGAGTTGGAGGTGCCCTTCGAGGTGGTCCTCCATCCGTTCGACAAATCCCTGCGCGACCCGGCCTATCTGGCGATCTCGCCTGCCGGGCGCGTGCCCTCGCTGGAGATCGAGGGCGAAACCATGTTCGAGACGGGGGCCATCGGTGAATATCTGTGCGAGCGTTTCAGCCCCGACCGGCTTGGCCGGATGCCGGGTGCGCCGGACCGGATGGATTGGCTGGTGTGGATGCATTTCGCCGAGACCCTGTCGCAGCATTGCGCTGCCTTGACCCAGCAGCATGTGGCTTTGCGCGAAGATGCCATGCGCAGCCCGATTGTAATGAAGCTGGAAGCCGCTAGGGTGGTGAAATGCTATGATGCGATCGAGGCGCAGCTTGACGGGCGCGACTATTTGCTGAGCAGCGGGTTTACCGCGGCAGATATCGGGGTGGGGCAAGCTGTCTATATGGCGCAACACTTTGCCAAGCTTGATCGTCATCCGGGAGTTTCGGCATGGTATCAACGTGTCTCGGGCAGGGAGGGCTTTCAGAAATCGCTACCACAAGGGGTGCCCTTGTTCGAGCAGTCGTTTTTCGAGCCTTGGCCGGTCGTCTAGGGCCAATGGCTGGATTTTGAGTTTATTTGGCAAAATGAAGGGGAGGGTCGGCAATGGACAAAGGCGTTTGTGAGATTTTCGAAGTGGGGCCGCGCGACGGTCTGCAGAATGAAGAGCGGGAAATTCCTGTCGCCGAAAAGATCGCTTTGGTTGATCTGCTCAGCCGGGCAGGGTTTTCCCGGATCGAGGTGGCGAGCTTTGTCAGCCCCAAGTGGGTACCCCAGATGGCGGGATCTGGCGAGGTTCTGGACGGGATCAAGCGGGCCGACGGCGTTCGGTATGCCGCCCTGACGCCGAATATGCGCGGCTACGAAGATGCGGTGGCGGCAAAGGCGGACGAGATCGCGATCTTCGCCTCGGCAAGCGAGGGGTTTAGCAAGAAGAACATCAACGCCAGCATCGATGAAGCGTTTGAGCGTTTTGCTCCTATTCTGGAGGAAGCGCGCCATGTGGATATACCGGTCCGGGGCTATGTCTCTTGCGTGGTAGAGTGCCCCTATGACGGCGTGATTGCGCCTGCGAAGGTTGCCGAGGTTGCCGATCGGCTCTTTTCGATGGGCTGTTACGAGGTTTCTTTGGGCGATACCATCGGGGCAGGGACGCCCGACACGATTGCCAAGATGCTTTTGGCTGTGCGCAATGTTGTCCCTGTTGGACGCTTGGCGGGGCATTATCATGACACCGGTCGTCGGGCGATGGCAAATATCGACGCATCCTTGTCAATGGGCGTGCGGGTTTTTGATGCTGCGGTCGGCGGCTTGGGCGGATGCCCCTTTGCGCCCGGCGCGGCAGGCAATGTTGCGACCGAGGCCGTGAATGCGCATCTTACGGCGCTTGGGTACACGACGGGTCTGGATCAGGCATTGATCGAAGAGGCCGCCGCCATGGCGCGTCAGATGAGAGCGGGTTGATGTTTGAGACACTTACCCTGTCGACAGATGCGCGCGGCGTTGCGACCCTGACGCTGGCGCGCGAGGACAAGCACAACGCCATGTCCGCGCAGATGATTGCCGAACTGACAGACGCGGCAGCGCAACTGGGCGGGGATGACGAGGTGCGTGTCGTTGTTCTTACCGGGGCGGGCAAAAGCTTTTGTGCCGGCGGTGATCTGGGCTGGATGCAGGCGCAGCGCGACATGGATGCGGCCACCCGATCAGCCGAGGCAGGCAAGCTTGCGGCGATGCTGGGCGCGCTCAATACGCTGCCCAAGCCGTTGATCGGGCGGGTGCAGGGCAATGCATTCGGCGGCGGCGTGGGCATGGCTGCGGTTTGTGATGTCGCCATCGGTGTCGATACGCTGAAGATGGGATTCACCGAGACGCGGCTGGGAATCATCCCGGCCACCATTGGGCCCTATGTGCTGGCGCGCATGGGCGAGGGGCGCGCAAGGCGGGTATTCATGTCGGCGCGGCTTTTTGGGGCGGCTGAGGCGGTAGATCTGGGGTTGTTGGCGAAAGCTGTCCCGCAAGACGCGCTTGATGCTGCGATCGAGGCTGAAATCGTGCCCTATTTATCTTGTGCCCCCGGCGCGGTGGCGGCTGCAAAGCAGCTCGCACGGGATCTGGGGCCAAGGATCGACGCGGATGTGGTGGCGCATACCATCGAAGCCTTGGCCGCACGGTGGGAGACCGATGAAGCTGCGGAAGGAATCGGTGCGTTTTTTGACAAGCGCAAGGCCTCTTGGATGTTGGAAAACTAGGTTCGGTATCCGCTAGCCCTCTCTTCCGAGTTGCGTAACCCCGGGTTGGCTTCGCCGGGGATGCTTTGATCGCGTCACCGAGTGCGCGCTAAAATTCAGGCATCCGCCGGGCAAGCACGCTGGCGGTTGGGATGCGTCGAAACGGAGCGGCTCAAATGTGGCGGGTTCGGTTGACCCTGACGTGGCAGCGGAGTAAAACCACCAAAGTCAGGTTCGCCGCTTGATTGGTAAGGCGCAACGCCGCGCCCCACACGCAAAGGAGCTTCCCCTTGGACGAGATGATGCGGGAATACCTGCCGATACTCATTTTTCTGGCTGTAGCCATTGGGCTTGGCCTTGTTTTAATCTTGGCGGCTGTGGTGATTGCGGTGCGCAATCCTGACCCGGAAAAGGTATCCGCTTACGAGTGTGGCTTTAACGCCTTTGACGATGCGCGGATGAAATTCGATGTTCGATTTTATCTTGTGTCGATTCTTTTCATTATTTTTGACCTTGAGATTGCGTTTCTCTTCCCTTGGGCTGTCGCCTTTCAGGACGTGAGCATGGCAGGTTTCTGGTCGATGATGGTTTTCTTGGCCGTGCTGACAGCCGGTTTTGCGTATGAGTGGAAAAAAGGAGCTTTGGAATGGCAGTAGCAGCCGCCGGGGCCAACGTGGCCGGGATGGACAGTGATGTGGCCACCCAGAACCTGAACAAGGAATTGCAGGACAAGGGTTTCCTGCTGACCTCGACCGAAGATCTGATCAACTGGGCGCGCACGGGCAGCTTGCACTGGATGACATTCGGTCTGGCTTGTTGTGCGGTTGAAATGATGCACACCTCAATGCCACGATATGACTTGGAGCGGTTCGGCACGGCTCCGCGTGCGTCCCCGCGTCAGTCCGACCTGATGATCGTGGCGGGTACGCTGACCAACAAGATGGCACCGGCGCTGCGCAAGGTCTACGACCAGATGCCAGAGCCGCGCTATGTGATCTCGATGGGGTCATGTGCGAACGGTGGCGGGTATTACCACTACAGCTATTCTGTTGTGCGCGGCTGTGACCGGATCGTTCCGGTTGATATCTACGTTCCCGGTTGCCCTCCTACGGCAGAAGCGCTGCTTTATGGTATCATGCAGTTGCAGCGCAAAATGCGCCGCACCGGCACAATTGTTCGCTAAGGGGCTGATATGTCAGAACAACTGAACGAACTAGGTGCTTATATCGAATCCAAGCGGCCTGATTGCATTCTGGGCTGGGAGATCGCCCATGGCGAGCTGAACATGGACGTGACCCAAGCGAATCTGCCGGGATTGGTCGACTTCATCAAGGGCGACGTCACCTGCCGGTTTTCGTCTTTGGTCGATATCACTGCTGTGGATTATCCTGGTCGTACCAAACGGTTTGACGTGATTTATCATTTCCTGTCGATGTACCAAAACCACAGGATCCGGCTGCGCGTTGCGGCGCGCGAAGAGGATATGGTCCCGTCGATCGTTTCCATCCACCCCTCGGCCAACTGGTTTGAGCGGGAGGTGTTTGATATGTTTGGCATCTTGTTTGCTGGCCACCCCGACCTGCGTCGCTTGCTGACGGACTATGGTTTCCGCGGCCATCCGCTGCGCAAGGATTTCCCGACCACGGGGTATACTGAAGTTCGGTATGACGAAGTCGAGAAACGCGTGGTCTACGAGCCTGTATCGCTGGTTCAGGAATACCGGCAGTTCGATTTCATGTCACCGTGGGAAGGGGCTGAATACATCCTGCCCGGTGACGAAAAAGAGGCGTCGAAATAATGGGCGGCATCTGGTGGTTAATCCTGTCGGCCCTGACGATCATCCCGATGGTAAAGATTTTGCCATTCTTCGGGATAAACAAATATTGGTCCGTTGCCTGCGTCATCCCTTTTGGCACAATTGCCTTGCTGTGGTGGGTGGGCCTCAAACTGACCGAGCTGGAGCGTAAATGATGGACGGCACCAAAGGTTTCGAAGACGCCCTGACCGGCGAACAGAAGATCCGCAACTTCAACATCAACTTTGGCCCGCAACACCCTGCGGCCCACGGCGTTCTGCGTCTGGTGCTTGAACTGGATGGCGAGATTGTCGAACGTTGCGATCCGCATATCGGGCTGCTGCACCGTGGCACCGAAAAGCTGATGGAGTCGCGCACATACCTGCAAAACCTGCCGTATTTTGACCGGCTGGATTATGTGGCTCCGATGAACCAGGAACATGCCTGGTGTCTTGCTATCGAAAAGCTGACCGGCGTCGAAGTCCCGCGCCGCGCCTCGCTGATCCGTGTGCTTTACTCCGAGATCGGGCGTATTCTGTCGCATCTGTTGAACGTGACGACGCAGGCGATGGACGTGGGTGCGCTGACACCGCCGCTGTGGGGCTTTGAAGAGCGCGAAGACCTGATGATCTTCTATGAGCGCGCCTGTGGCGCACGTTTGCACGCTGCCTATTTCCGCCCCGGCGGCGTTCACCAGGATCTGCCGCCTGCATTGCTTGATGATATCGAAAAGTGGGCCGAAAAGTTCCTGTCCGGCTTCATGGTCGACGTCGACAACCTGCTGACCGAAAACCGCATCTTCAAACAGCGCAATGCCGACATTGGTATCGTGACAGAACAAGATATCCAGGACTGGGGCTTTTCGGGCGTCATGGTCCGCGGCTCCGGCCTTGCATGGGATTTGCGCCGCTCGCAGCCCTATGAATGCTATGATGAATTCGACTTTCAAATTCCGACCGGCGTGAATGGCGACTGCTACGACCGTTATCTCGTCCGTATGGAAGAGATGCGTCAGTCGACCTACATCATCCAGCAGGCCATCGCGAAGCTCCGCGAACCCGAAGGGCAGGGGGATATCCTTGCCCGTGGCAAGATTACCCCGCCGTCCCGCTCTGCGATGAAGACCGATATGGAAAGCCTGATCCACCACTTCAAGCTTTACACCGAAGGGTTCCACGTGCCTGCTGGCGAAGTCTATTGCGCGGTCGAAGCACCCAAGGGTGAATTCGGCGTCTATCTTGTCGCGGATGGCAGCAACAAACCGTACCGTGCCAAGCTTCGCGCTCCGGGCTATCTGCACCTGCAAGCGATGGACTACATGGCCAGAGGCCACCAGCTGGCTGACGTTGCCGCGATCATCGGAACCATGGATATCGTCTTTGGCGAGGTTGATCGTTGATCCTGCCTGCTGTCTTCATTTTGCCCAATAAACTCCCGCCGGAGGCGCCTGCCGTCTCTGCCTGAACGAAAGCCTGATCTGATGCTGCGCCGTCTACACCCCGAACAACCCGACAGCTTTGCGTTTACCCCAGCCAATCAGGTATGGGCAGAAGCGCAGGTGACCAAATACCCCGATGGCCGTCAGGCATCCGCGATCATCCCGCTGTTGTGGCGTGCGCAAGAACAAGAAGGCTGGCTAAGCCGGCCTGCCATTGAGCATGTCTCTGAAATGCTGGGGATGGCCTATATTCGCGGGCTTGAGGTCGCGACCTTCTATTTCATGTTCCAGCTTCAGCCTGTGGGAAGTGTTGCGCATATTCAGGTATGTGGCACCACATCCTGCATGATTTGCGGCGCAGAAGACCTGATTGCTGTGTGCAAAGACAAGATCGCGGCAAAAGCGCACCAGATCAGCGAAGACGGCAAGTTTTCGTGGGAAGAAGTAGAATGCCTCGGGGCGTGTTCGAACGCGCCGATGGCCCAGATCGGCAAGGACTATTTCGAGGATCTGACGACCGAAAAATTCGCGGCGATGATCGATGACATGGCTGCGGGAAAAGTGCCTGTGCCGGGCCCTCAGAACGGGCGATACGCGTCCGAGCCCTTGTCTGGTTTGACCAGCCTCAAAGATCACGACAGCGGCAAGACACAATACAATGCCAGTGCTCAATTGGCCGTAGATATTGGCGACAGTATCAAACGGATTGACGGGACAGAGGTGCCTTTCACTGCACCTTGGCAGGGCAAGGACGGTGGCAAAAAGCCTGCCGAGACAGCCCCGCGCGATGATCAGATGCCCCCAGCCGGTCCAGATGGCGCCCAAGGCGGCCGCACTCGGGCAGAACAGGACGCACCGCGCGCCGTGGGTGACAGTTCCGACCAAAAGTCGGAAGCGCCCGGCGAGGCAAAGGGTGTGGAGGCGATTGCCAAACCAGCCCAAAACAGTGTTGCACCTGAGCCGAAAACGCCAGATGCCAAGCCTGATGTTACCAGAGCAGCGCAGAAAAATGCTGAAGCTACAGGTATAAAGCCAGCGACCCTTGACGCGCCACGGGACGGCACTGCGGATGATCTGAAGATGATCAAAGGCATTGGTCCCAAGCTTGAAGAATTGGTTAATTCGTTGGGTTTCTTCCACTTCGATCAGATCGCCAACTGGACAGTGGACGAGTTGGCATGGGTTGACCAAAAACTTGCGGGCTTCAAGGGCCGTGCGTCTCGTGACGCCTGGGTTGAACAGGCCAAAAAGCTTGCAGCAGGCGAAGAAACAGAATTCTCGTCCCGCGCCAAAAAAGATGATATCTATAAGCCATAAGAGATCATCAATATGGCTTAAAAGGGACAGATATGACTGACATGACGCAAAAAGAACGGTGCACACGCGGCTGCATCTGGTTGGGGGCCGGTGTCGGCTTCGCAGCAATATTGATGTTTTGGCTGATCGCGGAATGGGGGATCATCCTCTCCGTTGCAGCGGGTGCTATTGTGGGTGCTGTTGCAGCTTTTGTGTTCGCTTTGATCTTTTGTGCTAAAGACAGCGATGCGGCGGCTGCTACCACGATGCCGGACACTGTCAGTTCCCCAACATCTGCTTCCAAGCCGGCGGCAGATAGTGGCAATGCAGCGGCTCAGGCACCTTCCGCCACACAAGATACTGCAACTGCTGTTGAAGCGGCCTCCACGGGGTCCGGTGACGCAGTGGCGTCGAAAGATGATGCGACATCGTCTGGTCCATCGGTAACTGAAAAGTCAGAGTTTTCAGGCATGAAGCCTTCGAAGGAATTGAAAGGCCAGAAAGAACTGGCCGAGCGTAAGGGTGACTATAAATACGTGGCACCGGCTTCTGAAGAACCGGCAGCCAAGAAACCAGCGCCCAAGAAAGCCGCGCCCAAAAAGGCGGCTGAAACCGAGGTCTCAACCCCCGCAGCTTCTGCTGATACTCCGGCAGAGGGTGGTGAGGCGGTCGTTGAAGCCAAGCCTGAAACATTGACCGCTGCGCGCTCAGGGGGCGCGGATGATCTCAAGCTGATCAGCGGCGTTGGTCCAAAGTTGGAGCAAACGCTGAACGAGCTTGGTTTTTATCACTTCGATCAAGTCGCCAAATGGGGCCCGTCCGAAATCGCGTGGGTCGATTCGCGGCTTCGTTTCAAGGGCCGTATCCAGCGTGACAACTGGATGTCCCAAGCCAAGGTATTGGCAGAAGGCGGCGAGACAGAGTTTTCTGCCCGCAAGAAATAGACGAACAAAAACAAACATGGTGCCTGAGTAAATGACCGAAGAAGAGAACATCGCACTTGCCCGCAAGGGCCGGACAGTGGCCTTGGTTATTGCGGGCACCATGCTGCTTTGGATCATATTGCAGTGGATTGCGCCCCAGTTCGGCCTACCTGGTCGGTATGCGCTGCTTTTTGATTTTGCTGCCTTGGGCGCGTTGATCTGGGCAATGTTCAACATCTACCAGATGCGAAAAGCCCGCGCGGCCAGCCGCGACGATTAAATCAAACGCGGTGCACCGCGACGAACAGAATAGTAAGCACAGCCGTGCTGCGAGACATAAAGGGAAGCGATATGCTCCAGGATCAAGACCGCATCTTTACCAATCTCTACGGTATGCATGACCGCACGCTGAAGGGCGCACAGGCGCGCGGTCATTGGGATGGCACGGCTGGTATCTTGAAGAACGGGCGTGACTGGATCATTGACCAGATGAAAGCCTCTGGCCTGCGCGGTCGTGGTGGTGCGGGTTTCCCCACCGGTCTGAAATGGTCCTTCATGCCCAAGGAAAGCGACGGACGTCCCAGCTATCTGGTGGTGAATGCCGACGAATCCGAGCCCGGCACCTGCAAAGACCGCGAAATCATGCGCCACGATCCCCATACCCTGATCGAGGGCTGCCTGATCGCCAGTTTTGCGATGCAAGCCAACGCCTGCTACATCTACATTCGCGGCGAATATATCCGTGAAAAAGAGGCGCTGCAGGCCGCCATCGACGAGGCATATGATGCCGGTCTGGTGGGCAAGAACGCCTGCAAATCGGGCTATGATTTTGATATTTACCTGCACCATGGGGCAGGGGCGTATATCTGTGGCGAAGAAACCGCGCTGCTTGAAAGCCTTGAGGGCAAGAAGGGCATGCCGCGCATGAAGCCGCCATTCCCTGCCGGTGCGGGCCTTTATGGCTGCCCAACCACGGTGAATAACGTCGAATCCATCGCAGTTGTGCCAACCATTTTGCGCCGCGGGCCTGAGTGGTTTTCCAGCTTTGGGCGCCCAAACAACGCAGGCACCAAGCTGTTTGCGATCTCGGGCCACGTGAACAACCCTTGCGTCGTAGAAGAAGCGATGAGCATCAACTTTGAAGAATTGATCGAGACCCATTGCGGCGGCATTCGCGGCGGATGGAGCAACCTTAAGGCCGTGATCCCCGGTGGTTCGTCCGTTCCGATGATCCCCGGTGCGCAGATGAAAGATGCGATCATGGATTTCGATTACCTGCGTGAACAACGCTCGGGGCTGGGAACGGCAGCGGTGATCGTGATGGATAACTCCACCGATGTGATCAAGGCGATCTGGCGTCTGTCGAAATTCTACAAGCACGAATCCTGCGGCCAGTGCACGCCCTGCCGCGAGGGGACAGGCTGGATGATGCGCGTGATGGACCGTCTTGTCACCGGCGACGCGGACCCCGAAGAGATCGACATGCTGCTGGACGTGACCAAGCAGGTCGAAGGCCACACAATCTGTGCGCTTGGCGATGCGGCGGCTTGGCCAATTCAGGGTCTGATCCGCCATTTCCGTGACGAGATCGAAGACCGTATCAAACACAAGCGCACGGGCCGCGTCAGCGCCGTAGCGGCGGAGTAGAATATTGGAAAATTTCACAGCCTACAGCCATGCGATTGCGTCCTTGGCCCTTTGGGCTATTCTGATCAGCATTTTGGGAATGATCTCGACCAGAGGGCGCAGTGCCGAAGGGCGCTGCGACTGTGGCAAGCCCAAGCGCAATTATGACGATCCGGTCTATCGAAGCGAACGGGCGTTCATGAATGCAGTTGAAAGTTCGGGGCCGTTCATCGCGGCCACTGTTGCGGCAATCTTGATCGGTGCTTCGCCGTTCTGGGTGAATATATTTGCGTCGTTATTTATTGTGGCGCGGGTCGGAATGGCGTTTGTTCATCTGCGCACGACAAACCAGCCGGCACGGTCCTTGTTTTTTGTGCTGGGTCTGGTCTGCGTTCTGGCGTTGGTGGTTATGACGATCGGCGCTGCATTCTGAACTCGGGCAGCGTTGGGGTGGCGTGACACCATTACGTGACAGGAGACGGGGATGAAAGAAATGCATCTTGCGGAATTGAATGTGGGCCGCCTTTTGACGCCTACCGATGATCCGCGTGTCGCCGAATTTATGGAAAACCTTGACCGGATCAACACCATGGGCAAGCGCATGCCGGGTTTTGTCTGGATGATGGAAGGGTCTGGCGAACCGGGTACCGGGAATACGGAGGCCAAGATCGGTGGTGATCCGCAATATGTATCCAACCTGACTGTTTGGGAAAACGTTGAAAGCCTTGAGACATTCGTTTGGGGCACAGTTCACAAACAGTTCTACGCCCGCCGCACCGAGTGGTTCGAGGTAATGGGCGACATGCATTTCGTCATGTGGTGGGTGCCCAAGGGCCACAGGCCGACATTGAACGAAGCGCTGGCGCGTCTGGACGATTTGCGCGAAAACGGTGACAGTGACCAGGCGTTTGGCTGGGCGCATCTGAAACAGGCAACGCGCTGGCGCAGCGACGGATGCCAGGCCACAGCGGCGGAGTAAGAAGATGAAGTATTTTGTATCCCTATGTATTGTCACGGCATTGCTGGGGGCGTGCACCCCGAAAGAGGACAGGATTACCTTTGATGGCAAGTATTTCCGGACCAAGGTCAGCAAAGTGGATGGCCAACGCGACGTCTTTACCTTGCAGGTCAGGAATGCCTCGCAGTCGATCGATGGTGCGCGCGAAGCGGCGCGGTACGAGGGGACTGTGTATTGCGTAAACAACTATGGCAGTTCTGACATCACGTGGGCGGTCGGGCCAGATGCACCTGCCGAGAATTTGCGCCTCGATGGTGATAGTTTGATATTTTCGGGGTCTTGCCCTTCCTGACAGATTGCGCGACATACGGTAACCTATTGGTTGATTTCGGCATGTTATTGAATAACAACGGTATCAGTTCCCATATGCGGATTGGGCATTCTGCCCCCTGCATGAGGAGAGTAAGATGCGTAACGTAGTGATTGCTGTGGTAAGTATGGCGCTGATCGCCGGGCCTGTGGCTGCAAAGCCCCCCCTGCGCGATGTGGCTGCCGTTGATGACGCGCTGCTGGTCCTTGGGCTTGCTGACCGGATTCGCAAGGAATGCCCGGAAATCTCGGCAAGGATGTTTCGTGCCTTGGGTTATCTGAACAATATTCAGCAAACGGCAAAATCTTTGGGCTATTCTGACGCCGAGATTGACGCCTATCGCAAGAGTGATGCCGAAAAAGCGCGCATGAAGGCCCGTGGGGCTGCATATTTAAAGGCAAATGGGGTCGATACTTCTGATCCACAAAGCTATTGTACGCTTGGCCGTGCAGAAATCCAAAAATCGAGCCGGATCGGTTCGTTACTGAGAGCGAAATAAGCATATGAGCGACACACGAAAGATCATCATCGATGGCAAGGAAGTCGAAGTCCAGGGGGCTATGACGCTCATTCAGGCTTGCGAGGAAGCAGGCGTGGAAATTCCACGTTTCTGTTATCACGAACGGCTGTCGATTGCTGGGAACTGTCGGATGTGTCTTGTCGAAGTCGTGGGCGGCCCGCCAAAACCTGCGGCAAGCTGCGCGATGCAGGTTAAAGATTTGCGCCCTGGTCCAGATGGCCAGCCGCCTGTGGTGAAAACCAACTCGCCTATGGTGAAAAAGGCGCGCGAAGGCGTGATGGAATTCTTGTTGATCAACCACCCGCTGGATTGCCCGATCTGCGATCAGGGCGGCGAATGTGACCTGCAAGATCAGGCGATGGCCTATGGTGTCGACTTCAGCCGTTACCGTGAACCCAAGCGCGCGACAGAAGATCTTGATCTGGGGCCGCTTGTCGAGACCCACATGACACGCTGCATTTCCTGCACCCGTTGCGTGCGCTTTACCACCGAAGTTGCGGGCATTCACCAGATGGGCCAGACGGGCCGAGGTGAAGACGCTGAAATTACAGCATATCTGGGCCAGACGCTCGATTCGAACTTGCAGGGCAACATCATTGATTTGTGTCCCGTCGGTGCGCTGGTGTCGAAGCCTTATGCCTTTACGGCCCGCCCTTGGGAGTTGTCCAAGACCGAATCCATCGATGTGATGGACGCGCTGGGCTCCAACATCCGTGTGGATACCAAGGGGCGCGAAGTCATGCGTTTCTTGCCACGCAACCATGATGGCGTGAACGAGGAATGGATTTCCGACAAGACCCGTTTCGTCTGGGACGGCCTGCGCCGCCAACGTCTGGACACACCTTACATTCGTGAGAACGGCAAGCTGCGCAAAGCCGAGTGGCCCGAAGCACTGGCCGCTGCTGCCGCGGCGATGAAGGGCAAGAAGGTCGCGGGTCTGATCGGTGATCTGGTGTCGGTCGAAGCAGCCTATGCGCTGAAACAGTTGATCACAGGGCAGGGCGGTGCCGTGGAATGCCGCACCGATGGTGCCAAGCTGCCAGCGGGCAACCGCTCTGGTTATGTTGGTACGGCGCGGGTCGATGACATTGATCATGCCCAATCGATCATGCTGATCGGCACGAACCCTGCGATCGAGGCACCGGTTTTGAACGCCCGAATCCGCAAGGCATGGGCCCGCGGAGCAGACATCGCTCACGTTGGCCCGGCGGCGGATCTGACATATGATCATGCGCATCTGGGCGATGGCCCGTCAGTTCTGACAGATTTACTTAAGCGCGATCATTCGGACGTTGCCGATAAGCCGTCGTTAGTGATTGTCGGCATGGGCGCATTGGCGCGCGAAGACGGTGCAGCCGTACTTGCCGCAGCAATGGCGCTGGCCGAGGCGACAAAATCTGGCTTTATGGTGTTGCACACAGCGGCGTCGCGGGTTGGTGCCATGGATTTGAATGCCGTGGCCGAGGGCGGTATCTCCGAGATCGTTGCGGCTGATGTCGTCTATAATATGGGGGCGGACGAGGGTGATATTCCTGCCGGGCCTTTCGTGATCTATCAAGGCTCGCATGGGGATCGCGGCGCGCACCGCGCTGATATCATCCTGCCCGGTGCGGTCTATACGGAAGAAGCAGGTCTGTTCGTGAACACCGAAGGGCGCCCTCAACTGGCTGCCCGCGCCAGCTTTGCCCCCGGTCAAGCCAAGGAAAACTGGGCTATCCTGCGGGCGTTGAGTGCGGAATTGGGCGCGACCTTGCCGTTCGATTCACTGGCAGCGCTGCGCAAGGCCTTGGTTGCGGAGGTTCCGCATTTGGCTGATGTCGATCAGGTAGCCGAGAATGAATGGCAACCATTGGCACAGGCCAAGATGGGTGATGCGGCATTCCAGACTGCAATCGCGGATTTCTATCTGACAAATCCGATTGCTCGGGCCAGCCAGTTGATGGCAGAGCTTTCCGCGAACGCCAAAGCCCGCCGCGAAAAACCACTGGCGGCAGAGTGAGGGTTTTGGGGATGATGATGCTTCCTTTGATCATGGCTGGCTGCGAAGCGCGGGCCCCCATGGCAGAGGACTTCATTCCCGAATACCAAGGTGTTCAGACGACTTTGCTGGACGGTGATCTTGTGCAGTTCAACGTCGCGATGACCAAGGCGCGGTCGGTCGGCAATGTCGCAGATTACGCAGAATGTGCTGCAGCGCAGTATACTTTGATCAGAGGCTTTGGATTTGCCCGACACGTGCGCACAAATGTTGAGATCGTGGGTGGTGTCTGGCAAGCAGATGCTGTTTACACAATCTCGCCAAGCCTGCCACGTGGCTTGAAGACAATTGATGCCGAAGTGACCGTGCAAAACTGCATGGAACGCGGTATACCGACGGTGTGAGGACCTATGGCTGACTTCTTTTTCAACACCACGCTGGGCGCGATACTGCTGATCATTGGCCAGATTTTCCTGATCGTGATCCCCTTGCTGCTGGCTTTGGCGTTTTTGATGTATGCGGACCGCAAGATCTGGGCGAGCGTTCAGTTGCGGCGGGGGCCGAACGTCGTTGGCGTTTATGGCCTGCTTCAGTCTTTTGCGGATTTCGGCAAATATATCGTCAAAGAGATCGTCGTGCCTGCTGGTGCAGACCGTCCGGTATTCTTTATGGCCCCGATGGTCAGCCTTGTGATGGCTCTGGTGGCTTGGGCGGTGATTCCGTTCAACGATGGATGGGTTTTATCGGACATCAACGTTGCGATCCTGTTCGTCTTCGCGGTTTCTTCGCTTGAAGTATACGGCGTGATCATGGGTGGCTGGGCCTCAAACTCGAAATATCCGTTCCTTGGCAGCTTGCGGTCGGCAGCGCAGATGATCTCCTATGAGGTTTCTATCGGCTTGATCATCATCGGTGTGATCATCTCGACCGGATCAATGAATTTCAGCGGTATCGTGGCAGCGCAAGATAGCAATTACGGGCTGCTCAGCTGGTACTGGCTACCGCATTTCCCAATGTTGATCTTGTTCTTTATCAGTGCCTTGGCAGAAACAAACCGGCCACCCTTTGACCTTCCCGAAGCGGAATCAGAGCTGGTTGCCGGATATCAGGTTGAATATTCCTCCACGCCTTTCTTGCTGTTCATGATCGGTGAACTGGTGGCGGTCGTGCTGATGTGCGCATTGATCTCGTTGATGTTCTTTGGCGGTTGGCTGTCACCCATTCCGGGCTTGCCAGACGGCATCTTCTGGATGATCGCTAAAATGGGCCTGGTGTTCTTCTTCTTCTCGTTGATCAAGGCGATCACACCGCGCTATCGCTATGACCAGTTGATGCGTTTGGGCTGGAAGGTCTTCCTCCCGTTCTCGTTGTTCTGGGTGGTGTTTGTGGCCTTCGCGGCGAAATTTGAATGGTTTTGGGGCATCTACGCCCGTTACACGGTAGGAGGCTGATATGACAGACTATACCCGCCACGCTAAATACTTCCTCTTGCAGGATTTTTATCAAGGCATGAAGCTGGGCATCAAATACATGTTCAAGCCGAAGGCGACGATTAACTACCCGCATGAAAAAGGGCCTTTGTCGCCGCGGTTTCGTGGCGAACACGCGCTGCGCCGCTATGCCAATGGCGAGGAACGCTGCATTGCGTGCAAATTATGCGAGGCGGTCTGTCCGGCGCAAGCCATCACCATTGATGCGGAACCACGCGATGACGGCAGCCGCCGCACCACGCGCTATGACATCGATATGACCAAGTGCATTTACTGCGGTTTCTGTCAGGAAGCCTGCCCAGTAGATGCGATCGTAGAAGGCCCGAATTTCGAGTTTTCGACCGAAACCCGTGAAGAGTTGTACTATGACAAGACCAAACTTCTGGAGAACGGGGATCGCTGGGAAGCCGAAATTGCCCGCAACCTAGAGAAGGATGCGCCCTACAGATGACCGATACTCCGAACCCTTTCGAAGAGATGATGCGCAAAATGCAGGAGATGGCCAAGGCCATGCCTGGCGCTGACGCGTTTTCGCCCAAAGGGTTCGAAGCGATGATGGGCAAGATGCCCAAAGACATGATGGAAACGATGTTTGGCAGCACGATGAACCCGAACGGGTTGGATGCCAAAACGCGGCTTTTGCTGACGATTGCAGGCTTGACCATGCAGGGGGCGCAAAACGATATGGCGCTTAGACAGGCTGTGATGCACGCGGTGGAAGCGGGCGCGCACAAGCAGCAAGTGATTGAGACAATCGGGCAGATGGCGGTTTTTGCCGGCATCCCCGCCATGGCCCGCGCGATGGAAATTGCGCAGGGCGTGTTGGATGACAAGGAAGGTGACGCATGAGCGTTTTCGCATTTTACCTCTTCGCGATCAGTGTGATTACAGGCGGGCTTTTCACCGTGATCAGCCGCAATCCGGTGCATTCGGTGCTTTGGCTCATCCTGTCGTTCTTAAGTGCGGCGGGTCTTTTCGTGATGTTGAATGCTGAATTCGTCGCAATGCTGCTGATCATTGTCTATGTCGGCGCGGTTGCGGTTCTTTTCCTTTTCGTCGTGATGATGCTGGACGTGGATTTTGCCGAGTTGAAGGCCGAGATGGCTAAATATATGCCACTGGGGCTGTTGATCGGGCTGATTGTCCTGATGCAGTTCGTCATGGCCTATGGCGCATGGGATGCCAGTGCTGCTGCCGATGGTCTGCGGTCGCAAGTGGTCACGGACGAGGTGCAGAATACGGCGGCTTTGGGTCTGATCCTGTATGATGAATACTTTTTATTGTTCCAGTTGTCAGGGCTGATCCTGCTTGTCGCGATGATTGGTGCGATTGTGTTGACCTTGCGCCATCGCGGTGACGTCAAGCGTCAGGATGTCGTGGCGCAGATGATGCGTGATCCGAAACTGGCGATGAAGCTAAACGATGTGAAACCGGGGCAGGGCCTTCAATAACGGCTCCTGTGCTCGCGATAAATCAAGACGGCCGACTGCGCAGGTGAAGTGTTCATTAAGAACAATGTGCAGAGGTATGCGATGCGGGTGGCAACCCGGATCACCAAGGACTGAAGAACGCCCGGCAAGGGCAAAAAACCGAGGGACGACATGATCGGAATTGAACATTACCTGACAGTAGCGGCGACGCTTTTTGTCATTGGCATTTTCGGGCTATTCCTGAACCGCAAGAACATCATCATCATGTTGATGTCAGTGGAGTTGATGCTCTTGGCGGTGAATATCAATTTCGTAGCGTTCTCGCATTTTCTGGGCGATCTGGTGGGGCAAGTGTTCACCTTATTCGTTCTTACGGTTGCGGCTGCAGAGGCTGCGATTGGTCTGGCCATTCTGGTCTGCTTCAACAGAAATCGGGGTTCGATTGCTGTTGAAGATGTCAATGTGATGAAGGGCTAAGATCATGGAAAGCATCATTCTTTTCGCGCCACTTGTGGGCGCATTGATCTGCGGTTTCGGTTGGAAGATCATCGGTGAAAAGCCTGCACAATGGGTTGCGACGGGATTGCTGTTTCTATCGGCGCTGCTGAGCTGGATCGTATTCTTCACCTTCGATGGCGTGACCGAGCAAATTCCGCTGATGCGTTGGATTGAATCCGGGTCCTTGTCGACGGATTGGGCGATCCGCATGGACCGCTTGACCGCGATCATGTTGATCGTGATCACGACCGTGTCTAGTCTCGTACATCTGTATTCTTTTGGCTACATGGCCCACGACGATAACTTCAAAGAGTCCGAGTCGTATCGCGCCCGGTTCTTTGCCTATCTGTCGTTCTTTACCTTTGCCATGCTGATGCTGGTGACCGCAAATAACCTGATCCAGATGTTCTTTGGTTGGGAAGGGGTTGGCGTCGCCTCGTACCTGCTGATCGGCTTCTACTACAAAAAGCCGTCGGCCAATGCCGCTGCAATCAAGGCGTTTGTGGTGAACCGTGTGGGTGACTTTGGCTTTGCCCTTGGTATCTTTGGACTTTTCTATCTCACAGACAGCGTCCGTTTCGATGACATCTTTGCCGCAGCCCCTGAATTGGCCCAGACGACAGTGCATTTCCTGTGGGCTGACTGGAACGCGGCCAATCTTATTGCGTTCCTGCTTTTTGTCGGCGCGATGGGTAAATCCGCGCAATTGTTCCTGCACACATGGCTGCCCGACGCGATGGAAGGGCCGACGCCTGTGTCTGCCCTGATCCACGCCGCTACCATGGTGACCGCCGGTGTCTTTCTGGTCTGCCGCATGTCGCCGCTGATGGAATTCGCACCCGAGGCGATGACATTTGTGACCGTGATCGGTGCGACAACCGCTTTCGTTGCGGCGACCATCGGGTTGGTTCAGACCGATATCAAACGGGTCATTGCGTATTCGACCATGTCCCAGTTGGGTTACATGTTTGTTGCAGCGGGCGTTGGCATGTATTCGGCGGCGATGTTCCACCTTCTGACCCACGCGTTTTTCAAAGCGCTGTTGTTTTTGGGGGCTGGGTCGGTGATTCACGGGATGCACCACGAGCAGGACATGAAAAATTACGGTGGATTGCGCAAGAAAATCCCCTACACGTTCTGGGCCATGATGATTGGCACGCTTGCCATTACGGGTGTCGGTATCCCGCTTACTCATATCGGTTTTGCCGGGTTCCTGTCTAAAGACGCCATCATCGAGAGCGCTTATGGGGCGGGGTCGATGTATGGTTTCTGGTTGTTGGTGGTTGCCGCTGCGATGACCAGTTTTTACAGCTGGCGCTTGATGTTCCTGACGTTCTTTGGAACGGCGCGCGGCAACAAGCATACCCATGAACACGCCCATGAAAGCCCGATGGTGATGCTGGTGCCGCTGGGTGTTCTCAGCCTTGGTGCGGTTTTTTCCGGCATGGTTTTCTACAACGGTTTCTTTGGAAAAGCTGAGTATGTCGGCAAGTTTTATGGCATCCCGATGACCGAGATGGCCGCTGCCGATGATACCAAAGTCGAAGGTGCCGAAGAGGGTCAAAGCACCACGGTCGCGGACGCAGCACATGACGGCGAGACGCATTACGGCCCCAGCTTTGCTGGCAACCCTGGTGATGGTGCGCTGTATTTCGCGCCTGACAACACGGTCCTTGAGGATGCGCATGCGGTCCACTGGTTGGTCAAAGTCAGCCCGTTCATCGCGATGTTGTCAGGTCTGGTGATGGCGCTGTGGTTTTACATCTGGAACCCTAGTTTGCCGCGTCGCCTTGCCACAAACCAGAGACCTTTGTATCTGTTCTTGCTGAATAAATGGTATTTTGACGAACTCTATAATGTGATCTTCGTCAAACCTGCTTCGGCGATAGGACGGTTCTTCTGGAAGCGTGGCGACGGCAATGTGATTGATGGTTCACTGAACGGGATCGCCATGGGCATTATTCCGTTCCTCACCCGTCTCGCGGGTCGGGCACAGTCCGGTTATATCTTTACTTATGCCTTCGCCATGGTGATCGGCATCGCAGTCCTTGTGACTTGGATGACGATGAGCGGGGGGGCGAAATAATGGATCATCACTTGCTTTCCATCATTACATTCATGCCAAGCTTTGCAGCGCTGATCCTGGCGGTCTTTCTGCGTGGCGATGACGAGGCCGCAGCGCGCAATGCCAAATGGCTGGCGTTGATCACGACGTCTGTTACCTTCCTGATCTCGCTGTTTATCCTGTTAGAGTTTGATCCATCCAATACCGGGTTTCAGTTCGTGGACGAGGCGACCTGGATTTTGGGCCTGAAATACCGGATGGGGGTCGATGGGATCTCGATCCTGTTTGTGATGCTGACCACCTTCATGATGCCGCTGGTGATTGCCGCCAGCTGGAATGTGACCACGCGGGTCAAGGAATACATGATCGCCTTCTTGCTCCTGGAAACGCTGATGCTTGGCGTGTTCATGGCGCTCGACATGGTGCTCTTCTATCTCTTCTTCGAGGCTGGACTGATCCCGATGTTCCTGATCATCGGGATCTGGGGCGGGGCGAACCGGATTTACGCCAGCTTCAAGTTCTTCCTTTATACTTTCCTTGGCTCGGTTCTGATGCTGGTGGCCATGGTCGCGATGTACGCGGATGCGGGCACGACTTGTATCGGTGGTTGCGAGGTGAGCCTGCTGACCCACATCTTCGCGTCCGAGACGTTCTCGATCGCGGGGATCACGGTTGTTGGCGGTTTGCAGACGATGCTTTTCCTCGCCTTCTTTGCCAGCTTTGCAGTGAAAATGCCGATGTGGCCTGTCCACACGTGGTTACCTGATGCGCACGTGCAGGCCCCCACAGCGGGTTCTGTGGTGCTGGCGGCAATCCTGCTGAAGATGGGTGGCTATGGTTTCTTGCGGTTTTCGCTGCCGATGTTTCCCGTCGGGTCCGATGTCGTTGCACCCTTGGTGCTTTGGATGTCTGCGATTGCGATTGTGTATACGTCGCTTGTTGCCCTTGTTCAGGAAGACATGAAAAAGCTGATTGCCTATTCATCCGTTGCCCATATGGGTTTCGTGACGATGGGTATCTTTACCTTCAATCAGCAAGGTCTTGACGGCGCTATCTTTCAGATGATCAGCCACGGCTTTATCTCTGCTGCGCTGTTTTTGTGTGTCGGCGTGATCTATGACCGGATGCACACCCGCGAGATTGACGCCTACGGCGGGCTGGTAAACCGGATGCCCGCCTATGCGCTGGTGTTCATGTTCTTTACCATGGCCAATGTAGGCTTGCCGGGCACGTCTGGGTTCGTCGGTGAATTCCTGACGCTGATGGGGGTTTTCCAAGTCAACACATGGGTAGCGGCCGTTGCCACCACTGGAGTCATCCTGTCGGCGGCCTATGCGCTGTGGCTGTACCGACGGGTTGTCATGGGTGATCTGATCAAGGAAAGCCTGCGCACAATCACCGACATGTCGTCACGCGAGCGGTGGATATTTGCCCCGCTGGTCGTCATGACCCTTCTTTTGGGTGTGTATCCGGCACTTGTGCTTGATATCATTGGCCCTTCGGTCGCCGCCCTTGTTGCTAGCCATGATACGGCCCTGGAGGCGGCAGGAGCCGCTGTCCAGATGGCCTCAGAATAAAGGACTGCGCGATGATTTCCGCTGATCTGAATGTCATCCTGCCCGAAATCGTGCTGTCGCTGTTTGCGATCCTTGCACTGTTGGGAGCGGTTTATACGACAAAAGATGCGATGGGCAGCCTGTTGGTCTGGCTGACCTCTGGAGTTATGGTGTTCCTGGCGATCTGGATCGGTATGACCGGATCTGGCGAAACGCGCATCGCCTTCAATGGCCTGTTCATTGAGGACGGGTTCGCCCGCTTTGCCAAAGTCACGATCCTGCTCAGTGCGGCGGCGGTTTTGATGATGTCTGAAGCCTACATGAAATCGCGCGGCTTGCTGCGGTTTGAATACCCCGTGCTGGTCGCACTTAGCGTTGTCGGCATGATGGTCATGGTCAGTGCGGGCGATTTGATGTCACTTTATATGGGGCTTGAGCTGCAATCCCTGGCGCTTTACGTCATCGCGTCCTTGCGCCGTGACAGTATCAAGTCGACCGAGGCGGGATTGAAATATTTCGTACTTGGCGCGTTGTCGTCGGGTTTGCTGCTTTACGGGGCATCGCTGGTTTACGGATATGCCGGGACAACGCAATTTGCAGGGATCATCACGGTTGCGCAAACGGGCCAAACGTCCGTTGGTTTGCTGTTTGGTATCGTGTTTCTGATCTCTGGATTGGCATTCAAGGTATCTGCCGTGCCGTTCCACATGTGGACGCCCGATGTCTATGAGGGGGCCCCCACGCCGATCACAGCGTTTTTCGCCACGGCCCCAAAGGTTGCGGCGATGGCACTGTTCGCCCGTCTGCTGCATGACGCCTTTGGCAATGCGGTTGCTGACTGGAGCCAGATCGTCGCGTTGCTTTCTGTGTTGTCGATGTTTCTGGGCGGGATTGCTGCGATTGGCCAGACCAATATCAAACGGCTGATGGCCTATTCCTCGATTGCGCACATGGGCTATGCCCTGATCGGCCTGGCCGCTGGCACGCAATTGGGTGTCAAGGCGATGCTGGTCTATATGGCAGTATACGTGACGATGAACGTTGGTACTTTTGCGTTTATCCTGAGCATGGAAAAAGACGGCAAGCCGGTCACCGATATCTCTGCACTGAATATGTATTCCAAGCGGTCACCGGGCAAGGCGCTTGCGATGCTGGTCTTGTTGTTCTCGCTGGCCGGTGTGCCGCCGATGCTGGGCTTTTTCGCCAAGTTCGGCGTATGGCAGGCAGGTGTTGACGCGGGGCTGATCTGGTTGGTGACTGCAAGCGCTGTCGCCTCGGCTATTGGTGCCTATTATTACTTGCGGATCGTCTTCCTGATGTATTTCGGGGCAGAGGGCGATGATCGTCTGGATGGTGGCAATAGCGCCCTGCTGACAGGGTTTTTGGTTGCATCTGCCGTGATCATGGTGGTCGGTATTGCAAACATGTTCGGTGTCGGGGGTGCTGCAATCGCAGCCGCGGCGACGCTGGTCAACTGATCAGTCGGTGGTGCCGGTGAGCGAGCGCGCCTCCGGCGGGGATATTTTCAAGCCAGAGAAGCAGTGTAGCGCGTGGCCAGAAGGCTACGGACGGCTTGTGTTTGAAAGTCTTGATTCCACGCTAAGCGAGGCAGCGCGGCGCGCAGCCGACTTGACGGGCCCGTTGTGGATCTTGGCAGACGAGCAGACCGCGGCGCGTGGACGACGCGGGAGGTCTTGGGCCACGCCCAAGGGGAATTTTGCGTCGGCACTGATCATGCGCAGGACCGAGGCACCTGGTATCGCCGCGTTGCGCAGTTTTGTGGCCTCTCTGGCGTTGCGGCGCGCTTTTGTCCGTGTGACTGGGGACGACGGCGCTTTTGCATTGAAATGGCCAAATGACGTGCTGTTGAACGGCGGCAAGGTTGCCGGGATTTTGCTGGAGAACATTGGTGATCATCTGGCGATCGGCATTGGCGTCAACCTGGCCCATGCGCCGGGCGCGGATCAGGTCGAAGCCGGTGCCCTCCGCCCGGTTTCAATCGTTGGGGAAACCGGCCTCGTGATCACGACAGCAAAGTTTCTGGACGCGCTTGCCATCGAATATGCTTTGTTGGAAACGCAGTTTACCACCTTTGGCTTTGCGTCGATCCGCACCGCTTGGTTGGCGCATGCCGCACGTTTGGGTGAAGAAATCGTGGCGCGCACGATGCGCGACGAGACGCGCGGGATCTTTGAGGACGTGGATGAACTGGGCTGCCTGATCTTGCGTACCCCCAAAGGGCGCGTTGCGATCACTGCGGCGGATGTATTTTTTCTGAGACTCTGGAGAGGGCCGTTCGATGCTTTTGGCGATAGACTGCGGAAATACGAATACTGTCTTTTCGATCTGGGACGGCACCAAGTTCATCGGAACATGGCGCACATCAACCGAATGGCAGCGCACGGCAGACCAGTATTATGTGTGGCTGAGCACCTTGATGCGGTTCCAGAAGGTCGAGGCGGATATCACGGATGTGATCATCAGCTCGACCGTGCCACGCGTGGTTTTTAACCTTCGCGTCCTGGCTGATCGATATTTTCACACCCGGCCTATCGTGGTCGGCAAACCTGAATGCAAACTGCCCGTTGATGTGCGCGTGGACGCGGGCACGGCTGTGGGGCCGGATCGTTTGGTCAACACCGTCGCGGGATTTGATCTGTTCGGCGGCGACTTGATCGTGGTTGATTTCGGGACGGCCACGACCTTTGACGTTGTCGCCTCGGACGGGGCCTACATCGGCGGGGTGATTGCGCCGGGTGTAAATCTGAGCCTTGAGGCGTTGCATAATGCGGCGGCAGCCTTACCTCATGTGGATATTACGAAACCGCAGGCGGTGATCGGCACAAATACCGTAGCCTGCATCCAATCGGGTATTTTTTGGGGTTATGTCGGCCTCGTTCGTGAGATATGTGCGCGGATAAAGGCGGAGCGTGAGCGCGAGATGCGCGTGATCGCGACAGGCGGGCTTGCCCCGCTGTTTCAACAGACAGTAGATCTGTTCGATTCCTATCAAGATGATCTGACAATGCACGGTTTGACCGTGATTTATAACTATAACAAGGACACCGCTTAATCATATGAGCAACGAAAGATTGATCTATCTGCCCCTCGGGGGGGCAGGTGAAATTGGCATGAACGCCTATGTTTATGGCTATGGGGCCCCCGGAAAGGAGCGACTGATTGTGGTCGATCTTGGCGTGGCGTTCCCGGACATGGACACCAGCCCGGGCGTGGATCTGATTATTCCCGATATCGCTTGGCTGGAAGAACGCCGCAACCAGATTGAGGCGATTTTCATCACCCACGCGCATGAAGACCACGTGGGCGCTGTGGCGCATACCTATGACCGCTTGCGCGCACCGATCTATACGCGCAAGTTCACGGCCAATATCGCGAAACGAAAGATGGACGAGTACGGTCATCCGGCTGATGCTGTCACGACCGTGGCACCATGGCCGGCGCAGACGACTGTTGGTCCGTTCAAGGTCGGCTTTTTGACGATGTCGCATTCCATCCCCGAATCGTCATCGCTGGTGATCGACGTGGCGGGTGAGCGCTTGATCCACTCGGGCGATTTCAAGATCGACCTGACACCGGGTGTCGGCGAGGCCTATGATCCGGAGCTTTGGGCAGATGTGTCCAAGGATGGCGTCAAGGCGCTGATCTGTGACAGTACCAACGTGTTTTCGCTTAATCCCGGTCGGTCTGAAGCGTCTGTTGGTCCAGAGATTGAAAAGCTGTTGGGATCGGCTCAGGGAATGGTTGTTGCGACGACATTTGCGTCCAACGTGGCACGGGTCAAAACCCTGGCCGAAGCTGGCGAGCGGGCAGGGCGTTCTGTCGTGCTGTTGGGCCGCGCGATGAAGCGGATGGTCGAAGCCTCGCTTGAAACAGGCGTGATGAAGGATTTTCCGCCCGTGATCAGCCCTGAGGATGCGCGTGGCGTTCCACGGGAAAACCTGATGCTGCTGGTAACCGGATCGCAGGGCGAACGCCGTGCGGCGTCGGCGCAACTGGCGCGCGGGAAGTACATGGGGCTTGAGATGAAAGAGGGGGACATGTTCCTGTTCTCGTCCAAGACCATCCCCGGCAACGAGCGTGGCGTGATCAAGGTGATGAATGCCTTCTCCGAGATGGGTGTTGATATTGTCGACGACAGTTCGGGTCTTTACCACGTGTCTGGCCACGCCAACCGGCCTGATCTTGAGACGTTGCATGACGTGGTCAAACCGCAAATTCTGATCCCGATGCACGGCGAGCACCGTCACCTGCGCGAGCATGTGAAGATCGCCAATGCCAAGGGCATCAAGGGCGTTCTGGCCGTCAACGGCATGATGATCGATCTGTCGGGTAACGAGGCCAAAGTCGCTGAATATGTCGACAGCGGACGGACCTATCTTGACGGTTCAACCCAGATTGGTGCGATGGACGGGGTTGTACGCGACCGTATCCGCATGGCGCTGAATGGTCATGTGACCGTTACGGTGATCCTGGATGAAAACGACGAAGCCTTGGGTGATCCGTGGGTTGATGCGATGGGTCTGCCGGAACAAGGGCGGTCGAAATCATCGTTGGTCGAGATTTTGGAGGCCGATCTGGGACAGTTCCTGGGCCGTGCCAATGCCAAGACCTTGCGCGACGACGACAAGCTTCACGAGGGGCTGAAACGCGTTGTGCGCCAGTCTGCCAATGACGAGATCGGCAAAAAGCCGGAAGTCACGATTGTGGTCAGCCGTCTGAGCTAATCCTTGAAAAGCCGATGAAGTGAACGCGCCGCCCTGAAAAGGATGGCGCGTTTTGCATTTAGGGCAGCCGCGCTGCTGCGGCTTTCGAGGCGGCAAGGCGGCGGGCGATCATCTTGGCAATCAGGGTATCGACCGCTTTGACGGTGGCCGGGTCGCTGTCATCTGGTGATCCACCGGCAAAGGGGGGCTTTGGGTCGTATTGCAGCAGCAGTTGCAGTTCCTTGGCCAAGGTGACGCTGACCGCCTTGGCAACCAGCGTCAGGGCGAAATCAATGCCAGAGGTAACACCCGCACCCGTCATGATCTGGCCGTCTTGGACAACACGATCTTTTACAGGCGTGACCCCGAACAAGGCCAACTGGTCCAGCGACGCCCAGTGACAAGCCGCGCGTTTTCCGCTGAGCAAGCCCGCAGCCGCTAGCACCAAAGAGCCCACACAAACCGAGGTCACCCATTGGCAGCCCGGCGCAATGCGGCGCAGGAAATCAAGGGTTTCGGTGTCATCCATCAGTTCAATCTGGCCCGGGCCACCTGGCACACAGAGGATGTCTAGCGTTTCGGTTTCATCAAACGTGGCTGTGGGCAGCATCTGAAAGCCGGAATCGCACGCAACAGGGTCTTTGGTTTTCCAGATCAGCGATACCTTGGCATCCGGAATCAGGGCAAAAACGGCGAGCGGACCTGTCAGATCAAGCTGTGTCAGGTTCGGGTACATCAGCATGCCGATGCGCATGTCAGCTCCTTCCAATCAAGCGGGGGTTGCTGTGAAGGCTTGCATGAAACGTGGTGTTTCCCAAAGCCGATTTGCACGAAGGCAAATGAAAAAGGGTGCAGAACCTAAATTCTGCACCCTTTGGGTCTTTCAAGCCGTGTGACCTGTGTCAGTCGCGGCGTTCTTCAAAGCTGAGGCCGATAAACTCTGGCGTGTGTTCACCCAAGCCTACGATCTTGTTGTCGTTGCGGTTATTTTGATTGCGGTTGTTGTCAGAGCGATTGTTATCGCTCCGGCCGCGACCACCACGTTCGTTGCGACGGTTTTGCTGGGGTTTATCGTCTTGCTGTTTTGCTTCAGGCGCTTGCGTCTGAGGTTCGGGCGTCTTTTCGGCCTTCACCTCTGGTGCAGCATCTGCCTTTGGCGCGTTATCTGCGTCACTCTTCACAGCGTCAGCCTCAACTTTCGGGGCATCTTCTTTTTTGCGGCTGCGCGACCGGGTGCGCTTGGGCTTTTCGGTCGCTGGCGCGTCCTCTTGCGCGGCTTTTGGTTTTGGGGTCGCGTCCTTTTTAGGCGCGTCTTTCGTTGGTGCCGCTGCGGCCTTGTCGCCGCCCAGCGGGTTTTCGAGGCGCGGAATTTCGCGCTGGACCAGACGCTCTACATCAGCGAGGTTTTTTTCGTCACGCGGCACGCAGATCATGATCGCCTTGCCATCCCGGCCTGCGCGGCCCGTGCGGCCAATGCGGTGAACATAGTCTTCGGCGTGGGACGGCACATCAAAGTTATAGACATGGCTGACCGAGGGCACATCAAGTCCGCGTGCGGCAACATCTGACGCCACAAGAAAGCGCAACGTTCCGGCACGGAAACCGTCAAGCGTTTTGGTGCGTTGGCTTTGATCCAGATCACCGTGGATTGGTGCTGCGTCATAGCCGTGTTTTTTCAAGGACTTGGCGACAGTGTCCACGTCCATCTTTCGGTTGCAAAAGATAATGGCGTTGGTGCATTTGTCGCCCTCGGCATCGATCAAAGCGCGCAGGACATTGCGCTTTTCCGTGGCTTCGCGATCCTTGCGTGACGGGGTCAGCATCAACACACCTTGTTCGATATTTTCGCCTGTGGTGGCCTGACGGGCCACTTCGACGCGCACTGGGGCGGACAGGAACGTGTTGGTGATCCGTTCAATTTCCGGTGCCATGGTGGCTGAAAAGAACAGCGTCTGGCGCGTGAAAGGCGTCATCTGGAAGATGCGTTCAATGTCGGGGATGAAGCCCATGTCGAGCATCCTGTCCGCCTCGTCTACGACCATGATCTTGACGTCGGACAAGATCAGTTTGCCACGCTCGAAATGGTCAATCAGGCGACCGGGGGTTGCGATCAGCACGTCAACGCCCTTGTCGATCAGCTTGTCTTGTTCACCAAAGGATACGCCGCCGATCAGCAACGCCTTGGTCAGGTTCAGGTGCTTGGTATATGTGTCAAAGTTTTCGGCAACCTGTGCTGCCAATTCCCGTGTCGGGCAAAGAACCAAGCTGCGTGGCATGCGCGCACGCGCGCGGCCTCTGGCCAGCATTGTGATCATCGGCAGGGTGAAGCTGGCGGTTTTGCCGGTCCCGGTCTGGGCGATTCCCAAAACGTCTTTGCCTTCAAGGGCAGGGGGGATGGCACCAGCCTGGATGGGTGTCGGTGTCTCGTACCCGGCCTCTAGAATGGCCTTAAGTACCTTTGGATTCAAGTTAAGATCAGAAAATTTTATCATGTGTGTCCGGTCATAGCGGACGTATCATTGGCCCGCGGCAGCGTTCATATCGGCCCGCATGGCCCAAGGGGCGGAGGTTGTCCGCGACATGTTCTGATTCCAGTAACAAAGACTCTGCCTCAGGTCAAATAGATGCGCTAAGGCCCTGTGAAATGGGGGAAATGCCTGGCCAGATGTGACGCAAGTGCCAGATCAGCCTTGCGCAGCAATCCGTGCCCCGCCAAACGGGCGCGCAAACTTGGGGTATCGGCGCAAACTTCGTCAAAAAACGCGCGCAAACCGGCCTCGCCTGCTTCGCCTTCGATCATGGCAAAAAGATCGTGCATCGACAGCCCGCCTTTCTCGTAGGGTTTGTTGGGGCCAAGCTCGGGGCGGTAGCTGCCTTTGGTCACGCGGTAGCGGTATGCGGCGATCCAATCCTCCCAAGACTTGGCGTGGGCGTGGGCAAGGTCGATGCCGTCTTGGCGGTCATGGCAGGCCAGCATTTTGCCATCCTGAAAAACGTTGTGAATGCGCACATGGATTTTCGGCAGTCCCGTGCGCACAAACACCTTGCCCGCAAGATGGCTTAAGAATCTGCCTTTCAGATACGCGCCATAGGTCGGGTAAAGCTCGTTGACTATGCGGGCGCGGTCGGGGCCGTTGGGCACAAACCCTTTGAAGATTGAGGGCGCGCCTGACAGCTGCTCCATCGGGCGGATGCGGGTGGCGTTGGGATCTGCGGGGCGTTCAGCCAAGATATCGGCGATGGGGCGGTCAGACACCAGAAATTCGTCAGCGTCCATATGGATCAGCCAGTCCACCTCGACCCGCCGATTGTAGGCATGGGTGGCGTTTGCGGTCTGGCGGACTTGGTGGGTGTCGGGGCGGTCACGCTTGCGCTGTTTCCAGTATTTCGCATCGCAGGTGGTGACACGGATTTTCGGATTGGCATCAAGCATTTCGAAGGCTTCGGGGTTCGCGGCATCAAGGTAGATGTAGATGCGATGCGCTCCCGCCTCCAGATGGTAGGCGGCAAACTGCAGGATGTCGCGCGTTGGCGCCAGGATGGTCGAGGTAATACCCCATGTCACGTCTGTCATGGGGTGATTTTGCAGCCGGGCGCGGACGGTGGCAAGCTTAGACCATCATTTCCTTGGTCGCGGTCAGGCGAACATCGGGATAGTCGCGGTCGACGCGGTCGATGTCCCATTGCAGCCGGGTCAGGTACACGATGTCTCCGTCATGATCATGTGCGATATGCTGCTTGTTGCTTTCCGTGAACTTGTCGACGGCCTGGCGGTCGCCGTTGACCCAGCGGGCCGAGGTGAACTGCGATTGCTCGAAACGAACCGGCAAGCCGTATTCCAGCTCGATCCTCGATGCGAGGACTTCAAATTGCAACTGGCCCACAACGCCCACAACAAAACCTGACCCGATGGCCGGTTTGAAAACCTTGGCGGCGCCTTCTTCGGCAAACTGCATCAACGCCTTTTCCAGATGCTTGGATTTCATCGGATCGCCGGCGCGCACGCCTTGCAGCAGTTCCGGTGCAAAGGACGGGATGCCGGTCACGCGGATCGCTTCGCCTTCGGTCAGGGTGTCGCCGATGCGTAGTTGCCCGTGGTTCGGGATGCCGATGATATCACCGGCCCAGGCTTCCTCGGCCAGTTCGCGGTCGGCGGCAAGGAACATCACAGGGTTGGTGACGGCCATGGACTTTTTCGAGCGCACATGGGTCAGTTTCATACCGCGGATAAAGTGGCCGGAGGCCAAGCGGACAAAGGCCACGCGGTCGCGGTGCTTTGGATCCATGTTGGCTTGCACCTTGAAGACAAAGCCCGACACATTCTTTTCTTCTGGCAAAATCTCGCGGGGCTCGGCCTTTTGAATTTGCGGTTCTGGCCCGTAGGTGGCGATGCCGTCCATCAGTTCCTTGACCCCGAACGAATTGATCGCAGAGCCGAACCAGATCGGGGTCAGTGACCCTTCGGCCATCAGCGCGGCATCCAGTGGGGGCATCAATTCGCGCACCATCTCCAGGTCTTCGCGCAGTTTTTCCAGCAGGGCGGGAGGGACATGTTCAGCCAGTTTGGGGTCGTCCAGCCCTTCGATCTTGATGCTTTCGGATACTTTGTTGCGGTCGGCGCGGTCCATAAGTTCCAGCCGGTCGCGCAGGATGTCGTAGCAGCCGATAAAATCACGGCCGACCCCGATGGGCCAACTTGCAGGTGTGACATCGATGGCAAGGTTCTGCTGGATCTCGTCGATGATCTCGAACACATCGCGGCTTTCGCGGTCCATCTTGTTACAAAAGGTCAGGATTGGCAGGTCGCGCATGCGGCACACCTCGAACAGCTTTTGCGTCTGGCTTTCCACGCCTTTTGCCCCGTCAATCACCATGACGGCGGCATCTACCGCCGTCAGCGTGCGGTAGGTATCTTCCGAGAAATCAGAGTGGCCGGGCGTGTCCACCAGATTGAACCGATAGTTTGTGCCTTTGTTGACAAAATCAAAAGACATGGCCGAAGCCGAAACCGAAATGCCCCGGTCCTTTTCCATCGCCATGAAATCCGAGCGCGTGCGGCGCGCTTCGCCTTTGGCGCGCACCTGGCCCGCCATCTGGATCGCACCGCCGAATAGCAGGAATTTTTCCGTCAGCGTGGTTTTGCCCGCATCAGGATGCGAAATAATCGCAAAGGTGCGGCGCCGGGCGATTTCGGCAGGCAGTGCGGGGCGGTTTGAGGGGGTATCCAACATGGACTGGCATATATCCACGCCGGAAGACACGCGCAAGCCTGCCGAACGGGGATGGATGAAATGCTGGGCAAGGTCCGGCAAGGGGCCTAACGTAAACCGCAGGTGATTGCGCAAAAGGAGGGACCGGAATGACACTACAAGAAATTGCTCAGGCGTTGGTGGCGGGGTGCCGTGAGGGGGACGAGTTTGCAAACCTTGACCGCCTTTACGCCCAGGACGATGTTTCTGTCGAAGGGGCAGACCATGGCAATGGCCGCGAAACCAAGGGTTTGGACGGTATCAAGGGCAAGCATATCTGGTGGGACAGCACGTTTGAAACGATGCAAATGCAGGTCAGCGACCCGATGCTGCACGGCGATGACCGCTTTGCCGTTATCTTTGAGGCGGCGGGCAAAGCAAAAGCCAGCGGCGAAACCTTCAAGATGAAAGAGGTCGCTATTTATCACGTCACCAATGGCAAGATCGTCCGCGAGGAGTTTTTCGGCTAAACGCCCTGCAAGCGGCTAGCGCATGCTGGCCTTGCGCAGTAATTCAGCCGCGTCGGGCCTGTTCAACAGCGGTTCGCTCACGTCCAGCCCTTCGTGACGCCGATCCGAATGGCCGAGGATCATATCGCCCATGGCATCTGACAATTCTTGCGGCAGCACCGCCATCGTCCGGCTGTCGATCAACATGGATTCGGCAGCAATCCCTTCGGCGTAAATGATGTGATGGGCGTCGAACAGAAGCTGAAAATAATCGACAAAGCCGCCATCCTGAATGCGCACCGTATCGCCGTTGACCAGATGGCGCGCCTTGACCAGCAATTCGGCCCTCCCTGCGCCAAGATGATCTTCGCGTTGGTAGATGAACAAACGATGATCCGGGCTGACGATCAGATCATTTGCGTTGTTCAGCGTCCCGGCTGTGATGCAGATCGGGGGAAATTCACCAACGGCGCGCATGGTGCTTTGCCCGATCCAGCGTACCGCTTTGGCACCTTCCCCGCGGGTCAAAATCAGATCCCCGATCTTCAGGTCTTCGATGCGGCGCTGTTGGCCGGATGCCATGGTGATATGGGTGCCACGGGTGAAAGACACGCAAGCGACCTGTGCAAGTTTGTGATGCACGTTGGTCGTGTCTATGCCGACCAGACGGTATTCAGACTTTGATGATAGCGCACTGAGCGGGACAATATAGACGTCTTCCGCATCGTTGTTCTCGTCCACCTCGACCATCATGATCGCGTCTGTGGTTTGACCGTCAGGCGTCATGAAGGTCAAAGCGCAATCCAGATGCAGAAGCGCGCCGGGTTTGCCGATCTCTGTATCGGGGGCGATTTCAAAAGAACTGGTGCCGGAGGCCAGCAGCGAAAGCCGCTGGGGATCTGCGCCATAGCTTAGCACATAGACGTCATCCAGCAGCAATTCGTCTGCAAAAGATACCGCGTCACCCATGTTCGCCCCGTCTGTCGCCACAAGCTGGGCTGCCCGGTAAACCGGCACGCTTTGAGGAGGGGCTGGACGAGGGGATGTCATGTTAGGAGCGGCCTTTGCGTAACGCTGAGGAGCAGGAACTATTAGTGTGATAGGATTGTGGCTGGAGTGGGTCAAGTCTTGGGTGTTTTACTGGCAATGGTCGCTGCAAGAATGCTACGAAGCTATTGAAATAGGGGGGAATCTGATGGATTTGGGAATCAAAGGTAAAACTGCACTGGTGTGCGCATCGTCCAAGGGCCTGGGGCTTGGCTGCGCCGAGGCGTTGGCAGAGGCGGGCGTTAATCTGGTGCTGAATGCGCGCGGTGCCGAGGCGCTTGAGGCCGCAGCCGAGCGGATCCGGCTGGATTACGGCGTCGAAGTGACGACCATTGCCGCCGATATTGCGACCGAGGCGGGACAAAAGGCCGTGCTGGATGGGGTGAGCCAGATCGACATTTTGGTGAACAACGCAGGTGGTCCCCCTCCCGGTATGTGGCACGATTGGGACCGCGAAGACTTTATCAAGGCGCTGGACGCCAATATGCTGGCCCCCATTGCGATGATCAAAGCGCTGGTGCCTGCCATGATGGAGCGTGGCTGGGGCCGCGTCGTAAACATCACCTCGCAATCCGTGCGCGCGCCTATTGGGGTGTTGGGTCTAAGCAATTCAGCCCGGACCGGCCTGACCGGCTATGTCGCGGGCACCTCGCGTCAGGTGGCGGGCAAGGGGGTGACGATCAACAATCTGCTGCCCGGCATCCACGCTACCGACCGCGCCGATGCGCTGGACGGAAATGTCGTGAAGCAGCGCAATATCACGCTTGAGGATGCCCGCGCCGAGCGTGCAGCGACCATTCCTGCCGGGCGCTATGGCACGCGGCAGGAATTTGGCGCGGCATGTGCGTTTTTATGTTCGCAACATGCAGGGTTCATTGTTGGCCAGAACCTGCTGCTGGACGGTGGTGCAACCAACCTCACGATGTAGCAGGGCAGACTGCCCTTTGACACATTGGATCACATTTCCGACAAGCCGCATCACCGACGTGGCGCGGCTTTGATCGCTTGGCTATGAGTTGAAAAATCATCGCTCGGTAAAAGGTAGTTCTTGATGCATCCCGTTCTTTTAATAGCCATTTTTGGGGCTATCATCGCAGCAAGTCTGCTTGCCGCACCGCGCCGCGCCTCGATTGACGGGTTCTTTGGCGGGAGGACACAGGAAGGGCGCGCGCCCGGGCTTTGGACCTTGGTGCTTAGCCAGGTCACCACGTGGATCTTCGCCCGCTCGCTGATGAACGCGGCGATACTGGGCTACTATTACGGGATTGCAGGTACGCTGGCCTATGCTGCGTATTACGGATCGTTTCTGACGGGCGGGTTCATCGTCGGACGCTTGCGCGAGAACGGTGCGATGTCAGTGCAGGACTGGCTTGGCGCGCGTTTTGGTGGGGCGGGGAACGGTTGCTACAATCTGGTCATCGCACTGCGTCTTTTATCAGAGGTCTTTGCCAATCTGCTGGTGGTCGGGTTGATCTTTAACGCGGTACTGGCGGGCAGCGGCACGCCTGCGATCTTGATCGTCGCGCTGGTCGGCCTGGGGTATTCGGCCTGGGGCGGGCTGAGCGCTGCGTTGCGGACGGATGTCTTGCAGATGATCGTGTTTCTGTTGGTCTTCGGGGTCGCCTTTGTCTTTTTGATCGCCAGCCCTGGCTTTGATCTGGGCGCAGTCGTAACAGCCCCCGGAACGGCAGGCAGCTATAATGGTTGGGTTTTGCTGTTGGTGGCCTTGCTACAGGTGTTCTCGTATCCTGCGCATGATCCGGTGATGATGGATCGCGGGTTTCTGGCAGATCAGGACACCACGCGCCGCTCTTTCCTGCATGCATTCTGGATTTCGACGCTGTGCATCATCGGTTTCGGTTTTTTCGGCATCCAAGCCAGCCTTGTCGGCGCTGAATACGAGGGCGAGTTGATCGGCACCTGGTCCACGATGTTCCCTGCTTGGGTTTTTGGCGCGCTGATGATTTCCCTGTTAGTTTCGGCGCTCAGCACACTCGACTCTGCGCTTGCCTCGGCGGCGCGGCTGGTGGTGGAGGAGTTGAAGTTGGCCCCCCGCACCCTGAACGCAGGGCGCCTTGTCATGCTGGCGTTCATGGCGGCTGGCACGGCGCTGACGCTTTGGGGGAATGCCACGCTGTTTGACGCGGTGGCGGTGTCCGGCACGGCGTCTATGTTCCTCACGCCTGTGCTGATCGTGGGGTTGGTGATGCAGCGGCAGATTGCGGTCTGGGCCTATTTCGCAGCCTTTGGCGCTGCGATGTTGGGGGCAGTTGCCTATTTTGGGCGGACATGGTCGGTCTTTGCAGCGATCCTGCCAGAGGGGCATAAATACGAACAGTTGCTGGTCATCTGCGTGGTCGTCCTTGTCGCAGGGTTTGCTGCAGTGCTTGCGGGCGCGCGGCGGGGCTGATAGCGGTCGTACCCGAGTGAATTGATCGGATAAGACCCCAGACCATGACGAAAACGCACGCACGGCTTGAAATCAAAAATTTGCGCCGCAGCTACGGTGGCCGTGCTGTTGTGGATGACGTGAGTTTGCAAATCATGCCGGGACAGGTGACGTGTTTGCTAGGCCCGTCAGGCTGTGGCAAATCCACGACCTTGCGCATGATCGCAGGCGTAGAGATGCAAGACAGCGGTACGATCCATGTGGATGGCAAGCTGATCTGCGACACCGTGTTTCGGGTTCCGCCAGAGCGGCGCGAGATTGGCCTGATGTTTCAGGATTTTGCGCTGTTTCCGCATCTGAGCGTGGCCGATAACGTGGGCTTTGGTCTGAAATCGGGCACCAAGGCCGAGCGTCGTGCACGGATCGAGGAGCTGCTGGAGCGTGTGGATTTGCTGCGCTTCATCGACGGCTATCCACATCAGCTGTCAGGCGGCGAACAACAGCGCGTCGCACTTGCGCGTGCCTTGGCCCCGCGGCCCAAGATCATGTTGATGGACGAGCCGTTTTCGGGTCTTGATAACCGCCTGCGCGACGATATCCGCGACGAGACGCTTGGCATCCTCAAGGAAGAAGGCACCGCCGTTTTGCTGGTGACGCATGAACCGGAAGAGGCGATGCGCATGGCGGACGAGATCGCACTGATGCGCGACGGCAAGATCGTGCAGCAAGGCGCGCCCTATAACGTCTATACCCGCCCCATTGACCGCGCGTCGGTCGCGTTTTTCTCGGATGCGAATGTCTTGCGCGCCGAGGTGTCTGGCGCGTTGGCACATACCCCTTTCGGGCGGTTTCTGGCCCCCGGTGTGCCCGATGGCACCCAGGTTGATATCGTGTTTCGGCCTCAGCATGTGCGCATCGACTTTGACCGCAATGGCAAGGGGCCTTTGCCCACGGCGACAGATGGTACGGCGGCGCGTGCCGTGGTGGCGCGGGCGCGCTTTATGGGCAATGAAAGCCTCGTGGAATTTGTGATGGACCATGACAGCAGCAGCCTGCGTGCCACCGTCCCCAATGTGTTTTTGCCACAACCCGGCGCTGTCATGTGGTTGACCATCCGGCGGGATCGCTGCTTTGTCTTTCCACGACCTGATGAGGGCTTGATATGAAGACGTTGATGGTGGAATTCGGCATGGGATCGTCCTTGCGCCGCGGCGATTACACGCAAGCTGCCGAACGCGCCGTGCGCGATGCGCTGTGGCATAATTCGATCAACCTTGCCGAGTTGTTTGGCTTTGATAAATCCGCGATGAAGATCACGCTGGACGTGGGTGTGCAGCAGCCGGACGCGGTCGATGTGAGGGTGCTAAGTGCAGTATTCCCTTACGGCGATGTGACGGTGAACGTGCAACGCGGGGGCTTGGACGTGCCCCGCCCGGAAGGCGAGGGCAATCCGACGGTCATGGCCAACGTGGCGTTGTCCATCGCTTTTGATATGGAGCGCGTGGATGACTGAGCAACGGATCATGATCGAGATGGGCATGGGCAATGATCTGCACGGTATGGATTACACCAAGGCCTGCGCCCGCGCGATCGAGGACGCCCTGCGCCATTCATCGCTGCCGCTGTTTGGCGTACTGGACGTGCCACATGATGCCATGCGCGTGCAGGTGACTGTCGCGGTCCAAGAACCCGATAGAGTGGATATCGGCACGCTCGTCGCCAAGCTGCCGCGCGGACGGGCGGAAGTGCGTGCGGTGTTTGGTGGGCTGAACGTGCCAAGCGGGGACGAGGTGATTGTAATCGCCCAGGCGAGTGTGGAGGCATTTTTGCCCCGCCAGGATGGCTGGCGCTTGCGGAAAGCACCCTAGAAAAGATTCTATGCCTTCGGCGAGGATTTAGATCCATTTGGAATTAGAGCTCTGGGGTGAAAAGCTCGGGCAATGCCTCTGCATTCTCAATGAGATCCAGACGCAGGGTGGTGTTGGTCGCATGGGTCTGATCCCAGCCTTGCAAGATCCAACTGCGTGCTTGATGCTGAAGCGAGGCAGGATGCAGGATCAGGCTGCGCAAGATCGCGTCAGCGCCGTTATACGTGATTTTGAGCTTTTGACGCGCACGGATCGCGGCGCGCAAGATCGGCAGGTGCCCCATCCCGCGCGCCGCATTGGCGAAGGGGTGTTCGATCTGTTTCCAGTCTGCCGCAGGGTCCGAGCCTGCAAGGGGCAGGCCCGCGTCAATTTTCGCAGCCAGTGAGGTGGCGGCGGATTTCAGATCGGGGTCGGTGGTTTCCAGAACAATCGCCAGCGCAATCTGCAGGGCCTCAACTTCGGGGTCGGTCAGGGTGAGGGGCGGCAATAAGGTTGCCTGCCCCAGCTGATACCCCGCGCCGCGCGTTCCTGCCACGGGCACACCAGACGATTGCAGCCGTCCGATGTCGCGATAAAGCGTACGCAAGGACACGGCCTGTGCGGTCGCAAGGTCTTCCGCCCGGTGCAGCCGATGGTCACCGAGTGTTTCAAGCAGTCTAAAAAGGCGGTCGGAGCGATTCATATGAAGGACATGCCCAAAAAGCGCAGGATGTGCAATGGCTCTTGCCAAAAAGCTGTCAGGAGTGCGGCCATTGACATCTTATCGCTTTGAAATTCGCCAACCAGAGACGTCTGTGGCGTAATTTCCCCTTCTAGGTCTGATGGGTTGCGCATAGACAAAAAGGGAATTGAACGCGCGGCATGCGTTCGCCTGCTTTGAATGTGGAGAAACTTATGTTTAATAATATTGGCCTTCCAGGCCTTCTGTTGATCGCTGTCGTTGTGCTGGTCCTGTTCGGGCGTGGCAAGATTTCCAGCCTGATGGGTGAAGTCGGCAAGGGCATTACCAGCTTCAAAAAAGGTATCAGCGAGGGCGATGACGAGACCAAGAAGGGCACGGACGACACAGCAGAGTTGTCTGATGACTCGACTGTTGCGACAGAAATCAAGACCGACAAGGACAAGGTATAACCTTTTATGTTTGATATGGGGTGGTCCGAGTTATTGGTCGTGGGTGTCGTTGCCCTGATCGTGGTGGGGCCCAAGGACCTTCCAGTCTTGTTTCGCAAGGTTGGACAGTTCGTGGGCAAAGCCAAGGGCATGGCGCGCGAATTCAGCACGGCAATGAATGACGCCGCGGATGACACCGGCATGCGCGAAATATCCTCGGGCTTGAACAAGTCGCTCAAGGCGGCGACCAACCCGCTTGGCACCGCCATGAACGAGGTAAAGTCAGCCGCCAAGTCGTTGACCAATATTGATCCTGACAGCGAAACCGGAAAGCTGGCAGCAAAGCGGGCCGAGGACGCCAAGAAGATGCAGGCCGTTCGCGACCGGACCATTGCAGAGCGCAAGCAGCGCGAAGCAGCCGAGGCTTCGGCAGCAGCTGATGTTGAAGTGTCCAAACCCGTGAAGGCCCCTGCAAAGGCTGCCCCAGCGAAAAAAGCGCCGGCTAAAACGCCTGCGGCGGCCAAGCCTGCTGCTGCTGCAAAGAAAGCTCCGGCCACGAAGATGGCAGCTGCCAAAACCGCAACGGCAAAGCCCGCTGCCAAAAAAGGTGCCGCCAAGAAACCGGCGGCCGTAAAGACAGCAGCGAAAAAGAGTGAATCATGAGTGCTTCTGACGATATCGACGACAGTGCCGCGCCGCTGATTGAGCATCTGGCAGAGTTACGCACACGTCTGATCCATTCGGTGATCGCGTTTATCATCGGCATGGTGATCTGCTTTACCGTGTGGAACCCGATCTTCAACTTCCTGACCCATCCGTTGTGTTCGGCAATGGCGGAGCGCGGGCAGGATGATTGCGGGCTGATCCTGATCAAGCTGCAGGAAGGTTTCTTTGTCGCGATTTCCATCTCGCTTTTGGGCGGGCTGGTTTTGGGGTTTCCCTATATCAGCTACCAGCTGTGGCGGTTTGTTGCACCGGGGCTGTACAAGAATGAAAAAGGCGCGTTCCTGCCGTTTTTGATTTCAAGCCCCTTGATGTTTTTCTTGGGCGCTTCTTTTGCGTTCTATGTGGTCACACCGCTGGCGTTCGACTTCTTTCTGGGGTTTCAGCAGGCAGGATCGCTTGTGGGCGAGGGGAGCAATGAGACGGGTGGAATTGCAGCAATCGCGTTTCAGGGCTCCGCTCAGGAATATCTGAACCTGACAATCAAGTTTATTGTGGCTTTTGGTTTGTGTTTCCAACTTCCTGTCCTTTTAACCTTGCTGGGTAAGGCCGGGATCGTGAGCGCCGAAGGTCTTGGCAACGTTCGCAAATATGCTGTTGTCGCCATCTTGATCCTTGCCGCGCTGGTAACACCGCCAGATGTGATTACGCAGGTAATCTTGTTTGTTGTGGTTTATGGGCTCTACGAAGTTTCGATTTTTCTGGTCCGCCGGGTCGAGCGCAAACGCGAAGAAAAGCTGCGCGCCGAAGGTTACTATGACGACGAGTTCCACGACCCAATGATGGACGAATTCGGCGAGGACGACGAAAAGTGATCGACGACCCTATGGACCGTATTGCAGCGGCGCTTGAGAGAATATCTCCTGCGCCGCTCAAAGCCCCCGATTTTGACGCAGCCGGTGCCTTTGTTTGGCAGACCGGGCCGGATCATCTGATCGCTGTGCCAAGAGTGAGCAAGGTCGATCTGGATCTGCTTGTGGGCGTTGACCGGGCGCGCGATACGTTGCTGGCCAACACCACGCAATTTGCTGCGGGCTTACCTGCCAACAACGCACTGCTTTGGGGTGCGCGGGGGATGGGAAAATCCAGCCTTGTCAAAGCGGTACATGCGCATGTTCAAGCAACGCACAGCGCGTTGCGGATTGTCGAGCTTCAGCGCGAGGATCTGCCCTCGGTCGGTCGGTTGCTGGCGCTTTTGCGCGATGCCCCACATCGGTTCATTTTGTTCTGCGACGACCTGAGTTTTGGTCATGATGACGCGCAATACAAGTCGCTGAAGGCCGTTCTGGATGGCGGGATCGAGGGGCGGCCCGATAATGTCGTGCTTTATGCCACATCGAACCGTCGCCATCTGATGCCCCGCGACATGATCGAAAACGAACGCGGGTCTGCCATCAATCCAGCCGAGGCGGTCGAGGAAAAGGTATCCTTGTCAGACCGCTTTGGGTTGTGGCTGGGTTTCCACCCTTGCGACCAGAAACAATATCTAGAGATGATCCGGGGCTACTGTAATGCGCATGGTGTCAAGATTGATGCTGATACGTTGTATGCCGAAGCAATCGAATGGCAGGCCACACGTGGATCACGCTCAGGCCGTGTGGCCTGGCAGTATTTTGTGGATCTTGCAGGGCGCAAGGGCGTTTCGCTTTAGGCCGCGCGCCCCGTGCGGGCGTTTTGCTAGTTCAGGTAAGGCGATGGATCGACGCTGTCGAACCCGTTGCGGACCTCAAAATGAACAAAGGCATCATCGCCGCTGCGCAGCTTTGCGATGGTCGCGCCTTTGGCAACACTGTCGCCTTTCTGCACGCTGACGTTGGTGACGTTGGCATAGACCGTCAACAGATTGTCGGGGTGGCGGATGACAACAATCGGGATACCATCAGCGCTTTTTGTGATTGCAGCGACCGTGCCGCTATCGGCTGCTTTTACGGCACCGCCAGCAGTACCTTTGATGTTGATCCCTTCGTTCTTTCCCTTGGAATAGGCACGGATAATGCTGCCTTGAACCGGCGGTATCATCCGTCCGGCTGAGGCAGGTTTACTTGTCTTACCGACGTCGGCCACGGGTTTGGTCGGTGCTGGTGTTGTTGCGGCGGGCTTTGGTGCGGGCTCAAGCGGTGGCAGCGGTTTGGCCGCACTTGGGGGCGTAGGTGTGGGGGATCCGACACCGGGCAGGGGCGTTGTGGCGGCACTGGCGGTTGAAGGCAGGGCTGCGGTACGCTGCGGCGCAGCCTGTTGCGGGACGGGGATCAGCAGGAACTGCCCTTCGCGAACCGAGAAATCTGCGCCCAAGCCATTCCATTCGGCCAAGGTGGTCACCGGGACGGCATAGAGACGTGCGATTGTATAGGCGGTCTCTCCACGCTCGACCTTGTGACGGATCGGTTCGCGACCAGTTTGCTTGAGCGGATTTTCGCGTGTGGCGGTCTGCGTTGGCGGCAAGGCCGCGGTTTGGACGCCCGTAGACGCAGGGGCACGGTTGATTGCACCGCCCGCAATCGTCTGTATGTCCAACGCCTGAGTTGTGATCGGCCCGGTGCCTGTTGCCCCAGTGGCCGGCGATGGCTCGGAAACCCGGTCTTGCAGCGCGATAATCTCGCCTTTGCGCAGTGGAACCGTCGGGTCGATGCCATTGTAACGCGACAGACTGTTCACGTCGGTGCCTACGCGATTTGCAACATCCGTCAGCGTGTCACCACGACGGGCTACGACAACCTGATAATTAGGATAGGAAATAACGCCACGATCGTCTGGCGCAGGCCGGTTTGCAAGCGGCCCTGTTGCGGCTTCTGCGGTGGTGAAACCGTCGCCAAAGCTGCCGCGAAGATCATAATCAAGGGGTCTGTCGCACGCCGCAAGAAGCAATGCGCTGCCGCCTGCCAGAACCGTCAATCTGAAGGTTCGGGTCGCCAAAGGGTGGATCATCTGCTTGTCCTCATGTCTTGTGACGCCGTTGGTCTTAGGGCCTCCATGTGGTCTGGAGTTACCTTGCCTATACAGCATTTAGCTGTCTTTGCCCAACCCTTCAAGCAACGGAACAAAGCGAACCTTGCGCAACTCGTCATATTCAAGGCCGGTTTCGGTTTTGCGCACACGGATCAGGTGCTGTACCGCATCAGATTGCCCCACTGGAACAACCATGATCCCGCCTACTTTCAGTTGGGCCACCAGCGGTCCGGGCGGGTCTTCAGCGGCGGCGGTCACGATGATCCGGTCAAAAGGGGCCTGTTCGGGAAGTCCGAAACTGCCGTCGGCGGTAATGGCGGTGATATTGGTCAGGTCCAGCGCGTCAAAAATCTCGCGGGCTTCCTGCACCAGTCTGCGATGGCGGTCGATTGTATAAACCCGGCGCGCAAGCTTGCTGAGGATCGCGGCCTGATAGCCTGAGCCTGTGCCAATTTCGAGCACCTTGTCCCGCTGGGTCACTTCGAGCGCTTGGGTCATGAGGGCCACAACCGAGGGCTGGCTGATGGTTTGCCCACAAGCGATGGGAAGGGGCATATCCTCGTAAGCGCGCGCGGCAAAAAGACCACGGATGAACGGCCCGCGGTCAATCTGCTCCATCGCGTTGAGGATGCGGGTTTCGGTCACGCCCTTTGAGCGCAGCGCATAGAGAAATTGCATCTTGCGCTCTGCGGCAGAGATGTCTTCGTCGTCGTTCATGTGTTGATGGCTTTGAGGGCGGCAAAACTGTCGTGGTCGGTCAAATCCGCGCGCATGGGCGTCACGGTAATGTAGCCCTCAAGATTCAGTGCGGCATCTGTTTCAGGCGCCGTTGGAATCTGTTGGTCAGCGCCCCGGATCCACAAAAAGCGGCGCCCCGAGGGTGAGACATGTGGCGTGGTCGAAAACCCTGTCCCTTCGCGCATTCCCTGACGGGCCAACCGGATGCCTTTCACGTCGGCTGTTGCGACAGGGGGGAAATTCACGTTATAAAACAAACGGTAACCTGAGGTGTGTGCGGGTGTCGCATCCAGAATACGGCGCACGACATCTGCGCCGTGATGGGCCGCGACTTCGAAAGGGTCTTCCAGATCGCGGTTGGCAGGGCCATAATATTGCGACATCGCGATTGCGGGAACCCCTTGCAAAGCGGCCTCGAGTGCGCCGCCGATGGTCCCGGAATAAAGGGCGTTTTCAGCCGCGTTGTTCCCCCGGTTTACACCAGAAAGTACCAGATCGGGCGGGGTCTCTTGCATGGAATCGTGCAAGGCGGCCAATACGCAATCAGCTGGGCTGCCTTCGACAGAATATCGATGCTTGCCGATATGTTCGATCGTCATCGGCTTGGTATAGCTGATGCAATGTCCGACGCCTGACTGTTCGTATGCGGGGGCGACCGTCCAAACGTCGCCGTCGGGTCCTGCAATCTGGCTTGCGATGGCGTGGAGCGTTTTCAGGCCCGGTGCATGGATGCCGTCATCGTTCGTAATCAGAATGCGCATATTTTCCCCTTTTCGCCTTGATAAGCGAGGGACGGGGGCGCGGCAAGGCGGGAGCCTTCGGCGAGGATATTTTTAAGCCAGAGAGGAGGGCAGTGCGGCCAGAATTTCAGCGGCCTGCGATTGCGGGCTGTGAAGCGCTGCGCGGTCTTCGCCGGGGTGGAAGCGGGCGCGGGTCGCGGTTGGCATGGGGGCGGGTGTCAGAATATGGACATGTGGGCCGATTTTGGCAGTTTCAGCCTGCCAGCTTTTCGCCAGCGCTATTTGAGCCGCCTTCGTGGCACCGTAGCTGCCAAAGAATTTTCCGCTCACAACCGGATCATCAAAGAACACGGCATGACCCGATTGGCCCAGCAAGGGCGAGACATAGTTGATCAGTATAGAGGTGGCCGTGATGTTGCAGGTGACCGATTTTGCCATGTCTTTTGCGTCGATATGGTCTGCGGGCGCGAGGGGAGCGGCGTGGATTGCCGTGTGAAACCAAACATCAAGGCTGCCCCAGCGGTCAAAGATGCCCCGGCATAACGTGGCCATCGCATCGGCGTTAGTGATGTCCATCGGTGCCAATGTCGCACTGCCGCCGCGCGCCTGAATGCGGTCGTCGAGTTCTTCCAAAGCACCTGTGGTCTTGGCCACCGCAATGATGTGATGGCTGTCGCAAAGCGCTTCGGCAAGCGCGGCACCAAGGCCACGGGACGCACCGGTGATGAGAGCTGTTTTTGTCATGAAAGCCGTTTGCACCCAGCCGCCGGGATCGTCAAGTGCGACCCCGGCTTTTGCCTGTTAAGAGGGCTGTTTGCCGCTGTCTGCCACGGCATCGGCAATCCGCTTGGGCTTGGGGTCGTTGCCGTTGGTAGGCCACCCTTCACGTTGGCGTGCCCGGTCACCATCGTATTCGTCGGTCTGATCGTGGAACAGCTGCACGTGGGTCGGGTAGGGCATATCAATTCCCGCCTTATCAAGCGATTGGTAGACCGATTGCAAGACCTCGCCCTTGGTCCGGCGCACGGTTGACTGGTCGGATGCTGTCCACCAGCGCAGACGGATGACGTTGGCAAAATCGCCCAATTCGACAGGGATCGCTTCCGGTGCGGGGTCGGACAGGACATTTTCAACGCTGGCGCAGGCATCAATCATGGTTTTGCGCGACAGGGCCCAGTCATCATTACACCCGACGCCGATGTCGTATTGCGAGCGGCGTTGATCAAAGGCCGTGTTGACCACCACGCTGTCGGTATAAATGTCTGTATTTGGAATCACGACGCGGCGGCCATCATAGGTTTTGATGATCGTGGCCCGGGTTTCGATTCGCTCAACCGTGCCTTCATGGCCGGAAGACACAACGATCTGGTCACCCACTGCAAACGGCTGGCGCAGCAGGATCAGGATGCCCGCAAGCATGTTTTGCAAGATATCCTTGAAAGCGAAGCCGATGGCGACAGAACTTACGCCCAGACCTGTGATCAGATCACCGGGGCTGAGGGAGGGCGCTACGATCGTCACGGCCAGCATGAAGCCAAGAACAGTCACCGACCAACGCACAAGGGAGCCTGCTACATCGCCCAGACTGGCACGATCACGGTGCCGGGCGGATCTGCGAATAACCGAACCGATCCCTTGGGCAACAAACCAAAAGAAGATGAACAAAACCAACGCCACGGCGATGTTGGGCAGTAGTCTAAACAGGCCGTCCAGCCAGCCATCAAGTTTATCAAATATCAGGCCGGGATTTGCGTCTATTCCATCCATAGGAGGGTCCTTTGTTATTCACATCACTGTGTAACACGGCTGCTCCCGATTTGGTTCCGTCAGGATTGGGGAAGTTGCAGAACCTTGGCCTTTGACCCTATTCCAACCACGATGGCAGTGTCGCTGATCGCAGCGATCGTTCCACCTGCAAAAGGATCGCCAAGCTTGACCCGTCTAATCTGGCCGTTGGCGTCGCGCACCAAGGCACCGGGATCCTCCAGGCTGCCAAAAATGCCGATAAGGGCCAATTTGGGCAGTTGAACCTGCTGGGTTGCAAGATCAATCACCTTCGTAGGGGTGGGTGTGCCGTTTTCGTCTGTGGATGTGGACATGTCAGCCTCTCTAGACCCTGTAGATCAGGGAATGGGTTTCGAAAGGCAGTTAGCAAAGGCTTTGCCGGGTCGATAGATGGGGTGAAACGCACAGGCAAAGACTGGCTGACAGGTAGGCAAGGCTTTGCCGTGAGGGCCAAATGCAAAACAGCGCAGGGGCTTGAACCTCTGCGCTGTATTTGTCTGATGGGGATGTCAGGTGCTTATTCAGCGGCGGGCTTCATCTCGAACCCTTGGCTGATCTGATCGGTGGGTGTCACAGGATATTCACCAGTGAAACAGGCATCGCAATATTGCGGGCATTTGGCGTCACGTCCCTTTGCTTCACCTACAGCACGATAAAGCCCATCGATTGAAATGAACTTGAGGCTATCCACCTGTAAATGCTCGCGCATTTCATCTTCCGACATCGTGGCCGCCAACAGCTTTTCGCGCTGCGGTGTGTCGACGCCGTAAAAACAAGGCCATGCAGTCGGGGGCGATGCGATGCGGAAGTGCACTTCTTTGGCACCTGCATCGAGGATCATTTCCTTGATCTTGCGGCTGGTTGTGCCCCGCACAACCGAATCATCGACCAGAATGACCCGTTTGCCTTTGATCAGTGCACGGTTCACGTTCAGTTTGAGCCGCACGCCCATGTTGCGGATCTGTTCTGTAGGCTCGATGAAGGTCCGGCCCATGTACTGGTTGCGGATGATTCCCATCGCGTAAGGGATGCCCGATTGCAGGCTGAACCCGATGGCTGCAGGCGTGCCGCTGTCAGGCACGGGGCAGACCAGATCGGCGTCAACCGGGCTTTCCTTGGCCAGTTCGCGGCCAATCGCCTCGCGGGTTTCATAGACGGAACGGCCGCCCAAGATGCTGTCGGGGCGGCTGAAATAGACATGCTCAAAGATACAGAAGCGCGAGGCGACGCGGCGGAAGGGGAAATGGCTTTCTACACCTTGGGCTGTGATGACAACCATCTCGCCCGGCTCGATCTCGCGGACGAATTCAGCGCCGATGATATCCAGCGCGCAGGTTTCCGAACTCAGTGCCCAGCCGTCGCCGACTTTACCCAGAACCAGCGGGCGTACCCCCAAAGGATCACGCACACCGATCAGCTTGGTGCGGGTCATGGCGACGATGGAGAACGCCCCCTCGACGCGGCGCAGCGCATCTTCCATCCGCTCGGGGATGTTGCGCTGCAACGAACGGGCCATCAGGTGGATGATACATTCGCTATCGCTTGAGCTTTGGAAAATCGAACCGCGCTCGATCAGTTCGCGCCGCAGAGCGTTGGCGTTGGTGATGTTGCCGTTATGGGCAATCGCGGCCCCGCCCATGGCGAATTCGCCAAAGAACGGCTGGACGTCGCGGATCGCGGTTTGGCCTTTGCTGCCAGACGTGGAATAGCGCACGTGGCCAATGGCGATTTCGCCGGGCAGGGTCTCCATGATCTTTTGTGAGGTAAAGTTATCACGGACATAGCCAAAGCGGCGGGCGGATTGAAAACCGTCGGTCGGATCGTAGCTGACGATTCCGCCGGCTTCTTGGCCGCGATGTTGAAGCGCGTGAAGGCCGAGGGCTACGAAGTTTGAGGCGTCAGCCACGCCGACGACGCCAAAGACCCCGCATTCTTCTTTAAGTTTATCTTCGTCACCTGCGTCGCGCAGATACGAGGTATCAAATGGATGTGCTGGGGGCATGATCTTGGACAACGGGGAGGCTCCGAATCCGATTAAAGGGCAGGGTCTGTTTAGGCGCTTGATCGCGGGTTGTCACCCCGCTGTCACATAAGACACGCGCAAACCCGTAATGCGGTTTAGCCATAGCAGACAGGCCGCTTGGAAAAGCGGCCTGACGAGACCTTAAACAGACCTGGGCTTATGCGCCGCAGGGACCGACCAGCGCTTCGTAGCGCATGGTGATCCAGCCAAGCGCTGCTTCGGGGTTTTGCTCTTCGATCTGCCCGGTAAAGCGGCCAAACACCTGAGCCGAGCGGCTTTCGTCGACCATTGTGATGGTCTGGCCGGTGATCACGGTGTCGTAGACAAAGAACGCGATTGCGATAAGCAGAATTCCGCGCGCGACGCCAAACAAAAAGCCAAGACCCTGATCAAGGCCGCCCAAAACAGAGCGTTGGACAAGCGACGAAAACAGCGGAGTGAACAAAGAGACGACGATCAATGCGATGGCAAAGACGATGGCAAAGGCCCCAATGATCGAAAGTTCGCAGCTGTCGGCAAGAAATTCACCGACCACAGGGATTTCAGAGACCAGAGGTTCGACTTGCGGTGCAAACAGGAACGCCAACACGGCAGCTGCAATCCAGCCCACGATGGCCATCATCTCGCGCACAAGACCGCGGCCATAGGCCAAAAGAGCAGACAGAACGATGACGAGCGCCACGACCCCGTCAATAATGGTAAAACCTTCCATGTACGTCTTGCCTTCCTTGTGGGGGCGGTCAGCCAGCCCCGAAAATTTCGCCTACAAATCCGGTTAGATAGCTCATGGTATTAAGCGTTATGCCGTTCTTACCCACCGGTTTTCCACCAGCGGGTGCAATGGCGCTGGTAAAACCAAGTTTTTGCGCTTCTTTCAACCTATTTTCAGTCTGAGTAGCGGGTCTGAGGGCCCCAGACAGGCTGATTTCTCCAAAAACAACAGTTTCGGCGGGCAGGGCCACGTCTTCGCGGGCGCTTAGAAGGGCGGCGGCGACCGCCAGATCGGCGGCGGGCTCGGTGATCTTCATGCCACCTGCGACATTCAGATAAACATCAAGTCCGGCAAAGGGGATCCCGCAGCGCGCTTCCAGAACCGCAAGAATCATGGCCAGACGGCCACTGTCCCAGCCCACGACCGTCCGTCGGGCTTGTGAATGAGGCGAGGGGGCCACCAGCGCCTGAAGTTCGCACAAAACGGGACGCGTGCCTTCGATGCCTGCGAAAACGACCGATCCGGCAGCGGGTTGCCCGCGTTCCGACAGAAAATGCGCCGAGGGGTTGGTGACCTCGGCAAGCCCCTGACCTGTCATCTCGAAAACACCAATCTCGTCTGCAGGGCCAAAACGGTTTTTCACAGCGCGCAGGATGCGAAACTGGTGGCCTCGCTCGCCCTCGAAATAAAGCACCGTGTCGACCATGTGTTCAACGACGCGGGGACCCGCGATCTGACCGTCTTTGGTGACGTGACCCACAAGGATAACCGATACGCCGGTGCGTTTGGCAAAGCTGGTCAATTCATGCGCCGAGGCGCGGACCTGACTGACAGAGCCGGGCGCGCTTTCGACATTATCGGCCCACATCGTCTGGATCGAATCGATGATGGCAAGGTCTGGGCGTTCGGCATCAAGCGTCGTCAGGATGTCGCGCAGATTGGTTTCAGCGGCCAGTTTCACGGGTGCATCCGCCAGACCCAGACGCTGGGCGCGCATGCGGACCTGCGCCGAGGCTTCCTCGCCGCTCACATAAATCGTTTTCAAGCCGCTGCGGGCAAAATGTGCGGCGGCTTGTAACAAAAGCGTCGATTTCCCGATTCCCGGATCACCGCCCACCAGTATCGCCGAAGCGGCCACCAGACCCCCGCCCAACACGCGGTCCAGCTCGGCAATGCCCGATTGGCTGCGCGGCGGTGGCGCTTCTTTGGTGCTGAGATCGGTCAGCACCATGGCCGAGCCGCGCTTGCTCCCCAGCGTTTTGCTGGGCGGGCCGGCAGAGATGCCTTTGTCTTGCTGAATGGTATTCCATTCGCCGCACCCATCACAGCGGCCGGACCACTTGTTATAGGTAGCACCACAGGAATTGCACGAGAATGTAACGGGAGTTTTTGCCATGCGCCTTTCTGGCTGACCCCGCAGGCGAGGTCAAAGCAAAAGAGACCGTCCGTTGGCTGCCTTTGCGGACTATTTCACACTGCGCGGGTCAGGGTCGGCGTACCGGTGTGACACATGAAGTTGATTTTCGACCCAAGGTCGAAACCCGACAGCGGCAGCCGCCGTTGTGAGCCCGCTAAGGCGTGCGATTGTTTCCCTTTTGAGAGGAATCACTGGGCAACCGCAGGCTTTGTTGCGTTTTCCAACTGATCCAAAGAGAGGCCAAGATGCAGCCCGTGAACAGATACAGCCCCCAAGCGACTTCGATCCGGCCGATGCCAATGCCTTTGGCAAGCGTGATGTAGAGCGCTATCAAGAAAATGTCCGCCATCGCCAGCTTGCCGATGATCTGCAGCGCGGGCAGGGCGCGGGGGCTGAGCAGGTCAAACTGCACCAAGGCCAGCCCGAGTGTCTTGAGGTAGGGCGCAAAAAGGGCAAACACCGTCACGACAAGCGCAAGAAAGACATCAGATGACCAAAGCGATTGCAATCCGCTGAGCACCGAGATTTCTGTCAGCCCAAACAGCGGCAAAAGCCCCGCACGCAACAGCGGTGCCGTCCAGGCGATCGGATAGAGGATCAGAAGCGAAAGATTCAAAGCGCGTATCATAGGGGGCTTTTTAAGACAGGTGGCGCTGGCGCGCCATTTGATTTCGCGATCTGCTGAACGCAGATCGGGGCCTTCGGCGAGGATATTTAAGAGCCAGAGAACAGGGGGGTGAGCAGAGCAGAGGCTTGGACTGGGTCGCAGGCCGTGTTGGCACCCGTTCTATGTCAGATAGACCCGGTCGTAGCGGGCACCCAGAGATGTCAGAATTTCATATCCGATGGTTCCGGCAAAATCCGCAACGGTATCTACCGATTGGTGTAGCCCGATAAGCTGGAGATGTTCCGGTATCTCGGGCAGGTCGGTGATGTCGACGGTGATCAGATCCATGGAAACGCGGCCCACGACCGGCACCCTGCGCCCCTCATGGGTCATTGTCGCGCCATTCCCCAACGCGCGGATCAACCCGTCTGCATAGCCGCCCGACACGGTTGCAATCACCGAAGGGCGTTGTGCTGTCCAGCCGCAGCCATAGCCGACGGTGCCCCCTTGTGGGACTTCACGCGCCTGGATGACGGGCAGGTCCACCGTGACGACAGGGCGTGCATCAATATAGGGCAGCCCGCCATAAAGGCCGATGCCGGGACGTGTCAGATCAAAGTGATAATCGCCGCCCATCAGAATACCGCCCGTCGCGGCCAGCGACAAAGGCACATCGGTGCCTTCCGTCATCTCGCGAAAGAGGGCGAGTTGGGCGGCGTTCATCGGATGTTCGGGCTCATCTGCGCAGGCCAGATGCGAGATGATCATGCTGGGCCCCTGAGACAGGGCGATGTCGCGCAGCGCGCTCCACTCGGAGGGGTCCATCCCCAGCCGGTTCATGCCACTGTTCAGCTGGATGCCAAAAGGATGGCCCGGAATGGCTTCGACATGCAGGATCATCTGATCCACCGAATTGATCATCGGGGTCAGGCCCGCCGATCTGATCGTCTCTGTGTCGCTGTGCATATGGCCCGAGAAGACGTTGATCCGGGGGCCGGGGCCAAGGATGCGGCGCAGCGTTGCGCCCTCTTTGACGACGGCGACAAAAAATTCCCGCGCGCCTTCGGATGCGAGCACGGGGGCCACACGCTCAATGCCAAGTCCGTAGGCATCCGCTTTGAGAACGGCGGCGGTTTCGCAGTCGGTCAAGCGGTTCAGCGCGTGCCAATTGGCCGCGATAGCAGGCAGATCGATGGTGAGCGTTGCAGTTGTCATGATTTTGTTTTGACCGGATATGCGCCAACGTCAAGCGCCTGAACGCTTACGGTTCAGAGAAATAACTGCGATTTCGTTCCCAAAGCTTTTCACCTGCCAGGCAATCGTAAGGCGCGCTGGCTTGCGCCTTGATGATGCGGGCAGGCGTCGTGGGGACAAGGTTTGCGATTTCAAGCACCAGTTTGCGGCGCACCGCGTCGGGAAATTGCGGCCATCCCTCGACCGGGATCATAAAGGCACCCGGCCCGCCGATAACGCAGCTTTTATAATAGGCGTCAAGATCGGGGATGCCCCATAAGGAGCTCAGCGCATCTTCGGTCATGAGGGGCAGGCCGTTGATGGTGATGCGTTTGTCCAAGGCGTCTTTGCGGGCATCCAGCACGGGGCGGCCCTGATTGTTGGGACCATCGCCGGAAATGTCGATCACGCGGCGCAGTCCCTGATAGCCGTTGCCCTCAAAGTCACGCACAGCATAGTCAATAGCGCCGCTTATGGATGTACGGCGCAGGCTGTCGTCAAAAACGGCGGTTATCGTATTGGCAACAGTCCGCGCCTCGGCCTCGTTTCGCACAAGGGTCCAGGGCACGATCACACGTTGGGATTGGTCGCCTGCCCATTCGACATAGGTCAGTGCCACGCGCCCCAGCATTCCGCTTTGAATGGCATTCATCACATCAGGGCTGGTCAGCGCGGCGGCGTATCCGCGCCTTTGGATGTCCAACTCGACTGCGTTCATGGACCGCGAGACATCGACGGCCAAAAACAGTTCAAGATCAACCTCGACCGCGAGATCCTGAGCGCGTGCGGGCAGGGTGGACAGGATGGCAAAACAGATCAGAACAAGGAAACGCATGACCCAAGTGCTACAGAAAACTGGGCCTCTGTCACCTCACTTTTTTGCGGGGCGTTGTGCATCGCTTGCTTGATCAACGGGCATTTGCCGCAACGATATCTTCTCGTTTTGCTTGCATGGACCGGCGAACAGGCTAGCCTGACCCCGTAAAAGTCATGTGCCTGAGAGTACTCGATAAACCGGGAGGAAAACCGATGTTGACCCAAAGATATATCTTAACGCCGATGTTTGCCGTTGTGGCGGGTCTTGCTGCGCCAATGGTTGTGGCTGAAAACCGGATTGATCAGCAATTGCCCAATGCGCCCGAAATGGCCGCCTATGGCGAAATGCCTGTCGGGGTGCGCCAGATCGAGTTGGTGCATGAGGGGCAGATTGACATTCTGGCTATCGATTCTACTGACCCGAAGCCCGAAACCCTGCCGACTTATGACAGGCCGTTGACCGTCGAAGTCTGGTATCCTGCCGCCGAAGGGGCCAGTGGCGATACCGAGATCAAGGCGTTCTTGCGCGATGCCACCACTGAAGTGACCCTGAAAGGTCAGGCGATGCGCGATGCAGATCCTGCAACAGGCGCGGCCTATCCGCTGGTGATCGTCTCGCATGGCTATCCCGGCAACCGTTTCCTGATGTCGCACCTCGCCGAGAACATCGCCTCAAAAGGCTATGTTGTTGCATCGATTGACCACACGGATTCGACCTATCGCACCCAGGCAGCCTTTGGGTCGACATTGGTGAACCGATCCTTGGATCAGTTGTTCGTTCTGGATGAGATGGCCCGCCTGTCAGGTGATGAGGGATCATTTCTGAACGGTTTGGTCGACGCGGATACCGCTGGCATCGTGGGATATTCCATGGGGGGCTACGGTGCCGTGATCACCGCTGGTGGCGGTGTGACTGAAACCTCTGTCGGTTATGGCTGGGGTGCGCCGCATGGTACGCTTGCGATCCATCAGGCAGGCTCGGACACTCATAATGCTTTGCCTGATCCGCGTATAAAAACGGCTGTGGCCATTGGGCCCTGGGGCATGAACACAGGCTTTTGGGACGCAGAGGGGCTGAAGGGAATTCAGGTTCCGATGCTGTTTCTGGCGGGTTCGCAAGACATGACATCGCTGTACGAAAAAGGGGTGCGCGCAATCTGGGAAAACGCCAGCAGCGTGAACAGAAGCCTTTTGACCTTTGATAACGCGGGCCACAACGCCGCCGCGCCAATGCCAGCACCCGAAGAATCCTTTCGCTACGACGAAAAACTGGGGTTCAACGTCTCTGCGCATTACATTGATCAGGTCTGGGACACAGTGCGGATGAACAACATCGCCCAGCATTTCGTGACCGTTTGGATGGATCAACACCTCAAGGGAGACGCTGCAATGGGCGACTACCTTAATCTGGTCGAAAATTCGAACGATGGGGTGTGGTCAGTGAACGAGGACGGGACGCTCAAGGAAGATCATACCTATTGGAAGGGGTTCGACAAGGACACCGCCAAAGGCATGCGCTTTGAGGTCAAAGCGCCCGAATAAACAGCTGCGCCGGAGGATTGGTCCTCCGGCACTCTGCTAGAATTCCTGATCGTCACTGTCCTTTTGCCAAGGCTTCACAAGATTACCAAAGCGGGTATAGCGCCCCTCAAAGCTTAGATCGACGGTACCAATCGGCCCGTGACGCTGCTTGCCGATGACAACTTCGGCGCGGCCATGCAGCCGCTCCATCTCTTCTTGCCACAGCGCCATCTTGTCCAACTCATGGTCGCCGGGTTTTTCACGCTCTTTATAATATTCCTCGCGGAAGACGAACATCACAACGTCGGCGTCCTGTTCGATCGAGCCGGATTCGCGCAGGTCCGACAGTTGTGGGCGCTTGTCTTCGCGGTTTTCCACCTGACGTGAAAGCTGCGACAGGGCGATCACGGGAATATCCAGCTCTTTGGCGATAGCCTTTAGGCCCATGGTGATTTCCGAAATTTCGTTCACGCGGTTCTCGTTCTTGCCGGTGCCACGCACCAGCTGCAAATAGTCGATGATCAAAACATCCAAACCATGTGTCCGCTTCAGACGCCGTGCGCGGGCCGCCAACTGGCTGATCGGTAGGGCAGGCGTGTCGTCGATGTAAAGCGGGCAGGCTTCCAGCGCCTTGGCCGCATCAACGAAGCGGCGAAATTCGGTTTCTGTCATGTCACCCGAGCGGATCTGTTGGCTTGGGATTTCGGCGGCTTCCGACAGAATTCGGGCGGCAAGCTGCTCGGCGCTCATCTCAAGGCTGAAAAATCCCACCACGCCGCCGTCAACAGCGCCCTCCGTGCCGTCGTGCAAGGTGCCGCGGCGGTAGGTCTTGGCAACGTTGAAGGCGATGTTGGTGGCCAGCGATGTCTTCCCCATGGACGGGCGACCAGCAAGGATCAAAAGGTCGGAGCGGTGAAGGCCGCCCAGCTTTTTATCCATATCAATCAAACCGGTAGAGACACCTGATAAGCCACCATCGCGCTGATAGGCGGCGTTGGCAACGTTTACGGCATCGGTCACGGCCTTGAGAAAGCTCTGAAACCCGCTTTCGGTCTGGCCTTGTTCTGCCAACTTATAAAGTTGCTGTTCGGCCTCGACGATCTGTTCACGCGGTTCCGACATGACATCAACCTGCGCGGCCTTGGCCGAGATATCGCGCCCCAGTTGGATCAGATCGCGGCGGATCGCCAGATCATAGATCATCTGGGCATAATCGCGCACGGCAAAGGCACTGATCGCAGCACCGGCAAGGCGGACCAGATAGGCAGGGCCGCCCAGTTCCTTCAGGCCTTCGTCATCCTCCATAAACGCCTTGAGCGTGACCGGGGAGGCAAGGTTGTTCTTGGCGATACGCGCGCTTGCGATCTCGAAAATACGGGCATGAACGGGATCATAGAAATGCTTGGGGCCAATGATGGACGCGACACGGTCGTAGATGTCGTTATTGGTCAGGATCGCGCCCAGAAGCTGTTGTTCGGCCTCGATGGAATGGGGCATTGTCTCTGGCGCCTGAACCGTCAGGTCGTTGGCGTTGATGCTGGAAATCTCGTTCATGTACCCTCAAACCCCAATTATTCTTGCCGCGAACTTTGACTTAGCCGAGGCGGCAGGGCACCTGCAAATTGTATAACTTGTGGATAACCCTGAACGACTGAACCCTTACAGCATTTTGCGAAAAATGACAGGGGTTCTACCAGATCATGTAGTGGATTTAGGATTTTTTCCGCGCGTCCTGCCATTCTTTTGGGGCGTTCAGAAAGGCTTCGACATCGGCCAGAGTGGCCTCATCAAACGCCTTTTGCGCCTTGGCTTCGGCCAAAACGTCCCACCATGTGCACAGCGAATGCAGTCTAACCCCATGGTCGCCCAGCGTCTTTTCGGTTTGCGGAAAAATCCCATAATAGAAAATCACCGCCGTATGCGCGCAGGTCGCTCCCGTTTCGCGAATCGCGTCCACGAAATTGATCTTCGATCCGCCATCCGTGGTCAGATCCTCGACCAGCAAAACCCGCTGTCCGGGTGTCATCTCGCCCTCGATCCGCGCATTGCGGCCATAGCCCTTGGGCTTCTTGCGCACGTAGGTCATCGGCAGTGCCATACGTTCGGCCACCAGCGCGGCAAACGGAATGCCAGCGGTCTCGCCACCTGCGATATTGTCAAAGGCCTCGAACCCGGCTTCGCGCATGACCGTGACGGTCAGGAAATCCATCAAGGTTGCCCGAATGCGGGGATAGCTGATCAGCTTGCGACAATCGATATAGGTCGGGCTTGGCAGGCCAGAGGCCAAGGTGAACGGCTCGGCGGCATTGAAATGCACGGCCTTGATTTCAAGCAGCATCCGCGCGGTCAGGCGCGCCATTTCAGATGAATCGGGAAAGCTGGTCGGAATCATGCGCTGTCGTCCTTTTGGGTGTGCCTTGGCTTCTCTGGCTCTCAAATATCCTCGCCGAAGGCATAAAGTCTATGCCACGACCGGATCAATCTCGTGAAACGCTCCAGTTCAGGGGCATCAACGGATCAAAAACCGTAACCGGACCCTCGGGAGTGTCGATATGGTCCGGGTAGGCAGCAGAAGTTCGGGTCAGGGTAAGTGTATCTTCATTTACGGGCAGACCATAAAACGCTGGCCCATTCAGCGATGTAAACGCTTCAAGGTGCTTTAATGCGCCATCTTGCTCGAAGATTTCGGCAAGGATCGACATGGTGTTGGACGCTGTAAAGCAGCCTGCGCAGCCACAGGGCAGCAGCTTGTTGGCATCCGTATGTGGTGCCGAATCCGTGCCCAGAAAGAAACGCGCGTCTCCGCTTGTGGCCGCTGCGCGCAGTGCCAGTCGGTGGGTTTCGCGTTTGGCGACAGGCAGGCAATAGTAATGCGGCTTGATGCCACCAGCCAAGATATGGTTGCGGTTGATCACCAGATGATGCGTTGTGATCGTCGCACCAAGGTTTGCACCGGCAGAGCGGACATACGCGACTGCATCTGACGTCGTAATATGCTCCATCACGACCTTGAGCCCCGCATGGCGCTTGCGCAGCGGGTCCATCACGCGGTCGATAAAGACAGCTTCGCGGTCAAATATATCAACGTCAGGGTCGGTCACTTCGCCGTGGGTACACAAGGGCAAGCCGATGTCCGCCATTCTGTCCAGTACAGGCGCGACCTTGTCGAAATTCGAAACACCGCTGGCAGAGTTCGTCGTGGCACCAGCGGGGTAAAGCTTGACGGCTGTGATCAATCCGCTTGCATGTGCTGCGGCTACATCGTCGGGTTCTGTATCTTCGGTCAAGTACAGCGTCATCAGCGGCGTGAAATCTGAACCCTCGGGCAGGGCTGCCAAAATCCTGTCACGGTAGGCCGCGGCATCTGCCCCCCGAACCACGGGTGGCACAAGATTCGGCATGATGATCGCACGCGCGAAATGGGCTGCTGTATGTGGCAGAACCGCGCGCAGCATATCGCCGTCACGCAGGTGCAGGTGCCAATCATCGGGGCGTCGAAGCGTCAGTGTTTGTGTCATAGCAAAGCTGCTAGCACAGGCCCTTTATCTGCGCTAGGGGGCGGTTTTGTTTGCCGTGTCCTTTGCGGCTTGCTCGGCCTCGGGTGCATCCTCTTCTGCGACGGGCTGTTCGGCATCATGCTCTTCAAGCATCTGCAATTCAGAAATCAGAAGTCGTCTTTTGCGGACAAAGCGCGGTGCCGGCATGCGGGCGGTCACAAAATTGCAAAGCTTCAGCATCAACAACTTGCGGTCGTCGGCATCAAGCACCACCAAAAGGGATTGCAGATAGCTGCGGTGGTCGCGGCGCGCGCGATATAGCTTGGCAAAGCTCAGCGTGTTGAGTTGGCCGTCTGCCGCGAGCAAAAGCAGGGACTCAAGCTGATCCAGAGACAGCAAAGTGCTTTGCAGCGCGACCCCCATGTGCGGCATGCGCAGTTTGGTCACATTCGGCCGTGTGAAAAGACTAGCGTGCATTGCGTCCAACACGACTTTTGGGTCGTAAACCACAAAGGCCTCATTGGCCGCATCCAACATATCAGGGGCGTAGCCAAAGCGGGATGTGAAGTCCGTCCGCCGCATTTCGACAAAGCGGTCATCCCATTCAGTGACCCGGGGATCCAGCGTTGCTTGCGGCTGAATGACAACAACCTGTGCGCCGGGCGATGCCACAGAATAGGCCGCCGCTGCATAGCCTGCCGGACCGGCACCGTAGAAGAGAACCGTTTCAAATGCGTCAAAAAATCCGTCGTCAATCAATTGATCGAAACAGGCATAGACTGCCGGATCGCGAAACCAAGTGTCGCCTTGGCTGGCGACACAAAGATGTGACCAGTCGTTGTTGCGCACCATCTCCCAACCCAGGGGCTGCGATTTCTCCGAAAGGGCGCGCATGCCGTTGATCGTTTCGAAGGTGACCAATAAAGTCTTGTTGCGCTTGATGGAAAATGCGTGGTGCTTTTCGCCCAACGTCTGAAAAAATCCGTCTCCCTCGACGACTTCCGAAACGGCTTGCAGCCAGTCGTCTGTTTGCAAGTCGGCCAACGATGAGTCGATCGTGAAGGGTGCATCGATCATGGTTATGTCCTCAATAGATTTTTGCCCATTTTCCATGCGCTATTAACTAAAGCTATCCTTGCATTGCGGCAAAAATATGAAAATTCATAGTGGATTTTGGGCGCTGGTGTCGCGGGAAGAGACACCGGTCGTCGAAAAGGGTTTGCGAAATAAAGTCTGGTTTTGACTTCATTGGGCCTTGGCCCTTGACCGCAAGGGATCAGGATGCACCTTTGGGGCGTCCATGGGAGAAGACCATGAAAGATCTACCGTCCATTGATGCCGTGCAAACGATGCTGGAAGGGCAAGGCTATATCTGCGGCCGCGCATTGGGAACGGTGGTTTTTCTAAGTCTGACGTTGGGCCGTCCGTTGTTTCTGGAAGGCGAGGCTGGCGTCGGCAAGACCGAAATCGCCAAGGCGCTCGCTGCAGGGCTGAACCGCAAGTTGATCCGTCTGCAATGCTACGAAGGGCTGGATGCGTCCTCGGCGGTTTACGAGTGGAACTTCCCCGCCCAGATGGTTGCGATCCGCACTGCCGAAGCCTCTGGCACGGCCGACCGCAAGTCGTTGACGGCGGATCTGTTCAGCGATGACTTTCTCATTGAACGACCGCTGCTTGAGGCCATGCGCCCCGACGGTCGCGGTGCGCCGATCTTGCTGATTGATGAACTCGACCGGACCGATGCGCCATTCGAGGCGTTCTTGCTTGAAGCGCTCAGTGATTTCCAGGTGACCATCCCTGAACTCGGCACCATCAAGGCTCCCGAGCCCCCCATCGTGATTCTGACCTCAAACCGCACACGAGAAGTGCATGATGCGCTCAAACGCCGCTGCCTCTACCATTGGGTGGACTACCCTAATTTCGACCGCGAAATGGAGATCCTCGCTGCCCGAGCCCCCGAAGCCTCCGAGGCCCTCAGCCGCGAGGTCGTGGCTTTCGTGCAGCAATTGCGCACCGAAGACCTGTTCAAAAAACCGGGCGTGGCCGAAACCATCGACTGGGCCAAATGCCTGCTCGCCCTCGATGTCATTGCGCTTAGCCCCGAGGTCATAGCCGACACGCTCGGCGCCATCCTGAAATACCAAGACGACATCGCCAAACTTCACGGCTCCGAGGCGAAACGCATCCTCGACCAAGCCAAAGCCTCTCTGGACCCGTCCAAATGACCCCAACCCGTCTTCCAAATGGGAATAAATCCTCGGGGGTATGGGGGCAGACAGCCCCCATGACATAAGAAAATGGTCACACTCCCTGAACTTGAACTCCCCGAGAATCCGAAACTCGCCGGTAACATCACCCATTTCGCGCGGGCGCTGCGCCGCGCAGGCCTGCCCATCGGGCCGGGGCGCGTGATCGACGCGATACGTGCCGTTGAGGCTGCAGGCTTTACCGATAAAGTCGATTTCTACTGGACCCTGCACGCCTGTTTCGTGAACCGCCCGGAACATCGCACCGTCTTTGCGCAGCTCTTCAGGCTTTATTGGCGTGACCCGCGCTATCTTGAACATATGATGGCTGCGATGCTGCCCGCCATCCGCGGTGTTCAGGAAGACCGGCCCGCGCAAGCTGCCGAAAAACGCGCAGCCGAAGCGCTGTTGGATGGCGCGCAAGCCCCCCAACAACAAGAGGGCGAAGAAAAAGAGCCCGAAGAAACCCTGATCGAGGTCGATGCCAGCCTGACGATGTCGACGCAGGAACGGCTGCGCACGCTTGATTTCGAACAGATGAGCCTGGCCGAGATGGCGCAGGCTAAGCGGATGCTGGCGCGGCTGACGCTGCCCGTCAAACCCATGCCTTCACGGCGCAGTATGGTTTCACCGCAAGGGCGGATCGATATCCAAAAGACCATGCGTGCGGCCCTCAGGCGGGGGGGCGAGATGCATCGACTCTCGCTCAAGAAACCGCGCCCGCGTTACCCCAATCTGGTGGTGCTTTGCGATATCTCAGGTTCGATGAGCCAATATTCCCGCACAGTGCTGCATTTTCTGCACGCGGTCAGCAATGCCAAGGGCGCGGGCTGGGCCAAGGTCCATGCTTTTACCTTCGGCACCCAATTGACCAATATCACCCGCCATCTGGCGACCCGCGATGTCGATGCAGCCCTCAAGGCTGCGGGCGCGCAGGCGCAGGACTGGGAAGGTGGGACGCGGATCGGGTCCTGTATAGAGGCGTTCAACCGCGATTGGTCGCGGCGCGTCATGGGGCAGGGCGCGGTGGTGCTGCTGATCACTGACGGGCTGGACCGAGACAACCCCGACGATTTGGCGCGGCACATGCAGCGGCTGCATCTGACGGCACGGCGGTTGATCTGGCTGAACCCGTTGCTCCGCTGGGACGGATTCGCACCTAAAGCCGCAGGGATTCGCGCGATGCTGCCTCATGTGGACAGTTTTCGCGCCGGCCATTCCATTGCGTCTTTGGAAGAGCTCGCCCAAGTGATTTCCCGCCCCGATGACATGGGCGAGAAAGCACGGCTTATGGGCCTAATGGACTAAGTCGACGCATCTTAACTTAGGCAAAGGTCTCGGCAAAGGCACCATGATAGGTTGCTGAAAGATCGGCCAAGGGCGCGGAATCTTTGCCAAAACGGACCTGATCACCACCAAATTTACCAACGCTTTCAAGATGCACGCCAGCCTTTGAGGATGCGATCATCAGCGCTTCGGCTTGGTCGAAGTTGCAAGCAATCAAATAGCGCGCCTGATCTTCGCCAAAAAGCGTTGGGGTGTCGTCCGCATCCAAAGTCACACCAACACCTGCATGATCTGCCAGCTCAAACGCTGCCAACGCCAAACCACCATCAGACAGATCGGTACAGGCGCTGATCATTGCGCGGTTGTCGCGGATGAAATCGCCATGGGCTTTTTCAAGTGCGAGATCCACGTGAGGGGCATCACCCTCGCGGCGGTTGAAGACTTCAAGCAGCAAGGCTGATTGGCCCAAATGACCCTTGGTTGCGCCCAAAACCAGCGCCACATGACCGCTGCGGACGTCTTTGCCGATGATCTGGTCTGTGTGCGTCAGCAGGCCGACTGCGCCAATGGTCGGCGTGGGCAGGATGCCTTTGCCGTCGGTCTCGTTATACAGCGACACGTTGCCCGATACGATGGGCATATCGAGAGCTGTCACCGCTTCTCCGATCCCCTTGAGGGCACAGACGAACTGGCCCATGATCTCGGGCTTTTCGGGGTTTCCGAAGTTGAGGTTGTCAGTCGTCGCCAAAGGCAGGGCACCCACGGCGATCAGATTGCGATAGGCCTCGGCGACTGCCTGTTTGCCACCCTCGAAGGGGTTTGCCATCACATAGCGCGGAGTCACATCGGAAGTGAATGCAATCGCCTTGTCGGTACCATGCACCCGCACGATACCTGAGCCCAGACCGGGGGTGCGGGCGCTGTCGCCCATGACCATCGTGTCGTATTGCTCATAAACCCATGCTTTGGAGGCATAATTCGGGCTTGAAAGCAGGGCTCGCAAACCGTCAATCGGGTCGACACCTGGCACATCGGCCAGCGGCTCGGCGGCTGGAGTTTCCACCCAAGGGCGGTCATATTCAGGTGCATTTCCAGACAGGGCTTTTAACGGCAGGTCAGCTTTGACCTCGCCATTGTGCACGATCAGGAAGCGATCTTCCGCGATTGTTTCGCCAACGATGGCAAAATCGAGGTCCCATTTGTCGAAGACAGCTTTGGCCTCGGCTTCAAGCTCGGGGCGCAGAACCATCAACATGCGCTCTTGGGATTCAGACAGCATCATTTCGTAGGCGGTCATCGCGGTTTCACGGGTCGGGACTTTTTCAAGGTCCAGACGGACGCCCAGGTTCCCCTTGTCGCCCATTTCCACGGCGGAGCAGGTCAAGCCTGCCGCACCCATGTCCTGAATAGAGATCACGGCACCCGTGGCCATCAGTTCAAGTGTCGCTTCCATCAGGCGCTTTTCTGTAAAGGGATCTCCAACTTGAACGGTCGGGCGCTTGTCCTCGATCGTGTCGTCGAATTCAGCCGAGGCCATGGTCGCGCCACCAACACCGTCGCGGCCCGTCTTGGCCCCAAGGTAGACCACAGGCATGCCCACGCCGGACGCAGCAGAATAGAAAATCTTGTCCGTATCGGCCAGGCCGGCGGCAAAGGCGTTCACAAGGCAGTTGCCATTGTAGGCCGCATCAAAGCGGACTTCGCCGCCCACGGTCGGCACGCCGAAGCAGTTGCCATAGCCGCCCACGCCCGCGACCACACCGTGCACCAGTTGGCGCGTCTTGTGGTGATCGGGAGAGCCAAAGCTGAGGCTGTTCATCGCCGCAATAGGGCGCGCGCCCATGGTAAAGACGTCGCGCAAAATGCCGCCAATGCCAGTCGCGGCCCCCTGATAGGGCTCGATATAGGAGGGGTGGTTGTGGCTTTCCATCTTGAAGACCAGCGCCTGTCCGTCGCCTATATCAACGATGCCAGCGTTCTCGCCGGGGCCGCAAATCACCTGAGGGCCGGTGGTCGGCAAACCGCGCAGCCATTTCTTGGAGGATTTATACGAGCAGTGTTCGTTCCACATGGCCGAGAAAATACCAAGCTCGGTAAAGCTGGGTTCGCGTCCGATGATGTCGAGAATGCGCTGGTATTCGTCAGCATTGATGCCGTGGCTGGCGATAAGCTCAGGTGTGATGGCTGGTTCGGTCATTGCAGTGATATCCCCCTAGCAGATATGGCAGTACTCTTAGATCAAGGCTGGGCTGGGGAAAAGGCCAAAGGGCATCCAAGTTGTGAGCCAAAAAAAAGGCCGAGCACGAAGCTCGGCCAAGTCCAAAAGGGAGGTATGAAGTGACAGCCCGAAGCCGTCGTCTTCATACCGCTCAATTAGGCGGCAGTTGTGCACCGATCAAGGCATTAGTGTAGTTTTTTATGGCATGGCCGATATGCGATTCTTGCATGGCTAGTCATTTTTCCTATCCCGCAAGTGCTTACGGTGGGTAATGATCTCGTCTTGTACGAAGTCTTTGAAGGCTGCGACTCGCTTTGAGGCGCGCAATTCCTCGGGATAGGCGAGGAAGACGGGCACATCTGCCGACTCGGTATTTGGCAGGACCTGCACCAGATCGGGAAAATCCTCGGTCAGATAGTCAGGCAGAACACCGATGCCAAGATGATGAATCACCCCTTGCAGCACACCGAAATAATTATTCACGGTCAGCGTTGATCGCACATCATACATCATCAACTGCTGGACCAGTTGCAAACCGGCGTTCACCTGATCGCTGTCGGTATTCTGGCAGATCAATCGATGATCGGCCATGTCCTCAAGCCGCTGCGGGGTGCCGTGTTCGGCGAGATATGTCGGCGATGCGTAAAGGCACATCTTGATCATCATCAGCTTTTTGCGCACCAGATCTGCCTGTGAAGGTTCCTTCATGCGGATGGCAACATCTGCCTCGCGCATGGGCAGGTCAAGAACGCGCTCTTCCAGCATCAGATCAACTTTGAGGTCGGGATATTTTTCATAAAGTTTAGGAAGACGAGGTGCGAGCCACAAGGTACCGAATCCGGTTGTTGTCGTCACGCGCAATTCACCGAACACTTCTTCTTCGCTGTCGCGGATGCGTGCGGCGGCTGTATCAAGCCGCTTGCTCATGGCGACGGTGGCGTCAAACAGCAGTTCGCCCTGTTCGGTTAGAATCAGCCCACGCGCATGGCGGTGAAACAAATTCGTGTTCAACTGTTCCTCTAGCCCACGAATTTGCCGACTGACTGCCGATTGCGACAGGTTCAGTTTATCGCCCGCATGCGTCAAGCTGCCGGCATCTGCGACAGCATGAAAAATTCTGAGCTTGTCCCAATCCATGAGGACTACCTTTGTAACGGGAGTTCTTTTTTCGAAGATGACTTTGTTTGCGCTAAAATCGTCGCAAAAACAACCCTGCGTCATGCTGCACTGCAACATTATTCGTTTGAGATGCAGTTGGGTGGGGTGCTGAGCAAGTATTAGACGGCCTGCCTTTAAGGTGGGCAAAAACACAACGCTAGACAGGTCAGCTTTTGTGACCTAACGTTAGTTTAAAGTTCGATTGCACGTAGGGGAGAACGCGGCATGACCAATCAGAAAATTTCATTGAATGACCGCTTCGACCTTGAGAAGTCTCCTGTGTTGCTGAACGGCACGCAGGCTTTGGTGCGCATGATGATGATGCAAAAGGCGCGCGATCGGGCGGCGGGGCTCAACACCGCGGGATATGTCACAGGGTATCGCGGTTCGCCTTTGGGGGCGGTCGACCTGCAGATGGAACGCGCAGCAAAACCCCTGACCGAATATGACGTTCTGTTCGAGCCGGGGCTGAACGAAGATTTGGCTGCCACAGCGCTTTGGGGTACCCAGCAGGCCGAATTGCGTGGTGAGGGCAAGTATGACGGCGTGTTTGGCCTATGGTATGGTAAAGGGCCGGGCGTAGACCGGTCTGGCGATGTGATGCGCCATGCGAACATGGCGGGCTCGTCCACACATGGGGGCGTGCTGATGGCGATGGGGGATGACCACACCGGCGAATCCTCTACCGTCCTGCACCAGTCGGAATGGGCGATGATGGACGCGTATATGCCCATCGTCAGCCCTGCCGGGGTCCAGGAGATTATGGATTATGGCATTTACGGCTGGGCATTGTCGCGGTTTTCGGGCCTCTGGGTGGGCCTGAAGACGATGAAAGACACGGTCGAGGCGACATCGGTGGTCAATGGTGATCCGCACCGGATGAAACTGGTCAAACCGGAATTTGATATGCCCGACGGTGGTCTGAACATTCGCTTGATCGACACACCGCACCTGCAAGAATCACGGATGATCGACCATAAACGCTACGCCGCCGAGGCGTTTTCCCACGCCAACAAGATCGACAAACGCATGTGGGGCAAAAAGGGTGCCAAGATCGGCTTTGTCGCGGCGGGCAAGAACTGGCTTGATCTGCTGCACGCGATGAGCCTGCTGAATATTGATGAAAACGAAGCAGAACGCCTTGGGATCACGCTTTATAAGGTTGGACAGACTTTTCCGCTGGATATGAAGGGTTTTCATGCTTGGGCCGAAGGGCTTGATCTGGTTGTGGTCGTCGAGGAAAAGCGCAAGCTGATCGAGATCCAGATCAAGGAAGGGTTGTTTTCCGATACCCATCGCCGCGTCTATGGCTGGCATAAAGGCGGTGGCGCGGGAATGGAGCATGGCGAGGAGTTGTTCCCGACCCGTGCCGCCCTTGACCCGATCTGGATCGCTGAAAAGCTGGGCGGTATTCTGATCGAAGAAGGCCGCAAAACCGATGGCATCAAAGCGGGGATGGAGGCGCTGGATTCTGCGCGCCGTGCCGATAACGCCGAAGATATCGCGGCGCGCGTGCCCTATTTCTGTTCGGGATGTCCGCACAACTCATCAACCAAGCTGCCCGAAGGCAGCCGCGCTTATGCAGGCATCGGGTGCCACTACATGGTGCAGTGGATGGACCGCGAGACGACCGGATACACCCATATGGGCGGCGAGGGCGCGAACTGGATCGGGGAATCACATTTCTCGACCCGCGAACATGTGTTTCAAAACCTAGGCGACGGAACGTATAACCATTCCGGCATTCAGGCGATCCGCGCCGCAGTGTCGGCGAAAACCAACATCACCTACAAAATTCTTTACAACGACGCTGTCGCGATGACGGGCGGGCAACACAACGAAGGTGATCTGGACGCGCCGCGTATTGTCGCCGAACTCAAGGCGATGGGCGTAAAGAATATTGCGGTTGTCTATGATGAAAAGGAAGACGTGGACGCTGCCGCCTTCAAGGGTGTTCCCATGTACGAGCGGGCGGATTTGCAGACTGTCCAAGAGAGCTTTACCAAACACAAAGGCGTCAGCGCGATTGTCTATATCCAGACCTGTGCTGCCGAAAAACGCCGCCGCCGCAAGCGGGGGCTGTTTCCTGATCCCGACAAACGCGTGTTTATCAATACAGATGTTTGCGAAGGCTGTGGCGACTGCGGTGTGCAATCCAACTGCGTGTCCATTGTCCCGCACGAGACGGAACTGGGCCGCAAACGCGCGATCGATCAATCCTCCTGCAACAAAGATTTTTCATGCGTTAAAGGGTTTTGCCCCTCGTTCGTAACGCTCGAAGGCGCGCAAATTCGTAAAGACCCGACGACAGAAGTGAAGATCCCTGATCTGCCGATGCCGGTCTTGCCGTCGATCAAGGGCACCTTCAACGTGGTCATCACCGGCGTTGGCGGCACCGGCGTTGTCACCATCGGTGCCGTGCTGGCGCAAGCGGCGCAGATTGACGGCAAAGGGGCTGGAATGATGGAGATGGCAGGCCTTGCCCAAAAAGGCGGTGCCGTGCACATTCATTGTCGTTTGGCCGAACGGCCGGAAGACATCAGCGCCATTCGCGTCGCCACCGGCGAAGCTGACGCGCTGATCGGCGGCGATCTGGTGGTCTCGGCAGGGACCAAAACGCTTGGTCTTACGCGCGCTGGGCGCACGGGGGCGGTGGTGAACTCGCACCAGATCATCACCGGTGATTTCACCCGGAACACCGAATTCCAGATGCCTTACGACCGCTTGACGCTGGCGCTTGAAGCGCGGTTGAAGGACGATGTGGCGCTGTTTGATGCCTCTGATCTGGCGAAGGCGACGCTGGGGGATTCGATTTATTCCAACATGATGATCTTTGGCGCGGCGTGGCAGAAGGGACTGATCCCGCTGTCGCTGGAAAGCCTGCAAGAAGCGGTCCGCCTGAATGGCGCAGCGGTCGAACGCAACCTCAAAGCGTTTGAACTGGGGCGTTGGGCAGTGCTTTACCCCGCCGAGGCAGCGCAGGTGTACGCGCCCAATGTGGTGCAGATGCCCAAGTCGCTGGACGAAAAAATTGCCTTTCGAATGGAGCATCTGACTGGTTATCAAGGCAAGAGGTTGGCCAAACGCTATGCCAAGATGCTGGAAAACATCGATGACAAAGCCCTGAAAGAAGCCGTGGCTTTGGGATATCACAAGCTGTTGTCCTACAAGGATGAATACGAAGTCGCACGTCTGCTGAAAACGACACGGGCCAAAGTCGATGCCGAATTTGCAGGTGATCCCAAGATCACCTTCAATCTCGCCCCGCCCATGCTGTCGAAGACGGGTGCAGACGGTCGCCCGCTGAAACGTGCCTTTGGGGAATGGTTACAGACGCCTCTTGCGGTGTTGCAGAAGATGAAGTTCCTGCGCGGCACGCCGTTTGATCCGTTTGGCCGCACCCAAGAGCGGCGGATGGAGCGTGCGCTGATCTCGCAATACGAGGCCGATATGAAAGCGGTCCTTCCCAAGCTGACGGACGCGACGCGTGATGCGATTGTCGCGCTGGCCGAATTGCCGCTTCAGATCAGGGGGTTTGGACCGGTCAAGCAGGCCAACGAGGGCAAGGCCGCAAAACGGCGTGAAGAACTGCTCTCTGTGATCCAGACAGGTGGAACCACAACATCAAAAGCAGCTGAGTAATTGATGGTGTCACGCGGATGCCGTGAAAGGATCTCTTTCCGGGTGGCACGGTCGGCACGACAGTAAAGCGTTTTCAAAGCCGATGGATCCGCGCTGGCGCTGCTTTAGCGCGCGGATGATCGGCAAATTGCAAGCCACTGTTGTGCCGATTTATTTTGACGGGCCAGCAAGCCGCTTATTCCAGGTTGCAAGCCATCTGCACAACTGCCTTCGAAGGGGACTGTTGATCAAGGAATTGCGAAAAAGGGTCGATACACCGGTGCGCGTTGTGATCGGCGACCCCATCGGCAGGAACGTGCTGAACCCTTTGGCAAAAGACGCAAAAGCGATGATGGATTTCCTGCGCAAAGCCACGTATGAGTTATCACCAGACGCGGTCAAATTCTTTGACCACGGGTATGAATTTGAAAATCGGCATCGTGCCGACAGGTGACGGCAAAGCAAGATGGCAGTTGGTATTTTTGATTCCGGGCTGGGTGGCCTGACTGTTTGGGCTGCCGTGCAGGCCGAACTTCCCGATGTGGATTTTATCTATCTTGCCGATAGTGCCAACGCGCCCTACGGCGTGCGCGCATCCGATGATATCTACAACCTGACCGTTGCCGCGACACAGCGGTTGTTCGATGCGGGTTGTGATCTGGTGATTTTGGCCTGTAATACGGCCTCGGCGGCTGCCCTTCGGCGCATGCAGGAGAGTTGGGTACCGTCTGACAAACGCGTTTTGGGTGTGTTCGTGCCGCTGATCGAAGCGATGACGGAGCGGAACTGGGGCGATAATTCGCCCCCCCGCGAGGTTGACCTGAAGCACGTCGCATTGTTTGCCACCCCCGCGACCGTAGCAAGCCGGGCGTTTCAGCGCGAGTTGGCGTTTCGCGCGATTGGCGTTGACGTCGAAGCGCAGGCCTGTGGCGGCGTTGTGGATGCCATTGAAGACGGTGATTTCATTCTGGCTGAGGCGCTGGTGCGCAGTCACGTCGATGCCCTCAAGCGCAAGATGCCGCTTCCCGAGGCTGCGATATTGGGCTGTACACATTATCCGTTGATGCAGGACGCGTTCCAGGACGCGCTTGGGGCCGAGGTCAAGGTATTCAGCCAGGCCAATCTTGTCGCCCGCAGCCTTGGTGACTATCTCAAGCGACACCCCAAGATGTTGGGCACGGGCGAGGCGGCATTCCTGACCACGGGCGATCCCAAAAAGGTCAGCAGCCGGGCGACGCAGTTTTTGCGACGACCTTTGACGTTTCAGGCCGCCTAACCCTTTACGCTTATTTTCCGAACGGACTCCGACATGATGTATAATATCGCTATCCTTGGTGCCTCTGGTTATACGGGTGCTGAACTGATCCGGCTTATTGCGGGCCATTCTTCCATGCAGATCAAGGCTTTGGGGGCGAACTATAAAGCGGGGCAGACCATGGCAGAGGTGTTTCCGCATCTGCGCCATCTGGATTTGCCAAGGTTGGTGACCATTGAAGAGATCGATTTTACGGACATCGATCTGTGCTTTTGTGCGCTGCCCCACAAAACCAGCCAAGAGGTGATCGCGGCGCTGCCAAAGACCCTTAAAATCGTGGATCTGTCGGCTGATTTCCGGCTGCGTGATCCGCAAGAATATACAAAGTGGTACGGAAACCCGCATGCCGCGCTGGAGCAGCAGAAGGAGGCTGTGTACGGGCTGACGGAATTCTATCGCGAAGACATAAAATCTGCCCGGCTGGTAGCTGGGACCGGGTGTAATGCGGCAACCGGACAATTCGCGCTGCGCCCTTTGATCGAAAAGGGTGTGATTGATCTGGATGACATCATCCTTGATCTGAAATGTGCTGTCTCCGGTGCGGGTCGGTCGCTCAAGGAAAATCTACTGCATGCGGAGCTGTCCGAGGGGTATCACGCTTATTCTGTTGGCGGCACGCACCGGCATTTGGGCGAGTTCGACCAAGAGTTTTCGGCCATCGCGGGCCGTCCCGTCAAAGTGCAGTTTACCCCACATCTGATAGCCGCCAACCGCGGAATTCTGGCGACGGTCTACGTCAAAGGCGATGCGCAAGTGATCCATGATACGTTTGCGGCCGCCTATGCGACTGAACCGTTCATCGAATTGTTGCCGATGGGCGAGGCTCCCAGCACGCGGCATGTTCGCGGATCGAACTTTTGCCATATCGGCGTGGTCGCTGATCGGATAGAAGGGCTCACAATAATAATTGCCGCCCTTGATAATCTGACGAAAGGTTCAAGTGGTCAGGCGTTGCAAAATGCCAATCTGATGCTAAATATTGACGAGACAGAGGGCCTGATGATGGCCCCGTTATTTCCGTGAGGGTCAATGAAAAGTCTTAAGAAACAACGTCGTGTCCAAGTTATTGGCGTCGCTGTCGTGGCTTTGATCTTGTCCACGGTCCTGATTGGCTATGCCATGCGCGACGGAATTAACTTTTTCCGCGCGCCCAGCCAGATCATCGCGGAACCCCCGGGACCAAACGAAGTGTTTCGGATCGGTGGGTTGGTTGCCGAAGGATCGCTTGTGCGCGGAGACGGGGAAACGATCCGTTTTTCCGTGACCGATGGCGGGGCGATCATACCGGCAACGTATACAGGCGTTCTGCCTGATTTGTTTGAAGAAAATCAGGGTATGGTGGGCACGGGCCGCTATATCAACGGCGTGTTCGAGGCCACTGAAATACTGGCAAAACACGACGAGAACTACATGCCGACCGAGGTTGTCGATGCTCTGAAAGCTCAGGGCATGTATGTAGCGCCTGACAGCTAAGACCGCGCGTTCTGCTTTTCATCCGTTAACCTTGGAAGCGTCACCTTTGCCGTGTTGAAACACGCAAGGGGGGTTAGCCCAATGAAATCTGTTCAAGAGATCGCGACGGAGATTGTCGCCCGCGAGGGTGGTTTTGTGAATGACCCCGACGATCTGGGTGGGGCGACAAACTTTGGTGTGACCATTTACACGATGCGCCGCCTTGGCATCGATCTGAACAGCGATGGCATCATTGATCTGGCAGATGTGCGCAGCCTGACCCAAGTTCAGGCGGTCGAGATTTTCATCCAGCATTATTTCAACGCACCTTTGATCGAAGGGTTGCCGCAAGCGCTGCATCCGACGGTGTTTGACATGTATGTCAATGCGGGAAGCAATGCGGTGAAGATCCTTCAACAGCTTCTGCGCAAAATGGGTTTTGATGTCGCTGTCGATGGTGTGCTTGGGGCGCAGACCCATGCGGCAGCGCGGGCCGCATTTTCAAAAGCATCTCAGGAACTGTTAGCCGCAATTATTCATGAAGCCCCTGTTTTGGCGCGTGGGGCGATGTTTGAAGGCCCTTTGCTTTTGGATGCCCATAGGTGATCGGCGCCCGAATTGCGCA
>Ga0307981_1000114_pt1 | contig 83197 bp, 77 predicted proteins | sample OrgLakmetagen987_FD_201849 | JGI IMG/M metagenome (GOLD analysis project Ga0307981, IMG submission 201849) | Saline water microbial communities from Organic Lake, Antarctica - #987 | ecosystem: Environmental > Aquatic > Non-marine Saline and Alkaline > Saline | place: Antarctica: Organic Lake... | reverse complement strand
CGATATTCGCTTTCGGCTCGGGAGAAGTGCAGGCGGTGTTCCGCCGTGGTGGTCTCAATCGCTGGGATGGGACCGTTCTGGGCAAGCGGGCCGGGCGCGCGCTCAGCAATGTATCAGACGTCACCGCCGCGCCCGTTGTGTCTGGCAATCGGGTGTACGCGGGCAATTTGTCGGGTCGCATCGTGGCTCTGGATGCCGGATCGGGGATGCGTGTCTGGGCCGCGCGTGAGGGCGCTTCCGGAGCAGTCTTGCCTGTGGGCGACAGCGTGTTTGCGGTGAGCGATATCAATGAATTGCTGCGTCTTGACGCGGCAGACGGTGCAAAGATCTGGGGCGTGGAGCTTCCGAACTTCGTCAAAACCAAGCCGAAACGGCAGGGCCGCGTGGTGCCGCATCATGGGCCCATTTTGGCCGGTGGCCGGGTGATCATCGCCTCGGGTGATGGTGTGCTGCGCAGCTTTGATCCGACCAATGGCGCGCTTGTGGGCACGGTGGAGATCCCCGGAGGTGCCACATCCGCGCCGGTGGTCGCCGGGCGTACGCTCTATGTCGTAAGCTCCCAAGGGCAATTGCTCGCCTACCGCTGAGCACCGCCAATCGAGACAGGGCTTTCGCAGGGCTGTTCTTTGCGCTATGGCGCGTGTCTAACCCTGCTCGGAGCTGTCTGATGTCCTTCACCCTCGCAATCGTGGGCCGCCCCAATGTGGGGAAATCCACGCTGTTCAACCGCCTCGTCGGCAAGCGCCTGGCACTGGTGGACGACCAGCCCGGCGTCACGCGCGATCTGCGTGAGGGTGCCGCGCGGCTGGCCGACCTGCGTTTTACCGTGATCGATACTGCCGGGCTTGAGGAAGTGACCGACGATAGCCTTCAGGGCCGCATGCGACGCCTGACCGAACGCGCTGTGGATATGGCCGACATCTGCCTATTCATGATCGACGCGCGCATGGGCGTGACCTCGTCCGATCTGGTATTCGCCGATATTCTGCGCAAGCGCGCGGCAAATGTCATTCTGGTGTGTAACAAGGCCGAGGGTAATGCCGCCGAGGCTGGCGTGCTGGAGGCCTATTCGTTGGGTCTCGGGGAGCCGTTGCGCCTATCCGCCGAGCATGGGGAAGGGCTGACCGATCTTTACACCGTCCTGATGCCGCTGGCCGATGGATTTGCCGAGACGCGATCCGACGACACGCCCGAAGTGGATGTGGATCTGAGCGAGGCAGACGGCGATGATCTTGATGCGGTCCCCGTGCCGACACGCGCCAAGCCTTTGCAGGTTGCCGTTGTGGGGCGACCCAACGCGGGCAAATCAACGCTGATCAACCAGATCGTGAAAGAAGACCGTCTGCTGACAGGGCCCGAGGCCGGGATCACGCGGGACGCGATCTCGCTCATCACCGATTGGGTAGGCCCCGACGGCGTGGGCGTGCCCATGCGTATTTTCGATACGGCAGGTATGCGCAAAAAGGCCAAAATTCAGGAAAAACTTGAGAAGCTGAGCGTAAGCGACGGTTTGCGCGCGGTTAAGTTTGCCGAAGTTGTCGTCGTCTTGCTCGATGCGGAAATTCCATTTGAGCAGCAGGATCTGCGCATCGCCGATCTGGCCGAACGTGAAGGTCGCGCCGTGGTGATCGCGGTTAACAAATGGGATGTCGAGGAAGACAAGCAGGGCAAGCTCAAGGAACTCAAGGAGAGCTTCGAGCGGCTGCTGCCCCAACTGCGCGGTGCGCCCCTGATCACCGTATCCGCCAAGACGGGCAGGGGAATGGACCGCCTGCACCAGGCGATCATGCGTGCCTATGACATGTGGAACCGTCGCGTGAGCACGGCACAGCTCAACCGCTGGCTGTCGGGCATGCTCGAGGCGCATCCGCCCCCGGCGCCGCAAGGCAAGCGTATCAAGATGAAATACATGACACAGGCCAAGACTCGCCCACCGGGGTTCGTTGTGATGTGTAGCCATCCGGACAAAGTACCCGAAAGCTACAGCCGCTATCTGGTCAACGGATTGCGGGTGGATTTCGACATGCCGGGCACACCGATCCGGTTGTGGATGCGTGGCCAGTCTGATGCCAACCCCTACAAGGGCCGCAAGAAGGCGCCGCCGTCAAAGCTGCGCAAACACGTGGGCGGCAAACCCAACGACGGCAGCCGGTAGCGGCGCATTTGGGGCAGGGGCGCGGGTCAGCCCGCGCGCCATGCCTTGACTGTGGGGAATACCAGCGCGATCGCGCCACCGGCGGCTAGGGCAGCTACCGTCATGTTGGGTACTGCAAAATTATGCACCACAACGGCCACCAGTGCCCAGATGACCGCAATGCCGTAGCTCGGCGCACGGCCAAGCTGGCTCTGCACGGCAGCGGCGATGACAAGCGCCAGAAAGATCGCGGCCAGCGCGGCAGTGGTCCCGTCGAGAAAGCCGTAGCCTGCCACCAGCAATCCTAGTGAGACGCAGGACGCGGCGCTGAGCCAACCTGCGTACAGACCTATGGGAAGGGCGGCGAACCACTTGTCATCAACCGGGCTGCGAAACAGAGCCACAAGTGCCGTGATAAGCATCACCCAGATCAGCACGGAGGCCCAGATCGGGCTTGCAACTGCGACGGCGAGCCAGATGCTGCCCACCGCCAGCGAGGGAATGAGGGCGATCCGCATCGTGTGCCACTGCGCGTCGTTGCGCCGCTTCCACACCCCGTAGCCGAGCCCGACCAGCAGCCACAGATAGATCACGCCCCAAATGCCGAAGGCATATCCCTCGGGTTGCACCGCAGGATCGACCTGCGGCACGGGGAACTGTTCGGGATCGAACCCGCCGAAATCGCGCACGAAGAAGGGCGAAATGGCGAACAGCCCGGCAATAATAAATGTGACAATCGCGATTGCACTACGTGACATCATGGACCTTTCTGGTCAAAACTGGTGCTTTCACTGCGAGATATAGCACAAAGGATTTTCACTAATGGCACGCATCGCACTATTTTGCGACGGTACATGGAACAGCCCGACGATGGAACAGCCGACCCATGTGGACCGGCTATTCAAAAAGACCAGACAGAGCAACGCCCAGCACACGCATTATTTCGCCGGCGTCGGCACGGGCGGCGATGCGCCGGGCGTTTTCAGCAAAGCACTGATGAAACTCGGGGGGGGCGCATTTGGCTGGGGTCTCAACGAGAACATCAAGGAGGCCTACGCAAGGCTGTGCGATCAATACGAGGCGGGCGACGAAATCTTCATTTTCGGCTTTTCGCGCGGCGCCTATACCGCGCGATCGCTCGCAGGCATGATCCGCAAATGCGGGATTATCGCGGATCCGACGCCAGAGGCCGTTGAGGAGGCCTTTGCCCTCTACCGGATGCCGGGCATCGAGAATCATCCCGACGCGCTGCATGTCATGCAAAAGCGGCGCAGGCTCTCGCCACGCTTTGCCACCTCGCGCGCCGAGATGGAGTGGCGCGCTGTGACACCATGGGCGAATGACCCCGCGGAGATGCACCAGGTCGAGATAGCCTATCTGGGCATCTGGGATACGGTCGGATCGCTGGGCATCCCTGCGCCGCTGCTGGGACCGGTGGCCAACGTCTGGAACAGCAAGTACCGTTTTCACGACACACTTCTGAGCTCCATGGTCAAGGCCGCGCGCCATGCGGTGGCGCTGGACGAGCGGCGGGTATTCTACAGTCCCGCGCTGTGGGACAATCTGGAGGCATCGCGGGATCACGAGGGCCTGAACAAAGGCGACCGCAGCCTGGCGCGGCCCTACCAGCAGGTCTGGTTCACCGGTACGCACGCGATTGTAGGTGGATCTGCGCCCAAAGCGCGCGCGCTCACTGGCCAGTCGCTGCAGTGGGTCGCCGACGGCGCGCGGGAGGCGGGGCTCGACATCGACATGCAGGACTTGCTCGACCGTGTGCCCGATCCGCTGGCGAATAGCCACACGCTGGACCAACCGCCCGTGCCATACATGATTTTCGGAAACTTCCTGAAATGGCGCGCGGGGCCGGGCCACCCTATCGATTTACACCCAAGCGCGGAAATCCGCATCAAAACCCGCCGCGATTACCGTCCGCGTTCGCTCAAAAATCTGATGCCCGCATTGTTCGGCGTGGTGCCGCCCGCGACGCCGAGAGACGGGCCGCAGCGCTAAGCTGCGGAGCCGCTCCTTTACGCAAGGGTCCCGTCGAGGGCGAGCGTGGTTTTGCCGCTCAGATAGGGCGCAAGCACGGATGGCAGCGCCACGGTGCCATCCGCTTGCTGTCCGTTTTCGAGCACCGCGATCAGGCAGCGTCCCACCGCAAGGCCGGAGCCGTTGAGCGTATGCACGAACTGGGGCTTGCCGCCGCCTTCGGGCTTGAAGCGGGCGTTCATGCGGCGCGCCTGAAAATCGCCCGTGGTCGAAACGGAACTGATTTCACGGTAGGCGTTCTGGCCGGGCAGCCACGCCTCGATGTCGAAGGTGCGCCGCGCGCCGAAGCCCATGTCACCGGTACACAGTAGGACAGTGCGGTAGGGAATGCCCAGCTTTTCAAGGATCCCCTGCGCACAGCCTAGCATCCGCTGCTGCTCCGCATCCGATGCTTCAGGAAGTGTGATCGAGACCATCTCGACTTTTTCGAACTGGTGCTGGCGCAGCATGCCTGCGGTATCGCGCCCTGCCGAGCCGGCCTCAGAGCGGAAACACAGCGTGTGGGCCGTGAGGCGGCGCGGCAGATCGGCAGCCTCCAGCGTCTCTCCGGCGACGGTATAAGTTAACGGGACTTCAGACGTGGGCACGAGCCACATGCCATCGGTGGTCTGATAGCTGTCGTCGCCGAATTTCGGCAACTTGTCCGTCCCGTACATCGCCTCGTCGCGTACGAGCACGGGGGAGTTTACCTCCGTCAGGCCGTTCTCGTCCACATGCGTATCGAGCATGAATTGCCCCAGTGCGCGGTGGATACGGGCAACGCCGCGCTTGAGCATGACAAAACGCGCGCCGGAGGTTTTCCCCGCTGTCTCGAAATCCATAGATGCAGCCACACTATCGATATCATAATGCTCTCGCGGACTGAAGTCGAAGTCGGGGATATCGCCCCAGCGCTTGACCTCGACGTTGTCGGCCTCGCTGGCGCCCATGGGCACGTCGCCCGCGGGACTGTTCGGAATGCGCGACAGCATATCAGTGAGTTGCGCATCCAGATCCTTGGCCTCGGCCTGCATCGCGGCGACTTCGGCCTTCTTTTCCGAAACCAACGCGCGCAAGCGCTCGAACTCTACCTCGTCACCCTTGGCTTTCGCTGCGCCCACTTGCTTGGAGGCGGCGTTCTGCTCGGCCTGTGCCGCCTCGGCCGCCTGGATCTTGGCGCGGCGCGCGGTATCGAGAGCGAGGATGGCGGAGGACTGTGCCGCATCGCCGCGCCGCGCCAGTGCGGCATCGAAGGCATCGGGGGTCTCGCGGATGGCGCGGATGTCGTGCATCGTAATGTCCTTGTCTCGTTTGGTCGTGTGATTCAATCCTGTGCGCTGCGTTATGGCCGATTATTCCACGAGGGCATAGGGGGGGAAATGGGGGCGGTCCGAAAACTCCGTCATTGCGGCCAATTGTGGCGTGCATCGCCTTGCAAAGCCGCGTATCCGCGCATAGGTTCTGCCGAACTTCAGACGGCGACTTCAGACTGAGCGGGCACGTCCCCGTAAGCGCCCCAAAAAAGGACTTATCCATGTCAGGCATTGAGCAATTCATCCCGCTGATCCTCATCTTCGGGATCATGTATTTCCTGCTGATCCGCCCCCAGCAGAAAAAGCTCAAGGATCATCAGGCGATGGTTGCGGCGCTGCGCCGGGGCGATCAGGTCGTCACGCAGGGTGGCATGGTAGGCAAGGTCGTCAAGGTCAAGGACGATGGCGAACTGGAATTGGAAATTGCGGACGGCATCAAAGTCCGGGTGATACAAAGCACCATTGCAACCGTGATCAGCAAGACCGAACCGGCCAAGTAACTTTTTAGACGACACTGATAAAAGGCGGGCGATATGCTCCAGATATCCATATGGAAACGCATCGCTATCTGGCTGACCGTAGCGGCCGGTCTAATGCTGGCCGCGCCGAACGCCTTTTATGCTGTGGTTGAAGGGCACAATGACGCGGTTCAGGAGATCGAGCAATCGGGCGCCACGCCCGAGTTGGAAGCACAGCGTGCGCTTTGGCCCGATTTTCTACCAAATGATCTGGTCAATCTAGGTCTCGATCTGCGCGGCGGGGCGCATTTGCTGGCAGAAGTGCGGGTCGCGGATGTCTATGCCGCACGGCTGGAGGCCATGTGGCCCGAAGTGCGCGATGCGGTCCGGGGAATTACGCCGGTGAACCTGCAACAGTCGCCTCCGGGCGAGCTCAGGGTTCGGCTGAATGATCCATCCATGATGCCGCAAGCGATGGAAATCGTGCGGGGGCTGGCCCAGCCCGTACAGACCCTTACCGGGGCGGGCGCGAGCGATATCGAGGTGAGCGGCCGCGACGGCATCCTCACTGTTGTCCTGTCGGAGGCCGAGCAAAGCGCCACTGACGAGCGCACCATGCAGCAATCGCTCGAAATCATTCGCCGCCGTATTGACGAGGTCGGGACACGCGAGCCAACGATCCAGCGGCAGGGAAGTGACCGGATTCTCATTCAGGTGCCGGGCATAGGCTCGGCTGCCGAGCTCAAGGAGATCATCGGGACCACGGCGCAGCTTACGTTCAATCCCGTCGTGCGCCGCACCACGGACGGGGCGGAGCGGCCCGGCCTCGGCAACGAGCTTGTGCCGTCGCTCGACCAGCAGGGCGTGTTCTACGTGATTGAAAGTGCACCTGTCGTAAGCGGGGAAGAGCTTGTCGATGCGCAGCCGAGCTTCGACCAGAACGGTGGCCCTGCGGTCAGTTTCCGGTTCAACACCTCCGGCGCACGTAAATTCGGAGATTACACCGCCGAGAACATCGGCGCTCTTTTTGCGATCGTGCTTGACGATGAAGTCGTGAGCGCGCCCACGATCCAGAGCCACATTCCCGGCGGGTCGGGTATCATCACCGGCAATTTCGGGGTGGAGGAATCCACGCGACTCGCTGTGCTGCTACGCGCAGGCGCACTGCCCGCCCAGCTTGATTTCCTCGAAGAAAGGACCATCGGTCCGGAACTGGGACAGGACAGCATCGACGCGGGCAAAATTGCGACAATTGTTGCGTTCACCGCAGTGCTGTTTTTCATGTTTGCTGCCTATGGCCTGTTCGGCATCTTCGCCAACATCGCCCTCATCATCAACGTGGCCCTTCTGTTCGGCCTGCTGAGCATCATCGGTGCGACGCTTACGCTACCGGGCATCGCGGGAATCGTTCTGACTGTAGGGATGGCGGTGGACGCCAACGTGCTGATCTTTGAGCGGATCCGCGAAGAGCTGCTGACGGCCAAAGGCCCCGCGCGCGCGATCGAGCTTGGGTATGAAAAGGCGCTCAGTGCCATTCTGGATGCCAACATCACCACGTTCATCACTGCGGTAATCCTGTTTGCCATGGGCTCGGGGCCGGTGCGCGGGTTTGCGATCACGCTGGGTTTGGGCATTCTCACGTCGGTTTTCACGGCGATCTATGTAACACGTCTGATGGTGGTCATCTGGTACGAGCGCCGCCGTCCCAAAACGATAGAGCTTTGATATGATGCGCCTCAGACTTGTAAAACAGAACACGAGCTTCGATTTCTTCACGCGCTGGAAGCTCTGGCTCGGGATATCCGGGCTTATGGTGATTGTGGCGGCGGCTTCATTCCTCATCCAGGGCTTGAATTTCGGAATTGATTTCAGGGGCGGGACCACGATCCGCACGGAAAGTCCGCGCCCTGTAATCATCTCAGAGTACCGCGACGCGATGACCACACTGGGTCTTGGGGATATCACGATCACAGAAGTGTTCGACCCGCAATTCCGCCCTGATCAAAACGTTGCGATGGTGCGGATCCAGGCACAGGACGATCAGGAAGCGGTCACGACAGAGCTTATCGAGGCGGTCGAAGGCGCGCTGAAGGAAGTGCGGCCCGATATCAAGTTTATCTCCGTGGAATCGGTTGGTCCGAAGGTCTCAGGCGAGTTGATCAACACGGCCATCATCGCCGTCGCACTCGCGATGGGTGCCGTGCTGATCTATATCTGGCTGCGGTTCGAATGGCAGTTCGCTGCGGGCGCCGTATTGGCGTTGATTCACGATGTTGTCCTGACCATCGGTGTATTTTCCGAGCTTCAGATCCGGTTTGATCTGGCGATCATCGCGGCGCTGCTCACCATCGTGGGGTACTCGCTCAACGATACGGTGGTGGTGTTCGACCGGGTGCGGGAAAACCTGCGTAAATACAAGAACCGCCCACTTAAGGAAGTTCTCAACATGTCGATCAACGAGACATTGAGCCGGACCTTCATGACATCGCTCACAACTTTGCTGGCGCTGATCGCGCTTTTCGTGCTGGGTGGCGATGTGATCCGGGGCTTCGTATTTGCGATGATCTGGGGCGTGGTCGTGGGGACGTATTCTTCGATATTCGTAGCGACCGCCGCGCTTTTGTACTTCGGCGTCAAGCGCGACTGGTCAAAACCCGATGCGAACGCGGGCAACCAATACGCAAATATCGACACCTGACATGCTGGCATCCGCCATCGCGAGGCAGGGCCTGATCTGGCTCGTCGCGGCGGTATGCATCGCGGGGCTTGTGCGCGGGTTTGCGGGCTTCGGCTCTGCAATGATCATCATGCCGGTGGCGAGTTCGGTCTTGCAGCCTGTCGAGGCGGTGATCTTCGTGGTTTGTGCAGAATTGATCGGCCCCTTGCCCAATCTTCCCGCCGCATTGCGCGCGGGCAGGCTGCGCGATGTGGGGCTTTTGGTGATTGGCGCGATTTTAGCACTTCCCGCCGGTGTCTGGGCGCTCGCCAGCATGGATGCGACTGTCTTTGGCTGGATCGTGTCAGCTTGCGTCATACTTCTTCTCGGTCTGACGGCGTATGGCTGGCGCCTTACGGGCGGTCTGACGCGCCGCCTTATCGTGGCCACGGGCGCCGTGGGCGGCTTCATGACAGGCTTCGCCGGTATTCCTGGGCCCCCTGTCATCATGCTTTACATGGCCAGTACCTTGCCAAGCGCCATAATCCGGGCAAATTTTCTGCTCTACCTGGTGGCGCTGGATCTGCTGCTGTTCTTGCTGTTCTGGTCGATGGGGATGATGAATTGGTCCATAGCTTTGCTTGGGCTGCTGGTTGGGGTACCCAATCTTTTGGCGAATATGATCGGCGCGCGTCTTTTTGACCCATCAGCAGAGCGTCTTTTTCGCGCTGTGGCCTATCTCATGATAGCGGCATCGGCTATCGTCGGCCTGCCACTTTGGAAAGGATAAGTCATGCGGTTGAACGAAGTCGTGTTTAACGATGCCAAGCCAGTGGAGGGCTACGGCCCCGGTTTCTTCCGCATCGGCGGTGAGGTGGTGCAGGGGGCGGTGATCACGTCATCCAGTGGCACCCGCACGTGGGGCGGGATGGACGATATTGCCGCGCTGGAGGATCTCGTGGCGCAGAGCGATGTGATCTTCATCGGAACGGGCGCGCAGATCGCGCATTTGCCCGTCGGCCTGCGCGACAAGCTGGAGCAGGCGGGCGTCGGGGTCGAGGCGATGGCCTCTCCGGCAGCCGCGCGGACCTATAACGTGCTGCTGAGTGAGGGCCGCCGTGTGTCCCTCGCCATGCTGCCGGTCTAGCGGATGGTGCTGCGCCTCACTGATGTGGCCGTTGCGCGCGGTGGTGTGCCGGTGCTGGGCGCTGTGACGTTTGAGCTGGAGCCGGGCAGGGCGCTCGTTTTGCGGGGCCCGAACGGTTCGGGCAAGACGACGCTGCTGCGCGCGATTGCAGGGCTTCAGCCTGTGCTGTCGGGCAGAATCGAGGGTGCGGAGGATACGGTTGCCTATGCCGGACACGCGGACGGCCTGAAAGCGATGCTCAGTGTGGCGGAGAATTTACAGTTCTGGGCGGCTGTCTACGGGCGCCGCGAGATCGACGCGGCGCTCGAGGCCTATGCGCTGGCGCCGCTCGCGGACCGTCTGGCGGGGACGCTGTCGGCGGGGCAGAAACGGCGCGCGGGGCTCGCACGGCTCATGGTGACGGGCAGGCCCATCTGGGTGCTGGACGAGCCTACGGTCTCGCTGGATATCGCTGCTGTCGGGATGTTCGCTGACGCGGTGCGCGCGCATCTGGACGGAGGTGGCATGGCTTTACTTGCGACCCACATCGATCTGGGAATTGAGGCGCAAGTGCTCGACATCACGGGGATGCGCGCTGCTCCGGACGCTTTGCACGGCGCCAGCGATGAGGCGTTTCTGTGATCGCACTTCTGATACGTGATTTGCGTCTCGCCCTTCGCGCCGGGGGCGGCTTTGGCCTCGGGTTGGCGTTTTTCCTGATCCTCACGGTCTTGGTCCCTTTCAGCGTGGGGCCTCAAAGCGCACTGTTGTCCTCCATCGCTCCGGGGATTTTGTGGCTCGGTTCGCTGCTGGCCTGCCTGCTGTCGCTCGACCGCTTGCTGGCCCTCGATTTCGAGGACGGAACGCTCGATGTGTTGGCGACCGCACCGCTGCCGCTTGAGGCCGCTCTCGCAGTCAAAGCGCTGGCCCACTGGATCACGACGGGCCTGCCGCTGGTGCTGGCGGCGCCGTTCCTCGGCATCTTGCTCAATCTGCCGCCGCAAGGATTTGTCTGGCTCGTGGTCTCGCTGCTGCTCGGCACGCCCGCGCTCTCCATAATCGGCACGTTCGGTGCCGCCCTCACGGTGGGCATCAAGCGGGGCGGTTTGCTGATGTCGCTGCTGGTCCTGCCGCTCTACGTACCGACGCTGATTTTCGGGGCGGAGGCCGCGCGCAGGGGGGCAGTTGGCATGGCGATCGAGACACCGCTCTTGCTGCTGGCAGGGATCAGCCTCGGTTCTATCGCATTGCTGCCCTTTGCCGCGGCGGCCGCTTTGCGGATGACAATCCGGTGAGGAATTCGTATGCCATTGAGCTTATACACAAGGCGTATTAGGTAGCTTTCATGTCACTCTGGGAATATGCAAATCCGGTCAAGTTTCTGGCCCTCAGCGCGCGAGTGCAGCCATTTGCCTGGGCTGCTGCGGCGATCGGTATAGCTGTCGGACTGGGCTGGGGGTTTTTCGCCACGCCGGATGATTTCCGGCAAGGCTCGACCGTCAAGATCATCTACATTCATGTCCCCTCTGCCTGGATCGCGATCAATGCGTGGATCATGATGCTTGTGGCATCGCTCATCTGGTTGGTGCGCCGCCATCACGTGAGCGCGCTCGCCGCGCGCGCTGCGGCGCCCGTGGGGCTGGTGATGACTGTGATCGGCCTACTCACCGGTGCGATCTGGGGTCAGCCGATGTGGGGCACGTGGTGGGCCTGGGATCCGCGCCTGACATCCTTCCTGATCCTGTTTTTGTTCTATCTGGGCTATATCGCCCTTTGGGAAGCGGTCGAGGATCCGGATACCGCCGCTGATCTCACCTCTGTGCTCTGTCTTGTAGGCTCTGTCTTTGCGTTACTGTCCCGCTATGCTGTGCTGTTCTGGAGCCAGGGGCTGCACCAAGGGGCGACCCTAAGCCTCGACAAAGAAGAGAACATCTCAGACGTCTTCTGGGTTCCGCTGGTGATTTCCATCTCAGGGTTCACCCTTCTGTTCATTGCTCTCGTCCTCTACCGGACTGGCACCGAGATCGCACTGCGCCGGGCCCGCGCACTAAGCGCAAGACGGGATGCGAGTGCATGATGCCGGATCTTGGAAAATACGCGGCAGACGTTTTGGGCGCCTACGGCGTGACGCTGGTGCTGATGGCGGCGCTGGTCGTGCTTAGCCTGCGGCGTGGTGCAAAAGCGCGGGCTGCCCTGCGCCTGATCGAAGAGGAGACTGCGCGCCGTGGCAAAAATTAGCCCGCTGATGATCGCACCCCCGCTGGTGTTTGCCGGTTTCGTAGCGCTGGCCTTCGTGGGCATGTACCGCGACGATCCCAACGGCCTGCCCTCGACGCTGGTGGGCCAGACCGCACCTGCTTTGCCCGAGCGCGCGCTGGCAGATTTCCCACCTGCGACCCAAGACATGCTGGCTACGGGTGATGTCACTTTGGTCAATTTCTGGGCAAGCTGGTGCCCTCCGTGCCGTGCAGAGCACCCAAAGCTTCTGGAAATGGAGGCGCAGGGAACCAACATAATCGGGGTGAATTTCAAGGATACCGAACGTGCGGCGACGAAATACCTGATCGATGACGACAATCCGTTCGCGGGGGTTGCTTTCGATCCGCAGGGGCGTACCGCCATTGATTGGGGTGTCACAGCCCCCCCGGAGACGTTTATTCTCGACGGGGACGGAACAATCCTGTTCCGCTTCGCTGGTCCGCTGATAGGCAGCGATTACGAACAGCGGTTTTTGCCGGCACTCGAAGCGGCCCGGTCACCGTAAAGGCGCCGAGCAACCCGAGCGAGATGGCTACATCATGCCGATGACAACTACCATGATGATCGAATAGAGAGCCACACCGCCCCCGATCAGGAAGGGTGCCCAGTTTTTTGAAATGGTTGCCGTAGCGATGGATTTGAGTTGATACATCAGATCGGGCCATGTGTAGGAAACGAAATCACCTTGAGTGAACACGGCCTTGATCCGTCCCTCCGCATCGACGACCGGTAGTCGGCGGAACCGCTCGTTCGACATGATGCGGAGCCAGTCGACCATATCATCGGTCTCCTTTGCCAGGCGAGGGTTCTCGGTCATGATGTCCGACAGCTTCGTTGTTTTGGCATCCAGCCCCTTGCCCACCAGTTTGTTCATCACATCGCGTTCCGTAACGACGCCGATCACCTTTTCATCTGCGTCGACGATGATCACGGAGCCGTAATTCTTTTCGGACATGGCTGACACAGCATCGAAAACGGTGGTTTCCGGGGTGCGTGTCAGCGGCTTCATCTTTGATTTATATTCCGGGCGGTCCATCAGACGGTTTCCGGGGCGCTGTGCTGTTTCGGGCATGTCGCGATCTCTCCTTGTTAGCGTCGTTCCTCAGTGACCTAGTGCCGCTGAGACGCTTCGCCACGTGATAATTGGCAAACGCGCCCCGTCAAGTGCAGCGCAGGAACGAAAAAGGCCCCCGCTGTACGTGACAGCGGAGGCCTTCGTTGTGTGTTTCGTTCGTTTTACTCGGCTGCGATGCTTTGCTTTGCAAGATCGCGCAGCACGTAATGCAGAACGCCGCCATGCTCGATGTATTCGATCTCGATCGCCGTATCGATCCGGCACTTGATCTTGATCTCCTTCACCTTGCCATCGGCCATGGTGATCGTGCAGGGCACTTCCTGCAAAGGCTTTATCGTATCGAGGCCAGAAATGCTCACGGTCTCTTCGCCGGTCAGCCCGAGCGTCTTGCGCGTGTCGCCGTTGGTGAACTCGAAGGGAATCACACCCATGCCCACAAGATTGGAGCGGTGGATCCGCTCGAAATTCTCGGCGATCACGGCCTTCACACCCAACAGGGCAGTGCCTTTGGCAGCCCAGTCCCGGCTCGAGCCTGCGCCGTACTGCTCGCCACCGAAAATCACAAGCGGCGTGCCTGCTTCCTGATGGGCCATGGCAGCATCAAAGATCGACGTTTGCTCCCCGTCGGGGCCTTTCGTGTAGCCGCCCTCAACGCCGTCGAGCATCTCATTCCTGATCCGGATATTGGCAAAGGTGCCACGCATCATCACTTCGTGGTTGCCGCGGCGCGAGCCGTAGGAGTTGAACTCCCGAACCGGCACCTGACGCTCCACCAAATACTTGCCTGCGGGCGTGGTTTCCTTGAACGAGCCGGCAGGCGAGATGTGGTCGGTGGTGATCATATCGCCCAGAACGGCCAGAACCTTAGCGTTTTCGATGTTGGTGATCACGCCGGGGTCTTTGCTCATCCCCTGGAAATAAGGCGGGTTCTGAACGTATGTGGATTGCGGCGGCCAGTCATAGGTCTTGGCGTCCGTGGTCTCCACCTCCTGCCATTTCTCGTCGCCCTTGAACACATCCGCGTATTTCGTCTGGAAGGCTTCGCGCGTCACGGTCTGCTCGACGAGTTCCGCCACTTCCTTGGAGGTGGGCCAGATGTCGCGCAGGTAGACGTCGTTGCCGTTCTGATCCTGACCCAGCGGTGCATGCGCCAGATCGTGGTTCATGTCACCGACCAGCGCATAGGCCACGACGAGCGGCGGGGAGGCCAGATAGTTGGCGCGCACATCGGGAGAGATACGCCCCTCGAAGTTGCGGTTGCCCGAGAGGATCGAGGTACCGATCAGGTCGTAATCGTTGATCGCCTTGCTGATTGCGGGCTCCAGCGGGCCGGAGTTGCCGATGCAAGTAGTGCAGCCGTAGCCGACAAGGTTGAACCCGATTGCATCGAGATCTTCCTGAAGGTTTGCGGCTTCCAGATAGGCGGATACGACCTGAGAGCCGGGGGCGAGCGATGTCTTGACCCAAGGCTTGCGGGTCAGTCCCAGTGCACGCGCCTTGCGCGCCACGAGGCCAGCACCGATCATCACATACGGATTTGAGGTGTTGGTGCACGAAGTGATCGAGGCGATCACAATCGAGCCGTCGTGAAGCTGGTAGTTGCCCTCGGGTGTCGTGACATAGCCGCGCCTGTGGCTGCCCTCGTCGCCAGGAATTTTCTGTGGCTCGGGCTGGCCGCCTTCCCCTTCCCAGCGCACTTCTTCGTTGGGTGAGCCGTCTTTGCCGTCCCGCTCTCCTTTTACGTATTCCGCGAAGGCGGTATGCGCGGACGTCAGCGCGATGTAGTCCTGTGGGCGCTTGGGGCCGGAGATGGCAGGCACAATCGTGCCCATATCAAGGCTCAGCGTATCGGTGTAGACCGGAGCATAATCATCGCCGCGCCACATGCCATTCTCGCGCGCGTAGGCTTCGACAAGGGCGATCCGGTCCTCGTCGCGGCCCGTGGTGCGCATGTAGCGCAGGGTTTCCGCGTCGATCGGGAAGAAGCCGCAGGTGGCACCGTACTCGGGCGCCATGTTTGCGATGGTAGCACGGTCAGCGAGCGGCAGATGATCGAGACCCTCACCGTAGAACTCGACGAATTTGCTGACCACACCCTTGGCACGCAGCATTTCGACGACCTTGAGCACCAGATCGGTGCCGGTGGTACCTTCCATCATGCGGCCGGTGAGCTCAAAGCCCACGACCTCGGGGATCAGCATCGAGATCGGCTGGCCCAACATCGCGGCCTCCGCCTCGATTCCGCCGACACCCCAGCCCAGCACGGCCATCCCGTTGACCATGGTTGTGTGGCTGTCGGTACCCACGAGCGTATCGGGATAGGCGACATCCTCGCCGTGCTGGTCTTTGTCTGTCCAGACGGTTTGTGCAAGATATTCGAGGTTTACCTGATGGCAGATGCCGGTGCCGGGGGGCACGACGCGGAAGTTGTTGAACGCCTTCTGACCCCATTTCAGAAATGTATAGCGCTCGATGTTGCGCTCGTATTCGCGGTCCACGTTCATCTGGAAGGCGCGCGGATTGCCGAATTCGTCGATCATCACGGAATGGTCAATCACGAGGTCAACAGGGTTGAGCGGATTGATCTGGTCCGCATCGCCCCCCAGCGCCACGATCCCGTCACGCATCGCGGCAAGGTCGACGACGGCGGGCACGCCGGTGAAATCCTGCATCAGCACGCGGGCAGGGCGATATGCGATCTCGCGCGGGTTCTTGCCCCCCTTGGCGGCCCATTCAGCGAAGGCCTTGATATCGTCGATGGTGACGGTCTTGCCATCCTCGAAGCGCAGCATGTTTTCCAGCACGACTTTAAGAGCTGCGGGAAGATTCGAGAAATCACCCAGACCCGCAGCCTGTGCGGCGGGAATCGAGTAATATGCGATGGATTGCTTGCCGGCAGTGAGCGTTTTGCGGGCCTTGGCGGTATCCTGACCGACGATGATTGTCATGTATATCTCCGAATGAGGGTATGGCTACAGGGCGAAATTACTGCCTAGATGGCCTATTGAAGCGCTGTTTTCAAGGTAAAACAACCATATTGTATACCATTGTACACCAAACTTTCCTTAATTTTGTCGCCCCGATGTGCGATCATTGCTTCTCTCGAAACCTTGATTGGTTATTTCAGTGCCGCAAAGATAGCACGGAGCGGTCAGCCAGAAGACGATTGGAATCACATGCCCCATCTTACACGCATTCTTGCATCAGCCTTAATCGGGTTGGGCATCGGAATTTCGGCGCCCGCACACGCGGAGCAGCGCCCCGTGGTGGTGGAGCTGTTTACTTCGCAGGGCTGTTCAAGCTGCCCGCCTGCGGATGCGATGTTTGAAGAACTGCAGGAGCGCGATGATGTGATCGCCATCGCCCTGCATGTCGATTACTGGGATTACATCGGTTGGAAAGACGAGTTTGGCCAGCCTGCGCATGCAGAGCGCCAGCGCGCCTACGCCGCCCGAGCGGGTCGCCGCTCAATCTATACGCCCGAGATGCTTGTGAACGGCCAGACCGATATCGTGGGTGCGCGACCGATGCAGCTGTCAAAAGCGATAGCCGAGCATAAGGCACAGGCGCCGCGCGTCGATCTGGCCGCGCAGCGCGATGGTGGCAGCCTGCATGTGCAGGGTAAGATGCTCTCTGCGCAAACGGGCGTTATGGACATCCATGTATTGCGTCTCACTCCCCGTCACACCAGCGAAATCACCCGTGGCGAGAACCGGGGCAAGACGTATGAATATACCAATATCGCGCACAACTGGCAGGTCGCTGGCCAGTGGGATGGACAGGCACCTCTCGATCTGACGCTCGAATTGACCGGTGCTGATCCGGTGGTTGTGCTGGTTCAGGAAGCAGGTGCAGGCGCAATCATCGGTGCCGTGCAGGTCGACTAGCACGCTTATTTCCAGCGACGGTGGATCCAGAACCATTGGGAGGGATCCGCCTTGATCCGCGCTGCGAGGCTCTCGGTAATTGCGCGCGTCATCGTGTGCCCGTCCGACGGCGGGATCGGCGCTTCGAGCTCTGTGTCGAAGGTGAGTCCATCTGCGCGGCGGATGCCATAGAACGGGATCAGCAGCGCGCCGTAGCGCAACGCAAGATCGGCGGCGGAGGTGGCAGTCTTGGCGGGTTTGCCCAGAAAATCGAACTCCGGGGCACCCTGCACGTGTTGGTCGAACAAAAGCACGAGTTGGCCACCGTCCTTGAGGTGGCGCACGAAACCCGCCGTGCCGCTGCGTCCCTGTGGAAAAACGGGACCGCCGAAAGCTTCCATGGTTTTGACGTAATGGGCATTGAAGTAGGGGTTCTTCATCTGCCGGTAGAGTCCCCCGACGCGCAAGCCCCGCGCGGCAAGCGCTGCGCGGGTCGCCTCGTAGTTGCCGTAATGCCCTGTCACCAGAATAACTGGTTGGCCTGAGGCGATCGCCTCTTCGAGTGCTGTAGCACCTTCTCCTGTCAGCTTGTTATTCGCCATGTGGGCGGGAAAATCTGCCGCTGAATAGTTCTCGATGAGGGTGCGGCCTACATTGTTGAGACATCCCGAGGCAATAAGGGAGCGCTCCGATTGGGGCATATCGGGCCAGATTATCGCGAGATTCTCGAGGGCCCGGCGCCTGTAACCCGCGAGGGGGCCGATCACCCACTGGGTGAGTGCGCCCATGCCGCGCACGCGGGCCGCATAGGGCAGGGCGAGCGCGATGCGTATTACGCCGACGATAACCAGATTGCTCAGGTAGTGACCAGTCTTGCGCGAAAGGCCGTTGCGGCGCGAAGGGGAGGATGCTGACATGAAGGCCTACTGGAAGGAACGTGGCCCCCAGACATAGCCGCAGGCGGGCAGCGCAACAAGTGGTGGCCCCTAGGCCTCCTCGTCGGCTTCTTCTTGGACCAAAACGAGGGTGCCTTGCTCCTCCAGCGATCTGATCACGCTCACGACTGCAAACATGGCCTCGTCAACTTCGGTCGCTTTGATCTTCCCGGCCTCCGCCATATCCTCGCGCAACTGATCGGCCATGCGCCCGGACATGTTCGCGAGGATGAAGTCGCGCGTCTCGCCGAACCCCGCCACTTCGGCCCCGGCCATGGCTTTGATCAGCACAGCAGCGTCCACGTCGCGCAGTACCCGTGGGATATCGCGGGGGAACACCCGCGCTGGGATGTTCTCGAAAGTGAAGATCGCCTTTCGCACGGCGTCCGCGAGGGTCCGGTCGGCTTCCTCCAACCCCGATAGGATATCGTTGCGCGTGGGCGTCGATGATGAGTTGAGGATCGCGCCGAGCCGCTCCGCCGCGCCCGTATTGAATGCACTAACGTGCTGAGTCTCGAGTTGTGCGACGAGGGAGAGGCCGATCCGGTCGACCGCGTCCGGACTTACGTCGCTGGTGAGTGAGACGGCATAAGTGATGCGCCGTGCCTCCGGCCCGCTCAGACGGCCCAGCAGGGCCGCTGCAATCGGGATCGTCAATTTGGAGAGTAGAACGGCCGCCACCTCCGTACTTTCACGTTTAATGATCGTTTCCAGATCATCGACGGAAAGCGCGCGCAGGCGTTTCCAGGGATCACCGGAAGCGCGCACGCCCGCCTCCTTGCGCAGCCGCCGCGCGGTCTCCCGGCTGATCTTCCCTTCCAGCGCGTCCAGCGCACCCACGATACCGCCGGGAAACGACAGACCGATCGCCTCGACCGCTTCGGTAAATTCCTCAACAACGGCAGCGAGTGTAAGACGGTCCACCACCCGCATGGCGCCCATCTGCTGGGTCAGCTGCGCCTGTAGCTCTGGCGGTAGTTCCTCCAGCGCGATATCGGCCCCCTCGTTGATTAGCAGACGTACGACAATGGCGGCTTTGGCCCGCTGGCTCAGACGGCTCTGCCCCGCCATCTGATGCGCGGGAGATGCAGAAATAGGCATGGGAATATGGGAAAAATCGTTCATGTGCACCGGTCTCAGGTCAGGGGTTGAAACGGGTATGACGGGCAAAGGTAAACATGCGCTGAAGCTTTGTGGATCGCCGGAGCAGATTACGCAGACAAAAACGGTGCAGCGGAAAGGAGAGGTCCCATTCGTACAGAATGGACTGCCGCTACCAGTTGAATGTCTTGCCCGTCGCGATCGCTGTGCGCAGCGAGGCTTCCGCCCACGTACCGGAGCCGCCTTGCGCGCGGATCTCGCGCAGATCAGCCAATGCTGCGGTCATATTCCCCGCTTCCACCAATCCCTGCCCCCTGTAGGAGAGGGCAAGTATATTGCCGGAGTTTACAGCGAGGGCGCGGCGGTAATAGGCAATGGCTGTGTCGAGATCGCCCATCTTGCGGCTGGTGAATCCCATGTATGTAAGGGTCCGGTCGTCTTGCGGCGGCATCTGCGCCAGCAGTTCGCGTGCATCCTGATAGCGCCCATCGTACGACAGTGCCCGAACTTCCTGGTACAACGCTTCGGTATCGAGGGTATGACCCGTGCTGGTCACACACTTCTTGCTTTTTTCGTCGTAGACAAATCCGCTTTCACACTTTGGCTTGGCCGGTGGAGAGCTGCTGTCGCCTGCTGCGGAAACCATCACGGGCAGGGCGAGGGTAAATGCGGTGGCCAAAAAAAGGCGCATTGGGATAATCCAAAAAATTTCACAGGAGGGGAGAGGCGCTAGTACAAAAACGCCCGCGGCAGGATTTTTATCTTGCCGCAGGCGTTTAAATTATATTTCCGCCCTAGATCAGGTGGTTGTGGCGACGCAGCTGTTGCTGTCGGCATCATAGACCGATCCGGCCGCACAGGACATCGCCTGCTTATCGTAGCTACAGCCCGCCGCCATGCCGAGGCTCGGCAGCAGCATCAGGGTCGCGGTCGCAAGTGCAATCTTCATTTTCATGTCCATTACTCCTTTGGTGACATGACGCTAGGGTAACGTGAAACGGCGCAACTTCAAAAGAAATTGCGCCGCTTACCTCTGAATGTGTCAGTCTGCCGCATCTTTATTGCCGCAGCGCTGCTGTTTTGAGCAATTATCAGTCGCCGAACACGCGGGCGAAGATCGTATCGACATGTTTGGTATGATAGCCCAGATCGAACTTCTCCTCGATCTGCTCGGCCGTCAGCGCCGACAGCACCTCGGCATCGGCGAGAAGCTCGGTTTTGAAATCCTTGCCCTCTTCCCAGACCTTCATCGCATTGCGCTGCACCAGCTTATAGCTGTCCTCGCGGCTTACGCCGGCTTGGGTCAGCGCCAGTAAAACACGCTGGGACATCACGAGGCCGCTGAATTTATTCATGTTCGCCAGCATGTTGTCGGGATAGATCAGCATCTTGTCGATTACACTCGTAAGGCGGTGCAGCGCAAAATCGAGGGTGATCGTGGTATCGGGACCGATTGCGCGCTCGACGGAAGAATGCGAGATATCGCGCTCGTGCCACAGGGTCACGTTCTCCATGGCGGGGATCACGGCCATACGGATGGTGCGCGCGAGCCCGGTGAGGTTCTCGGTCAGCACAGGGTTCTTCTTGTGCGGCATCGCCGACGAGCCCTTTTGCCCCGCCGAGAAGAACTCCGCCCCCTCCAGAACTTCGGTGCGCTGCATGTGGCGCACTTCAGTCGCGACATTCTCGATGGAGCTTGCGATCACACCGAGGCAGGCGAAGAAAGCCGCATGGCGGTCACGGGGAATAACCTGCGTGCTGATCGGCTCCGGGGTGAGGCCGAGCTTTGCGCAGACATGCTCTTCCACGCGCGGATCGATGTTGGCGAAGGTGCCGACGGCGCCGGAAATTGCGCCTGTCGCAATTTCTTCGCGGGCTGTGTGCAGGCGGCGTAGATTGCGGTCCATCTCTGCATAAAAGCGCGCAAACGTAAGCCCCATTGTGGTCGGTTCTGCGTGGATGCCGTGGCTGCGGCCCACGCGCAGGGTGTCCTTGTGCTCCAGCGCGCGGCGCTTGAGGGCTGCAAGCAGTGCCTCCATATCCGCGATCAGGATATCGGCGGCCCGCGTCAGCTGAACGTTGAAGGCGGTATCCAGCACGTCGGAGCTGGTCATGCCCTGATGCACAAAACGCGCTTCATCCGCGCCCACATGCTCGGCGAGATGGGTGAGGAACGCGATCACGTCATGCTTGGTCACGGCCTCGATCTCGTCGATGCGGGCCACGTCGAACTCCACGTCCTTTGCTTTCCAAACTGCGTCCGCATTCTCGCGGGGGATCACGCCGATATCGGCCATTGCGTCACAGGCATGTGCCTCGATCTCGTACCAGATGCGGAACTTTGTTTCCGGAGACCAGATGGCGACCATTTCGGGGCGGGAATAGCGGGGGATCATCGGCATACCTATGTGTGAGCTGCGGGATAAGGGCGCAATAGCCCTAAGGGCAGCCAAGGACAAGCCAGCGGTGGATTATTCCCGGACCATCAGGCGTCGGCAAGCTCCGTCACAATCCGTGAGGTCCGCTCGAGCGTTCGGTGAACGGGGCAACGGTCCGCGATTTCGAGCAGTCGGGAGCGGTGCTCGTCGCTCAGATCACCGCCTGCGAGCGTGATGCGCCGCGTGAAGCTGTCGATCTTCTCATCCGTGCCAACCGCAGCGTCCTGTGCGTGGACCTTGGCGTGGCTGACGTCCACGCTCACGTGCTCCAGCGGCCAGTCTTTCCGTCTCGCGTACATCCGGATCGTCATGGAAGTACAGGCGCCAAGGCTTGCCGATAAAAAGCCGTAGGGGGACATGCCCATGTTGGTGCCGCCATAGGCCAGCGGCTCGTCCGCCAGCAGATGCATGTGGTTCCCGGCCGTGATGTCCTGGAGGAAACCATCGGGGGTTGCCTCCGAGACGCGCACGATTCCCTCTGGGGTACCGACAGGTGGCGCGGGGGTGGGGCGGTGGATATAGCGCCCAGCCCAGACGGCGATCAGTCCGGCGACGTATTCCGCATCTTCCGCACGGGTGATCAAATGATCTGCATCATCGAGCGAAATAAAGCTTTTGGGATGACGCGCGGCCATGAAGATCTGCGTCGCGTTATCGATACCGACAATCTCGTCGCGGGGGGCGTGCAACACCAGAAGGGCCGCATGCAGGGATGCGAGCACATCCGCCAGCACACCGTTACCGGTATCCTCGATGAAGGATTGTCCGATGGTGAGGCTGCGCCCGGCAAGGGTGACCTGCGCCGATCCGGTGGCCGCGATCTCGGGTAGTGCATGTACGAAATGCTTGGTGACATGGGCGGGATCGAACGGCGCGCCGATGGTGGCGACCGCAGTGATCCCGTCGATCATGCTGGCCGCCTTGATCACCGCGGCACCGCCCAGCGAGTGCCCGATGAGCAGGCTTGGCGGCATGCCCTGGTCCTGCGCCCACGAGGCCGCAGCGACCAGATCACCGACGTTGCTCGAGAACGACGTATTCGCGAACTCACCATCAGAATGACCAAGACCGGTGAAATCAAATCTCAACACGGCGATCCCCATCGCCGCAAGGCGCGCGGCGATCCTGCGGGCGGCGGGGATGTCTTTGCCGCAAGTAAAGCAATGCGCAAAAATCGCCGTCGCCAGATGCGCCCCCTGTGGCATATCGAGACGCGCGGCCAGCGCGGCACCGTCATGGCCGGGGAATGTGATGCGCTTAGCAACCATGGATGTCTCCTATTCCTGACCAAGGTGACGTAGCGGGCAGGGTGGTACAAGGGGCTGTCACTATGTCTCACGGGGGTGTGACGGAATGTTTGCAAGGTCGCGCGTGCGGGCATAAACCGATGCCAGATACAACATCACCCCCCGCAGCGGAGCCTCCACATGTCCCTCAAGAACCCGGCCAGCCTTCACCCCGCGACAATCGCAGCACAGGCAGGCGGCCTGCTTGACACGGGCACCGGGGGCGTCGTGCCGCCGATCCACCCTGCAACCACTTTCGTGCGGGATGAGGAGTATGTGCCAGCAGTGGATGGCAACGTCTATTCCCGCTCCCATGCGCCCAATGGCAGGATGGTCGAGCAGGTACTGGCGCAGTTGGAAGGTGCTGCGGCGTCGATGGTGTTTCCCTCGGGCATGGCGGCTGTAGCGGCGGTATTCCGAACCCTACCTGCGGGAGCGTCAGTTCTGGTGCAAAGCCAGATCTACTGGGGTACGACTGCGTGGATCCGCACCTTCTGCACCCGGCGCGATATTACGTTGGTCGAAGTGGAAGCCGCCGATACCGCAGCGTTCACCGCTGCCTGTGATGCCCACACGCCGGCACTCGCGTGGATCGAGACACCCTCCAACCCCTGGCTGCGCATCGTGGACATCGCGGCCTGTGCCGATGCGGTGCACAGCGTTGGCGGCAAGCTCATCGCGGATATGACCACAGCCACGCCGGTGCTCACGCGAGGTTTGGCCTTTGGCGCCGATATCGTCATGCATTCTGCAACCAAAGGGCTCAACGGGCATTCGGACGTGCTTGCCGGTGCGCTCTGTTGTGCCGATGCGGGCAGCGAGATGTGGCAGGCGATCCGGCTGGATCGCGATACTGCCGGTGCCGTGTTGGGACCGTTCGAGGCCTGGCTGCTGCTGCGCGGTATGCGCACGCTGCCCTTGCGGGTCGAGCGGATGTCGTCCAACGCGATGCGGCTGGCCGAATACCTCAATGATCATCCGGCGGTCGAGACGGTGCTCTATCCCGGTTTGCCCGAGCACGGGGGGCATGATTTGGCGACGCGGCAGATGACGGGAGGCTTTGGCCCATTGCTGTCGTTTGTCGTCAAGGGCGGTGCGCCTGCTGCGCTGGGGGCTGTCGCGCGATTGCAGCTGTTCCACCGGGCAACATCGCTGGGCGGCGTCGAGAGCCTGGTGGAGCACCGCCACACCATCGAGCCGCATACGGGCATTCCCGAAGGACTGCTGCGTCTGTCTGTCGGGATCGAGAGCGCAGCGGATCTGATGGATGATCTGGGGCAGGCGCTGGGCCAATAGCGATGCGTGCGCGGGAATGAAGGAACCGCCATGACGGTGATCGTTCAGAATACCCTGCCGCCCGAGATGGACGGCGAGACGGCGCTGCCCGGAATGGCACCAGCACGGGCCGATGACTGGCTGCGTTTGGATGATGCCTACGCCGCACAGATGCGGCGGCGGCTGTCCTTGCTGGACGGACAAATTGATGACGTGCTTTGGATGGATTCGTCGGCGCTGGACGCCGCGCTCGAAGTGTTGGAGGCGGCGCTCGGTGTATTGCCGGCGCTGGGCTTTACCATCGTGTCTGACAGGGTCACCTGCCCGGACGGTCGTATCGTTTCGCTCGACCGCGCCGCGCCGCTCCTGACGCTGGGACAGTTGGTGCAGGAGGATATCTGCCTGCTGCGCAAGCAGGGCGCGGAGCACGTGCTGGTGGGGGCAGTCTTGTGCTTTCCCGCCAGCTGGCGTCTGGCCGAGAAGGCGGGCAAGCCTTTGGTCGGCATCCATGAACCCGTTGTCGAATATGACACTGATCTGGCGCGCCGTGTGCAGCGGCTTTTCGACGGGGTGCGGGCTGGGCGGCCTTTGTGGCGGTTCAACAGGCTTTGGTACGACGATCCCGAATTACATCAGCCGAGATCAGCCACCTCCCCGCGCCGGATCAGCCCCGACCGCGCGGCAGCGCCCTATATCAGGTCCGAGCGGCAATGCGTGGTCCGCATGCCGATCAGTGATGTCGTCGTCTTCTCTATCCACACCTACGTGGTGCGCACCTGATCCCGCTACGTCGGTCCGACGACCCTATGATGCTGGCCGTCCGAGGTTTTTTGCGGTGTCTCACGGCGGGCAGCGATGGTGCAGTTTACCTGACGGCGCAGGGCGCTGGTATGTTCTGACGCCACCATAATTACCGGAGCGTCGAACCGAGCCGTCAGGGCACAGTAACTGGATGAGGCGACCTCTGCCGCTTCCACGGTGCCGGTAAGGGATGGCCCAGATAGTGGCGGCTGACGCGCTGGCCGGTATGCCAATGCACCGGTGCCACGTCCGCCTTGGCGGCAAGCGTGTTTCATCCGCGGACGCCCCATAGGTGGGCCACGGTTTCCAGCGCGCTGGCTGGGATCATCTGCGTGCCTCGGGCAGCCAGATTGATGCGCAGCCGTTTTGCCTGTGCTTTAAGTTCATTGCGGGAAGGAGGTTGTGTCATGTCCGCAACTCCAATCGCTTGGGATACTGGCGCCCGCATTGCCGCGCTCCCCACGTATCGGTGTCTTTGGGAACTTTGGATGAGCACGCAGGGCTTCACAGGGGTGCGGACGGCAGGGGCCTACCCCTTGCCGAGAAATTGGGCGCAGGAGGCCGCAAATGAAAGACCCCGACACGCGTGGACGCGGGCCGGGGTCTGGAAACGGGTTTGATGCAGTATGGCGGGGCAGATTTAGCCGTCGATCCGCGCGCCCATGATGGCAATCGCCTGCTGGTAAACTGTCGCCGCGTTCCATTGCTTGATCACGGCGAAATTAGGCTGGCCTTCCTGATAGCCTTGTCCCGGACGCCAACCCTTGGAGCGCAGGAAGTTGGCCGTGGAGGCCATCGCATCGGTCTGGTTGTAGAGGTCCACACGCCCGTCGCCGTTGCCGTCAACGCCGTAGCGCTTGGCGTTCCCAGGCAGGAACTGCGTATGCCCCAACTCACCGTGTGCTGCGCCCTTGGTGCTGCCCGTGATCGTCCCCTGATCGACGAGAAGCAGCGCGCCGATGGCATGCGGCACGAAGAAATCCGAGCGGCGGCAATCATAGGCCAGCGTGGTGATTGCGGAGACGACCGAGGTATTACCCATAAAGCCGCCAAATCCGGTTTCCATTCCGTGGATCGCGATAAGCACGCCCGCAGGCACCCCATACTGGCGTTCAAGCGAGGCATAGAAATTCGCATTTTGCGCCTTGCGCTTGCGGCCCTGACTTACGATCGTGTTGGCGCCGCGCACTTCCATGAACTTGTCGAGGGAGTAGCGAAAGGATTTCTGGTTCCGATCTGCCTGGATTGTGGCGGTGGCGTATTGCGCACCGGCCAAAGCATCGAGCCCGCGCTGTCGGACGCCGGCCTGCTGGGCTTCGGTGGCGAATGACGCCTTCCACGCGTTGAAGCCGCCGGAATCGTTGCCGCACTGCGCGGCCATGACGGGGGCTGCAAGCACACAGAGTACTGTCGTCGCGATGGCGATCTTTCTACCTAAAAACATCATTTACCATTCCTCATAATAAATATTTATGGACGATACCGTAGTTGTCTGGACTTGCAAGTGATGTCGGCTCCGCCGGTCTGTGCCCTGTTAAGATGGGGCTGGCCCCCCGCTGTGCTGTGCTTGCTTTTTGCGGTGCTGAAACCTAGCGTAGCGAATGAATCAACCCGTAGTTTTACTTTTTTTCTTTCGAAGGATAGCCCTCCATGACAGTCGCGACGCTCGAGAATACGGTCACATGGGATCATAGCGCCTGGAACCAGCATACTCCTTCCGAAGTGAAGTTCTGGGACCAGTGGATCATGAAAGAAGGCCACCATTGGCCGGAGGATTACAAACGCCGCACAGATCCTCAGGCGCCTGTGACGCAATTGATGCTCGATCTGATCGGGGAATTGGACGTGGACCTCGCAGCGCCTTTGCAGATCATGGACATCGGATCAGGGCCGCTGTCGTATGTCGGCTATGTTCACGACAAATTCGCCATTGATCTAACGGTCGTGGATCCATTGGCGGATGAATATAACCGGCTGTTGGATCAGGCAAATGTGGTGGATGTCCCGCGTCCGCAGCCGGGGTACTTCGAGACAGCGCTCGCGACCTTCGGCGAAAACAGTTTCGATGCAGTCTGGTGCTTCAACTCGTTGGACCATTCCATCGATCCTGTGCACGGATTGTTCAATCTGCTTTCAGTAGTGAAGATCGGGGGCGGCCTAGTCCTGAGCTTCCATCCAAACGAAGCTGAGCAAGGAGATTACGGGGGTCTGCACCAGTGGAACCTCGATGTTGACGGGGAGGGTCTGCTGCTCAACCAGAAGGGAAAACAAATGCGCCTCCAAGGATTGATCGCTCAGCAAAAAGTGGTCAAGCGGATCGACTACAACGCCAAAACCGGGGTCAAAAAGGAACGGGTTACATACCTGATCAAAAAGACAGCCAATGTTAATTTGTCTCAGGCGCTTCTGACCTGATCGCATGTCGGGGCGGTTGCCGACGCATCGCCGCCTTTGAGACAGAAAAAGGCGCCCTGATACGGGCGCCTTTCATTTTTGTCAGCGTGACGGATCAGCAGCTGTAATACATGCCGAATTCGACTGGGTGGGGTGTGTGCTCGTAGGTATGCACTTCTTCCATCTTCAGTCCGATGTAGCCCTCGATCTGGTCGCGTGTGAAAACGTCACCGGCCAGAAGATAATCCATGTCCTTCTGCAACTCATCGAGCGCTTCGCGCAGGGAGCCACAGACAGTCGGGATACCGGCCAGCTCTTCAGCGGGCAGATCATAGAGGTTCTTGTCCATCGCCTCACCCGGATCGATCTTGTTCTTGATCCCGTCAAGGCCTGCCATCAGCAGGGCGGCAAAGCAGAGATAAGGGTTGGCGCTTGGATCTGGGAAGCGAGCCTCGACACGCTTCGCCTTGGGGGATTCTGTCCACGGAATACGAACGCAGCCCGAACGGTTGCGCGCGGAATAAGCGCGCAGAACGGGAGCTTCGAACCCGGGGATCAGGCGCTTGTAGCTGTTCGTGCCAGGGTTGGTGAAGGCGTTGAGCGATTTTGCGTGGGTCAGGATGCCGCCGATGAAATAGAGCGCTTCCTGCGACAGATCCGCGTATTTGTCGCCCGCAAAGAGCGGCTTGCCGTCTTTCCAGATCGACATGTTCACGTGCATGCCCGAGCCGTTGTCGCCGTAAATGGGCTTTGGCATGAAGGTCGCGGATTTGCCGTAGGCATGGGCCACGTTGTGGATCACGTATTTGTACTTTTGGAGCTCGTCCGCTTGGTGGGTCAGCGTGCCGAAGATCAAACCCAGCTCGTGCTGGCACGAGGCGACTTCGTGGTGGTGCTTGTCGACCTTCATGCCCAGACGCTTCATGGTCGAGAGCATCTCGCCGCGCAGATCCTGCGCCTCATCCGTTGGGTTCACGGGAAAATAGCCGCCCTTCAGGCCGGGGCGGTGTCCCATGTTGCCCATCTCGTAATCTGTGTCGGTGTTCCAAGATGCGTCGGACGCGTCAACTTCGTACGATACCTTATTGATGCTGTTGGAGTACTTCACGTTATCGAACAGAAAAAATTCCGCTTCGGGGCCGAAATAAGCCGTGTCGCCGATACCGGAGGAGACGAGGTAGGCTTCGGCTTTTTGTGCCGTGCCGCGCGGGTCGCGCTCGTAGGATTCGCCTGTGTCTGGCTCGACAATCGAGCAGTGGAGGCAGAGTGTTTTCTCGGCGTAGAACGGATCGACGTACGCAGTGGACACGTCAGGCATCAATTTCATGTCGGAGGCTTCGATGGATTTCCAGCCCGCGATGGAGGAGCCGTCAAACATGAAGCCCTCCTCAAGGAAGTCTTCATCGACCAGATCCTGAACGATGGTAACGTGCTGCAACTTGCCGCGCGTGTCGGTAAAGCGGATATCGATGTACTCGATGTCCTCGTCTTTGATGCGTTTCAACAGGTCTGCGTTGCTCATGGCGGTTTCCTTATCCTTATAACTTATCGTTCTGGTTGTGTTTTAGAGAGCGTCTGAACCGGTCTCGCCGGTGCGGATCCGAATTGTCTGCTCGACGGGGGTCACGAAAATTTTGCCATCACCGATTTTCTCGGTCTTGGCCGCATTCACAATCGCCTCGATCGCAGCATCCACCTGATCGTCGTCGAGGACAATCTCGACTTTCACTTTGGGTAGGAAATCGACCACGTATTCTGCGCCACGGTAAAGTTCGGTATGGCCCTTCTGTCTGCCAAAACCTTTGACTTCAATTACGGAGAGGCCCTGTACACCAACGTCCTGAAGAGCTTCCTTCACTTCGTCGAGCTTGAATGGCTTGATGATCGCTTCGATCTTTTTCACACACGTGCCTCCCTACGGCTGATTTCGCTACGGTCATTTCATCGCAGGGAATGGGAATCCAGCCGAGTCGAAAAAACGGCGGGATCGAGCCTGCAGAATTGAACGCAGTGACGTAAAATTAGACGCTACGTCTAAATATTAATCGAAACTGAATCATGGGAGTGGAGGACAACGACAAGCCGCTTGGCAGGGCGCAAAAGCAGGTGTTTGTGACACGCTGAAAGCTCCGAGAGCCTACTCCGCATGGCGCTGGCGCTACAAGCAGCAAAAGCCCCGGACGCATCCGGGGCCTTGTTGGTAAACAAACCTTACTGTCTTAGGCGGCGTGAAGAACCTGACCACGGGCACGGGCGCCGTCCGCAGTGCTCAATTCGAGCCCTTCCGCATATAGAATATGCGGCCCATCGCAAAAAATCTGGATCAGCGTATGTTCCTGCATGCCGAGATCGCGAATAAATTCGCCATCCACAAGCGTACGGACGGCGACAAGCGCTCGGTCAGCACTGAACATGGCCTGGGCCCGCCAGTCGCGGATCAGGCACATCTGGTCCCCCGCAAGTAGAGCATCGCGCTCCGGCCGCTTGTGGCCCAGCGATCCCGCTGCAACGGCAATGGTATGAATCATGCGCTTGCTGCGTTGGATATGCTCGACGCGGGCGATACCGCTGTCCCGTGTAATGAGTTTATCACCTACGCTGACAAATTCGACCGGCATCTCGCCATCGAGGGTCAGCAATGTGGTTCCTTGCAGCAACCCGGTATCGCGGGATGCGTAAGGCGCGTATTGGCCCGTTTGTGGAAATTCTCCACTAACGCGCCCGACCGTATTCGGTTTCATGGGCGTCTCTCTTTGCTTGTTTACCTGCCTCAGGTTCTTTCAACATTATGACAAGATAATGTTTATGTCAGGTGCTTTTTTTGTCTCGCCAGTTCGCATGTGGTTTGTTAGTGACGGTTTAGCCGGAGCAGTATTGTTCGCTGCGGCACATGCGGGTGTGGCGGAATTGGTAGACGCACCAGATTTAGGTTCTGGCGCCTTTGGCGTGGGGGTTCGAGTCCCTTCACCCGCACCACTATAATGCATTAATTTTGTTACTATTTTTTCAGCATGAGTTGGCAGCAGCCTGAACTGTCGTTGAAATTGTGTTGCGCACTGGCCTAGTCATCGGCCATACCTTCCACATTCGGGCGGGCTCTTCCCTTGAATTGATGTGGTCGGCCGTTTCTGCGTGAAATACCGAAACACAGACTGCCTGAAGTGCGCAGGCCTGTCCTAGGTAGTGAAAGAAACTGTGACACTCCGCCAAAATTTCTAAAAATCTACCTTCAATTAACCTTAAATTGAACATGTAGCGGACAGAAATGCCCGCTCTTTGTTTTCTACCAGTGCGTGAGGCAGTAGAAAAGGCAGGCATGATGCGAATTTTGGCGATAGACGATGACCCGATGATCTTTGATATTCTGGCGGAGTGTTTGCCGTCGGATGAAGGGTACTCCCTCGATTTTCACTTGAATCCACAAAGTGCATTCGAAGCTTTGGACAATGCATCGACACCTTTCGATTGCATCTTGCTCGATATAAAAATGCCTGGAATGAACGGCATCGAAATGTGCCAGATCCTCCGCAAAATGAAGCGTCATGCAACAGTTCCTGTGCTCATGATTACAGGCAGCGCGGAGTTAGGTCTGATGGCGGAGGCCTTCAACGCAGGCGCCACCGATTTCATCACCAAACCACTCGCCAAACTCGAGTTGCGAGCACGAGTGAACAGCGCAGGGCTGCTGAACCAGACGCTCGCACAGGCCGGCCATGCCCTGACCGAGTTGAGCCAGCTTACGAAGATACAGTTTGACGAACCAGTCTCGCTCAAAGCTTCCGGGATCTCCGATGTCATAGCCCTCGAAAATTTGCTGCTGCGTGTGAAAGCCAGTCGTTTTTCGATGACGTTGCTTAAGCTCGACATCAGCGGTCTGCGGGGTATTTATCGCGCAGTGTCACCCATCGCCTACCGACATTGCCTCGAAATGATCGGATCCAGCGCTGTCCGCGCGACACGCGGCACCAACGTCGAGTTGGCCTATGTCGGCAGCGGCCGTTTCTTTGGCATCTGCCTCGATCGCAGCCGTTTGCCCTTTGACACGCTGACAGAGCGATTTAACGAGACGTTGCAGAGCGGCTGGGGTAACTTCAAGACGGGGGTTCCATTGGCGCCCACGGGTCGGTTCTCGATTGTTTCTGCGCAACGGATCTGGTCGGGTGGCTCAGCATGTGACGCATTGCGGCATGCGCTGACGGACGCCGAGAGTTTCACCCATCTTCCCCTTCATCACGAGAATGACCTTTTTTCCCGTCTCGATACCATACTGGGCATATCGGAGACCTGAGGCGCTCCCGATGACGGCAACAGAGAAAAAGATAAGACGAGATTTGGGTACAATCGGCGAATCTGCGAGAGATTGTTCACGATAGTCAAAGTTTCGCCACGTTTCTCTTAGATATTGGTCGAAAACATGGTTTGCCACGTTTGCGTGGCCACCGTTTTGATAAAGGACCGCGGAAAATGAAAATCTTGGCAGTCGATGATGATCCGATCATTCTAGAGATACTGCTGCAGTTTGCTGAAGTAATCGGGGGCCACTCCATCACAACGGCCCTATCCGGGGCGGAAGCGCTCGAACTTATCGAAAAATCGACCGGTACTCCCTTCGACTGCTTCCTTTTTGACATCCAGATGCCTCTTATGGATGGAATCGAGCTGACGCGGACCGTGCGGCGCATCAAACGCCACGCCGACACGCCTATCCTGATGCTCACGGCGATGTCTGATAAACGCTATGTCGATGACGCGTTTTCTGCTGGCGCGACAGACTATCTCACCAAACCATTCGAGATTTCGGAGCTCAAAGCGCGCCTGACGCTCGTCGAGGGCTTGGTTCATTCCAGGAAGGCACGGACAGGCAAGATCTTTGCGACCCAATCCCGCGCCACTGCGTCGCAGGTCGGCGAAGTGTCGGGTAATGTGCAGCTGCATGAGCCTGTCCCTATCTACGACGTCGATAATGTTATCGACTATATCGCCATGGAAAATTACGTAAGGCAGCTATCGCGCAGCTCAATGTTCGGCTCGACCACGTTTGCGTTCACCATACGCAACGTGGAGGAGCATCACACAATGTCTGCATTTGAATTCACCAGCTTGATTTCCGATGTCGCGGAGATCATTTCCGACACGCTTGCGGGCCACCAGTTTCTAATGTCCTATGCTGGTGGAGGTACATTCGTTTGTGTCACCGAGAGCGGATGGCGCCCTGCGATGCCCGCCTTGATGGATGCTGTTAATCTGGCGCTGTCGAGGACCGAATTGTACAACAACAGCGGAGAGCAATTGTATGTGCGCGTGAGCGCCGGTGAGGCGATCCGCCTGATTTGGAAGTCTGCCGATTCCGTGATGGATGCAGTTGCTGCGGCCTATACCTCTGCGGAAGAGGCGAGCGCACGCCACGAGCGCGCCAAAAACGACTTCTGGCTCGTCGAGCCACGGGCGAATTTTTGATGTCCGAAGAACTGCCGGGGCTCGAACGCATCAGGGTCAAATTTCTGGATATGCTCGAAGACCGTCAGGCCAGCATCGCACAGCACGCGCTTCGTGCCTGGGAGAGCGACGACAAAGCATCTCGCAACAACAACCTGCTGAGCGCGCAAAATATTCTTCACCAGATCGCCGGTACCGCCGGGTCGCTTGGCTTCGGCCCCCTCGGGGAGGCCGCGCGTGCGTGTGAACACCAGATCATCGATCACATCGAAGCAGCGGTCGCGCCGCGCCAATCGCTCGTCGATGTGATGTTGTCGATGGATCATTTCGTATCCATCAGCCGTACGCTTCTCAATGAGAAGTCGCGGCGGAAGGCGTCATAACGTCACTGGCAGGGCCGCTCGTTGACGAACAAGTAGAGCTGGCGTGCGGCTTAGCGCACCTTTTTCATGGCACGCTTGATCTGGTCGGGGAGGGCCATCGGATCAAAGGGCTTGCTGATGACCTCGGCCGCCCCGATCTGCAAAAGCTCGTCGATTTCTGCATGTTGAGCGCGTGCCGTCATGAATACGGCGGGAACGTTGGCGAGGGCAGGGGTTTCGCGCATCTTTTCCAGCGTTTGGCGGCCTGTCATGCCGGGCATCATCATATCCAGGAGCACGACGTCTGGGGTATAGCTTGTGATCGTGGCAAGTGCTTCCATGCCGGAGCTACATTGCACGACCTCGAATTCGCCCGTTAGGTCCAGCGCCATGAGCGCGATTTCGCGGATATCCGCATCGTCTTCCACATGAAGCAGTCTGATCATTGGTTTTCTTTCATCACGCTATCCGTTGAGTGGCCTGATGCCCGGCCTGTCCGAAAGCGGCTTGAGACTTGGGGAGACTGAAGAAGAATTTTGTACCGACGTCTTCCACCGATTCAAACCCGATCCCTCCGCCCATATTCTCAACGATCGCTTTGCAGATATTGAGCCCCAAGCCTGTGCCGCCTTTCGCCTTGCGATCAGAGTTCGCCATGTCGGCAAAGCGGTCAAAGATCTTGTGCTGTTCGTCCTTGGGAATGCCTACGCCCTGGTCCTGCACGCTGATGAGTACGTGCTCTCCCGTTTCCTGCACTTCGACGACGATCGTGCTATTGGGTTTGGAAAATTTATACGCATTCGACAGAAGGTTCGTCAGAACCTGTATAAAACGGTTTGGATCGGTGCGGAACGCAATAGCACTCTGCGTGCCCTTCAGCTCGACCGTTACGCCGAAACGCTGCTGCAACATCGCATTTGCCTGATCAGCCTCTTTGATAAGCTCGACCAGATCGACGTCCTGAATATCCATATCGATTTCCCCACGGGAAATCTTGTCGAGATCGAGCATGTCGTTGATGATCAACACAAGGCGGTCCGCGTTTCTATGGGCGATCTCTAGCAGAGCGAGCGCTTTTTCGGGCAATTCGCCCGCCGATTTGGACAAAAGAAGCCCCATCGCACCCTTGATCGACGTGAGGGGAGACCGAAGTTCATGGCTGACCGTCGAGATGAACGCAGATTTCATTTCTTCCTGCTCAATCCGCTCCGAAATGTCATTGAACAGGATCAGATACTGTCCTGCGCCTGCGAAACCGAGCAGGAATTTGATGTTCACGTGCATTGGAACACCCATCAGGGTGGTGTCGAATTGCGTCGAAGTATTGCCAGTCGCGCGCAGCATCCGGCATGCCTCGAGGATTTCGCGGGTGCCATGTTCGCGGCTGAATTCTTCCAACGCCCGGTTCCTGTAGTCCTCGCCATTCAGGCTCGAGCGTAATTTGGCGGCCCGGTTCATATAGCTGAACGTTTCCGTGTCTGAATCCACGATCCAAATATCGTCGTGCAATTCGTACAATGTTTTGGCGGTATGCCGCTCCGCTACGAGTTCGTTCGTCTTGGTCACATCGGTCCGCGCGGTAATCGACCCTGCCCAATTTCCAGCGGCGTCATACAAAGGCATGACTGTAGACTGCGTGTACAAAACGCCTCCGTCCTTTCGGCGCAGCGGGGTCTCGCCCTCCCATTTCTCGCCACGCCCGAGATGCGAGCGGATTTCATCGGCGATCTCCTGCATCGCTTCATCATAGAGGGTTTTTACCTGCCGACCGATCAGCTCCTCACGGCTGTATCCTGTCAACTCCAGCAGTCGGTCGTTTACTTCGGTCAACTCGTTCTTTGCGTTTACGATATTGATGCAGGCGTGCCTGTCGAAAGCGTCGAGCCTTTGTGACAACTACAGACGGGAGTCATTGGATCGCCGTGCCGAAGCCTTGCTGAGAATGGCCGTTGGGACGAGCCCGGCGATTGCAATCGCTCCGGATGTACCGAGTAACTGGGCAGTTGTACCCGACAAGAAGCTTGTGGAGGCAAAATACCATAAACAGGCCAATCCGCAGCCTGTGGTCACTGCAACAGCAGCATCACTCATGAAACTAGGCTTAAACAACATCCATCCTTAATTCTTTGGGCTCCGATGGTCGAAAATAGAGAGATCTCCGGACCCAACTATCTGCCATTTTTATCAACTTTGAATTTGTCATAAATATGACTTCAGCCGCCGAGCAGCACATCCGAACCTGCAGGGCGAGCCTATGATGCAAGTGATAAACATTCGTTGACTGCAGCCACGATGTCGGAAATGCCCGTACGACCTTTTATCATGCTCGCATACAGCCGTTTGTCGGTTTGCCTTTCGCCGTCGGCAGACAGGGCGATGATGCGCGCGCCGGGTTGAAATTCAGCTATGAGATCGAAGAGCTGGCCAGAATCTCCATCCGGCATGCTCCAGTCGAGGATGATCAGATCGAGACGCGTGTTCGAAATGATCTGTCTGGCCTCCAGCAACGATTTAGCATGGTTCACTGCCGCAAAATCGGCCAGTGCGCCGGATATGACTTCGGCGAAATCACAATCACCTTCCACATGCAGCACCGACAGCTTGGATGTTTTCGCCACACTGACCACCTTCGGCATTTGCGGCATCGCCTGCACCGGAATTGCCGAGAGAGGCATGGTGAACCAGAAAATGGTGACACTGTCAGGAATGCTTTCGAACCCGATTTTCCCACCCTGACGCAGCACGATCTGGCGTGTGATTTTGAGGCCTAGCCCGGTCCCGCCTTTTGCCCGGGTATCGGAGCTGTCCGCCTGCGAAAACGCATGGAAGATCCGTGGCCGGAAGCTTTCGGGTACACCGGGCCCGACATTCTGGACATATACGATGGCCTTGTCCCCGATCCGCTCGACCTTCACCATGACATCGCTATCGGGGTCGGAATACTTGCATGCATTTGAAATCAGATTGGCCAGAACCTGCTTCGTGCGCCTCAGATCCGCCGTAACGCGCATCGGCCGATCGGGCAGGGCTGCCTGTAATCTGGCGTTATGCGCGGCCGCAAACGGCGACATATCGTTGATTGTGGCGGTAACGATCTGCGACAGATCAATATCGGCAAAATCAAACGTGACCTCCCCGGAGGAAATCTTTTCGAGATCGAGGATATCGTTCACGATAGCGGTGAGCCTGTCCGCATTGGAACTGGCGATATCTATGAGGCGGGCCTGTGGCTTGGTCAGGCTGATGCCCTTGGACGCACTCAGCAGGCCGAGCGCACCCTTGATCGATGTGAGCGGTGTGCGCAATTCGTGACTGACGGTCGAGACGAACTCGTCCTTGGTTGCGGCCAATTTCTTCTGCGCGGTGATGTCGATGACCTGAGCGATGTAAATCGCGCTGCCCTCGTTAGGCATCAAAGACCATGACACATTGAGCAAGCCCCACCGCTCTTCGCCCTTCGCACACAGGATGCGATGCTCGCCGGTATAGACCGTGATTTTACCTCCTGCGATTATTCTCGAAATCGCCGTGTAGAGGGCTTTGCGATCCTCGTAAGGGAGCAGATCGGAGAGTTTGCCGCTCGATATCAGCTTGGCCTCTTCTTGCCCCGCAAGTCTGGCAAAGGCGCTGTTGACCCCGAGAAACTTGCCTTCGTGGTCCATCAGAGCCATGCCGATTGGCGCGTTCTCAACCACCTGCCTGAACTGTTTCTCGCTCGCTTCGAGGGCATCCCGGTCCCGGCGCAGGGTCGTCACATCGCTTTGGGTGCCGATCAGGCGCACCGCAGCACCCTGTGCATCCCGCTCGGCCACCACGGCATCGGAGCGCATCCAGCACCAGTCGCCGTTCCTGGTTTTCAGGCGGTACTCCGCGATAGAGCGCTCCGTTCTGCCGGCGATGCAATCTGCATCCGCACGCTTGAGGATGCCGACATCGTCCGGATGGATACGGGATAGAAAATCCTGGTGTGTATCCATGGCGTTGCATCCGTCTTCATATCCCATGATGCGGCACCAGGTATTCGAGACCTCCGAGGTCCCCGTCGCGAGATTGAGCTCGAAAACACCTATTTCGGAGCCCTTAAGTGCCAGATCAAAGAGGACCTTGCTCCGGCTCAGCTCTCGCTGTGCGAGGTTCTGCGCTGTCAGATCCCGCAAGATGATGGTGCTGCGAAGCTGCCCGTGGCCCGAAAGCCAATCGTTGCGCTGCAAATCGAGTTCGAGGACCTCTCCGTCTTTCGTTGTGCCTATTGCATTGTGATTTTGATCTGCATCGTCGATGCCCCGAGCAATCGAAGCGAAGGAGACGTTTTTCATTTCGGCTTCGGTGAAACCGAAGCACTTCTGCGCCGCGTGATTTGCGAACAGGATCTCGTCATGATGGTTGACCAGGAAAACGGACGTGACCTCGTTTTCCACGATAGAGCGGTTCTCCTGTTCGCGCGCTTCTATCTGGCGGGTGCGCAGATTGGCGATTTCTGTCAGGGATTCGTCGCGTTTGCGGATCGTATGCAGCACCGAGATCAGGAAAGCCGTCAGGGAAAGGCCACCGATCAGAAAGGCTAAGGGCTGATAGGATCGCATCGCCAATTCAAACCTCGGGGTACTGACGAATTGCATCGTCCAGACCCGGTTGAATTGGTCGATCTCGTAGCTCGCCGAGAATTTTCCGGCTGGATCTCCCTCCGCGTTCTCGTCGAAAAGAAGGGTGCCTGCAGCTGGAGAGGGGCCGTCAAAAACCCGGAGGCGGTAGCTGTCCTGCTGCGCAGGTGTAAGCTCCGCCACGATGTCACTCGCAACAAATGCAGCGTTGATCCAGCCCAGAAAAGCACCTTGCGCCGCAGTATTCGAAGGGTCTGTGAAAATCGGGATTATGATTGCAAAGCCTGCCAGCGATCCCTCTGCCTGCACCAGTTCGAACGGAGCGGTCAGCCTAGGCTCTCCGGTCTCCCGTGCCGTTTCCAAAACAGCGGCCCTGTCTGGCGCAAAGGTCACGTCAAGGCCGAGCGCCTCCGCATTTGTTGCCTCAGGCTCCATGAATTTTATAATGTAATGCAGCGGATTATCGGACAGCCTGCGCAATTGAAACTCTGGTCGGTTGTCGCTGCGAACAGAGGCAACAAATTCACCGATCTCCGCGTCTGGCACCTCAACGATCAACCCTACGCCCGTTACTCCCGGCATCAGATCTACGATGTTAATCGCGTTGATGTAATTGCGGAAATCAAGGGCGGTCACCTCGTCCGAGGAGGAGATGAAGGCGCCGGCCCCCTTCATGGTTTGCACGAAGGTTTGCATCCTGGTCCGCAAAACCTGCGCACTGTCTTCGGTCAGGCGACTGAATTCCGCGTTCGCGAAGCTGTTTTGATTTTTGTAGCTCGTGTTGAAAATAAGACCGGTAAGCGCGACGCATACAGCCGTCAGTGCTATTTCAACTCTGGAGAGCACCTGTACCCTTACCTAAACCGTTTCAACAAGCACCGTTACTGGCTTTTGCCTGCTAAAGTCTCAATCATTACTAACTTCGGAGGCTAGCGGCAAATTCGGCATCGCTCAACCCAAAGTTATACTGAGCGACAGTGATCGGGCTGGATGTGTGCTATTTTACATCAATCAGATGCAATCAGCCCACCATGCGACGCCGTTTCCCTTGGTTGGGTCATCCCAGTACGGTGAGCCAGACCCAGACTGTCAAAATGGACGCCCCCGTGGCGATCAGCACGGATGACGCCGCAACTCTGCGGCCACGCCCGTACATGTTGGCGAAGATATAGGCATTGAACCCGGGTGCCATGGCAGCCGTGAGAACGCCGGAACGGAACAGATCGGGCGGCACCGACAGGGCAGAGCCCATAATCCAGACGATTGCCGGATGCAGAATGAGCCCGATGCAGCAGACCATCGCGATGGCTTTCATATCGCCTTCGGGCTTGTACTGGATCAGGACACCGCCCAGTGCGAAAAGTGCCGCAGGCAATGCTGCGCGCACGATCAACGACAGCGCGTCGTCGATCACCGAGGGGATTACCGTGCCTGTCAGGTTTACCGCAAACCCTGCCAGAATACCTATCACCAGCGGATTGTGAAACATTGCCCGGCTGATCGAACGCGCGAGCGCCACACCGCTCTGGCCCCGGTTGCGCACAAACTCCATCACCGTGATCCCGAGGCCGTAGCAGAAGGGCGAGTGGATCGCGATGATCATGTAATTGCCTGTAAGTTGGTCCGCGCCGTAGGCCCGCTCCGAGATAGGCAGACCGAGGAGTACGGAATTGGAAAACAGGCAGCAGAAGCCGATGGCAACACAGTCCTCCCAGTCACGTTTGAAGAACAGGCGCGCACCGAACAAGCCGAGGGCGAAACAGATCGCGGCACCGGTATAGAAGCTGATCAGCAACCGTGCGTCGAAGGCGGCCCCGAGATCGAGATTGGCAATCGCCTGAAACAGCAGGCAAGGCACGGCAAAGCTTTGCGCGAAGCGGAGCACGCCGTCGACGCCCGCCACGGGAAAAAGTCCGCGCCAGACGGAGACGTAGCCAAAGCCAATGACCAGAAAAACCGGTAGAATTACATCTAGGAGCAGTTGCATAGGGCAGGATCTCGGGCTTGGACTGCCCTTTGCCTATACCCAGCCGCGCCCGCGTGAAAGCCTGATATCAGCCCAGATCGAACTCGAGTTGCATGCCGTCGAACGCGGGTTCGATATGGGCGGCTGTTTCAGCGGCGATAGTGGCGTAGTCGAGATCGGTGTGCATGTTGGTCAGTACCGCCCGCGCGGGCGACACTTTTGCGATCCACTCCAGCGTTTGGGAGAGATGGCTGTGCGTCGGGTGCGGATCGCGGCGCAGAGCATCCACGATCCAGCAGCGCAGGCCCGAAAGATGCGGCCAGATATCGTCGGGAATGCTTGCCACATCGGGCAGATAGGCCACATCGTTGACGCGAAACCCCAGCGCGTCCATGCCGCCATGGGGCACGAGAAAGGGCTGGAACGTCAGGGGACCGCCGGGTCCATCGATCACAACATCGCCGTCCATCAAGTTCATGTCTAGAATGGGCGGATACATGGAGCCTTCAGGCTGGATGAAGGCATATCCGAAGCGGTCCATCAGCGCGTCATGGGTAGGTTGATCGGCCCAGACGGGCAGACGTGCACGCATATTGATCACGATCATGCGCAGATCGTCCATGCCGTGCACATGGTCTGCATGTGCATGGGTGTAGAGCACCGCATCAAGCCGCCCAACGCCCGCGTCCAAAAGCTGGCTGCGCATGTCGGGGGAGGTGTCTATTAGCACGGTCGTTGTGCCATTGTCCCCGATGCGCTCGACCAGGGCGGAACAGCGCCTGCGTGTATTGCGGGGCTCTGCCGGATCGCAGGCACCCCATACGCCCCCCAGACGTGGTACACCGCCTGACGACCCGCATCCCAGAATGGTAATACGCATTATGGCTGTCATGCTGCAGCCTCATAAGCCGCAACTTTGGAGAACAGCCGCTCGAAATTGGCCTCCGATTGCGCGGCGAAGGTGGCATAGTCTATGCCGAAGGTCTCCGCTGCCCTGCGCGCGGTATGAGCGGTATAGGCGGGCTCGTTGCGGCGGCCGCGGTGGGGTGGCGGAGCAAGGTAGGGACTGTCGGTCTCGACGAGAACCCGCTCCAGCGGTGCACTTGCAAATATATCGCGCAGTGGCTGGCTTTTTGGAAAAGCGGTGATGCCGGACATGCTGAGATAAAAGCCCAGATCGAGCGCCGCGCGCGCGAGAGCCTCGGACGACGAAAAGCAGTGCATTACGCAGGTGAATGGACCTTTGCCATGCTCTTCGCGCAGGATCGCGGCCATATCGTCGTCTGCATCGCGGCTGTGGATGATCAGCGGCAGGCCCGTCTCACGCGCGGCGGCGATGTGGATGCGCAAGCTGTCCTGCTGCATCTGCGCGCTTTCGGCCGTGTAGTGGTAATCCAGCCCTGTTTCCCCGATTCCGACCATCTTGGGGTGCTGTGCGATCTCGATGAGCTGTTCCAACGTTGCCATGGGCTCTGCCGCGACACTCATGGGATGGGTGCCCGCTGCATAATAAACTGGCGCATGTGCCTCCGCTATCGCGCGCACCGAAGGCTCGTTTTTCAGCTTTGTGCAGATCGTGACCATGCGTGCCACTCCCGCTGCTTGGGCGCGGGCTATTACATCGGGCAACTCCGCTATCAACTCGGGAAAGTCGAGGTGGCAATGGCTGTCAGTGATGGGCGGCGTGTTGGTCATGAGGCTCCGGCTGATTGGGGGAGAAGGCGCTAGCGCGGTGCGGCCTTTCCCATTTTCACGAAGGTATCTAGAACCAGCGCGGCAGGGTCAAGGTTGACCGCGATGCCGTGGCGCGCGCGGGCGCCGATCTCAGCCGCCAGATCCGCCCAGACGCGCGCCTGCTGGGGCGAGGGCGACAGCTTGCTCAAAACATCCGCTTCGCCGGGTGCCGCTTGCGGGGAGGGGGGTGTGCCCACGGCGCCGGTGCGGGCCAGACGGCTCAGCAACAAGTCGATCAGGGTGAACAGCAGATCCCGCTTTGCCTCCCCGCCGCGCGCCGCCGCCATCTCGGCGAGTTTGAGTGCGCGGGAACGGTCCATCTGGGGCAGGGTACCCATAAGAGCGACAAGCTCCGCGTAAAGGGCTGCACCACCCAGCAGAGACAGCCGCATCGCCCCGCCTATCGAGCCACCCGACAGGGCCGCCAGCGCGTCCGTGTTGGCCGATTGCACCCCGGCCTGTGCCATGGCCTGCGCGATCTCGCCTGCGTCCAGCGTACGCAGCGGCAGCGTACGGCAGCGCGAGCGGATGGTGGGCAGCAGTCCGGAGGGCTGGTGCGATATCAGGATCAGCAGCGTCTGCGCGGGTGGCTCTTCCAGCATCTTGAGCAAAGCGTTGGCTGCGGTGATGTTCATCAGATCGGCATCGTCGATGATGACCACGCGGTAGCCGCCATCGGGGGCCGAGAGATGGAAGAAAGCATTCAGACTCCTGATCTCGTCCGCCCGGATGACGCTGCGCACTTTCTTGGTCTTTTCGTCCCATGTCAGTGTGATGCTGCGTATGCGCCCCTCGCCGCCGGATGCCACGCGCTGGGCCACGGGGTGATCTTCGGGAATATCCAGCGAGACGGGCGGCGTATCGGCGAACATCGCGTCGGGATCGGGCAGGGGAGTGGCCAGCATGAACCGCGCGATGCGCCAGGCCAGCGTGGCTTTACCAACGCCGCGCGGCCCGGTCAGCATCCAGGCGTGATGGAGGCGGCCCGTATTGAACGCGTCCACAAACGCTTGCTGCGCGACGTCCTGCCCGATCAGACGAGGTGTGGAGCGCGGGTGTGGCGCACCCTCGAGGCGGTCGGGCTGGGGGAGGGCATCATCACTCATGGAAGCGGTTTACCGAAGGTTGGTCGGGTTTAAAATGGGCATCCGGTGTGTCATGCTACAAAGACAATAATGCATTGACGCAGATCAGGTCGGGGGAGCGATTGAAGCATCGACCGCCTGAGCGATATCGGCGGCGACTCGCGTCTCATCCTGCGCTCCGTCGATTACGCGAAAGCGGCCGCTGAACTCCTGCGCAAGCGCCAGAAACCCCACGCGCATGTCCGCCTGCATTTGCGCGCCGAAATCCTCGAAGCGCTCCTCTGTGCCCTGACGGCCCTTGGCACGCTTGAGCCCCTCAACAGGATCCATGTCAATCAGAATGGTCAGATCCGGTTCCACCCCGATCATCAGGTCATGCAGGCGGTCGACGACCGTGCGGAGATCTCCCCGGCTGAGACCCTGATACATGCGCGTGCTGTCAGCAAAGCGGTCGCAAATCACGATCTTGCCCGCAGCGAGGGCAGGGCGGATGAGCCGCTCCAGATGATCGCGCCGCGCGGCGGTGAACAAAAGGATTTCCGTCTCTGCGGACCAGCGGTCTGGATCGCCCTGCAAGACGAGAGCGCGAATTTCCTCCGCCCCGTCCGATCCGCCCGGCTCGCGTGTGACCACCACATCATGGCCCTTGTTTCGAAGATCATCGGCCAGCAGTTTGACCTGCGTTGACTTGCCTGATCCGTCGATGCCTTCAAAGCTTATGAAGACCCCTTTGGCCGTCACGACGCTTCTGGTGGGTTTGACGATGCATAGCGGTCGAAGATATGAACTGCGGCGGCTATGACGCGGTCAACAAAACCGAAGGGAGCCACATCAGTTCGTGCGAGCAACGGCACCCGCACTTCTGGCAAACCATCGGGGCTGATGATCAGTTCCCCGATTTCGCTGCCTGCAAGGATTGGATTTTCCCGGTCGGCAGCAGAGATCGGCCCGTTGTAGACGATTTCGGTTTTCAGCGGCGTGGCCGGACTGACCGGCAGAAGGAGTGAAAGATCCTTCGCCAAAACCATGTCGACAGTATCGACTGCGCCCATAGTCACCTCCGCTTCAGCGATTTTTGTACCCGCTGTGCCAAGATTGGTCTGCGCAAACTGACGAAAGGCCCAGTTCACGATTGTTTCGGATTCGCGTGCACGGTCCTGTGCCGTCTCGAGGCCGGAGAGCACGAAGATGACGCGCCGATCGCCCTGTTTTGCCGATCCGACGAGGCCGTACCCTGCCTCTTGGGTATGACCTGTTTTCAGCCCGTCCGCGCCGATGCCAAGGGTGAGGAGCGGATTGCGGTTGAAGCGATTAGCAGGCTCGTTTGCGTCAAACAAAAATTCGTTTTCCGCAAACATCGGATAGAACTGCGGAAACTCCTCGATCAGTTTGCTTGCAAGAAGTCCCAGATCGCGCATCGACATCAGATGACCATCCTTGGGCCAGCCGTTTGAATTTGTGAAGGTCGAATTCGTCATGCCCATCTGCTGGGCTCGTACAGTCATGTTGCGCGCAAAGGCCTCATCGGTCCCGCCAAGCGCTTCCGCAAGGACCACGGTCGCATCATTCCCCGAAAGCACGATGATGCCGCGGATCAGATCCTCGACACTCACCCGCTCTCCCGCGACCAAAAACATGGTGGAGCCAGTGTATGCTTGTGCCGCAGCCGAAACGGGCAACTCTGTCTCTAGCGTGAAGGTGCCGTTCTCGTCTTTTTTCAACGCCTCGAATGCCATGTAAAGTGTCATGAGTTTGGACATGGATGCCGGGGGCAACGGTTGATCCGCATTTTTGGCCAACAGGACGGTGCCGGTGGTGTAGTCGAGCACGTAAGCGGAGGTCGCGCTGGTATCAAAGGCCCGAACGCTCATCGTGGAAGCCAGCAGTGCCACAGCACCCAAAGCAAGTTTCAGTCCGCGCATATCAGGCACCTCTACGTATTAGCTGGAAACGGCATAGGCATCCGTGAAGCCTTCCGATTTGATGGTCGTCAGAATATTGGCTCGCTCGGCGTTATTGGCTGCCGGGCCCACGAGAACCCGCCAGAACGTCTTGCCGTTTATCTCGCTTTGTTTAATCGTCGGCGATAGGCCAGCACCGCGCATTTGCTTCGCTGCGCGCTCGGCATTTGCCTCGACGCTGAAAATACCGATCTGAATGAACGGCTTGTCGAGCTGTGTTGCCTGCACGGGCGGGCTTGGCCGGGGGGCAGGCGCAGGCGGCGTTGACGCGGCAGCATCAATCGCGGCACCCGCGGTCGCGGTCACCGGATCGAGGCTCGCGGTGGCGATTTGCGGAGCATCCTCGAGCGTGCCGACCGCCTCGTCCTCGGCAGGTGCCAAAGGTGCCGCAGCGTTGTCCTGAACTTTGGTGAGAGCAGTCACATTCAGCTTGGTTGGCGCGCCTGCAAGGATGCCGAGAGCCGCTGCCGCATCGGATGAAATCTGGAGGCTTGGACCTGGAATATTGCGTTCGCGGCGAAAGAGGGCGCCCACCACAAACTGGCCGTTACTTTGATTGCGGATGATCACACGCTCCGGCTCGTTCACGTCCGGATGGGCCACCCAGACCCCGCCGAGGCTCGGGCGTCCATCCCACAGCCCGTCGTCAGTGACGGAGAAGATTTCGGGCGCTTCCACATCACGCTCGACCGTGGGGCCTGTCGATGCCGACCCTGTCCCTGCGTTTTGACCGATGCCGGGAAACGCGAATTGGCCTTGGTCGTCGCAGCCGGACAAAAGACCCACTACAAGCAACGTGCCCGCGATGCAGCCTAGCTGCCTGTGCCGCGCGAACCCGCGAATGTGTTGAATTTGACTGCCCATGTACCCTCGTCCTTGTCTGCATGTATGCATTTTAAATTCGCACACATAACCGTCCCTTTGCAGGACATTGTTTGCACTCTAGCGCGTGGGGGCACTGCGCGACAAGACACCCGAGACAGCATAGGCAATTTTCCCCACAGTTTCGCCCCGCAGTAACATGATTTTCCACAATTGCAGAATCGCCACCGGCGTTTTACGAAGCCTACACAGCGGAGGTTTGGCAGAGTGGTCGATTGCACCGGTCTTGAAAACCGACGGGCGTGAGAGCGTCCCCAGGGTTCGAATCCCTGAGCCTCCGCCATTATGCCTTAAATAAGTGAATTTTAACAAAGACTTAGGGCGCATTGTGTTTCTTGCATCCCCCAATTTGACCCCCAATTTGAATTGGCATAGTCACCTTTTTACCTTCCAACTGACGGCGCAAGAAATTGACTGATCGCAAGGGTTCCCGCCTGAACAATCTAATTTTCTTCCTCTCCACTCGTCTATCGCTCGCTACAAATCATCTTTTCGTCCGGATCTAGAGTGCAATCAAAGCCTTTAAGAGGGGCTCCAAATTCAAGAATGAACCCTTTATTAGGCCCCGAATTTAGGAGCTCGTCCTCTACAGGGTAGGGAGAAGTGAGTATTTTGAGTTGCCAGCAGAGTCGCTTATTCTGGTACGGATTACTGCATCCTGCACGGCGCCAGATATTCTGGAAACATCAGTCCGCAGATACGCAATTTCACGGTTCTGAAGCGCACTATCTTCCTTAATGCCTATTATTGCGTCATTAAGCCGTGTCGCCGCGCCGGTATTATCTCTGACCGCATCATTCAAGCGGTCGAGCGAGCTTTGCAGGCCAGCAAGTGTTCCGCTCATGCTTGATACGTTAGCCGCAACGACATAATCCGCTGTCTTGCAAGCAAAGCCTCAAACGGTAATGACAGTTAGGACAAACGAGACAGCGGCTCGTATAATCCATTGCGGGCTAAAAACGCTTTTCCAAAAACTTGCTGACATAATTTAGCCTTCCAACTTCTTGATGCAGAAACATATACATTGATGCAGTAGATGATACAGGAAGAGTGGGCCAAGTTCTAGCTTTCATGGAGTTCAGCCGCTTTCCCCACCCGTCCCCTTTTGCGCTCTACCTCGCCGCCAATGACATGAGTTTGGTAAGTTTTAGTGTCCCACCTGAGTACCCAAGCGCGAGTCTGAAATGGCCCTGACGGGTACTCTAATGGACCCACAAGCGGGCTTTTTAACTGCACCTATTTTATGTGAGCTACCAGCGACTGGGAAGCTTAGGAAGCTGCTTAATCTGCGGCCACCCTGTGCCACAAATGCACTTCGCCCTGCGCTCGAAATCATGCCGAAGGATGCCAATAGGCACCTGCTCTGGCGTTAACTCGACAGTATGACCGCAAGACCAGCAACGGACTTCAACGCTTGTCACGCCACGTGAGAATAGAAGGGCTCCAGATATTCAGACATGGGCTAGTTTTAGCCGTCCTAGCTCTGCTTGCAAAGCTTACTGTCTCTGTATCGCGCACCACAAGCAACATGTAGGTCACAGACGTTCAATAAGTACATGCTTACCGTTTACTTACATGGCTAGCCGCAGCGCTGCATTTCTCAGGCGTTGGGCAAGGCCGTCCCTGAGCTGGCCTACGTGCAGATTGCAGCGAAGGTCCGGTTCGAGCCCATTTTACCGAATGCTGCGTTCAGCACAAACGGCTGCTTTTCAAAGCAGTAACAAGAATACGTCTGAAGCGATCCTGGATGCGAAATTTCGGTTTTTAGGTCTTGGAATTTCTACCTTTTGCGCTGCTTTTCTTAAACACAGCATCAAAACAAGCTGCGCTGGATCGTTCGGGTTCTGGATAAGGCGCGGGATCAAGGCCGAGGACCGCACGCTCGTAACGGTGCCCTTTCAGAAGCGCGACGTAGCGCTCGGCACGTGCGTCCTCTGGCAAAGCGACCGAACGGCAGTGCGGCGCGCCTATCGCGATCATGGCCTCGAAACTGTCGGCAGTGCCCTGATATGCGGCCTCGAAGTAGAGTTTGGTCGCTTTGGGCTGCTGGCGTGCTTGTTCACTCAACATCCGTGAAAAATGGATCGTCTCAGGGTTGTTAAGGAAGGTCAGCAAATTGGTTCCATAACCGACCATCGCCGTCCGAAAGCTTTCAAAATCCACGATGCCTTGGGCTTGCGGTGGTTCGAACCGCTCAACCTCGGTCTCGATCACCTTTTGAAGCAAGCCATCCATATTGCCGAAATAACGGTAAATGATGGCCTTCGACGTACCCGCGTCGCGTGCGACAGCGGCTGTTGTTGTTCCGTTGTACCCCCGTTCGAAAAGGAGCTTGCGCGCTGCTTTAAGTGTGCGGGCCTTGTTGTCTTGCTTGTTTTCCATGAGTGCGACCTAGCAGAACCACACGTGTAAACAAATACCCTTGCCGGATGCTGAAGTCCAATCTATGTACCTTCAGTACTGAGCGGTACAGGGGCAGGCAATGAGCAAGGCAGAGAACGAATGGCGGGTTGATGGGCCTGACAAAGTCATGGGGTGCACACGCTATGTCGATGACTTGCGGCAGGCTGATCTTGGCTTTGAGATGCTGCATGCCGTCATTGTCACCAGCACGATTGCCAAGGGTCACATTACAAAGTTGGAGACAGCGACCATAGAGGCGTTTCCAGGTGTGCGGGCCGTCATGACACATCTGAATGCCCCGCGTTTGCGCAAGGTGTTCTCGATCAGCATGAGTGAAATAGGCGACATTCTCCCCCTGCAAGACGCCCGCATTCATTACCACGGGGAGGCTGTGGCCGTCATCATTGCCGACGATCCGAAAACAGCGCAAACAGCAGCTGGGCTTCTTCAAATCGGCTATGCGAGTGAGGCGGGCGCGTTTGCTCTCGCCGACGCGCAGAACAGGTTGAAACCGGTTAAGCGCGCAGGCATGGCTCCCGGAAAAATCACTAAAGGAAACGCGGCTGCGGCCTATACGGCCAGCGACAAGAAGCTCGACGTTTCATTTCATTCGGCCCCCTATCATCACAACGCCATAGAGCCTGGAGCGGCGATTGCCAACTGGGACGACGACGGCGGGCTGACAGTTCATGCAGCGGTCCAGTGGCATCATATCGATACGATGGCATTGGGTCAGGCTTTTGGCCTTGGGATGGCCGACCGTCTGCCAGGATTTCTGGCGCGCAAGATTCTGGGGCGCACGTTTGAGGGGAAGGTACGGCTGCACAACCATCTGGCTGGTGGGGCGTTTGGACGAAACCTTGCGATGACGCATATGTTCCTTGCGGCGATGGCGGCGAAACTGGTGCAGGAGCCGGTCAAGATCGCCCTCTCGCGCGCGCAAACCTACACGCTGCTCAGTTATCGCGGCGAGGTCGCGCAGCGCCTGCGGATCGGGGCTGATAAAGACGGGCGGATGAATGCGCTCATCGTGGACCCGGACTGTGCCAACGGGGCGGGTGGGGCCTACGTCGAGCCAGTCGGATCGTGGTCTTGTCAGATCTACGGGCAGAAGACCCATTATCTGCAACACCGTGTGGCCAAACTTGATCTGAATGCCAACGGCTGGATGCGCGGTCCTGGCGGGGCCTCGGCCATGTTTGCGCTGGAAAGCGCTATGGATGAGCTGGCCCTTAGAACTGGGCTTGACCCATTGGAAGTCCGCCTTCGGAACCATGCTGACATCGACCCTGAAAGCGGCAAACCCTGGTCCCGAAAGTCCCTGCGCGCTTGCTACGAAGCGGGCGGGGAGGCCATTGGCTGGGACAAGCGCCCCAAGGGCGGAAGCCTGCGCGCAGATGGCCGCCTGCGCGGGTTTGGCATGGCCACTTCCTATGAGGGCTGCCTGCGTTTTCCCGCAAGCGCGGGTGTCACGCTAACCAAGGACGGTGTCACCATTTCTGCGACGGTCGCCGAGATGGGACAGGGGACGCTGACAGGACTGCATACCCTCGCGGCAGAGGTGATGGGTGTTGCCCGTAAGGACGTGTCGCTGGAGACCGACACAACCGGGTTGCCCGCAGGCGCAGGGAGCATCGCGTCAACCGGTTGCTTCAGCAATGCGACAGCGATCTGGGAGGCCGCCGATGTGGTCAAGTCGCGTCTGTTTGCACATTTGTGCAAGGTGAAAGGTGGTCCGTTCGATGGTGCGGACCCCGAGGCACTGACCATAGAGGATGGCATCGTTACAGCCGGGGGCAATCGCAGGCAGTCGTTGCGTGACGCGGTGGAGGGCTATCCTGGTGGCCGCATCCACCATGTCGCCACGACCGGGCGGTACTTTGGGCGGTCGAAGTCAAAGAAAGCCGTGTTCGGCGCGCTTTTCACCGAAATTGCGGTCGATCCAATCACAATGGAAATCAGCGTCGAGCGTATGATCGGGGCCTTTGCGGGCGGGCGGATCATCAACCCGAATATCGTAAACGGCCAGCTGGTTGGTTCGATGATCTGGGGCATCGGGCAGGCGTTGTTCGAGGAAACGCGAGTCGACCGACGCGACGGGCGCTGGCTGAATGCAGAACTCGGGGAGGCGATGATCGCGACGCAAGCAGACGTGCATGAGGTGCGTGCAATCACTGTGCTGGAAGACGAAAGCCACGCGCACCCCATCGGGATGAAGGGCCTGGCTGAGGTTGCCGTGCTTGGCCCTGCTCCTGCAATCGCCAACGCCTTTTTCGATGCGACAGGCAAACGCCTGCGCAGCCTTCCCATGCGGCTGGAGGACCGGCTGGCCACAGACGTCATGGAGACTTGCGCATGAACCGTCTGACAGTGAACGGAACACCCCACGATTTGGACTTAGACCCCCATGAGACGCTTTTGGACGTGCTGAGGGAACGACTTGATCTCACCGGCTCGAAAAAGGGCTGCGATCATGGGCAGTGCGGAGCCTGCACCGTAATCGTCGACGGGCGGGCGGTCTTGTCGTGCCTAATTTTGGCGGCGCGCGTGAGCGATCCGATTGAGACCATCGAAGGGCTTTCAGACGGGATTACCCCGCATCCGATGCAGGAGGCCTTTCTGGAACATGACGCGTATCAATGCGGGTTCTGCACGCCTGGGCAGATCATGTCCGCCGTGGCCTGCGCACGTGCGGCTGAAGCAACGGACCCTGAAGCGGTTCGAAAGACGATGGCGGGCAATCTGTGCCGATGCTCTGCCTATCCAATGATCGTCGAGGCCGTGCTCGACGGCGCAAAGCGCATGGGAGAGGGACAATGACAGCGGCAAGGATCATCGCTGGCGGGACCACTCTGGTGGATCTGATGAAGCTGGGGGTGGAGACGCCCGAAGCACTGATCGACATCGTTGCGGATGGTGCACTGCCTTCTGACGTTGAGATAACGCAGGACGGCCTGCGCATCGGTGCGCTGGCGACGATGGCGGCGGTCGCGGCACATCCCGGCGTACTAGATCGCTATCCGGCCATTGCACAATCGCTGCAACAGGCGGCCAGCCCACAGATCCGAAATATGGCAACCATCGGCGGCAATCTGATGCAGCGCACCCGTTGTACGTGGTTCCGCGATACCTCTACCAACTGCGCGAAACGTACGCCGGGTGCGGGATGCTCTGCACTAGGTGGACCGCAACGTGGCATGGCGGTTCTGGGGCGCGGGTCCGCTTGCATCGCAGCCTATCCCGGCGATCTGGCCGTGGCGATGGTGGCCCTCGGCGCGACCGTCACGCTGCGCGCGGCAGACGGCGCGGAGCGGATCGTGCCGGTTGCCGACTTCCACCTCCTCCCCGGTGAAACGCCGTACCTGGAGACTGTTGTGGCCTTTGGCGAACAGATCGTCACGGTGCATGTTCCCAATGGCGATTGGACCCATTCGAGCTATACAAAGCTGCGCGACCGGGCCGCTTATGCCTTCGCGCTCGCCTCGGTCGCACTTTGCGTCAGGATGGATCCGGACGGCAAAATCACGGCTGCTAGGCTCGCCATCGGAGGGCTGGCATCTAAACCGTGGGCCTGTCCCGCAGCGGGGGACATGCTGGTCGGCGAGACTCTTACGCCCGAGCTTACTCAGGCGGTGGCCGACACTTGCTTTGCAGAAGCCGAGGGCGATCCGGGCATGATATTGGTCGGCAAAGCAGCGGTCCGCGCAGCACTTGAGCGTGCTATACCTAAACGACAGGCTGACTAACGGCATAGACGGGAAAGGCGGACCATCATGACTGGATTTTCGACTGAAAGCTTCACCTTCCTGCGCGGGCTGGAGGACAACAACAACCGCGATTGGTTCAACGAGAACAAGGCGCAGTTCACCGCGCATCTCGAGCAGCCCTTCGCCGATATGCTTGAGGCGCTAAGCAATCGCCTGATGGACGCCAGTCGACCGCTTTCGGGCGGTAAATCTACCATGTTCCGCATGAACCGCGATGTGCGGTTCTCAAAGGACAAGACGCTCTACAAGACGAACGTGTCGGGAATATTGACCCCCTCGGGCAGCAAATCAGAAGTCTCCTCGATCTTGTATCTCCACCTGCAATCCGGTGGCGGGTTTGCGGCGGCGGGGTACTACAACCTCTCGCCCAAACAGTTGATCCCGATCCGCGATGCAATTGTCGAGCGGGCGGAGAGGTTCGACGAGATTCTGGCCGAGTTGTCGCAATCAGGGCGCACTCTTGATGATGACCAGATGCTTTCTTCAATGCCGCGCGGGTACGCGCAGCATTCCGAGCACCGCCACGCAGAGCATATCCGCCGCAAGAGCCTGCTCATTCAGCAACCGCTGGTCGAGGACGACTGGATATCGGGCAATGTGATCGACCAGGTCGAACGTTTGGCACGGGATGCAATGCCCCTCCTGACATTCCAAGACCCCGCCCGACCATCATGACGCCTTTGCGCAGCCAGTGAAATGAAAGCGGATTCCTTCGAACAGGTTGAAATCATCTCTGCGCAAGAGTTGTGGGTCTGGCTTGCTGCTAACCATACACGCGAGACGGGAGTCTGGCTCGTGACGTGGAAAGCCATACGGCGAGACAGATATGTGTCGCGCGAGGAGGTTTTAGATGCGTTGATCGCCTATGGCTGGATCGACGGGCGGCGCATGGTTCTGGACGCGGACCTGACAATGCAACTGATCAGCCCGCGCCGCGAACAGACATGGGCGCAAACCTACAAGCGCCGCGCTGAACGCCTTGAACGGGAGGGGCGGATGATGCCCGCGGGCCACGCCGCTGCTGCCGCTTCGAGGAAGGCGGGCAAGTGGGACGCGATGGCCCATGTAGACCGTCTTGAGATTCCCCCTGACCTCGCGGACGCACTTGAAACGAAGGGCGCGGTCGCATGGTGGGACAGGGCTGCGCCCTCATACAGGCGCAACGTCCTGCGCTGGATTGAAATCGCAAAACGGCCTGCGACTCGCGCCAAAAGAATTGACGCGGTGACACAGGCTGCGGCGCTTGGAGAGAAGGTTCCAAACTACTGAAACAGGGTGCGTCACCCTCTCTGGGTGTGCTTGTGAAGGAGGAGAGCCACCAATGTCGAACATGACCCATCTACCAGACATCGCTTTGTCGGTGCGCCAACCTTGGGCATGGGCGATTGTTGCCGGCCACAAAAAAATTGAGAACCGGTCCGCCGGTTCGATCAGGGCTGGCCGGATGTCGTGTCGGCGCATCGCCATCCACGCCGCCAGCGGGTTGAAACAGGATGAGTTCGACTGGGGCGTGTGGCGACTGCAAAAACATGGGGTCGTTTGTCCGCGTCCCGACCAGCTGCCGCGCGGCGCAATCATCGGCGCGGTGGATGTGGTCAAGATCGTCAGTAAGAGCCACAGCGAATGGTTTGGAGGCCAGATGGGTCTTGTTCTTGAGAACGCTGAGCAATGCGATCCCATCCCAGCCAAAGGAGAACTCGTTTATTTTGCTTGGCAGCGCGCAGATACATTGGTCCCAGTCGCCAAATGGATGGGCAAGTGGGGGACGGGTGGAGACGGACTTTTTGAGAATCTGGAAGCATCATGGCGTGTTTCCCCACCCAAGCCATTCAACAAGGGATGACTGCTCCGAGAAGTGACCATTTTTGGCACCCGAAAACCTCGATATTGAGATGCTAACTAAGCGAAAGCGGTCATTGGTGTATCTGCAGCGAATTCACCCTCTGTCCGCACAGCAGACCTACGTGCAGATTGCAGCGAAGGCCTGGTCTGAGCCCAAAGTTCCGAATGCTGAGTTAAGAGCGAATGTCGGCTTTTCGTGGTGCGGTTGGGCGCAGCTCATCAACTCTGAGCCCGTCAGTAGCGATTTCAGCGCTGTCCCCACATAAATCCAGACATTCGATTAGCGTTGATGATGTGACTGCCCCCCGACGGCATCAATGCCCACTTAGTTTCGGCCGCCCTTGGTTTTTTGGATGGCCGTTGACGGTGGGTTCAGAAAGGCGTCGAACCGTTCTTTGACGACTATGTAGCATTCACAAGCCGCGCCCTCCAGCCCACGGCGATTCAAGACCTGCATCATGCCACGGCGATAACTGATAAGGCCCTTGTTTTGTAAAGATTGCGCCGCCAACGTGACCGAAGTTCGGTTTGCACCCATGATCCGTGCAAGGAATTCGTGAGTATAGGTCAGGTTCTTTCCATCGGCCCGATCGTGCATCATCAAGAGCCAACGGCACAAACGCTCTTCGACCGAATGTAAGGAATTGCAGGCGACGGTCTGCATGACTTGTGCCAGCAACGTCTCCGAATAGCTGACAAATAGATCCTGCATGTGCGTGCTGTTCTGAAACTCCACTCGCAGCGGTCTGATATCGCATCGGATCATCGACCCTTGAAGCTGCACGGTGCATCTGCTGTAGGACGCGCGACTATACATGGCTGCGAACAGCCCGAATGCGCCTTCGCGGCCGATGTTGGCGCATTCGATCTCTGACCCATTTTCCAAGACCGTCAAGAGCGACAAAACGCATCCTTGCGGAAAATAGGCGTGGGTCAGCAACCCACCTGCCTCGCAAACGGTCGTTCCGAGTTTGAGATCGACCTCTGTCATATGGGGCATTATTCTGTCGTAGGCCTCTTTCGTGAATGCGCCAATTAGCTGGTTTGCATGGGCGTTTGGAACTTTCATCAGCGTGTTACTCCTAAGTCGTGGGGCAGCTCCCTCAAGGGAGTAAAATTTTTCTGTTCGGGCCCTGCTTTATGTTGTGCGGGCAACAGACAGTCGGCCCAAAAGACTGTTTGTCTGCGCCAAGTGTCCCCCCCCGAAATGGAGTTTTCCTGTGATCTATCAAATTGCATACGTCAGTCTGTCGAAAACACCACTGGACGAAGTGCTGCTCTCTGACATTCTAACTTCTTCGATACGAAATAATATCCGCGACGGAATTTCCGGCGTTCTTATGTATCATGACCGGTTATTCTTTCAAATTCTGGAAGGTGAGCGAACTCTCGTCAAGAATTATTATCGGCGCATCCTTCGCGACCCACGCCATTCGGCCATATCGCTGATGTGGGAAGATGAGGCAGAAACCCGTGTGTTCTCTTCTTCGGCTATGAGTTACGCAGGGCCTGACGAGATTTCCTTGCAGAGCGATTATCAACTCGTTTCACTCGCCGACCTGACAAGCGGGGAAAACACCACAAAGGGCAATGATAGCATAGCTTCGCTACTGGCAGGCCAAGTATTTCGAATTTTCTCAGGTGTCGACAGATTGGGTCAGTCGTTTTCTCCACTGCAAAGACCTAAAGTGAGAGACGCATCCGCTATAGGATAGGCTTCGACCCCTCTGCCTTGGGACGATCGTCTCTTGGGTCAGCGGCTACCAGCTGCCTTTTCAGGTCAGGTCGTTCTGGGTGATTTTCTGAAAGCAGTCATTAGCGCAACCGCGTCGAATGTCCGCTTCGTCCGCATAGCAGACATCTGTGCAAAGCGCAGCGAATTTCCGCTATCCGCCTTATCCGCTGGGGGAGGATGTGCGCCAGCTTCTGGCCCTTCCGGTTCCTCCTGGTCTGAAAGGCTATCGGCGATTTCGCGTAGAAGGTCTGTGATAGCCGCGTCAGTTGCCCTATCTTTTTCCGTTCCAGCCTCTTGCGTAGCAGTCACTTCCTGTAGCTGAGACGTGAGCGCGTCTATTGAGCTTTGCTTTTGCTGCATTGTCTCTGTGTTCGCTCGAATAGCCGCGTTCTCATCGTCTGAAAGCCGGTCTTCTATTTCGAGCGCCACCATCATGAAGAAAGACAGGATGGTGATGATGTTGCAAAGCAACTGCAATTGACGCGAAAGTCTTTGCCGTGTCGTTTCATCTACCGGCGCTTGTTCCTGTTCTGCCAATGCCTCTTGCGCGGCGATGGTGCGGGCAAGCATTTCTTCGATGTTGCCGGACAGCCCAAGTCCGATCTGGGCCACAGCCGCGATGCTATTGATCTGCCCAAGGGCCTGCATTTGCTCAGTAAGGCCAGTCGCAAGGATGCTGAAACGGTCCCCGAACTCTACACCAAGACCCAGACCACGTAGGGCATTCACGTTGTCGAAAATGCGCCCGTACTTGCCAATATCCAGCGCAGCAAAGGTGTCCCCAATGCGCGGCAAGTCCAGCGCCCGTGTGATCCCAAGAGCATAGCTGGACTCAAAGTTACGCAAGATGCTGGGCACCAGTCCCATTTGTCGATCAATGCCCAGTGACAGGCTTTCAAACATTTTCGACTGACGTTCCATATCAGCCGCCAAACGTCCAAAGGGGCTGTCTACGTGCAGGCTGTCCAGAACAGACTGCGATACCCCCAATGACGCCCGGTTTATGCCCATAGTCAAGTTGCGCAGACCAACCGGATCCACAATACGGTTTAGGCGTTCTGCTTGGCTGGCCATATCTGCAAAGACGCCCGATGCGCCTAAGCCAAGCGCTGCTTTCTGGGCCGCTCCGATGCCACTCAAGCCAGATGACAGGTCTTTGAACTTGCGGCGTAGTTTCTGGTCAGCGGCCTCGGGGTCTTCATCGCTCATTGCCTATACCTTGCCTTTACCACGCCGCTTTTTACACAATATAGTGCCTACCCATATCTTATATTAGGAATGAGAAAGAGAGTTTTTGGAACCCAACACATCCGCCCTTGGTGTCGATCGACATGAACGGCGGCAAAGGTGTCATCCAAAAAATAGTTTGAGCGTATCACACTTGATCGGCGCGCTATAAATAAACTCATCTATGCTTATTTCACATTTTTCCTGAGCATTCCTGAGGTTCGGTCAAGGTTTATTCGCCCTCCCGCAACCAATTAAAACAACGGCTTACTGGCTCATTGCCCTAAGCCATTTTTTGTTGTGTCCGGCCAGTGTCCGTTTGGAACACAAGTCACGGAATTTGCGGCCCCGCGCCCCGTGCGGCAGTTGCTTCTGGCGAAGCCCCCCGGTCGCGCGGCTGCTGCGGTCCGGGAAGTGCTGTTGTGCGAAATCATGCAGTTCACGCGCGCGCGGCCCGCACACGTGAGCCTAAAGGCCTTTCACGCCCAGATCCTGTTGCAGTCTGCGCGCCAGCCAAACGCCATCGCGACTGGGAAGGCAGGTGCGTTCCGGACCGGGTGCGATGAGAACCCGCGCGACGAGCGGCCCAGCCGGGTCATCCGCATGGAGGCGCTGCGCGAGGTCTGCCAGTTCGGGTAGGGTCCGCACCGTGATGCTGTTTTCGATCCCACAAGCGCGCGCCACGCGGCACAGATCGGTTCCGCTCGCGGTGTGGCTGCGCTGTTCGCCTGTTTCGCCGTAGAGCCCGTTGTCAAGGATAACGACCGCCAGATTAGAGGGTGCCTGCTGCGCGATGGTCGCAAAGCTGCCCATGCCCATCAAAATCTCTCCATCACCCGCCAGCACGCACACGGCAACGTCACGGCGTGCCAGCGCCAGACCCAGCCCCAGCGACATGGCACCGCCCATCGCACCCCAAAGGTAGAAGTTGCGCGCGCTGTCGCCTGCAGCAGCAAGATCATATGTCGGGGATCCCAGTGACGAGATGAACACCGTTCCCTGCCGGTCCGCCGTCAATGTGCGCACGACTTCGCGGCGGTTCAGAGGGTGTGTGCCTGCGTCAGTTACGGTCATTTCGCGGCCTCCTTATTGAAATCCTTGGCACCGATCAGCCTTTGTGACAGCAGGACCGCCACGGCGCCGCCGCCTTCAAAGACCTGTCGCGCCGCAGCCTTCACCATCGGTGCCACGTCCGGTGCGGTATCGGCGCGCATAACCTGCAAACCCATCATCTCCAGCGCAGCCTGTACCTGCGAGCCCATCGGCACCTGCCAGGGATTGAATTCGCCCCATTCTCCGCGCATCGTGATCAACAGCAAGATCGGCATGCGACAGGACTGAACCAAAGACAGCATGTTGATGCAATTCCCGACACCGCTTGATTGCATCAGAATGACACTCCGTGCGCCGCCGATCGACGCACCCAAGGCCATTGCAATACCTTCTTCCTCGGTCGTCAGGCTGACGGTGACCATGTCGTCACATCCGTGCGACAGCCGGATCAGATCTGCATGCCCGCCATCGGGCACATAACACACCTGCGAGACGTCATAGCCCCTTAGCACATCAAAGATCTGCCGGGGCCAATGCGTCGCAGCGTCGGTCGTGTCGTTGATCAGGGGGGGTGTCTGCATGTGTGTGCCTGTGAAACTCGTGGATCCGCTCTGAATGCCACTATGCACGCCCAGCTGTCCAAATGACATTTCGAAAAGCTGATGGAAGCTATAAAACCTGCGGAGGTGTTGCTGTGTCCGCCGAACGGGCCCCGAGCAGGGCTATTTGCGGTCCTCAGAAACCTGGTGATCGGCCGCCCGGCGGTTTTTGCGTTGATCTGATTTCGGTCCGGGAAACAGGCACAGGCACTGTCAGAAGAAAATTTGTTGAGGCGGGCAGGGCGAGCACTTAGCGTCCCAGGATGACAAAACAGAGCCCTTTTCGCTACTTCAAGACGAGCCCAGAGATCATCCGTCTGGCCGTGATGATGTATGTTCGGTTTCCGCTTTCGCTTAGAAATGTAGAGGATCTTCTGCACGAACGTGGCATCGAGATCAGCCATGAGACGGTTCAATTTTGGTGGAACAGATTTGGCCCAATATTTGCAGCTGAGATCCGCAAGAAAAGGGTCAGCCAGATGCGCGCATATTCAAATTTGTAGGCGCACCTGATGTTCAGGATCGTGATGGGGCACCGGATTTGCTCAAATCCATCGCGATCGCCTATCCGCTGTTGCGCCATATTTTTGCCGATGGAGGCTACGCTGGTCCCAAGCTGAGGGGCGCACTGGAAAAGATTGGGCGTTGGACATTGCAGATCGTCAAACGCTCCGATACCGCGAAAGGCTTTGAGGTCATCCCCGCCGGTGGCTGGTCGAGCGGACCTTCGCATGGCTTGGAAGGTGTCGCCGAATGGCAAAAGACTGGGAGAAAACCATCGCAAGTGCCGAAGCCTGGCTCCTCATCACTCACATCAGGCGCGTCCCCCGCATGCTCGCAAGCTCATGACATCTTTTACTTAGTTCCGAATCGGACTCTTAGGCATAATTGAGTGCGAAACGTCTGTTTAAAGGAGGACGCTATGAGGATGAACGGTGCAGAAGTCACGGCATTTCTAAGGGGTCAAAGCGTGTATGGCTTGGACCCGCAAACACGGGAGGTGGCGGCCTGCATCGACTACGCTACTGACGGCACGTGTATTGCCCGCTTTATTGATGGCAGCACAGATGCCGGTGTCTGGGGGGTCGAGGACGACAATTATTGGACGCGATACGAGAATTTCCGCCAGGGCAAGCGGCATGTTTTCAGTCTGGAGCCGTTGGGCAAAGGCGTTGCTCAAGCGTATTTCGCGGATGGCACGATCGCGTTCCTGCAATCCCATTCCGAAACGCCCTAGATGGAAAGGGCGCGGCGGTGAAAGCCGCCGCGCCGGCTCGCTTATTCGATGACCACGCCGAGCGTCTCGCCGATCGTGGCGTTCCAAGCGGTCACGCACTCCGCGCCGCAGCGGTCTGCGAATTCGGGAAGCACGGTTTCCTGAACTGCGGCGTCGCGCAAAGCTTCATCCGCCTCGGTCATCGGCACCAGCGTCATACCTGCAGGATCGCCATGGGGGCAGGGGCCAGTAGTGTTGCATGCCAGACCCGTTTCCGTTTCAGTCGCGGCCAGCGTGAAAATAGAATCTTCCAGACCGCGCAGAGCAGTGGTCAGATATTCCTGTACGGAGGAGTCCAGACCATTCCACCAATCCAAGTTTGCCAGCTGCGCGGCAAGCCCGAAGTTCACTGGCATCGGCGAGATGAAGCGCGCCGATTCGTGCCATTTGGCATTATAGCCCGACAGCGCACCAGTGATGGCGCAATCCACCACACCGCTAGCCAGTGCCGGTTGTACCTCAGCGAACGCGATGGAGAGCGGCGAGCCGCCCAGATGGCTTATAAACGCCTGCTGTGAAGCGCCTGACGCGCGCACTTTGCGACCTTCAAGATCGGCCAGCGAGGTGAACTCATCGCGGCAATAGATCACCTGCGCCTGATAGGTGCCAAAACCCAGCAACTTGATATTATGCTCGGTTTCGAGGAATTTCGTGTAGTTGGGACGCCATGCCTCGACCACATCGGCAAGCTGCTCTACACTATCCAAAACCCCCACGAGATCGGTTGCTTCGTTGCGCGGTACCTCGCCGGAGTTGTAGGCCAGCACAGTCGTCGCCATTTGTAGGGTACCGTTGGAGACAAGGCGGAAGATTTCGCCACCCTTGAAGCCTAGCTCGGTAAAGGGCTTTACGTTAGCTGTGATTGCACCGTTGGTTTCGGCAGGCACCTGCTCGGTCCAGAACGGCAGCTCCTTGTCGGTGTACATCGACAGCACGCCGATAGAGCCTACGACGTTGAATTCTGTCTTTGGCATCTCTTGGGCCAGCGCGGGTAGGGCAAGCAGGCCGGTGAGGGCAGTCGTCATCAGTGTCTTCATGGTAGTCTCCCTTGGAGGTTGAGGGGCGTTATCCGCCCGCTTTCGGATTGACGATTGTGGGCAGCCAGAGGGCCAGCTGCGGGAAAGCGATCAGGATCGCGATCATTGCTAGCATGGCGACGAGGAATGGGGCCGCACCCTTGAACAGATCGGTGAAGGCGCCTCCCCCTTTGCGCACGGCTTGCACGACATAGAGGTTCATGCCAACGGGGGGCGTGATAAGTGCCGCCTCAATGAGTATAACAAACACAACCCCCCACCAGACCGGTGAATAGCCCAGTTCGACCACGACCGGCACGATGATCGGCGTAGTGGCGATCATCATCGATAGCGTTTCCATAAAGCAGCCAAGCAGCAGGTAGAAACAGACGATGGCCAGCAGCATCCATAAGGGCGGCCAGCCCAGAGAAAGCACCGCATCTGTGATCGCGGCTACCAGCCCGATGCTGACCATGACGAAGTTAAGAAAAAACGCGGCGATCACAATCAGCATGATCATGCAGGTGGTGCGTACGGTGCCCTCGAACGCGGCCAGCATGACGGGGATCGTGAGCTTGCCGTTGAGTGCCACGAGAACCACTGTTGCTACCAAGCCAAGGGCTGCGGCCTCGGTCGGGGTGGCGACGCCCGCATAAATGGAGCCGACCACGATGGTGAAAAGCACGAGCGGCGGGAGCAAATGCGGCAACCCGCTCACGCGCTTTGCCCAAAGCCCTTCGGCAGGGATCTTGTGACCGCCCCACGCAGGCCTCCACAGCACAAGTGCCAGCACGATGCCGGAAAACAGCAAGGCCAGCATGAAGCCCGGGATAAACCCAGCGGCGTAGAGGTCCGCGACGGAGGTGTCGGTAAGTACCGCGTAAATGATCATGTTGATCGACGGTGGAATAAGGATACCCAGCGTGCCGCCAGCTGCGATGGATCCCAGAAACAGTGGACGATTATAACCTCCTTCGTCCATATTCGGGATGGCCACGGTGCCGATGGTCGCAGCTGTTGCGATGGAGGAGCCGGAGGTGGCGGCGAACACTGCACTTGCTGCGATGTTGGTGTGCATCAAACGCCCTGGTAGGCGTGCGAACCACGGCGTAAGCGCATCAAACAGACGCCCCGACACACCGGATCGGTGCATAAGCTCACCCATCATGATAAACATGGGCGCCGCAATGAGGATGAAATCTTCAGACGAGTTCCACGCGAGTTCGCCCGCCGCACCAGTCATCGGGAAGAAGGCGTAGTTTTCTGACAGGATATAGCCCGTCAGCGCGAGCACCGCGGCCACGGGCAGCGACAGGACCAGCATGCCCACGAGCAACAGGAAGGCGGCGAGGATCATTGCCGGGGCTCCACGGCGGTCACGGCCTCTTCGATCTCTGCGTTCAGATCGGCGGAACCGATGGCGGCGTCAAAGCCTTCGCGGTCCCCCTTTGCCACACGGATCACGGCCTGTATCGGGGCGAGTACCGCCATACAAGCAAACCACGCTAGACCCAACCACCACAGGCCTTGCGGGATCGCGAGCGGCACACGCATCCGCGACATTGATCGTGCGTCCATTGACCACGATTGCGACAGCGTGCCCCATGCGAACCATGCCAGCGCCGTAGCGACAAGCGCCAATGCGCAAGCCGCGGCGAGGTCACATGCAGCACGTACCGGGAAGGGGAAGCGTGCGACGACAAAATCGACCCTGATGTGCGCCTTCGTCGTGACAGTGAATGCAAGCCCCAGCCCAATGCAGATGGCAAGCCCGTAGCCTGACAGCTCGAAACTCTCCACCGCCGAACGCCCGACGAAGTAGCGCATTGCGACGTCGATCGTGATGGGTACCGCGCAGCCGAAGAGAATTACGGCGCCCGCCACCCAGGCAAGGATGCGACTGATGCGGTGGGTCAGCGGTTCGGTCATATACAAAGCTCCATTTTTTGAGCAACGCATAATCGCAAGAGCGAGTCTAGCGGCCTGATCGCTGATCCTCGTCCCTAGTGTAGCCATCGGCGATATCTTCTGCGATTGCGAAAGGTTTACGCAGACTGGCATCGCCGTGGCCACCGCCACCTGGCGTTTGCATTCGCACGATATCCCCGGAGCGCAGCGGCAAGCCGACCGTTTTGGGTGGCAGATCGGTGGTGGTGCCGTCGCGGGTGACGCTTAGGCTGCCGCCTTGACCGGGCGCGCCGCCGGCAAGACCGTACGGCAGAGAGGTAAAGGCGTCAAAGGACGCATTGAGCATGCCGCTCTCGGCCAGAAACTCCCATTCGCGTACCAGCCCGAGCCCGCCGCGCGTGCGCCCCGTGCCGCCCGAACCCGGTGCAAGCCCATAATGGGTAAAGCGCAGCGGAAACAGCGCCTCGATCATCTCGACGGGAGTGTTCTGGCCGTTGTGAAACCCCGCCGCCAAAGCGCTTGGTCCGTCCGCTTCCGGATGTGCACCCCAGCCGCCCAATTCACTGTCGAAATAGACCTGCCGCCGCCCGTCTGAGTGGCGGATGCCTACCGCATGGTTGAACGTGGTCCCGTAGTAGGAGGCGGGGATACGGTCCGGCAATATCTGGGCAAAGGCGCGCAGCACTGCAGTGGCGATCTTGTGGCCCGGCAGCATCCGCATGGAAACGGGCGCAGGGAAGGATGCATTGACGAGGCACCCCTGGGGCGCTTTCACGGTGATAGGCCTGTAGCACCCCGCGTTTACCGTGCCGGTTACGCCACAGGCTGCAATCACAGCGTAATAGACCGCCGATGTGGTAGTGGCCATGGTCGCATTGATCGGTCCCTTTGCCTGATCGGCCGTGCCGGTGAAATCGAGCGTGATGGTATCGCCTGCGACGGTCAGGGCCACGGCGATGCGCTTGTTGCCCTCCTCCAAGCCGTCACCATCCACGAAATCTTCGGCGCAATAGGTGCCGTCGGACAGGGCGGCAAGGGCGCTGCGCATCTCGCTTTCTGCATGATCCAGAAGCGCGCCGCCTATCTCGCCCAACGTCTCGGCACCGTAGCGGTCTGCGAGGCGCAGCATGGCGCGTGCGCCAGTCTCCAGCGCGGCGATCTGGCTGAGGAAGTCACCGCGAAAGGTTTCCGGCTCACGAACGTTTTGCACAATGGTGGCAAAGAGATCGTCCTGCATCTGACCTGCGCGCACGATGCGTACTGGCGGCACGCGCAGCCCTTCCTGAAACACCTCCGTCGCGGCGGCGTTATAGCCGCCCGCAGCCCCCCCGCCTACATCAACATGGTGAATCAGGACGCAGGTGATGGCAATGCGCTTACCGTCCCTAAACACCGGTTTGAAGGCGATGAAATCCGGCAGGTGCTGGCCGCCGGAATAGGGATCGTTCGTCACGATCACATCGCCGTCCGACCAAGCGTTGAGTGGCAGATGATGCTCCACGATATGGTGCAGGCACAGCTCCATCGAGTTGAGGTGCACGGGCATCCGCGCGGCCTGCGCCACGTTGCGGCCCTGACCGTCGAAGACGGCGGTGGAATAGTCGAGCAGCTCGCGCACTGTGGTAGAGCGCGACGTTCGCCAGACCGTCACGGACATCTCCTCTGCCACGGAGACGAGGGCAGCGGAAACAATTTCCAGCAGAACGGGATCTGGGCGGCTCATGGCTGTTTCCTCACGGTCATGTCGCCGGTAGTGGTCATGGTGAGCGACCAGCCCGGCGGGATGAGCAGGGTGGTGTATTCCTGTTCGATTATGGCGGGGCCGACTATAAGCGTGTCCGGCGGCACGCTGAGCTGGCGATGCACCGGTACATCGTGCCAACCTCCCCCGATGTGAACTGAACGGGTTTTCTGCTCTGCTGCTTCGGTCGGGGCGTATGCCTGCGCCTGCGTGTCCGCGCCAAGGCTGCCCAGGGCCGTGAGGCGCAGGGTCACAATCTCGACTGCCTCCTTAGGATCGTCGAAGGAGAAACGCTGGCGGTGCTGGGCCTCGAACAGAGCTCTCAGGGCCTGCAGGGTGGTGGTGTCGGGCCTGCCCTGTGGCAGATCGACGAGCAGCTCGAAGGCCTGCCCGCGGTAGCGCATGTCAGCCGCGACGGTCAGGCTACGACTGTTCTGGGGCACTTTGTCGGCGTCGAGCAGTTGCGTGCCCCGGGCAAGCAGATCTTCGGCTATGCCGCGCAAGGCGGGCAGGCTATCCGGCGTGAGCGAAAGAATCTCTGTCCGCGACAGATCGTGCCGGATGTCGGAAAAGAGGATGCCGTGCGCGGAAAATGTGGAGGGCTCGCGCGGGAAAATCACAGAGGTGATACCCAGTTCCTCCGCCACTTCGATTGCGTGTAGGCCGCCTGCGCCGCCGAAACTCATGAGCGCGAAATCACGCGGGTCCAGCCCCTTGGCGAACAGCGAGAACTTTATCGAGGCGGCGAGTTTTGCGTTCACGACCGCGAGAATTCCTGCCGCCGCGTGATCGGCGGAGATGGCCAGCGGTTTCTCTATCCTGTCTCGCAGAGCTGCGCGCGCGGCATCCAGATCAAGCGTGAAGCGCCCCCCGAGGAACGTGTCCGCATCCAACCTACCAAGGATCAGGTTCACATCCGTGACGGTGGGCTCCGTTCCGCCACGCCCGTAGCAGACGGGTCCTGGCACCGCGCCTGCGCTACGCGGGCCGACCTGCAAGCGCCCTGAGGCATCCACGTAGGCGATGGAGCCACCGCCCGCGCCAATGGTGTGCATTTCCACCATGGGAACACGCACGGGCAGTCCGTCGATCTCGCCCTGGGTCACGGTGGTATGTTTGCCGCCAGTAACAACAGCCACGTCATAGCTCGTGCCGCCCATATCGACGCCGACAACGTCGGGAACATTTAGAGTTGCCGCCAGTTTCTGTGCTGCCAACACGCCGCCTGAGGGGCCGGAGAGCAGTAACTTGACCGGCACTTCGGCCGCGGCGTCAAGGCTGATTGCGCCGCCATTGGACTGGATTAGATAGAGCGGTGCGGTGATGCCCGCCGTGACGAGCCGCGCACGCAAGGCACGCACGTATCGGTCGATGACAGGTACCAGCAATGCGTTCAAAACAGTGGTCGCGGTCCGCTCGAACTCCCGGATTTCGGGGGATACTTCGAAGCTGCACGAGATCGCCATGTCGGGACAGCGCGCGCGCAGACGGTCACGGATAGCGATTTCCTGCGCAGGGTTGGCGAATGCATTGAGCAGACAGATCGCGGTTGTCTGTGCCCCGGAGGCTGCGACGCGGTCGATCAAGTCATCTAGCGTATCGTCTACTTCGCGCACGACCTCTCCGCCTGCACCGATGCGGCCCGGCGCGCCAAAGCGGTGCCGCCGCGGGATCAGCGGCGTACGGTCGGGTCCGCGCAGGGCATAAATGTCGCGGCGCGCATGGCGGCCGATCTCCAGGACGTCCTCGAACCCTTCTGTGGTGATCAGCGCGCCGGGCGGCAGATCGCGGGTCAGCACAGCGTTGGTGGCGATGGTCGTGCCATGCAAGATCATCGCGATGTCTTCGACCCCGAAGCAAAAGCTCGCCCCGGCAAGGGCAATGGCATCGGTCAGCCCGTGCGCTGGATCGTCGGGCGTGGTGGGGGATTTGAGGCTATAGGTGCCGCCTGAGCGCGTATCGCGCAGCTCCAGATCAGTAAAAGTGCCCCCGATATCGACGGCGATGGTAATGCGGGGGGCCATTGGCAGATGCTCTCGGTTAGGGCGGCTCGGCGCGCCGAGTGACAGCGCAACTCAACAATACAAACCGCACTTCCCGATGGTTTTCAATAGCGTGGAGATTGACGCGGGTGAGGTGGATGCGGATGCTGGAGCCAGATCAGCAGATGGGCTTAATCAGAGCAAAATCATTTGAGGTGGGCAGGGCGAGCACTTAGCTTCGGAGTATGACAAAACAAAGCCCCTTCCGATATTTCAAGACCAGCCCCGAGATCATCCGCTCCGCGGTGATGATGTATGTCCGTTTCCCGTTATCGCTTCGCAATGTTGAAGATCTTCTGCACGAACGTGGCATCGACATCAGCTACGAGACGGTTCGATTTTGGTGGAATAGATTTGGCCCGCTGTTTGCCGCAGAAATCCGCAAGAAAAGGGTCAGCCAGATGCGCGCATATTCAAATTGGCAATGGCACCTCGACGAGGGGTTCGTCAAGATTAACGGCGAGATGCACCACCTCTGGCGGGCTGTGGATCACGAAGGGGAAGTTCTGGAAAGCTTTGTCACAAAGCGCCGTGATCGCAAGGCAGCATTGAAATTCCGCAGGAAAACGATGAAACGCCATGGTCGCGCACATATCTTCGTCACCAACATGCTGCGTTCCTATGGCGCGCCGCTGAAGGTCATCGGTAATGAGGACAAACAGGAAACTTGCCGATGGCTCAACAATCGAGCCGAGAATCCACACCAACCATTTCGTAGGTGAGAAGGGACTATGCTTCGATTTAGGCGGATGCGAACTTTACAGAAATTCGTTGCCGTCCACGGCTCAGTCCACAACCATTTCAACCAGGAGCGCCACCTCTACAGCCGACCAAATTTCAAGCTGAACCGTGCCGCCGCTCTTACCGAGTGGCGTGGTCTCTGCGCAGCCTAACAGATTGAGGTTGCTGGAGAACAGAGGCTGGTTCGCATTGGTCTGACAGCACCTAATTCAGCCATAGAACAACCGGGGGAAGTATAGTGCGATCTCCGGGAACAGGATGATCAGGCCGACGCCGATCAGTGTTACAATGACATAGGGTGTAACCGAGGCATAGATGTCTCCCATAGTTACATCCGGTGGTGCGACCCCCTTGAGATAGAAGAGGTTGAAGCCGAAGGGGGGCGTCATATACCCCACCTCCATCATGATGATGAACAGAATGCCGAACCAGATCGGATCGAAGCCTGCATCGCGCACTACAGGCAGGAAAACTGGCAGGGTGATCAGCATGATCCCCACGGGGTCCAGCACCATCCCAAAGAAGAATAGCACCACCAGCATGAAGAACAGCGCTCCCCAGCGTCCGCCAGGTATCATGCTCATGATGTTCTGGATCAGGCTTTGTGCCCCCAGCGCGGTATAGGCGGTTGAAAAGGCATGGGCAGCGAACAGTATCCACATCACGAGCGCAGTCAGCTTGAGCGTAGCGATGGAAGCGTCATGAATCACGGCCCAGTTGAGCTGGCGGTTGATGCCGGTGGCCACCATTGCGCCAAACACGCCGATGGCCGCCGCTTCGGTCGGTGTTGCGAAACCACCAAAGATGGCGCCCAGCACAATCACTACGATCAAGATCGGCAGGATCACCGCTTTGAGGGCGCGTATCTTCTGACCCCAGCTGGCGCGCTCGTCCTTGGGTAGGGCAGGGCCCAGCTCCGGCTGTAGCCAGCACCGTCCTAAGATGTAAATCGAAACCAGCACAAACAGAGTAAGCCCCGGTCCGATCCCTGCGGCAAACAGGCGTCCGACGGACACCTCCGTCAGCAGCGAGTACAGCACCATCAGGATTGATGGAGGGATGAGAATACCCCAGCCGCCGCCAGCGTTGATTGCCCCCAGCGAGAGTTTTTTATCATAGCCGCGTTCCAGCATTTTGGGTAGGGCGATTGTGCCCATGGTCACAACGGCCGCACCGGAGATGCCGGACATGGCGGCGAAGATTACACAGATAAGCACGGTACCGATGGCAAGCCCGCCGCGTAGGCCTCCGAACCATTGGTGCATCATGTCATAGAGGTCTGCCGCCACCCCCGATTTCTCCAATAGGATCGCCATATAGACGAACAGCGGGATCGCCATGAGGGTAGGGGACTGCATCGTCTCCCACATCTTGGAGGCCAGCAGATAGAATCCGATCGGCCCCATCTCGAAATAGAGAAATACCACGGACACGCCGCCCAGTACGAAGGCAAGCGGTGCACCGAGCAGGAGGAACAGCAACAGTGAGCCGAAAAATAGCATGGTGAGGAGTTCAACGCTCATGGTTTGATTTCCTCTTCGGCGGTGTCTGGCTCGCCCGGCTTGCCGAAGACATCGTCCGGCACGGGGAGGCCACGCAGCACGCGGATGTCGGCCCACAGACGCACCAACCCCTGCAACAATAGTAAGAGCGCGGCGACGGGGATCAGCGCTTTTGTGGGCCACAGCGGCGCCTTCCAGACGGAATTGGACCGCTCGAGATCCTCGATCGCCTCCATCGCGATGTCCCAGCCCTGCCAGAGCAATACACCGACAAACAACAAAAACAGCGGCCATGTGAGTATGTCGATGAGAGAGCGGCGGCGGCGGGGTAGGCGGCCGTAGAGGATATCGACGTTGACATGACCTCGCTCAGCCAGCAAGTACCCACCGCCGATGATCGCGTAGGCACCGAAGATCAGCGTGGCGAGTTCCGCTGTCCAGATCGCGGGACTGCCGACAAGGTAACGCATCACCACATCGGCCAGGAGCAGCCCGAAAATCAGCAAAACGGCCAGCGACACCCATCGCCCGATGAAGCGGTTGATGCGCGTGATCGCGCGTGCCAGCTGGAACATCGCCGGTCTCCTGTCATGTAATGCAAAGAGGTAGGGGGCGACCCCGATCAGGTCGCCCCCGGACGTTGATCAGACGTAACCCATGTCTTTCATCAGCGTACGATATATATCCGCCGCTGCCGCCGCGTGTTCGCCTTTCTGGCCTTCGGTTTCCAGAATGTTCGCAGAGGCGTTTGCCAGCATTTCCAACACGTCGTCGGGCAGGGTCACTACTTCGATGCCATCGTTGGCGATACCTTCGGAGAGGGCAATCGCTTCTTTGTGCTGATACTCGGCCGAGCGCAGGAAGAAGCGCGTATTGATGACCTCCTCCAGCGCGCCGCGCAGATCTTCCGGCAGCCCTTCGAGCGCTTCGATGTTGAGGATGAAGGCGTCGGTGGTTTGTGCAAGCACGGGCTTGTAGTGATATTTACAGACTTCCCAAAGTGACATGGATTGCGCGCCAATTGCGGCCCCCCAATGCGCGCCGTCCACCACCCCGGAGCTGAGCGACTGGTAGAGCTCAGAGCCGGCGATGTACTGCGGTGCGGCCCCCGCGGCGGCGAGATAGTCCAGCATTGCGCCGGACGAGCGGATCTTGAGTCCCGCAAAATCAGCGGCGGATTCGATCTTTTTGGAGACGACCATTTCAGTTGGCAGTACTTTTTCGCACATCAGATGGACGCCATCTGCGTTCAGATCCTTGTTTACCAGCGCCTCGACGCCAAGGTTCTTCATCGCATGCTCCATTTCCCACGCCTGGCGTAGCGTGCCGGGTATGCCATACACAAAGGTCGCAGCCTGAGCGTTGTCAGTAATATAGGATGGGCTGACCGTGCCCATGGGCACGACGCCCTTGCGCACGATGTTGTAGATGTCAGGGCCTTTGGCAAATTCACCGGCACCCAGCGGTTCGAGTTTGAACGCGCCTTCGGTCTTTTCCTCCAGTAGCGTCGCGATCACGCCAAGGCTGTCATTGAATGAACTCGATGCTTTGGGCCAGTGTGCCTGAACACGCCAGGTAACTTGGCCCTGTGCGATTGCCTTGCCTACAAGGGCAGGGCTGGCGATGGCAGCTATGGCACCTCCACGCAGTATCGAACGGCGGTTGATCTTGATGTCTTCCATGATTTCCTCCCAGTTATCCACGGCATGCCGCTCCTCCGGCATGTCGGGAAACCCTGCCTAAGCCGAGCCCCCGTTGAGCATCGATATTGACTTGATTGGAGCAATCACTCAACACTTTTCTTAAACAATCGATTGATTTGTTCCGCATGGCGGTACGCTGCTCCGCATTTGGATCAATCACAGTTGACCATGTGTCTGGCGTCAGCGCTTAGGCCCATCCACAACGCAAGGCTCGGTTTTAAATATGTAAATTTCTGAAACTGATGGCACAGACCCGTTCTTGGGCGGGTTAGGGCTTGCTGTGGTTTGAACTCAAAATGTCGAATGAATTCGACAGCGATGTAAACAGTTTTTCGGGACGATTGCTCTGGAGTGTTGCGAGAACTGTGGGAGGCTTCACTTCGAGAAGGGTGAGATGGGCGGCTAGCCTCTTCAGCGTCCAGAAATTTCTTGCCGTCCGACAGGTGTGATCGATTTCTATTTTGACCGGGCTTAGCCAGGCCTTTCCTTGCCCCCAGATTGGGGATCAGGTGTGTTCATAAACCCATAGGGCCCGGTGTGCTGGACCGCCATTTTGGCGCATCGGTAACGGTCTCTTTCCTGATGCGCACCTCAGGAAATACTCCAACACAGATAAACGTGACGCGTCATGCCCCGCACAAATATAAGACTGTACTCATTGTCGCGGGCCAAACGAAAAACTTCATATTTCAGGAATGTTTTTTAAGAACCTGATAAGATTTAGAAGCATTCTTGTGAGTGCTATGTGGGTGTCATCAGAAGAAACTGGCTTGAGACGGGCAGGGAGCGGATTTAATGTTCTGCCATGGCAAAACAGAGCCTATTTCGGTATTGCAAGATCAGCCCTGAAATCATCCGTCTTGCTGTGGTCATCTCCGTCCGGTTTCCACTTGCCCTTCGAAATGTGGAGGACCTTTTGCATGAGCGCGGGATCAACATCAGCCACGAGACGGTACCGTTCTGATGGAACAGATTTGGCCCGTTGTTCGCCGCAGAGGTTCGAAAGAAACGGGTTGAGCACCTTCCCACTCACTCAAATTTGCACTGGCACCTGGACGGGGTTTTTGTGAAGACCAACGGTGAAACATACTACTTGTGGCGCGCTGTAGATCACGAGTGCGAGGGGCCTAAACGCTATGTGACCAAGTGCCGGGATCGCAAAACGGCATTGAAATTCCTCAGAAAGATAATGAAACGCCATGGTCGCCCACATAACCTCATCACCGATATGCTGCGTTCCCATGGCGCGGCGCTGAAAGTCATCGGTAATGTGGACAAAAAGGAAACTCGCCGCTGGCTCAACAATCGAGCCGAGAATTCACACCAGCCGTTTAGACGAAAACAGAGGACCATGCATCGATTCAGGCGGATGCGAACTTTGCAGAAATTCGTCGCCGTCCACGCCTTAGTCCACAACCATTTCAATCAGCGCGCCACCTTCACAGCTGTGCAAACGTCAAGCTGAACCGTGCCGCAGCTCTTGCCGAGTGTTGTGGCCTCTGCTCAACCTAAAATATTGAGATCGCTGGAGAACAGAGACTGGTTCGCATTGGTCTGACAGCCCCCTTTCTTCCGATGCCGATCGTGCGCAGAGCGCGTTCAGCCGGATTATTGTCGATGGCCAAACGACTGTCTGTCAGGAACAAGCTGAAGGCCTTCTGGCGATTGAGGCCATGGCGGAAAGCGTGGGCGATATTGCTCTTGCCCCGAATGCACAGGAGCTACTGCTCGGACCAGGCAAAGCAGGCTTCAACATTTGGCTGGCTGAACTTTTGACGTGATCAGGCCCGTCATTCCTGTGATAACCATCATCGCGGACAGGACGACAGTCGCAATAATTCCGGCGACAAGGCCGATTGAGATATTCTGCATTCTGGCTCTCCTTCTTCATGGTTTCAGGCGAGTTTTTTTTCTCATTGTGAGGTCGGGACGCTGCGTCTTGATCCGGTTGCGTTTCTCGCGAGGGATCAGCATCCGCGTCTGCGGTGCCAATGGTCAGGCTGAGCGGTGGATGGATCATGCATCCGACACGTTCAACTACAGGAGACTGATCGAGGTTAGGCCACGACCCCCCCTTTTCTGATCTGGTGGAAACACGGTGGTCCTATCCGGCAGGCCGGAAGGCACCTTATGAGGGTCCGCCGATATATGTTGCAATGCGTGGGTCCCATCGCCGGTGCGGCTACCAAACGCAGAGTTCCTTCTCATGGAAATGAGACGGGTAGGGAAAACAGGGCGGTACTTAAATGTCTACACGGGATTTCACGCCGTCAAGACGCGGGTTCATGGCATCTGGCCTGGCAGGGACGGCGCTTGTGTCGCTTACAGAGCCCGTTTTTGGGCAGGCCGCGCTTCCAGCGCTCGCCGATTATGTACCAGTGGTCCTTTCAGCAGATGAATGGGCTTTCTTACGCGCCGCAACATCGCGACTTATTCCGTCAGAAGGCGAAGGGCCGGGCGCCGTGGAGGCGCGTGTAGCGGTGTTCATCGACCGCCAACTTGGCGATGATTTTGGCAGCGCTGCTGACTGGTACATGGAGGGTCCGCACGACCCAGGGGCGGATCCGCTTTTGGGCTTTCAATCGTCGCTGTCACCCAAACAGATCTATCGGGATGGCATCAAATCATTCGACGATTGGTGCCGCGAGAACAAAGGTGCGATTTTCGCCGAACTCGGAACCTCCGAGCAGGACGCGGCGCTGACAGCACTCGACCGTGGTGAAGTCGATCTGCCGGACACCTTGCGCGATTTCTTCGATCTTCTTCTTCAGAACACGAAGGAAGGCTATTTCAGCGATCCAAGCTATGGCGGCAATCATGGCATGTCAGGATGGGTGCATATCGGCTTTCCGGGCGCGCGCGCGAGCTTTCTTGAATGGAACGATCCCGCGATGGACAATGTCGCATACCCGCTCGGCCCTGTGTCGATCGCGGGCGAGAGGACCTGAACGATGGCGCGCACAGACACCAAGAAAGACGTTGTCATCATTGGTCTCGGATGGACCGGGGCAATGGCAGGCATTGAACTGGCGAAGGAAGGCCTTGAAATTCTTGCACTTGAACGGGGCGCGGACCGCGATACGGTGCCCGATTTTCAATACCCCAACGTGGCGGACGAATTGCGCTACGGCGTGCGGTACGGCTTCATGCAAAAGCCCGTCAATTCCACACTGACCCTACGGCATGGCACGCAAGACACGGCACTTCCGATGAGGCATTTGGGATCGTTCCTGCCGGGCGACGGGGTAGGGGGTGCGGGCGTTCATTGGAATGGCAATACATGGCGTCCCTTGGCCGAGGAATTGCGCCTCAAATCCTACGTCACAGAGACGTTCGGGGCCAATATCATCCCCGACGGCATGACAATACAGGACTGGGGCATCACCTACGAAGAGCTTGAGCCCTATTTCGACCGCTTTGAATATATGCTGGGCATTTCCGGTCAGGCGGGGAATATAAACGGTAAGATCGTGCCCGGTGGTAACCCGTTCGAGGCACCCCGTGCGCGCGATTTCCCGATGCCACCGCTTCAGATGCAGCTTGGACCGCGCATGTTCCGTGATCAGGCAGAGACGATGGGACTGCATCCGTTTCCGATGCCCGCCGCCAATGCAAGTGAGGCTTATGTCAACGAGTACGGAATGCAGCTCGGTCCCTGCAATTACTGTGGTTTCTGCGAGCGCTATGGCTGTCTTAACTATTCCAAATCCTCACCGCAGACTTGCATCCTCGACGCGTTGAAGCGTTACGAGAATTTTAGCTACCGCACTCATTGCGAGGTTCTGAAGGTTGAGTTGGCTGAGGATGGCAAGACAGCTATGGGAGTGACCTATTTTGATGAGGCAGCACAGGAAGAGGTCTTTCAACCCGCCGATATTGTCATCATGGCAGCATATTCACTTCACAATACCCACCTGTGCCTGCTGTCGGGCATCGGTCAGCCTTATGATGTCGCGTCCGGGACCGGTGTCACAGGACGTAACTATTCCTATCAGATGACCGGTGGCACCAGTGCATATTTTGAGGATGTCGAATTCAATCCGTTTATCGGATCGGGATCGACGGCGTATGTTATCGACGATTTCGCAACCAACCAGATTGATTTCGCGGCCGAAGGTTTCATCGGCGGTAGCTACATAAATTCTGGGCAATCCAACGGCCAGCCGATCCGGTCCATGTCGCTGCCCATCGGCGTGCCTGCGTGGGGTGCGGGGTGGAAACAGGGGGTCAAGGATTGGTACGGCCATGCGATGAGCGTCGGGTCGCACGGATCGAACATGGCCTACCGGGATTGCTACCTCGACCTTGATCCCACCTATACCGACAAACATGGGCGGCCCCTGATGCGGATGACCTTCGATTGGAAGGACAACGACATCCGCATGACCCAGTTCATGAAATCCAAGATCGAACCGATCGTCGAAGCTATGAATCCCACGTCCTATAAATCATCCTATAAATCGGCGGGGTCGCATTACGATGTGCGCCCTTATCAGTCGACGCACAATGTCGGCGGCACCGCGATGGGGAACGATCCGACCACGTCGGTACTCAATCCCTATCAACAGGCATGGGACGTACATAACGTCTTTGCGCTGGGGGCGGGGTCGTTCCCGCAGAATATCCAGTACAATCCGACTGGGCTGCTCGGCGGACTTGCCTACTGGACGCTTGATGCGATCCGCACAAAGTATCTCTCTAATCCGGGGCCGTTGGTATGACTTTTATGGGTAAAGTCCTGCGCGGTGCAGGCGCATTGATCGCGTTGGGTGTTGTTGCCCTACTCGCCATCATTTTCATTCCCGCGCAGCGCACGCCCGCGCAGGTGCAACTGGCCGCAGACGACATCGTCGTTTCCGGTTCGGGCGAATACGTGATGCGACTGGCCGATTGCGCGGCGTGCCACACCGCCAAGGGCGGGAAACCTTTTGCGGGCGGTTATCCGATCGAAAGCCCACTTGGCACGATCTATTCCTCCAACATCACGCCTGACCCCGAGCATGGGATCGGCGATTGGACGTTGGCGGATTTTCGTGCGGCACTTTACGACGGGATCGACGAGGAAGGGCAGCACCTCTATCCTGCCATGCCCTCTGCCAACTACCGCGAGCTGAGTGAGGCAGACATCGCCAGCCTCTACGACTACTTCATCAACGATGTGAAGCCGGTCGCTAACGACCCTCCCGAAACGGAGCTCTCCTTTCCCTACAACCAACGCTGGGGCTTGCGGCTTTGGAAATGGGTTGCCTATGCGGACGCAGGCTTTGCGCCGCGCTACGGCGATGCGGTGCTCGACAGGGGCGCCTATCTGGTGGAAGGACCGGGCCATTGCAGCGCCTGCCACAGCCCGCGCACCGCACTTTTTGTCCAATCGGGATACACGCCCGACGACAGCGCATACCTATCAGGGGGTATCATCGACGGTTGGGCGGTGCCGGCGTTGCGTGGACCGGGCAGTGCGTCTGCGGTGTGGGACGAGGCACAGATGGTGGCTTTCCTTCAGTCCGGGCGTAATGGGCACAGTGGCGTTGTCGGCGAGATGACCCTCGTCGTCGAGGAGTCACTGCAATATATGACCGATACGGACGTGACGGCAGTAGCAAGGTATTTGGGTCACGCGGCAACCGACGCCAATGCTTTGGATACCCCCGCTCTGACCCTCACCGATAAGGCTGATACTGCCGCAATGCTGCTGGCGGCGTCGCCTGATATGGAACTCGGTGCGCGGCTCTATCTCGACAACTGTAACGCTTGCCATTTCAGCACCGGCACAGGTGCCGACGGTGTCTTTCCCGAACTCGTCGGCAATTCCACCGTTCTGGCGAATGAGCCGGGTGGCTTCCTGCATGTGATCCTGAATGGGGCGGAACTGCCATCAACTGCCACGCGGCCGGCCAGGCTGCGGATGCCGCCGTTTCGCGACCGGTTGTCCGATGATGAGGTGGCAGTGTTGGCAACTTTCGTGCGGCAAGCCTGGGGGAATAAGGCGGCTCCCATAGCTGCAACATCGGTGGGCGAAATTCGCGAGAAGAGCTCGGATGACCCAATTGTCCGCTAAGCCTAAAAGCGCAGAGCCTTTCTGGTAACAGACACAGCGTCCGAAATGGCACTGTCAGAGCAAAATTGCTTGAGGCCGGCAGTGCGACTGCCTAGCCCTTCTGGATGCCGGTGATAATGTACGGCCGGTTTCCACTTTCGCTTCGGAACGTTGAGGATCTTTTGCAGGAGCGCGGAATCGATATCAGCCACGAAACGGTTCGATTTTAGTGGAACAGATTTTGCCCGCGATTTGCCGCAGAGATCCGCAAGAAAAGGGTCGGCCAGATGCGCGGATATTCAAATTGGCAGCGGCATCTGGATGAGGTTTTTGTGAAGATTACTGGAGTGACACATTACCTGTGGCGGATACTATCCAACAAAAGGGAAGTAGCGCAATGTTCGCGAGAGCGATCTATGCAAGCTCGTATTTCTGGGGCGCTCTCGGGCGCTCGGATTTATCATAAAAGAATGCCGCAGCTTGCTGGCGTTCAGGGATAATCAGGACCGTGTCAGCGCCTATGTGCGGACGATTAACGGCTAGACTGTCTAATTCTGAAGAGGCTCGGCAGGTTTTAAAATTAGGCCCGTGGCGTTCTGCGGCAGCTTAGCGTGCCATATCCAATGTCGACCGATAGCCCGCCAAACACTCTTAATCCGCGTCTTCTATCGGAACCGTCTGGCCTCGTCCGCGTTGAGTTTGCGAAACGACAAAATTACTTACCGAAGGAAAACGCGCATGGCTAACGAGAATTCGTCAAACACCAAGACAATACTTCTCGGATCAGTCGCCGCAGTCGGCTGGGTCCTTGCCGTTTATTTAGGCGTAAACGCGTCCCAATCCGAAGAACGTCTAACCAACAACATCCAAGGCCTCACGCAACAACTCGACGCACAGCGTGAGGCGACCGGAACGCTTGAAAATCTTGAGACGGAAATCTCGGAGTTGCAGCCCCGGCTTGATGAGCTAAACCAGCAGACCGCGGCAGCGCAGAGCGAGCTTGAAGCTGCACAGTCAGAACTTGAAGCTGCAAATTCTGCACAGGCCGGGATTGATCAACAGTTGGCGGATCAGGAGCAGCGGATCGCCGATCTGGAAACTCAGGCCCAGCCTTTGAGAGATGAGATTGCTGATTTCGATGCGCGCAGACAGGTGCTGACCGAGGAAGTCGCGCAGCAAACCGCCGAATTAGAGGAAACCAATGCGAGACTGGAAGAAGCAAGAGTTTCCGAATCCGACTTGCGTGAAACTTTGTCGACATTGACTGAAGACACGGCACGCCTGTCTGACGAGGCTGCAACGCTTGAGGCCTCCGTGCAGGAATTGAGCACACGGCAAAGCGGGCTGGAAACGCAGACCGCCGAGACCGAAGCGCAGCTAGAAGAGATGACATCCGTAAAGGCAGAGGCTGAATCAGCCGTTGGCGATCTGTTGGCTCGCCGTGATGCACTCCAGCAAGATGTAAATGCGGCGCAGCAGCAACGAGCGGAATTGCAGGAAGTGGTCGAGGGTTTGACCGCCAACGTTGAACAGCGTTCCAATAACCTTTTGCAGATCGAAGAACGCATCAGTGCGACACAAAGCCAGGAAGATGCGCAGGTCGGCATGAGCGGTCAGGAAAGCCCAGTCTCACAATCAGACGCCAGCGAACAAAACTCTGGCACTGACGAAAATGTGTCTGCCTCTGAGCAGCCCGCAGCCGAAGGAACTGACGCCGACACGCCGCAAGGTGAACAGGCATCCGGCGACAGCGTAGCGGCCGAGACGACTGATGCGGGCAACGAGGCCCCCGAGGCAGCGCAGGAGCAGGAAACACCTGAAGAGGAGGGTGCTCCTTCGAACGAGCAGGACATTGACGGATCCTCCGAGCAGGACGCCGAAAACCAGAACGACAAGTGACCGGCGGTCGGCAGACGAGAACGGATACAGATTTCTGAAATTGCGCTTGGCTGAACGTCTTTTGATCAAATCGTCACCGCTCAGCTGAGAACATGGCTGTAGCGACGGTGACGTTCTTCCAGATCAGACAGCTCGTTTTCGCTGCTACTTTGACCAACACTCACATCTCTACGCATCCAATTACTTTCACGATCAGGAGAACTGCACATGGCTGATGGTACAGACACCCAAACGACAGAAATGACAGGCAAGTGTCCGTTCGGCGGCGACCGCGTCGGAGGAACGATGGGCACGCCACCGACCCTTGAGGACTGGTACCCCGACCGTCTGCGCGTGGAATTGCTGCACCAGAACGGGCAGGCATCCGATCCGCTGGGCGGCGATTTCGATTATGCACAGGCGTTCAGCGAAATCGACTTTGACGCGCTGAAGAAAGACATCAAGGATTTCCTGACCACTTCACAGGAGTGGTGGCCGTCCGACTACCACAACTATGGTCCGCAAATGGTGCGGATGGCGTGGCACGCTGCAGGTACCTACCGGATCGCCGATGGCCGCGGTGGCGCCGGAACCGCTATGCAGCGTTTCGCACCTATTAGCAGCTGGTGGGACAACGGCAACACAGACAAGTCGCGCCGCCTTCTGCAACCGATCAAGCAGAAGTACGGCAATGCCATTTCTTGGGCTGACCTCATGGTGCTGACTGGAAATTGCGCGCTCGAGATTATGGGCCTGCCGACCTACGGGTTCGGGGCCGGTCGTTTGGACGCATGGGAGGCGGACAACGCGACTTATTGGGGTCCGGAAATCTGGGATCCGAAAAATGCGAACAGTTCCGACAGCATGGTCACGCGCGACGTGCGCTGGCGCGGCAAGAATGGCGATGCGGATTATGACCTCGAAAATCCATTGGCTGCGTCTCATCAATCGCTCATCTACGTCAATCCGGAAGGGCCCTATGGCAACGGTGATGCGATGGCCTCGGCCCGTGATATCCGGATCACGTTCACGCGCATGGCAATGAACGACGAGGAGACCGTTGCCCTGATCGCGGGTGGGCACGCCTTCGGCAAAAGCCACGGCATGGTATCTCCGGACGAGGTAGGCCCACCGCCGGAAATCGCACCTATGGAAGCGATGGGGATGGGATGGAAAAACCCCAAGGGCACCGGATTTGCGCAATACACGATGACCAACGGCATCGAGGGCAGCTGGACCCCTGATCCGACACAGTGGGATAACGACTATCTCGAAAACCTGTTTAAATTCGAATGGGAGCAGAAGCGTAGCCCTGCGGGCGCGCTTCAGTGGAAACCGGTCGATCCTGATGCCCCCAAGACCCCCGATGCCCATGTCGATGGGCAGATGAATGATCTGATGATGATGACCAGCGACATCGCCCTGAAGGTCGATCCCGAGTACCGCAAGGTCTGCGAGAAGTTCTTGGCGGATTTCGACGCATTCACGCTTGCGTTCTCGAAGGCCTGGTACAAGCTGACCCACCGCGACATGGGCCCTACCGACCGGTATCTGGGACCCGAAGTGACAGTCCAGGACGATCTGCTGTGGCAGGATCCTCTGCCGGACCGGCCCGCGCAAGTCATTGACGCGCAGGCGATTGACAGACTGAAAGCTGCCGTTCTGGAGGCCGGTCTGTCTGTATCCGATCTAGCGTTCACTGCGTTCTCGGCGGTTTCCACATACCGCGACAGCGACAAGCGCGGAGGAGCTGACGGTGCCCGCTTGGCACTTGCGCCGCAGAAAGACTGGGCTGTGAACCGTCGCACCTTGCCGGTTATCGACACGCTCCGGGATGTGCGCGAAAAGTTCAATGCCGAGCATGAGGTCGGGGTCAGCCTTGCCGATCTAATCGTTCTGGGCGGCTGTGCTGCGGTTGAGAAAGCGGCCCGCGACGCAGGCGTGGACGCAATCGTTCCATTCACCCCGGGTCGCGTCGACACCACTCAGGATCTCACCGACGAAGAGAGCTTTGAATGGCTCAAGCCGGTTGTGGACGGCTTCCGCAACTATATCGACCCAGCCTATGACGAGATCGCGCAAGGGGTCGCTCCGGAAAAATTCTTCCTCGACAAGGCGCACCTGATGAAGCTGACAGCGCCGGAGTGGACGGCTTTATCCGGCGGGATGCGGGTGTTGAATCTCAATCACGATGGATCGTCCGATGGCGTATTTACCGACCGCGTTGGCGTTCTGACAAACGACTTCTTCACGAACCTCATCGACGTCGATCTGGTCTGGGAGAAGACGGATGAGGCCGGTATGGGTTTTACCCTGTCGGAGCGCAGCAGTGGCAAGACGAAGTTCACCGCGACCCGCAACGATCTGGTGTTCGGCTCCAACGCTCAGCTTCGCGCGATTGCCGATGTCTACGCCGCCAGCGATGGACACAAACGCTTCGTCACCGATTTCATTCGGGCCTGGGATAAGCTGATGATGCTCGACCGCTACGACGTAAAGGGCCACAAGCGCTACGCGGCAGCCTGAACGCTGCTCGACGTCCAGCCTGAAAGACCCAGCCGCATCTCCGTAAACGCGGCTGGGTCCACACTCGGTTTGTCAGATGCTCCGCAATGCGCCGCGCAGCGCACGAGGTTGTTGAGGTTCAGTCAGGCGGGTCACAGCGGCATAACCAATACGTTGGTATCGTTAGACAAAATCAGCTTTAGGCGGGCTGGTCCGTTTCATACCTTAGTCAAATGACAAAACGCTCTCCCTTTCGCTACCTCAAGACGAGCCCAGAAATTATTCGGCTGTCGGTAATGTTGTATGTCCGGTTCTTGCTTTCGCTTCGGAATGTCAAGGAACTCCTGAACGAGCGCGGGATCGACGTCAGCCACGAAACGGTTCGGTTCTGGTGGAACGGATTTGGCACGATATTTGCTGCGGAAATCCGTAGCAATCGGGCGAGACTGATGCGCGCATATTCGAAATGGCAGTGGCATCTGGATGAGGTTTTTTGTGAAGATTAGTGGAGTAACAGGCACTGTCAGAAGAAAACTTTTGAGGCGGGCAGGGCGAGCACTTAGCGTCGCAAGATAACAAAACGGCAGCGGCTCTTGTCAGACAAATGCAAAAAAGGATCAGTTTTACATCGGCCTTACCCGGTGAGGTTGCGGAGAGATCGTTCCACTCGGTAAGAGCCGCGGCGCGGTTCGGCTTGAAGCTTGATCGGTTGTACAATTAACGCTCTGCGTTGAAATAGATGTAGACTGTGCGGTGGATGGAGACGTGGTCGCGGAATTTCGGACCAGTTCTTTGGCTATGGACTAATAACCAAAAGATCACGGTCGGAGCGAGTGCGATGGCTTAGAGAAAGACCTCTGGGCTTCAGTCGTAACGGGCTGCTACTCGCCTAGAGTCTTCCAGATGTTCGTACATGACTTTGATCGGGTCTCTCTTCCGGTAGCGGCGCTTGTCGTGTTTGACGGCCGTCGCGCAAGTCTTCCTACGCGGGATGCAGGGCGTTAGCTTCTTTTCGATACGGGCTTCTTTGAATCAGTCCGCGTCATATTCCTGTCGCCAGAGAGCCAGTCAGCTGCACCCGCCTCTAAGGGCTGCTTGCAGACCTTCGCGGCATGTCGGACCGATGACCGCTGTGCGGGACAAAGCGACCATCGGCAGTGTGCGTCCGAATGGCCGCCTAGGGTAAACGGGCCTTGCCCTATCCCCCGATTTCAAATGCCAAGCTAAAAGGCTTTCCATTGCGACACTTTCTGGAGCGAACGGTTCAGTCACTGCTTCTCTACACCAATAGAGCAAATCGGATCATTCATATTTGGCAAGAGTAGCCGACCCGAAGGGCATGTCCCCGTAATTCGCAATCAGCGGTTTGGCGTTTTTTTTGTGACGCAGCGCCATGTTTCGACCTTGGCGCCCCAATACTGCCGTACGCGCGTGCAACGCCTTGTAATGAACATCCGCCAGTTCCGGGAATATCATCAAGACTTCTTCCCGCGCTTCCTCCAACACGCTCTTGAGTGCCTGAGGGCCAGTGTAAAGGCTTTCCGTCTGGACACCGTTCGCAAAAACAATCTCGTGTTGGTCGCACAAGAAATGGTAATACGTCACCCCGCTGATTTCATCGACCACGTCGATCCCGTCAATAGAAACCAGTTGCTTTGCCGCGACCAAAACCTCTTCCTCGCCGAACATTTGTTGTACGATCTTTGAATTGACGAGGACGCGGTGCTGTGGGGATACGATCAAGTCATTTAGCGGCCTGCCGCCACCCATTGCGCCCGCTCGAATGCGAATGGGACGTAAAGATGGCGTTTGCTTCAGTTCGCCCGCAGTGAAATGGCGCGCACCGATCCATCTGACTTCTTGTGGGCCATGATCGACGGTAAGAACCATATCGCCTTGTTTCAGGTCTTCAATCGCGACGTGCCCGCCGTAGCCAGTCAATATCTGTGTTCCAGCGGCAAAACAGATGGTCAAACTGGCATAAGGAACGCTTGGTGAGCCGTCGGAATACAAAATGGAGTAAGTGACGGCGGGATCAATGGGCCCGTCTGCCACAAAACCAACCACACTGTTGGCCAGCCCGAAAAGCCCCGAATTCGTAAAAGCATATATATTGACCGTATTGCCTGTGTTCGGGTCCGTGAGCGTATAGCAATATTCCGTTTCGCTAGATCCCGACAGGTTGAACAGGCTGCCCGAGAAGGACGAAGATTGTCCTCCGATTCCAAGAATACCGGTATCGCCGTCCTTAAAATCTGGATCATTATCGTTAACGACAATTTTCTCACCGTCCAAGGCGCCGAATGTTACGGTACCGCCAACGCCGGTGTTCCCAAGTGATGAGTTGGGAAACAAAGTCCCGGGACCTGTGTAAGAGGTGACACTATCCAAGGTGAAGAGATATATTTCAAAGGCAGCCACAACGTTTCCTTCCATCTGGCGCGGCGTGGGAAGGGTCTTAACTTTCGCTGGCTACTACAACGCAAGACCGCCAGCTTGGTGGGTCCTCTGCCTGGCTTTATATCGCAGTCCACAAGATCCAGAACGCACGCTGACATTTCCCATTGTCCGCCCGACTCGATTTTACGGCCTGTTTCTTAAAACTTCGTTGAATGCGGTAAGACCAAGCTGTCGGATGTTGCCTTTGCTAACCGACATGGTCGGGCTGGAAACTCGCATTGATCAATTGCTTCATAATTGGACTCTTTGAATGGCAGCCCAAGATAAGCCTTCAGCGCCCGTCATAAGAAGCGGTAATTTGAGTTTTTCGCGGCATTGGTCGATCTGGGCTCAGACCTGCCATTCGCCGCGCTTGCAAACCGATAAATTCCTAACCGGAATACTGAATATCCGGTTTCTTCGGGTTGCCGATTTAAATTTGCATCCACGCCGGACCTTCGTGATGTCCGCAGCTCGGGTCCGTTCTGAGCCCTCATTTGCCAGCTACATTTTTACGCACAAACAGCCGCTTCGGCGTCGGTGATCTTTTCCGGCAGAGTACTCCTTTTACAACTGAACCCACAGCATAACGGGTTTTGCAAAGCCGGGTG